>Ga0222425_100038_pt1 | contig 299806 bp, 278 predicted proteins | sample 2B1ome_2_FD_180089 | JGI IMG/M metagenome (GOLD analysis project Ga0222425, IMG submission 180089) | Enriched microbial communities from leaf-cutter ant dump, University of Wisconsin, Madison, United States - 2B150A (version 2) | ecosystem: Environmental > Terrestrial > Nest > Insects nest >...
GTCCGCTGCGCAGCGTTACCCGTGTGGAACCACTTCTACAACTGGCACCGCCCCCATCACGGCATCGGCTGCCAGCCCCCCATGTCCCGCATCAAGCGTTCACGCAATAACCTCTTGACTCTTCACACCTAGCGCCGTTGATGAGCGTCGTCGGCAGGGGAGCGGCTGGAGGCAGATGGGATGCAGTAATGCATCAGTTGGCTCGCTGGCTAACTCGCCATCTCGACGACCCAGTCCTGGTAGTTTGGATGGCGAAACATGGCGGTCAAATGCACGACGACCTGGTTTGGTTGATCGAGCGCAAGCTGGAGGAACTGGACAAGCTCGAGCGTGACAACGCCACGGCCAAGCTTGAGCACATTCGTTTCAACGCGCCGAATGCAGTGCCGCGCCCCATGATGCGTACGCTTTGGCGTTTTCTGCTGACTGGGCGCGTGAAGGCGGAACGGGGATCGTTCAATTTGTACCGATGGCGCGACTTCTTCGAACGAGGTGGGATGACAGCCAGCCTGCGGCTGGCGCTGCGGGAAGCCTTGATGCCTTGCATTTCCCTACGCGAGCCGTTCCATTGGCCCGGGGAGGATGGCGAAGATGACGAACCCAAACGCATCCGGCATCTCGTGGAGTGGGAACTTGAGCTCGCCACCGATCACGTGCACTCAGGGCTTCGCGATCTGCTGAATGACGAGCGGTGGGCCGAGGCGTTGCCAGGGTTGCTGGGCGATTTCACGACGCTGCTGCGCGACGCGATGGAGCTGAGGCGTGAACTTGGGGATGCGGATGATCGAAGCGATCACTCCTATGTACATCGACCGTCGATCAGCGATCATGAGCAGAACAACGATTTCCACGACTGGACGGTACTGATCGAGTTAGCGCGGGATGCTTGGTTGGCGATGGCAGCGCGTATGCCCCAACAGGCCAGGATTGCCGCCGAGGCTTGGATGGTCACGCCGTACCCGGTCTTTCATCGGCTCGCGTTCTTCGCAGCCGCTCAAGCGGAGGTGATACCTGCGCAGCTTGCGCTCGACTGGCTGCTGGGCGATGGGCACTGGTGGTTATGGTCTGTTGAGACGCAGCGAGAGACGATGCGGCTGCTGGTTGCCTTGGCACCGCGGCTCGACGCGGAAATGCTTGCGAAGCTGGAGCGGGCCATCCTGGCGGGGCCGTCCCGCGAGATGGTGCGAGCCGACCTCGAGCCTGAGGTGTGGAATCGGTACGTGGCTCGCGAGGTGTGGCTTCTCCTGGCGAAGATGGATGTGGCTGGCATCAAGCTGGAAGATGAAGCTCGGCAACGGCTCGACACGCTGTCCGGGCAATATCCGGAGTGGCAGCTCGATGCAAACCAACAGGAGGAGTTCCCGGTCTGGTCTGAAGGCGCAGGAGCGGTGGGTGACATTGACCCGTGGAATCCGTTCGCGCCGCTGCCGCGCAGCCGGCGTGGGGTTCTGAACTATCTGCGCGAGCATCCTGATGTTCAGCCTGGCCAGCAGGATGACTGGAAGCAGCGCTGCCGTGACAGCTTTCAAGCAGCGGCGTATGCCCTGTGCCAATTGGCCCATCAGGGTGTATGGCCCGTAGGTCGCTGGAACGATGCTCTGCAGGTTTGGTCGGATGAGAAGCTGCGAGACCGCTCATGGCACTTCATGGCGCCAGTCCTCAATGCTGCACCGGCTGAACTGCTCGCGGCGGCGGAGCGCGGCATCAGTTGGTGGTTGCGGGAGGTTGCGAGAACCTTCCAGGACCATGACGAGCAGTTCCTGAGACTCGCTCAACGGCTCTTGCAATTGAGTGCCGAAGGCGAAGGCGCGGTCGATGATCCAGTCTTTCAAGCCATTAACGCCCCAATCGGCCATGTCACGGAGGCACTGCTGCGTCGGTGGTATCGGCAGTCGCTCGAAGATGGACAGGGGTTGAGCGGCGACCTCGCGCCCATCTTCGACGCGCTATGCGATACGCAGGTCAGCAAGTTCAGACATGGCCGCGTCCTGCTGGCGGCCCATGTAATCACCTTGTTCCGCGTCGATGCGAATTGGACCAAGCAGCATTTGCTGCCACTGTTCGACTGGCAGCGATCCGAGTTGGAGGCGCGTGCAGCGTGGGCGGGATTCCTTGGGTCACCGCGGTTGTATCGCCCGTTGATGGAAGCATTCAGGCCGGCCTTCTTGGCGACGGCGGGTCACTATGCCCAGCTTGGCGATCGAGGCAGGCAGTACGCCGCGATCCTGACGTTTGCAGCCCTCGATCCTGGAGATACCTTCAATCGAACAGAGCTGGCCAAGACCATGCAGGCCCTGCCGGCTGAGGGGCTGCATGAGGCAGCAAGAGGGCTGGTTCGCGCGCTGGAAGGGGCGGGAGAACAGCGCGAGGACTATTGGAGGAACCGCGTCCTGCCCTTCTGGGAAAAGATCTGGCCTAAGTCCAACGATGCGGTATCTCGTGGCAATGCCGAGCCACTGGCGCGCTTGTGCATTGCTGCGGGCGCTGAGTTTGCCTCTGCCGTGGCTGCGATAGGTAGCTGGCTTCGAACGGTGGAACACCCCGATTTCGTCGTTCATCGACTGAATGAGTCAAGGCTGGCCGGCCAGTTCCCGCAGGAGGCGCTTTATTGGCTTGATGCCATCCTGCATGACCAGCCGCGTTGGGCTCCACGCGAGCTGCGCCAATGCTTGGACGAAATCGTTCAGGCGCTACCTGGCTTGCGGCAGGATCACAGGTGGCTTCGACTAGATCAGTACGCACGGGAGCATGGAGGCTGAGGCCGGCTTCGCGTCGACATGCGATACTCCTTGCGCTCTAGACGCGGCACTCTCATCCGCCATGGAAGGCAGCCCCTTGCGCTGCAGCGTCTTCAAACTCGGTATGCACCATGGATCCTGTCGCCATGGATCGGTAGCGGATGACGATCTGGCAGTAGGAACGCCATGTACGCCTCTAACGATGCCTTCCAGGGCAAGAAGATCGTCTCTCCACGTCGTCTCAAGACGGAGGCAGAGCAACTCCGGCTTCAACAACCTCAACTAAGGCACCTTGCGGCGTTGGATCACGTCGCTCAAGCTCGTGGTTGGGCTTCATACAAGGCCTACGAGCGCGCTTGGCGTGCGCGGGAGCCGGAGAATGAAGGCTACGTTGTGACGCTCTCAGCACGGTGGCTTGATCGCACAACGAAGGCTCGGGGCAGCATGCACGCCCGCGCGCTGCTGGATGAGCCTTGGGACAACTTCCTCCCTCTAGCCGAGCGCCGCCGGATCGGTGTGCTTCGTGACTTTCGGATCCATCGCGGCGACCGTTCTCGCTTGATTGCGGCCGACGCTTATTCGTCCTGGAGTTCCTGCGCCCATAGCTTGAGCAAGGCTATCCGCAAGCTCGTTTTCATCGACACGATGCGTGTATTGCCTGCGTCGCTGAAAAGAACAGCACAGGCGTTTCGAGGGGACCCGCATCGCATGCTCACCAGCGGCTACCCCAATAGTGACCACGACAGTGTCTGGTTTGACCCGAAATCAGGGCTTCATTTCATATTGAATGAGCCATACAAAGTGAACCACGAAAGGCAGGACCCAGTGCTGGCGAGCCGAGAAATGATCGCGTTCACGACCCGGGATTGGACAATTCACAACCCGGAGGGGACGTTGGCACAGCTGATAGGTCCAGTGCAGGATAGAGCGGCGCTTGCGACGCTCTTCATGCGCAGCGAAGAGCTACCGTCCCGATTCGGAAGGATCTCTTTCAATGATGACGATGGACAGCAGGTGGTACTTTTCAAGTAGCTGGCGTTTTTCCGCAGGAGACATCGTTCAAGAGAATCTTTGACGTATCGACCATCTGCGGGCCGTTGTACGGCTCGCCGTCGAGTTCTTGCGCGACGTGATCTACCGGCTGGAGTCCGGCCACGACACCTCGGTGGCTTTGCTCTTTGCGGTGCTGTCGGCGCTGCAGCTGAACATCCGCCTGGAACCCGCCTGCATGCCAACGCTGGAGGAAGTCGTTGAGCGCTTCGGCACCGATGAAGACGAGTGACAGCGCAGACCCGCTGTTGGGCCTGCGTGGGGTTGCGGCGCCCGGCTACTTGGTTTGGGGAGCTGGCGCAGGTGCCGAGGGCGGCGGCGCCGGCCGAGCGCTGGGCACGATGCCCGGCGATGGCAGGCCGCGGCGTTCGGGGACGGTATTGGAAGCTTGCTGAAGAATCTTCATTTCATGGGCCCTCTGCAGGTTGATTGCGACGAACAAGGTGGTTGCTGAGACGCCGAGGATGAAGCTCGCCCCGGACGTTCGATTCATCCAGATCACCACGCGATCCCACGGGTTACGCTTGTCGTGGGGCTCTCCGCGCCGGTAGTGGCCTACAGCGATGGCTTGCTGGACTTCCTGGGCCCTCATGCTGGCAAGGAACGACAGCATGGTGATCACGGTGGCGGCGGTCAGAAGTGCCCACGAGGCGTAGAGCATCCACGGACAGATCGCCTGACCAATCGGGATGAAGTCCTTCAGAAAGGCTAGGGAGGCGGCCAGGCCGCTTGTCGCCAGCGTCAGGACCGACTTGTCGAAGTTCTCCGAGCTGGACATTTGGCGCTTGCGCACCTCCGTCGTGAAGTCGGCAAGAAGCTTCTCGTCCTGGTCGGTTGGGATGTGGGGAGGGGCGCCGCCTTCTGGGACGTTGGGGGCTGGCACCGCTAACGGCCCGGACGCGGGCGCTGGCTTGATCCGCTCGCGAGTGAACTTCGGGCGCTGCCGCGCTGGCCCGAGATGACCCGCGCTCACTTTGGCGAGGGTGCTGGAGCAGGCGGCGGGGGCGAACGCGGCACGATCACCGGCGACGTCACACCTCCATTCGGCTTTGGCGTGAAGGTCTGCGAACGGTTGCCCGAAGGCGGAATTGAAGGAGGCTGCGCCAAGCTCTTTCTCCCTGGTTGGTCACAACCCCGAATTCTAGGTGTGCTTGCCGTCTGAAACCGTCAGCATGACGGGCCGGCTGGCGACCATGGCGGGCGGAGCTGTTCCTGGCCATCGACGCAGGTTTCCAGCCCATCGGTGTATATCGGAACGTGGGTTTCAAGCACGGCGCGTGGCGGGACGTGGGTGGTGGCAGTGCTCGCTGCGGGAGACAGAAGGCTGCCCTCTCCCGCCCTGGTACAACGCGCTGCGCTGGCACGAGGAAACGCACCGGGTAGCCCTGTCACCGCACGACATCACTCACGACCTTCTGTGCAGCTCTTGGAAACCGGAGTACGCGGTTCGGTACGGTCAGAAGCTCAAGGCCAAGAAGGCAGCGGCAGGACTGGTGGAAACCTAGTCGTCCTTCGTCGCCAGGTGGTGGCAGTACGAGCAGAACCCGTCAAGTCCCTGCTCTTCGCCTGACAGGTCCTGGCTGCACCGGACACATTCCGTGTACTGATGCGGGTTGCCGCACAGCACGCAGATGTTGTCCTCGGTGATGTAGGTGTCCGTCCCACATTCACCGCACTCTTCAAGTGCGGGCTTCCCTCCTCGGGAGACTGACCAGTAGTGGTCAGCGGAGAAGCACTCGTCCAAGGCGTACGGGATGATCTGGTCTAGACCCATGCCGTCACCACACTCCATGCAAATGATTCGCTCATCTCCGGAGAGCGACTCTTTGATGTATTGGGGCTTAATCAGCTCGGATTCGCAATGCGTGCACCGCAAAAACGAGGCAGTTCTTGCCATTCCGGGCGACCACCATGGCAGCTTCTCAAGCTCGGCAAGACACTCAGCGCGTTGCGCCTCATACACCCCGCTCACCTTGAGCATGATGTTCCACGTGTCCTCGCCTAGTAGGACATCAGCTTCAAGGTCAAGCTCTTCTGAAACGAACGCACGGACAACGACAAAGGTATCGGCGATCAGTTCCTTCACGCGGCTTTCTGTCTCGCTGCTCGCGTAGTGCTCAATGGCATTCCGAACTTTGACAATGGCATCGACACGCGCCCAATCCGTCTTGATGTTCAGATCCTTGAACCGCTCTTTGATCTGCTGAACATCTACGGTTTTCGCGCCACTTCCGACGAAGCTGATGTTGTCGCTTGTATCCCTCGAAGGGCGGATGTTCTGCTTGATCAAGACCTCGTCAGATCCTGCTGGCGACAGCTGCCTCAACCGCTCTTTGAACAGAAGCAGCACGCCGGCAGAGATATTCCGCACTGCTGAAAGAACTCGGCGCGGGTCGTCGGACGTATGGTCTTCAACCCCGATTTGAATTGAGATAACCGCGTTGTCTAGCAGCGTTTTCATCATTTGCCCCCTAGATTGAAGTCTAACTTTCGGCCGGCGAACTGGACCTGCCGGGCCGATCAAGCGCTACCGCACCGCACTTTGGGGTTTCACGCCTCCCGGAACCCCGTCCCCTGGCTTTCCGACCCTTCCTGTGCACCAACGGCCCGCCGTGTTACCAGACGCCACCCGGAGCCCTCCAGACCAACAGGGCATAGCGACCTACACCCTTGGGCACCGTGTGCACCGTGCACCAACCGTGTCGCCGAGGCTGTACAGCAAAAAAGAGACGTCTTTGTCGTAACCGCGTGGCCCGTTGGTGCCGTGCATGACCTGGCTAGGTGCCCGGGACGGTCCTGAGGGCTACCGGTTGCGCACCGGTTGATGCAGGCTGGTGGAGGTGATGAGACATACACCGTTGGCCCCGGGTGTCGCCGAGAGGTGCATACCGTGGTGCCGGGTGAACCTGGAGGCCGGTATGAGGTCGAGCCAGGATTTTCCGAACCCGTGAGAAGTCCAGGCAATATGGCGGTTCAACCAGGGAGGTTCGATGAAAGATAAGTGGGACAAGCGGTTCTGGTTCGGTGTCGCCGTGTCCGTTGCCTGGCTAGGCTGGATGGGTTGGCAGCTGTATTGCGCGGGCTTACCTAAGGAACTCAACGCACAAGGCGACTTCTTCGCCGGCTTCTTCGCGCCCCTCGCCTTCCTGTGGCTCGTACTCGGCTACCTGCAGCAAGGCGAAGAGCTGCGCATGCAGGCACAGGAGCTTAAGAACTCGGTTGAGCAGCAGACGCAACTCGTGCAGGTGAGTCGCGATCAGTTGGGCCAGCAGGCACATGCCCTAGACGAGGAGCGGAAGCGATTCCGCGCAATGAGCTTGCCGCAGTTCTTCATCAATGCGGACGTAGCCGCCCTAACGCATGACGGACATACGTTGAAGGTCACAGTGTTCAATCACGGTGGCCCGGCCACCAGCTTTGCCGCGGCCGCAAAGGCATTCGACGCTTCGCACCCCGAGCTACGGTTGCCGCACTTCAAGTCCGAAGTAGGACACGGGTTCGCCGTCAAGATTGCTCCGGACTTCAAGTCACAGGGCACGATGTCATACGTTGATGTCTTCGGCGACAAGCACGACCTTGTTTTCTCTCTGCGTGTTCTCGGTGACGGACACGTTTCGGTTGAGCAGCCTACCCCTCCAGCGCCCTCCAAGATGGTGTTCGCGGACAAGTGACAGGCCGAAGGTTCGGCGCCGTTACGGTTCTCTGATGTACGCCGGTCGGCCGGTGGCTAACGATGCTCATACAGCAAGTTCTGAGCATCGATATGGCGACCACCGAACCCCTGAAAAGTCGCGAGCAGCTGAACGCTGTCCGCACCGTCCTGACCACCACCCGTAACCGCTGCTTGTTCACGCTGGGCATCCGTACAGAGCGATGCACCAAGATGTAATAACCATCTTGGAGCTACTCTTGCGTGCCAGCCGTCAATGGTCTGTTCTCAGAAGGAGTCAGGGAGATACATGAATACACGCGATCAGGGGTCTGTTCAAACGACCCAGTCCGATGCACTCAAAGCGAAGCTCGAAGAGGTAATTCACAAGTCAGCGTCATTTCGAAATCCAACTCCGTCTCCTGATCTGCTCACCGCACTGGATGACGACGACCTTTTCGCTTCCCGCCATGCTCTTTGGGCAATTAAGAACTGGGGAGATGAGGTTCAACCTCTACTAGTCGTAGATGAACGCTTCCCTGGAAATGAAGTCAAATGTGTAAGCACAGGGAATGGATGCCACGGGTTCTATCCGAAACTTTGCGCTGACAAGCTCGTTCGCCGCGCAATAGAGAGCAATTCAGCGGATCAGGCAATCGCTTGGCTTCAAAAGGTGCTGTCAACACAAACGGCAACCGGTCATTACATCACGGCGCTGTGGAACGTACCTGTAGATGCAGAGATTCAGCTGACACCAACAGTATCAATAATCCCCTTCGAGCAAGTTCCTGATAGCCGACACAAACGGGCACTTGGTCCTGAGGCAATTTTCCGATCGTTCCGCATTTGGTTCGACATGGAAACGCCCTCATCTGCACTCGTCATACGGCAGCAAGTAACTCCATTTGTTCGAGAACTTGGCGGGGATTATCCGAACAACACGGGTGATCTTTGGTCGCAAGTCAACGATGTCATCGACGCACTGACACTGATTGGCCCACGAATACCTATTCATGCAGCGAACTGGTACAGCTTCGACGATCCTGACATTGAACTTGCCCTTGAGGGATCAGGTCGAGGCGGCAGGACAATGGAAATCATCCCTAAGTCCAATACAGAAAAACTTCCTGAGCTGAATGTCGAGGAAGCTCGATTGGTTATCGAGAAATATTGCGCATTGGCTCCGGAAGCAAAAACCAAGGCTGGAATTGCCATTCATCGATTGAGACATTCACTGGCTCGACACCAGGCCGGTGAAAGCGCCATTGAAATCTGTATTGCCTTTGAGATTTTGCTTGCTGATGGGGAAAGAGGGAACATCGGCAAATATGTCGGCCAGCGTGGCGCCAAACTACTCAGCAATGATCCCCAAGAACAATCAAGGGTTTCCGAGCTGCTGGAGCAGATATATAAGATTCGCAACGAATTAGTTCATCGAGGCAAGCAGATGACCGATCCCATCGAGATCGGCGGGCAGACCCTGGCGGCCGGCAAAATCACGCATCAAGCCAGCCTGCTATGCGCTGACATCATCAAGAAGCTCATCCTGGGTGGTGGCATTTGATGACCGGCTGACCCGCCAAAAGAAGTAATAACCATAGAGCCACTTTGGTGCGCCGTTGCTCTTCGCTGTCGGCCCAGTACCCGCGCTACGGCTACCGGCGCATCCGCGTGTTCCTGCGCCGGCGCGGCTTCGAGCTGAGTTGGTCGCGTACGCATCGGCTGTGGCGCCAGGCGGGCCTGCTGGTGCGCAGGAAGCGCTCGCGCAAGCGCATCGCCTCCATGAGGCCGCGCATGCGCACACCCTTCAAGGGCCCTGGGCCTACGACTTCGTCTTCGATACCCACGGCCACGGGCCAGCAGCTCAAGTGCCTGTCTGTCGAATGGTTCCGCTCAGGCCGCGAGGCCAAGGTCGTCATCGAGTCCTGGCGCCAGCACTACAACGAGGTCAGGCCGCACAGCAGCCTGCAATACTTGACCGCGACCGAGTTGAAGCAGCAACTCCGTCAAGACCTGCAACCGGCCGGGACTAGCACTTCGGGTGGCTCGAAGAATCCAAGCGGATCATCGCCAGCGCCCTGCTGATCGACGCCCTCGGTGTATTCCTATCGAGGATCTAGCTTGTAGTTGGTTTAGACCTGGGTTTAGATCCGAAGTTCAAGCGCAAGCTGGAAACGAAAAACGGGTTAGCGGCCTGAGCTGCTAACCCGTTGATCTACTTCAATAAAAATGGTCGGGACGGCGGGATTCGAACTCGCTACCCCTTGCACTCCATGAAAGCGTCCATGTGGCCGATGCGTCAACCTTCTATCCTGCTTGGCAGGCATCATTTAATCAAAGCGATTACAAGCTTTCCGAAGCTCTAATGTTTGCATCAGAGGCCAAAGCTATCGCTCAGGAAGTCCTTACTTTCGGAGTGAATGCTCCGAGCTACGGGTATCTGCCTTCAGATGTGGTTAGAGCTGCATTTAGTGAGGTTGTCGCCCGCCAAGGAACAAATCAAACCACACTGGCGTTTAAGTACGATCTCAATGTAACCCTCACGGACAAGCTGATGGCTCACCCGGAGTCCGCCGCAGCTATTGGTGCGCGCGTTTCAAAGTCTTGGCAGCAAATGTACCCCGACTCCCCTATATATACGAGTTCTCTATACAGTGGCGGTGGGGGCGGCGGTGGTAGTTCCGATTCCGGTGGCGACTCGCCACCGGAATCTCCTGCTGAGGATCCCTGGTGGTACGACGATTGGGGCAGTGGCGGCACCTGGGTGGGAGTTTCCGATCCGATGCCTTACGGGCACTCGGTCATCGGTGTCTCAATGCTGCTTGATTCGGGTGCCCCTTCTGCAGCCACCGAAAGCGCTTTGTTCTCCAATGCGTCCATTTCTTCGCTCATCCAAGACATGGCAGGCATGAATATGGACACGCCTTCGAGACCTGCCTTCCACTCGGTCAAATCATTGGAGCATCCGCTGCTCTACACCACAGCGGCTAACGCTCTTACATAAACGCAGCAGGGCGCCAGGAATCTGGCGCCCACTATTGACATGTCTAGGGTCAAAGATACTTGTCTTCAATTTATTCGACATCGGCACCCAGGAGCGATCGGATGCTTTCACTATGGCTCTACCGTCACCGGGATGGTGACCGAGAATTCAGACATTGACCTGATTGTTGTTTACGAGCAGCCGTTGACCACATACCGTGAGAAGTTGCGCTGGAATGGTTGGCTGCTTGACACATTTGTCTTCGACGCTGAAGCCATTCATGGTTCAATGATTCTTGCTCGCAATAACGGCAATTCAGTGTTGGCGCACTCAATAAAGAATGCAGAGATTATTTCGCTTTCCGATTCGTCGCTCATGGAAAGGATTCGCCACCTGTCAATTCGCATAGCGGATGCTCCGCCGCTTGCGCGCTCTCTGGAGAATCAGCGGCAACTGCTCACCGGACTGATTGATGACTTTGGCGGATTGAACGATGCGCAATCAAAGATTTTCGTACTGTCGGAGATCTTCCACTCTCTGATCGACATAATCTTGAGCAAGTATGGGGAGTCCGGTGGATCGAAGCGATATGCCGCACGACTCCTGCGCGCAAAGGACCCTCAGCTTCTCGACGCACTCGCCGGCAGCTATGAGGATGCGATTGGCGGATCCCCGGATGGCTTTGTTACCTTGGCTAAGGCCACATTGCATATTGCAGGCGGAGAATTGCGGGAAGGATTCAGAATGAAACTGCCGGAAACCCTTCGGATACCTATTGATTGCGTTGGCTAATCCCAGAGAAAGCTGGTCTGAAAAAATTTGTTATGTCGAGTACGAGGAGGTGGTTTGACTGATTCCACCCATGCCAATCACCTGTTGAGGATTGAAGGAAATCATCATGAATGATGATATGGATAGATTGAGGAATATTTTTTTAAGGCGCTTGTGCCTATCTTTTCTCTTGGGATTGATGGCGTGCTCGAGTGTCTTATTTTGGAAAATTGAGAATGGCGCAAATATTGGAGAGGCAACATATTTTTGCTTTATTGTTGCGGTGCCTTTTCTTCTTTTAAAACCATTTGTCAATTTAAATTCAAGCTCCACCAGGGAGATGGTGAAAGGAATTGACAAATCAATATCGATAAATTTCTCAAATCAAGCAGCATGCTTGGCCATGAATTCAAAGAATCGCCCGCGCTACAGCCTCTTTAAGTTCGAGCTTCTTCAATACACTTGGTCAGCGATATCCGCCTACCTACTTTTTCTCGGCGGGGCATTGCTGCTCTCCGCCCTCAGTATTGTCAATACCGTAAGCCATTGATCTACATGGGGCGGGGGCTGGCTGGTCGGGTTCTTGAAGTGCCCCAGAACCTCAATGCAGCCCCGCCTGCGCGTCCCGCCCTTCCACATAGGCGGCGAGCGCCGGGAAGTCGGGGATGCAGATGTCGCGCCGGCTCTTCTCGTTGAAGGCGATCAGCTCGGCCCGGGCGAGGCGGGAGAGCACGCGGCTGACGGTTTCCAGCGTCAGGCCGAGGTAGTTGCCGATTTCGGCGCGGGTCAGGCGCAGGCTGAACTGGTCGGCGCGCAGGCCGCGCACGGCCAGGGACTCGGCCCAGCAGTGCAAAAAGGTGGCCACCCGCGCGTCGGCCGGCAGCGTACACAGGGCCATCATGGCCTCGCGGTCGCGCAGCATCTCGCGGCTCATGGCCTCGTGGACGATGACCATCAGCGCCGGGTGCTCGGCGCAGGCTTGCAGCAGGGCGTCGTAGCGCACCGTCCAGACCTCGGCGGTGTCCAGCGCGATGGCGTCGCAGCCGTGGTGGCCGGCGGCGATGGCGCTAAAGCCCAGCCAGTCGCCGCGGAAGCGCAGGCCGACGACCTGCTCGCGGCCGTCGCTGGACATGCCGATCAGCTTGAAGAAGCCCGAGTTCAGCAGGTGCAGGTGCTGGAAGCGCTCGCCGGCCCGGTAGATGAGTTCGCCCGCGTGGACGATGCGGCGCCGGGGCGCCAGCACGGCGGCGACGAGCTTGAGCGCGTCGGCGATGCGCTGGCCCTGGTCGGCCCAGTTGTCGGCTCGGGTGTCGGCCTCGGCGGCGGCCGGGCGGACGAGGGAGCGGGTGGGCAGCGAGGTCTGGGTGTGCATCTTGTTCTCCTGGCGGCGGCTGAGATGCGTTGCATGCTAGAAAGGCCCCGCCAATGCCTGAGCAATGCGCCGCGTCGCTGCGTAACGCTGTGTGAACGGACGGTGACGATTCCGCCGCGTTGACTTTCATCAAGGCTCGCGCAGGCCGCTTCGCTACGCTGCCGGGCCATGTGTTCCGCCGACCGCGTGGGTGCTTCCGGCACCGATCCGTTCCAGCCCACCGAGGCCGCCGCGCTGCTGCGGCAGGCGCGGGCGTTGGCACGCGCCCAAGCCGGGGATGCGGCGGGCGGGCCGCAGTTGATGGCGGGCAAGCAGCTGGCCCTGCTGTCGCCGGACTGCGGCGACGCGGATGCGCTGGAGTTCGTGCAGGCGGCGCGGGCGCTGGGGGCGCATGTGTCCTTCGTGCAGCCGGGGCTGGACGCGGCGAGCAGCGAGCCGCAGATCGACGCGATGGCCCGGGTGCTGGGCCGGCTCTATGACGCGGTGGAGTGCCAGCACCTGCCGGCCGAGCTGGTGCGGCGCATCGCGCGCGGCGCCGGCATCCCGGTCTTCGCGGGCCTGGCGATGCCGGAGCATCCGACCGCGACGCTGGCCGCCGCGCTGGACGGTGATGCGCCGCCGCAGGTCAAGCGGCGCAGCATCCTGCAGGCGGCTTTGCTCGTCAGCCTGGCTTGAGTCAGGCCACGTCGATTTCGTGCAGGCCGTAGCCCCGGCCGGCGCGGCGGTCGGCGAAGAAGCAGCGCAGGGTCTCGCGCGTCGTCTTGAACGCGATCTCGTCCCAGGGGATCTCGGCCTCGGCGAAGAGCCGCGCTTCCAGCGACTCCGGCCCCGGCGCGAAGTGCGGCGAGCGCAGCCGGGCGCGGTAGAAGAGATGCACCTGGCCGACGCGCACCACGTTCAGCAGGGTGTAGAGCGGCCCCATCTCGACCTCGGCGCCGGCTTCCTCGCGCGTCTCGCGCAGCGCGCCCTCGGCGCAGGTCTCGCCCAGTTCCATGAAGCCGGCCGGCAGCGTCCACAGCCCGTGGCGCGGCTCGATGGCGCGGCGGCAGAGCAGCACGCGGCCATCGGGCTCCCAGACCGGCAGCGTGCCGACGACGTTCAGCGGGTTCTGGTAGTGGACGCTCGCGCAGGCCGGGCAGACGGCGCGCTCGCGGTTGTCGTCTGCCGGCACCCGGTAGGCGACGGCGGCGCCGCAGTTCGGGCAGTGCTTGAGGCGGCTGGGGAAGGGCATGGCGGCCAGTGTAGAGAATGGAAAATGGCAGCCATGAAGCTCTACAACTACTTCCGCTCCTCGGCCTCCTGGCGCGTGCGCATCGGCCTCGCGCTCAAGGGGCTGGACTACGACTACGCGGCCGTCCACCTCGCGCGCGACGAGCAGTTCGCCGGGCCCTTCGCGCAGCAGCAGGTGTCCCACCTCGTGCCGGCCCTGGTGCTGGACGACGGGCATTGGCTGAGCCAGTCCATGGCCATCCTCGAATACCTGGACGAGGCCCACCCCGAGCCGCCGCTGCTGCCCCGCGAGGCGCTGGCGCGCGCCCAGGTGCGGGCGCTGGCGCAGGACATCGGCTGCGACATCCACCCGCTGAACAATCTGCGCGTGCTGCGCTATCTGAAGAACGACCTCGGCCAGGAGCAGGCCACGGTGGACCGCTGGTATCGCCACTGGATCGCCACCGGGCTGGCCGTGGTCGAGCAGCGCCTGTTGCGCACGGCCGGGCGCTTCAGCTTCGGCGACGCGCCGGGGCTGGCGGACTGCCTGCTCGTGCCCCAGGTCTACAACGCCGAGCGCTTCGAGTGCCCGCTGGGCGACTACCCGACCGTGATGCGCGTCAATGCCGAATGCCTGGCGCTGCCGGCCTTTGCGAACACGCATCCGAGCGTTTGCCCCGATGCCGCTTGACGCGGACTGGCTGCGGCCGGACTGGCCGGACGTGACGGCCTTCATGACGACGCGCGGCTTCAATCTCGGCCGCCGGCATGGCGACCCCGCCGAGGCGCTGGCCAACCGCGCCGCGCTGGCCGGGCTGCTGGGCGCGCGGCCGGTCTTTCTCGACCAGGTGCATGGCGCCGAGGTCGTGCGCCTGCGTGCCGACTGGCATGACGACAACGCGCCCAAGGCCGATGCCGCCGTCTCCACCGACCCCGAGTTGGCCGTGGCCATCCTCGTCGCCGACTGCCTGCCCGTGCTGTTCAGCGCGCCGGGCGGCGTGGCCGGTGCGCATGCGGGCTGGCGCGGCCTGAGCGCGGGCGTGTTGGAGAACACCGTCGCCGCGCTGTGCGATGCGGCCGGCTGCGCGCCGCGCGAGGTGCGGGCCTGGCTGGGCGCCTGCATCGGGCCGCGGGCCTTCGAGGTCGGCCCCGAGGTCGTCGCCGCCTTCGGCCGCGAGCCCCTCGCGCAGGATCAGCCCGGTTTTCTCTACCGCCCCAACCCGGAACCCCGCTGGCGCGCCGACCTGCCGTTGCTCGCGCGCGAGCGCCTCGCGGCGGCCGGCGTCGGCGCGGTCAGCGGCGGCGCGTGGTGCACGCTGACCGAAGGCTCACGCTTCTTCTCGTTCCGCGGCGAGGCCCTCGGCCGGCCCCGGGGGCGCATGGCCGCCTGCATCAGCCTGCGCTGATGCCGCACGCCGCCTGCGCCCCGGCGTGCCGAGGATGTAGAGCAGCAGGCCCAGCGGCAGCACGCCGTAGAGCAGCAGGGTGATGGCCGCGCCGAGCAGCGTGCCCTGCGGGCTCAGCGCTTCGGCGGCGGCCATCAGCAGGGCCACATAGGCCCAGGCGATCGCAACGAGGTACATGGGACGTCATGGGCACGTCAGCGCGTGCGGGTACAAAGCGGGGCCTGCGGAGAATGTGGCAAGCTTAAGCGGGTAGAGACAACCGCCATCCGAGGAAGACATGGCCAATCGCAAGAAGAACGAGCTGCCGCCCGCGATGGACGCCCAGCCCTTCGCGGAGCTGATGCAGCAGATGGCGCATCTGCCCCAGATCTCGCCCGCCACGCTGGCCGAGTTGCAGGCCGACTACCTGAAGCAGGCCACCGCGCTGTGGAACGGCTCGCTGGGCCAGGGGCAGAGCGAGAAGCCCGCCCTCGGCGACCGCCGCTTCGCCGCGCCCGAGTGGAGCGCCAACCCGGCCGCCAGCTTCCTGGCCCAGCTGTATCTGCTCAACAGCCGCACGCTCGGCCAGATGGCCTCGGCCGTCGAGGCGGACGACAAGACCAAGGCGCGCATCCGCTTCGCGGTGCAGCAGTTCGTCGATGCCGCGTCGCCGAGCAACTACCTCGCGCTCAACCCCGAGGCGCAGAAACTCGCGCTGGACAGCCAGGGCGAGACGCTGGCGCGCGGCCTGCAGAACCTCTGGGGCGACGTGCAGCGCGGCCATGTGTCGCAGACGGACGAGAGCGCCTTCGAGGTCGGCCGCAACGTCGCCACGACGCCGGGCAGCATCGTCTTCGAGAACGAACTGTTCCAGTTGATCGAGTACGCGCCGCTGACCCGGGACGTTCACGCGCGGCCCTTCCTGCTCGTGCCGCCCTGCATCAACAAGTACTACATCCTCGACCTGCAGCCCGACAACTCGCTGATCCGCTATGCCGTGGCCGAGGGCCACCGCGTCTTCGTCGTCAGCTGGCGCAACCCGGACGAGTCCGTCAAGCACCTGACCTGGGACGACTACGTCGAGCAGGGCGCCATCCAGGCCATCCGCGTCGTGCAGGAGATCTCGGGCCAGGACACGATCAACACGCTGGGCTTCTGCGTTGGCGGCACCATCCTCGCCACCGCGCTGGCCGTGCTGGCCGCGCGCGGCGAGCAGCCGGCCGCCAGCCTGACGCTGCTGACCACGCTGCTGGACTTCGCCGACAACGGCATCCTCGACATCTTCGTGGACGAGGCCAGCGTGCGCCTGCGCGAGGCCACGCTCGGCGCCGACTCGCCCAAGGGCCCGCAACTGCTGCACGGCCAGGAACTGGCCACCACCTTCAGCTTCCTGCGCCCCAACGACCTGGTGTGGAACTACGTCGTCGGCAACTACCTCAAGGGCGAGGCCCCGCCCGCCTTCGACCTGCTGTACTGGAACGGCGACTCCACCAACCTGCCCGGCCCCATGTACTGCTGGTATCTGCGCCACACCTATCTGCAGAACGAGCTGAAGCTGCCGGGCCGCCTGACCGTCTGCGGCGAGAAGCTGGACCTCGGCGCCATCGAGGCGCCCGTCTACGTCTACGGCTCGCGCGAGGATCACATCGTGCCCTGGCAGGCCGCCTACCGGAACACGCAACTGCTCAAGGGCAAGCGCCGCTTCGTGATGGGCGCCTCGGGCCATATCGCCGGCGTCATCAACCCGCCCGCCAAGGGCAAGCGCAGCCACTGGATCGCCAAGAGCGCCGCGCTGCCCGCCGACGCCGAGGCGTGGCTGGCCAGCGCCACCGAGCACCCGGGCAGTTGGTGGACGGACTGGTCCCGCTGGCTGGCCTCGCACGCCGGCCCGAAGAAGCCCGCGCCCAAGGCGCCGGGCAACCGCAAGTTCAAGGCGATCGAGCCCGCGCCCGGTCGCTACGTCAAAGTCAAGGCCTGAAAGGAGACCTCACCATGAGCCAACAAGACATCGTCATCGTCGCCGCCGCGCGCACCGCCATCGGCAAATTCGGCGGCACGCTCGCCAAGACGCCCGCCAGCGAACTCGGCGCCGCCGTGCTGCAGGACCTGCTGCGCCGCGCCAAGCTCACGGGCGACCAGATCGGCGAGGTCATCCTCGGCCAGGTGCTGACGGCCGGCGTCGGCCAGAACCCGGCGCGCCAGGCCGTCATCAAGGCCGGCCTGCCCCAGGCCGTGCCGGCGATGACCATCAACAAGGTCTGCGGCTCCGGCCTCAAGGCCGTGATGCTCGCGGCCCAGGCCATCCGCGACGGCGACAGCGAGATCGTCATCGCCGGCGGCCAGGAAAGCATGAGCCTCAGCCCCCATGTGCTGCCCGGCTCGCGCGACGGCCAGCGCATGGGCGACTGGAAGATGGTGGACACCATGATCAACGACGGCCTCTGGGACGTCTACAACCAGTACCACATGGGCATCACCGCCGAGAACGTGGCGAAGAAATACGGCATCAGCCGCGAGCAGCAGGACGCGCTCGCGCTGGCCTCGCAGCAGAAGGCCGCCGCCGCGCAGGACGCCGGCCGCTTCAAGGACGAGATCGTCCCCTTCGCCATCCCGCAGAAGAAGGGCGATCCCGTCGTCTTCGCCGCCGACGAGTTCATCAACCGCAAGAGCACGGCCGACGTGCTCGCCGGCCTGCGCCCCGCCTTCGACAAGGCCGGCAGCGTCACCGCCGGCAATGCCTCGGGCCTGAACGACGGCGCGGCCGGCGTGGTCGTCATGACCGCCGCCAAGGCCGCGCAGCTCGGCCTGACGCCGCTGGCACGCATCGCCTCCTACGCCAGCGCCGGCCTCGACCCCGCGCTGATGGGCATGGGCCCCGTGCCCGCCGCCCGCAAGGCGCTGGAACGCGCCGGCTGGAAGCCCGCCGACCTCGACCTGCTCGAAATCAACGAAGCCTTCGCCGCCCAGGCCTGCGCCGTCCACAACGAGATGGGCTGGGACCTGGACAAGGTCAACGTCAACGGCGGCGCCATCGCGCTCGGCCACCCCATCGGCGCCAGCGGCTGCCGCATCCTCGTCACGCTGCTGCACGAAATGCAGCGCCGCAACGCGAAGAAGGGCATCGCCTCGCTGTGCATCGGCGGCGGCATGGGCGTCGCGCTCACGGTCGAACGCTAACCAGATTTCTACACGCACCACAACAGGAGACATCGAATGAGCCAGAAGATTGCCTACGTCACCGGCGGCATGGGCGGCATCGGCACCGCGATTTGCCAGAAGCTGGCCAAGGCCGGCTTCAAGGTCATCGCCGGCTGCGGCCCGAGCCGCGACTACCAGAAATGGCTGGACGAGCAGAAGGCCCTGGGCTTCGCCTTCCATGCCTCGGTCGGCAACGTGGCCGACTGGGACTCGACCGTCGAGGCCTTCCAGAAGGCCATCGCCGAGCACGGCCCCATCGACGTGCTGGTCAACAACGCCGGCATCACGCGCGACCGCATGTTCCTGAAGATGACGCCCGACGACTGGAAGGCCGTCATCGACACCAACCTGAACAGCATGTTCAACGTGACCAAGCAGGTCGTGCCGGGCATGGTCGAAAAGGGCTGGGGCCGCATCATCCAGATCAGCTCGGTCAACGGCGAGAAGGGCCAGGCCGGCCAGACCAACTACTCCGCCGCCAAGGCCGGCATGCACGGCTTCACGATGGCGCTGGCGCAGGAACTGGCGAGCAAGGGCGTGACGGTGAACACCGTGAGCCCGGGCTATATCGGCACCGACATGGTCAAGGCCATCAAGCCCGAGATCCTGGAGAAGATCGTCGCCACCATCCCGGTCAAGCGCCTCGGCACGCCGGAAGAAATCGGCTCCGTCGTCACCTGGCTGGCCGGCGAGGACAGCGGCTTCACGACCGGCGCGGACTTCTCCTGCAACGGCGGGCTGCACATGGGCTGAGCATCCCGGCATTGAGCCAACGCAAACCGGCTGCGCGAGCAGCCGGTTTTTTCTTGCCCGCCGCCATAAATGCATGGCCGGGCAGGGTGTGACGCGGCGGGCGTTGCACCGACCCCGAATCCAGGGTTTGGCCTGACTACAGTGCCATCGAAGGCGCCGCAGTGACCTGACGCGGCGCGTGAGCGAACCCCGAGGATGAGTCGATGAATGCTGTCTTTCTGCCCGCCGTGAGGCTGATGCGGCGCCTGCCGATGGCGCAAAAATTCCTCATCGTCTGCCTTTGCTTTGCGGTGCCGCTGCTCTATCTGCTGTTGGCCCTGGTGCGGGACCGTGCCGAGGCGGGCGCCTTCGCCGCGCGGGAGCTGGCGGGCGTCGCCCAGGTGCGCCAGGCCAGCGGCCTGCTGAACGCGGCCATGGTGCTGCGCGGCACGTCCATCGGCCTGAGCGCCGGCACGGCGGGCGCCCAGGCCAGGCGCGACGAGGCGCTGGCGAAGTTCGACGCCCAGGCCGGCGCCGCCGAGCGCGAACTCGCCGCCGCGCACGACCCTTTCGGCCTGGCCGCCGGCCTGGCCCGGGCGCGCGGCCAGGCCCGAGCGCTGGTGGCACTGGGCGCGGCCGATCCCGAGGCCGTGACCCAGGCCGGCTATGCGCTGACCGACACGGTGCGTGGCCTGATCGAGCAGGCCGCGTCCGCGTCCCACCTCGCGCTGGACCCGGATGCCGACACCCACTACCTGATGCTGGCCGTGACCGACGCGCTGCCGCGCTTGCAGGACGCGCTCGGCCGCATGCGCGCCGTCGGCGCCGCAGCGGCCCAACTCGGTACGCCGCCGGCCGGCCTGCTGCTCCGCCTGCACGATGCCGACGCGCTGGCCGATGAATACCTCGGCCGGCTGGGCGGCGCGCTGGCGCGCTTGCAGGCGGCCAACCGCGAGGCCGCCTCAGGCATGGACCTGCAACTGCCCGAGCGCATCCGCAAGGACTTCGGCGAGCGCTTCGACCAGGGCTTCGTGCTCGGCGAGGCGCCCAAGGTCGATCCGGGCGAATGGTTCGCGCTCGGCACGGCGCAGATCGCCGCTGCCGACCAGTTGCAGCGCGTCGCCGAGCAGCGCCTGACCGAACTGGTCACGCGCCGCGTGGCGCGCCTGGGCCGGGGGCTGTGGGTGGCGCTGGCGCTGTCGGCCCTTTTCGTCGGCATCGCGGTCTATGCGCTGGTGAGCTATTACCTGGCTTCGCGCGGCACTTGCGCGGAACTGGGGCGGCGCATCGAGGCCCTCGGTGCCGGGGACCTTGCCGAGCGCGCCGTGCTGGACGGGCGCGACGAGGTGGTGCGCGCCACCAATGCGCTGCGCGGCGCCGTGCAGCGCCTGGGCGGCCTGGTGCAGGAAGTGCGCGCCGGCGCCGAGCACATCTCCACCTCGGCCACGCAGATCGCCGGGGCCAACCAGGACCTGTCGGCGCGCGGCAATGCGATGGCCTCGGTCGTCGAGCAGACCAGCGCCAGCACCGGCCTGCTGGAGCAGACCGTTGACCACAACATGACCAGCGCCCGCGAGGCCGACGAACTGGTCCACGGCGCCGCCGACTTGGCCGGCCGCGGCGGCGTGGTGGTGCAGCGCGCGGTGCAGTCGATGGAGAAGATCACCGCCAGCTCCACCCGCATCGGCGACATCATCCAGGTCATCGACTCCATCGCCTTCCAGACCAATATCCTGGCGCTGAACGCGGCGGTGGAAGCGGCGCGGGCGGGCGAGCAGGGGCGCGGCTTCGCGGTCGTCGCGGGCGAGGTGCGCTCGCTGGCGCAGCGCTCGGCCGAGGCGGCGCGCGAGATCAAGACGCTGATCGGCAGCTCCATCGAGACGGTGCGCGAGGGCGAGGGCTTCGTCGCCCAGGCCGGCAGTTCGATGGGCGAGATCGTGCAGGCCATCCAGCGCGTGGCGGCCATCGTCGGCGACATCGCCGGCCAGTCCACCGCCCAGGCCGACCAGATCCGCCAGCTCGCCGCCGCGATCCGCGAGGTGGATTCGACGACGCAGCAGAACGCCGCCCTCGTCGAGGAGACGGCCGCTGCGGCCACGCTGCTGGAAGACCGCGCCACGCGGCTGCGCGAGGCGGCGGCGAGGTTCAGGACCGTGGCGGTTTGAGTCAGCCGCGTCGGCGGCGCCGTGCCAGCAGGCCCACGGCAGCCAGGCCGGCCGTCATCAACAGCCAGGCGCCGGGTTCCGGCACTGCGGCCGGTACCAAGTGGTAGAGCGTGCCGCTGCCAGAGACCGCGCCGGCGAGCGACACCTGCTGGCCGGCGGCGTCGTGGCCGTACACCGTGTCCCAGTGGCGCATGCGGTGTCGGCGGCGTCCGCAGGTCCAGGGCGGCTCCGTGGGGGCATTGCCCGGCGCACTCGATACCCCCGGGTAAACTCTGAGAAGCAAGGGCGGCAGGGTGTCGCCCTTTTCATTGCCCTTTTCCATTGGAGTGGCGGGATGTTGCGCAGTTGGGCCTTGGCCTTGGGGTGGGTGCTGGGGGTGCTGGCACCGGGGGCGCAGGCGCAGCCGGCGCGGCCGCCGATCTTCGTGCTGAATTCGCTGGCGGCGGACGTGGCGGTGGTCGATCCGGTCAGCTTCACCGTCACGCGGCGCATCCCGACGGGCAAGGAGCCGCATCACCTCTATCTGTCGCCGGACGAGAAGTCGCTGATCGTCGCCAATGCGCTGAGCGATTCGCTGACCTTCCTGAACCCGCGCACGGCCGAGGTGCAGCGCGTGCTGCGCGGCGTGTCGGACCCCTACCACCTGCGCTTCTCGCCGGACATGAAGTGGTTCGTCACGGCCTCGAACCGGCTGGACTATGTGAGCCTCTACCACTGGCTCGGCAGCGAGGCCAAGGAGCCGCTGCTGCTGGTGAAGCAGATCCCCGCGCCGCGCACGCCCAGCCACCTGAGCATCGACAGCCGCAGCAGCGTCGTCTACGTCAGCCTGCAGGACAGCAGCGAGCTGCTCGCCATCGACCTCGCCACCCAGGCCGTGCGCTGGAAGCAGCCGGTCGGGCGGCTGCCGGCCGACGTGTTCCTGACGCCGGACGATCGCCTGCTGCTGGTGGCGCTGACGGGCGACCGCTTCGTCGAGGCCTGGGACGTGTCGGGCGCGGCGCCGCGCCTCGTCAAGCGCATCGAGACGGGCAAGGGCGCGCATTCCTTCCGCGCCTGGGGCGACCGGCGCCATGTGCTGGTCAGCAACCGCGCGGGCAACACGATCAGCAAGCTCGACCTCACCAGCCTCGCCGTCGTCGATCAATACCCCGGCCCGGCCGGCCCCGACGACATGGAAGTGCTGAGCGACGGCCGCACCCTGCTCGTCACCTCACGCTGGGCGGGCAAGCTGACCGAGATCGACACGGTGGCGCGCAAGGTCGTGCGGCAGGTCAAGGTCGGCAAGTCGCCGCACGGCATCTGGACTTTGGATCACCAACCTCGGCTGTGAAGGCGCTACTGCTGGCATTCGTGGCCGCATCGGCCGCAGCCCGACCGGCTTGCGACAAGCCGGTCTATCTCACCTTCGACACCGGCCATATGGGCGTCGCGCCGCTGGTCGCGCAGACGCTGGGCAAGCATCACGCGAAGGCGACCTTCTTCCTCGCCAACGAGCCGACGCAGGACGGCGGCACGACGCTGGACGCGCATTGGGCGCCGTGGTGGCGCGAGCGCGCGGCCGAGGGGCATGACTTCGGCTCGCACACCTGGGACCACGACGTCTTCCTCGCCGATGTGCGCGATGCCGCCGGCAAGCTCATGGCCTTCAAGGTGCGCACCCAGGCGGGCATCCAGAAGCCCGTGGTCCGCGAACTGACGCCGCAGCAGTACTGCGCCAGCCTGAAGCAGGTGGGCGAGCGCTTCCAGGCGATGACGGGCCGGGCGCTCGCCCCGATCTTCCGCGCGCCGGCCGGCCGCACCTCGCCCGCGCTGCTGGACGCGGCGCGGGCCTGCGGCTTCGCGCATGTGGGCTGGAGCGCGGCGGGTTTTCTCGGCGATGAGCTGCCCAGCGAGCGCTACCCCAACGACGAATTGCTGCGCAAGGCGCTGCGCGACATCCGGCCGGGCGACATCCTGCTGGCCCACCTCGGCATCTGGCGGCGCCAGGAGCCCTGGGCCCCCGCCGTGCTGGAGCCGCTGCTGACGGGGCTGGAACGGCGCGGCCTATGCTTTGCGCCCCTGCGCGAGCATCCGCGCTACGCTGCCCTGTTCAAGAAGCCGTGACCGACTGGTTCGCCAACGCCTTTGACGCCGCCCAGCTGTGGCTGTACGAGACCCTCGTGCAGCCGGCCGTGTTCGGCCTGGGCATGGGCAATCTGCTCGAAGACGCCTTCGACGCGACCGGCTGGCTGCTCTGGGGGCTCATCCAGGTGGCGGCCATCGCCCTCATCCTCGGCCTGCTGGAACGCCGCTGGCCGGTCGAGCCCGTGACCGACCGCCGTGCGGTGCGGGTGGACGTGGTCTACACCCTCATCAACCGCCTCGGGCTGGTGCGGCTGGCGCTGTTCTTCGCCGTCGAGCCGGCCTGGGATGCGGCGGCCGGCTGGCTGCGCCTCGCGGGCCTGCCGACCTGGCAGCTCGACGCGCTCTGGCCCGGCGTGACGGACGGGGCCTGGGTCAGCCTGCTGCTCTACCTCGTCGTGTTCGACTTCGTCGGCTACTGGCTGCACCGCTGGCAGCACCGCTTTGAATGGTGGTGGGCGCTGCACAGCCTGCACCACAGCCAGCGCCAGATGACCAAGTGGAGCGACGACCGCAACCACCTGCTGGACGAGGTGCTCAACGCCACCGTCTTCGCGCTGCTGGCGCGCGTGATCGGCGTGGAGCCGGGGCAGTTCGTCGCCATCACCGTCGTCACGCAACTGCTGCAGAGCCTGCAGCACGCCAACACGCGCCTCGGCTTCGGCCGCCTCGGCGGGCGCCTGCTGGTGGACCCGGGCTTCCACCGCCGCCACCACGGCATCGGCGTGGACCTGGGCGGCTGCAATTTCGGCGTGCTGCTGCCCTGGTGGGACATGGCGTTGGGCACGGCCGATTTCCGCCGCCGTGATGAGCCCACGGGCATCCGCGACCAGTTGCCCGAACAGGGTGGGCGAGACTATGGCGAGACCTTCTGGCGCCAGCAGTGGCTGGGCCTGACTCGATTGATCGGAGTGTTCAAGTGACCCAAACCGTGACCCGGCGGCTCGCCGATTCCTTCTGGCGCGCGGCCGCCTACTGCCTGCATCCGCGGGTGATCGGGCTGTCCCTGCTGCCGCTGGTGATCTCCTGCGTGCTGACCTTCGTCTTCATGTTCTTCTGCTGGGAGTCGGCCGTGGCCGGCGTGCGCGCCACGCTGGAAACCATCCAGCTCGTGCCCTTCCTGCAGCACCAGTTGGAGAGCTTCGGCCTGGACGGCTGGCGCGCGGTGCTGGCGCCCGTCATCGTGCTGGCGGGCGTGATCCCGGTGGTCATCCTGCTCAGCCTCGTGCTCGTCGCGCTGTGCATGACGCCGGCCATCGTCCGCATGGTGGCCGAGCGGCGCTTCCCGCTGCTGGAAAAGAAGCGCGGCGGCACCCTGCTGCAAAGCGTGCTCGCCTCGCTGGGCGCGACGCTGCTGGCCCTGCTGCTGCTGGTGCTGTCGATGCCGCTGTGGCTAATCCCGCCCCTCATCATGGTGCTGCCGCCGCTGATCTGGGGTTGGCTGACCTACCGCGTCTTCAGCTTCGACGTGCTGGCCGAGCATGCGTCCAAGGAAGAGCGCCGCGCGCTGCTGCGCGAGCACCGCCTGCCGCTGCTGCTGATCGGCGTCATCTGCGGCTACCTCGGCGCCGCGCCGACGCTGATCTGGGCCTTCGGCGCGCTGGCCGTCATCCTCGCGCCCTTCCTCGTGCTGCTGGCGATCTGGCTCTACACGCTGGTGTTCGCCTTCTCCACCGCCTGGTTCGCGCACTATGCGCTGGCGGCCCTGCAGGCGCAGCGCGCGGCGACCGTGGCGCCGACCCAGGCGCCGCCGCCGGAGCCCGCGCTGCCGCTCGACGACTTGCCCATGCTGCGAGGCCCCCAGCCATGAAGACCGGCCTGCTCATCGTCGGCGACGAGATCCTGTCCGGCAAACGCCAGGACACGCACCTCGCCAAATTCATCGAGTTGCTCGCCGCGCGCGGCATGCAGCTCGCGTGGGCGCGCATCGTCGGCGACGACCGCGAGCTGCTGACGCACACGCTGCGCGACGCCTTCGCCAGCGGCGACCTCGTGCTGAGCTGCGGCGGCATCGGCGCCACGCCCGACGACCACACCCGCCAGGCCGCCGCCGCCGCCCTCGGCCGGCCGCTGGCCCTGCACGCCGAGGCGCGCGAACTGATCTGGCAGCGCGTGCAGCGCCTCGCCGCCGAGCAGGGCAGCGTGGCCGAGCCCGAGCATCCGGACACCCTGCGCCGCTTCCAGATGGGCGTCCTCCCCGAGGGCGCCGGCTTGGTGCCCAACCCCTACAACCAGATCCCCGGCTTCTTCGTCGGCCACGTCTATTTCGTGCCCGGCTTCCCGGTCATGGCGCACCCGATGATGGCCTGGGTGCTGGACCGCTATCCGCAACTGCACCGCGCGGCCGGGGTCACCGAGCGCTCCTTCGTCGTGCAAAACGCGATGGAAGCCAGCCTCACGCCGCTGATGGAAGCCGTCGAGGCCGGCTTCCCCGGCATCAAGGTGTTCAGCCTGCCCAGCGTCGATCACCCGCAGTGGGGGCGCTGCATCGAACTGGGTGTGAAGGGCGACCCCGCCGCGCTCTCGACAGCCTACGATGCACTGAAACAGGGCGTGATCGGATTTGGTGCGCACATAAGCACCGAACTGGTGCGATAGTTCGCCCACCCGGCGCGGCGCTGTCGGCGCGCCCCGGGCGCAACCCATGTCGGTGCATCTGGCATGCAAACTGCTTTGAATTTCCCGTGGCTGCTGGCGCGCGTGCGCCGGTGGCGGCATTCCACCCTCTCGATCCCGCTAGGAGCTTTTGATGGCCAAGACCGTCGCCGACGTGATGAACATGGTGAAGGAGAACGAAGTCAAGTTCGTTGACTTCCGCTTCACCGATACCCGAGGCAAGGAGCAGCACGTCTCCGTGCCCGTGTCCGCCTTTGACGAAGACAAGTTCACGTCGGGCCACGCTTTCGACGGCTCCTCGATCGCCGGCTGGAAGGGCATCGAAGCCTCGGACATGCTGCTGATGCCCGATCCCAACACGGCCAATATCGACCCCTTCTTCGAGGAGCCGACGCTGATCCTGTCCTGCGACGTGGTGGACCCTGCCGACGGCAAGGCCTATGAGCGCGACCCGCGCTCGCTGGCCAAGCGCGCCGAGGCCTACCTGAAAGCCTCCGGCCTGGGCGACACCGCCTACTTCGGTCCGGAACCCGAGTTCTTCATCTTCGACAGCGTGCGCTGGGGCAACGAGATGTCCGGCTCGTTCTTCAAGATCGAGTCCGAGGAAGGCGCCTGGAACTCCGCCAAGGAGTACGAGCACGGCAACAGCGGCTACCGTCCCACCGTCAAGGGCGGCTATTTCCCGGTGCCGCCGGTCGATAGCGGCCAGGACATGCGCTCCGAGATGTGCCTGATCCTGGAGCAGATGGGCATCCCGGTCGAGGTCCACCACCACGAGGTCGCCAACGCCGGCCAGATGGAGATCGGCACCAAGTTCAGCTCCCTGGTCGAGCGCGCCGACTGGACGCAGCTGCAGAAGTACATCATCGCCAACGTCGCCCACGCCTACGGCAAGACGGCCACCTTCATGCCCAAGCCCCTGGTCGGGGACAACGGCAGCGGCATGCACGTCCACCAGTCCGTGTGGAAGGACGGCAAGAACCTGTTCGCCGGCGACGGCTACGCGGGCCTGTCCGACTTCGCGCTCTACTACATCGGCGGCATCATCAAGCACGCCCGCGCGCTGAACGCCATCACCAACCCCGGCACCAACAGCTACAAGCGCCTCGTGCCCGGCTTCGAGGCCCCGGTCAAGCTGGCCTATTCGGCCAAGAACCGCTCGGCGTCCATCCGCATCCCCTACGTCGGCAACCCCAAGGGCCGCCGCGTCGAGGCGCGCTTCCCCGACCCGTCCGCCAACCCCTATCTTGCCTTTGCCGCGCTGCTGATGGCCGGCCTGGACGGCGTGGAAAACAAGATCCACCCGGGCGAGGCCGCCACCAAGGACCTCTACCACCTGCCGCCCGAGGAAGACGCGAAGATCCCGACCGTCTGCCACAGCCTCGACCAGGCACTGGAGTATCTGGACAAGGACCGCGCCTTCCTGACCAAGGGCGGCGTCTTCACCGATGCCTACATCGACGCCTACATCGAGCTGAAGATGCAGGAGGTGACGCGCTTCCGCATGGCGACCCATCCGGTCGAGTTCGACATGTACTACGCGCTGTGATGAGCGCCGGCAGCGCTCGTGCTGTCGCCTTCACTGCGATGAGAGGGGGCCGCCCGCGCGGCCCCTTTTTTGTTCGTACACAATGCCGCCATGCTGAACCGACTGCTGGCACCGCTGCTCCTTCTCGCCAGCCTGGGCGCGCAGGCCCAAGCACAGGGCAACACGGTCTACCGCTGCCCCGGCCCGCCGGTGCTCTACACCGACGCGCTGAGCGCCAAGGAAGCCCACGACAAGGGCTGCCGCACCATCGAGGGCACGCCCATCACCGTGCTGCAGGCGCCCAAGCCGCGCCCTGCCGCCGTGGCCTCGGAAGGAGCCCGCAGTGGGGGCGCTGATGCCCGCGTCGGTGCCGGCCAGCAGCGCGTGCGCGACGACGAGCGCCGCCAGGTGCTGCAGACCGAACTGCGCCAGGCCGAAGAGCGCCTCGCCGGCGCGCAGCGCGAGTTCAACAACGGCCAGGGCGAGCGCCGTGGCGACGAGCGCAACTACCAGAAATACCTGGACCGCATGGCCGAGCTCAAGGACAACATCGCCCGCTACGAGGCCGACGTCCAGGCGCTGCGCCGCGAGATCGCCAAGCTCCCCTGACCGGGCACCTGGCGGTGCGTCATGACTGACGTGCCGCTGCTCCCCGCCGAGTTCGCCGGCCTGGATCTGCTGGCGACCATGGTCGTCGTCGTCGGCGCCGATGGCGAATGCCTGTTCGCCAATGCGGCCTTCGAGAACGGCATGCGCCTGTCGCGCCGCACGGTGCAGAAGGCCTTGCTGCCCGATTGGTTCGACGACGCCCAGCGCCTCACCGAGACGCTGGCCGGCGTGGCCGCCAACCACTATTCCAGCAGCCGCTTCGACGCCTTGCTGCGCCGGGGCGCCTGGGCGCACGAGGACGGGCTGCCCGTCCACGTCATCGTCTCGCAGATGGACGCGGCCGAGGGCGGCGCGCCGCGCGTGTTGGTGGAACTGATCGAGATCGCCCAGCAGGCCCGGCAGGACCGCGACGAGCGCAGCCTCGACCAGGTGCAGGCCACCAAGGAATTGACGCGCAACCTCGCCCACGAGATCAAGAACCCGCTCGGCGGCATCCGGGGCGCGGCGCAACTGCTCGCGCTGGAGTTGCAGGATGGCGACGCCGGGCTGACTGAATACACCCAGGTCATCGTCCACGAGGTGGACCGCCTGCAGAGCCTGGTGGACCGGCTGCTGGCGCCGCACCGCCGCGCCCAGGTGGTGGGCGACGTCAACATCCACGAGATCTGCGAGCGGGTGAGGGCGCTGGTGCTGATCGAGCACCCGCGCGGCCTGACCATCACGCGCGACTACGACACCTCGCTGCCCGACTTCCGCGGCGACCGCGAGCAACTCATCCAGATGCTGCTCAACATCGTGCAGAACGCCGCCCAGGCGCTGACCGCGCACATCGCGGCCGGCGATGCCCACATCGCGCTGCGCACCCGCGTCGCCCGCCAGGTCACCATCGGCAAGCAGCGCTGGCGCCTGGCACTGGAATTGCATGTCGAGGACAACGGCCCCGGCGTTCCCGCCGAGATCCGCGATCGCATCTTCTTTCCCCTCGTGTCGGGGCGGGACGGCGGCTCGGGCCTCGGCCTCACGCTCGCACAGACCATCGCCCAGCAGCACCAGGGCATGATCGACTGCGAGAGCGAACCGGGCCGGACGAATTTCAGAATCACGCTGCCCTTGCCCTGAAACTCATGACGCCCCCACGCTCACTTCGTTCGCTGCCCCCCGAGGGGGCGCTCAGTGCCCTTCGGGCGGCCGGGCGGGCCCTGCCATGAAATCCATCTGGGTTGTAGACGACGACCACTCCATCCGCTTCGTGTTGGAGAAGGCCCTGGCCCGCGAGGGGCTGCCCGTGCGCACCTTCAGCAGCGCACGCGACATGCTCGCCGCGCTCGACGACGACAGCCCCCAGGTGCTCGTCTCCGACATCCGCATGCCCGGCGGCTCGGGGCTGGAACTGCTGGCCCAGGTCAAGGCCCGCCTGCCCGGCCTGCCCGTCATCATCATGACGGCCTACTCCGACCTCGACAGCGCCGTCTCCGCCTTCCAGGGCGGCGCCTTCGAGTACCTGCCCAAACCCTTCGACCTGCCGCGCGCCGTGGAACTCATCCGCCGTGCCCAGGAGGAAAGCCAGCGCGAGGCCGGCGAGCAGGAAGCCGCCGCGCAGATGCCCGAAATGCTCGGCCAAGCCCCCGCCATGCAGGATGTGTTCCGCGCGATTGGCCGCTTGTCGCAAAGCAACGTCACTGTGATGATCACCGGCGAAAGTGGCTCGGGCAAAGAACTGGTGGCCCGCGCGCTGCACAAGCACAGCCCGCGCGGCGACGGCCCCTTCGTCGCCATCAACACCGCCGCCATCCCGAAAGACCTGCTGGAAAGCGAACTCTTCGGCCACGAGCGCGGCGCCTTCACCGGCGCCCAGGCATCGCGGCGCGGCCGCTTCGAGCAGGCCGACGGCGGCACGCTCTTCCTCGATGAAATCGGCGACATGCCCTTCGAGCTGCAAACGCGGCTGCTGCGCGTGTTGTCCGACGGCCAGTTCTACCGCGTCGGCGGCCACAGCCCGCTGCGCAGCAACGTCCGCGTCATCGCCGCCACGCACCAGAACCTCGAAGAGCGCGTGCGCCAGGGCGTGTTCCGCGAAGACCTCTTCCACCGCCTCAACGTCATCCGCCTGCGCCTGCCGCCGCTGCGCGAACGCCGCGAAGACATCCCCGCGCTCGCCCGCCACTTCCTGCAACGCAGCGCGACGGAACTCGGCGTCGAACCCAAACGCCTCAGCGACGCCGCCCTGGCCGCGCTGACCGCCTTCGACTTCCCCGGCAACGTCCGCCAACTGGAAAACGTCTGCCACTGGCTCAGCGTCATGGCCCCCAGCCAGGTGGTCGAGCCCAAAGACCTGCCCGACGAACTGCAGCCGGGCCACGTCCCCCACCCCCCCACGGCGCCCACCCAACCCGGCGCCATCGCGGCACCCTCACCGGCCAGCCCCCCCACCAGCAGCGGCGAAGGCTGGCTCGCCGACATGGCCGCCGACGCCCGCACCCGCCTGCTGGCCGGCGAGCCCGACGTGTGGGAAGCCCTGACCCGCCACTTCGAGGCCCAACTCATCCTGACCGCGCTGGACATCACGCGCGGCCGCCGCATCGAGGCCGCGCAGAAACTCGGCATCGGCCGCAACACGATCACGCGCAAGATTCAGGAATTGGGGTTGGACGTCTGAGGTGGGGCAGCGAGCGCCGCCAGGGCAGATTCAAAGTCCGCTCACCCGCAAGCCCAGCAGCACCAGAGTCGCCAGGCCGAACACCAGGGTCAGCGCGCGCCAGAACAGCAGCGGATGCCTTTGCTGCAGCGGCGTGCGGTCCCGCGTCATGAACTCCGGCCCCGGTGCCTGCAGGTCGTGCAGAAACTCCGACAACGCTTGCTGGCGCCGTGCCACCTGCGGCTGCAGCGCCTTTTTCAGCACGCGGTCCAGCCACTCCGGCAAATCGGGCCGGCGCGTGCGCAGGGGGACGTAGCAGAGCTTGCGCAGATCGCGCTCGCCACGCAGTCGCGGCACCTGCAGGCCATAGGGCAGGGCGCCGGTCAGCATCTGGTAGATGAGCACCGCGAGCGAGAACAGCTCGGCCAGCGGTGAGCCGCCCTCGCCGGTGAAGTATTCCGGCGCCGTGTATTGCAGCGTGCCGACCAGCTCCAGCGCGCGTGCGTCGCCCAGCCCCTCGCTCAGGCCGGCCACGTGCGCCGAGGCGAGATCGATGAGGATGACTGTGCCGTGGCGGTCGATGATGAGGTTCTCGGGTCGCAGGTCCTGGTGCAGCATCTCCTTGCGGTGCAGGGCCTGCAGGCCGCGGGCGATCTGGTCGGCGATGCCGCGCACCTCGTCCAGGCTGGGCTGGGGGTGGTCGGTCATCCACTGCGCCAGGGTCTGGCCGTGGATGAATTCGACGGCGGTGAAGAGATGCTCGCGTCTGGCCTCGGCCGGCGCGGCCTTGATGACGTGGGGGCTATCGACGCGCCGCGCCACCCACTCCTCGGTGGCGAAGCGATCCAGCTCGCGGGCATGGCCGGCCAGTTCGGCCGCGGGCAGCTTGAGCGCCCATTCGCGGCCCTGGGCATCGACGGCCAGCACGACCTGACTGCGCGCCGTCTGCTGCAGTTCGCGCACGACGCGGTAGCTCTCGAAATCCTGCCGCGGCGCGAGGCGTGGCGGCAGGCGCAGGCCGTCCCGGTTCACGGGTGGGGCGATGTCGCTCGGCAGGGACTCCACGCGCGCAAGCATGACGGTTACGTTGTCCGCACTGCCGCGGGCGAGCGCCGCAGCCACCAACGCCTCGGAGGCGGCCTGCAGGTCGCCGCCGTGCCCGGCCAGTGCTTGCTGAACCAGCGCCGCGTCCAGATGCTCGTAGGCGCCGTCGGTGGCCAGCAGGAAGGTCTCGCCGACCTCGACGGGCCAGCAGGCGTGGTCGATGTCCAGGTGAGCGCTGATGCCTAAAGCGCGGCCGAGGTAGGTCTGGCCGCCGTCCACGCGCACGCGGTGGTCCTGGCTCAGCTGCTCCAGCGCGCCGCCCGCATGCACGCGGTAGACGCGCGTGTCGCCGACGTGCAGCAGATGCACCTCGCGGCCCTTGAAGACGAGGGCGCTGAAGGTGCAGACGTGGCCGCGATCCTTGTCGAAGCGGCCCTCGCCGCGCTGGGTCTGGGCGTGCAGCCAGGCATTGGTGGCGGCCAGCACGGCCTGCGCGGCGCGGCGCACCGTCCAGGCGTCCGAAGTGCCGTAATAGTCTTCCAGGAAGCCGCGCACGGCGGCGGCGCTGGCGAACTGGCTGACGGCGCTGCTGCCGATGCCGTCCGCGATCGCCAGCGCCATGCCGCGCGAGCGGCGCTGCGCCTCGCTCGGCAGCGCGGCGCCGTGGAAGTCCTGGTTCAGCGGCTTGGTGCCGGCCTCGGAGTGCTGGCCGATGGCGAGTTGGAGACTCACCCGAGAACTCGTTTCGGCGCGGTCTTGACGTGGGTCGCGTAGAGCGACAGCCCGACGAAGGTCAGCCCGCCGACGAGGTTGCCGAGCACGGTCGGGATCTCGTTCCAGACCAGGTAGTCCATCACCGTGAACTGCCCGCCCAGCATCAGGCCCGAGGGGAAGAGGAACATATTGACGATGCTGTGCTCGAAGCCCATGTAGAAGAACACCATCACGGGCATCCACATGCCGATGGCCTTGCCGCTCACCGTGGTGGACATCATGGCGGCGACGACGCCGGTGGACACCATCCAGTTGCACAGCACGCCGCGGATGAAGAGCGTCAGCATGCCGGCCGCGCCATGGGCCGCGTAGCCGACGGTGCGGCCCTCGCCGATGTGGCCGATCTTCTGGCCCACGGCATTGGGCGCCTCGCTGAAGCCGAAGGTGAAGATCACGGCCATGAAGACGGCCACCGTCAGCGCGCCGGCGAAGTTGCCGCAGAACACCAGCGTCCAGTTGCGCAGCACGCCGGCCCAGGTGGCGCCGGGGCGCTTGTCGAGCACGGCCAGCGGCACCAGGGTGAACACGCCGGTCAGCAGGTCGAAGCCCATCAGGTAGAGCAGGATGAAGCCGACCGGAAACAGCACGGCGCCCAGCAGCGGGTTGCCGGTGTTGACGCTGACGGTCACGGCGAAGGCCGCCGCCAGCGCCAGGATGGCGCCGGCCATATAGGCGCGGATCAGCGTGTCCCGCGTGGACATCAGCAGCTTGGATTCACCGGCATCGACCATGCGGGTGACGAATTCGGTGGGGACGACGTAGGCCATGGCGGGCTTCCTTTCGGTGATTTCAGTGGGGGTTCAGGGCGATGAAGACGCGGCCATCCCGCACCTGCACCGCATGGGCGCGCACCGATTGCTCGGGTGCCTCCAGGCACTCGCCGGTGCAGAGGTCGAAATGGTTTTTGTAGAGCGGCGAGGCGACGACGAGGCGCTCGCCCAGATTGCCCACCAGCCCGCGCGCCAGCACGCTGGCGCCGGAGCGCGGGTCGATGTTGTCGATGGCGTGGAAGCGCTCGCGGCCGATGCGGAATACGGCCACGTGCCGGCCGGCGACGCGGGCGGCGACGCCGGTGTCGGGCAGGATGTCTTCGACGGCGCAGATGGGAACGTAGTTCATGCCGCCACCTCGTCACGCTCATCCGCACGCGCGGGACGGATCTGCCCGCGCTCCTGCACGAAGACGATGTGCTCGTCCGGCGCCCCGCTGTTGACGAAAGAGCGGAAGCGCTGGCGCACGGCGGGCGTGCTGACGGCCGTCTTCCACTCGCACTGGTAGCTGTCCACCACGGCCTGCATCTGCGCTTCCAGTTCGGCCGCGATGCCGAGGCTGTCGCCGAGGATCACGGCCTTCAGATAGTCCAGCCCGCCTTCGAGGCCGTCGCGCCAGGTGCTGGTGCGCTGCAGCCGGTCGGCGGTGCGCACATAGAACATCAGGAAGCGGTCGATGGTGCGCACCAGTTCCGCTTCGCCGAGGTCGCCGGCCAGCAATTCCGCGTGGCGCGGCTTCATGCCGCCGTTGCCGCAGACGTAGAGGTTCCAGCCCTTGTCGGTGGCGATCACGCCCACGTCCTTGCCCTGGGCCTCGGCGCATTCGCGCGTGCAGCCGGACACGCCGAACTTGATCTTGTGCGGCGCGCGCAGGCCCTTGTAGCGGTGCTCCAGCGCCACCGCGAGGCCGACCGAGTCGCCCACGCCGTAGCGGCACCAGGTGCTGCCGACGCAGCTCTTCACCGTGCGCAGCGCCTTGCCATAGGCATGGCCGCTCTCGAAGCCGGCCGCGATCAGCGCCTCCCAGATGGCGGGCAGTTGCTCGACGCGGGCGCCGAACAGGTCCACCCGCTGGCCGCCGGTGATCTTGGTGTAGAGGCCGTATTGCTTCGCCACCTGGCCGACGGCGATCAGCCCCTCGGGCGTCACCTCGCCGCCCGGCATGCGCGGCACGACGGAGTAGCTGCCGTCCTTCTGGATATTGCCGAGGTAGTAGTCGTTGCTGTCCTGCAGCGCCGCGAGTTCGGGCTTGAGCACGAAGTCGTTCCAGCACGAGGCCAGGATGCTCGCCGCCACCGGCTTGCAGACGTCGCAGCCCAGGCCGCTGCCGTGCCGCGCCAGCAGTTCGCCGAAGCTGCGGATGCCGCCCACGCGAACGAGGTGGTAGAGCGCCTGACGCGAATGCGGGAAGTGCTCGCAGAGGTGGTCGCTCACCGCCATGCCGCGCCGGGCCATCTCCAACTTCATCACCTGGGTGACCAGGGGCACGCAGCCGCCGCAGGTCGCGCCCGCCTTCGTGCAGGCCTTGATCTCGCCGATGCTGGCGCAGCCCGCGCCCACGGCCGCGCAGATCTGGGCCTTGCTGACGCTGTTGCAGGCGCAGAGCAGGGCGCCGTCGGGCAGTGCGTCGGCGCCGATGCCGGGCCTCGCCTTGCCGTCGCTCGGCTCCGATGACGGCAGGATCAGGAACTCCGGCTCGGCCGGCAGCGCAATGCCGTTCAGCGCCAGTTGCAGCAGCGTGCCGTACTCGCCCGCATCGCCCACCAGCACGGCGCCGAGCAGCTTCGTGCCGTCCTCGCTGACGACGATCTTCTTGTAGACCTGCTTGCGCTCGTCCAGGTACTGGTAGCTGCGGCAGCGCGGCGTGCGGCCCTGGGCGTCGCCGATGCTGGCCACGTCCACGCCCATCAGCTTGAGCTTGGTGCTGAGGTCGGCGCCGGTGAAGGCGGCCTGCGCGTCGCCCAGGATGTGGCGGGCCGCCACGCGCGCCATCTCGTAGCCCGGCGCGACCAGGCCGAAGGTCTGCTCCTGCCACGACGCCACCTCGCCGATGGCGTAGACGCGCCGGTCGCTGCTGCGGCAGTGGTCGTCGATGACGAGGCCGCCGCGCGGGCCCGTGGCCAGCACGCATTGCCGGCCCAGTTCGTCGCGCGGGCGGATGCCGGCGGAGAAGACCAGCATGTCCGCTTCCAGCCAACTGCCGTCGCTGAAGACGAGGCGGTGCCGGGCCGTCGCGCCGTCGGTGATCTCGACCGTGTTGCGCCCGGTATGCACCTGCACCCCCAGCGCCTCGATCTTCTCGCGCAGCACGCGGCCGCCGGCCTCGTCGATCTGCACCGCCATCAGCCGGGGTGCGAACTCGACGACGTGGGTCTGCAGCCCCATGTCGCGCAGCGCCTTCGCGCATTCCAGCCCCAGCAGGCCGCCGCCGATGACCACGCCGCTGCGCGACACCCGGCCGCTGGCCTGCATGGCTTCCAGGTCTTCGATGGTGCGGTAGACGTGGCAGTGCGGCCGCTCGCGCCCGGGCACGGCCGGCACGAAGGGCGTGGAGCCGGTGGCCAGCACGAGGCGGTCGTAGGCGACGACCTCGCCGCCCGCCAGCGTCACCGTGTTCTCGCGCCGCTCGATGGCCACGGCCCGCGCGCCCAGGCGCAGCGCAAAGCCCGTGCGCTCGAAAAAGCCCTCGGGCACGAGGCTCAGGTCCTGCGCCGACTTGCCGGCGAAGAACGCCGAGAGGTGGACGCGGTCATAGGCCGGGCGCGGCTCCTCGCAGAGCACGGTCACGCGCAGGTCGGGCGTGGCGGGCTGCGCGTCGGCAAGGCATTCGAGAAATTTCTGGCCGACCATCCCGTGGCCGATGAGAACGATGTGCATGGCGGGTCCGCGAAACAAAAAGGCCCCGCGGAGCAGCGGGCTGCTCGGTCGGGGCCTGAGGTGGGGGATCGCCGTCGTTGGCGATGCCTGCCATCGGTTTCGCAAGAGCCGTGCCACGCCGTCCCGGCGGGCTGTGGGCCCTGTTGGCACGGCTGCAGTGCGATCGGGCGCACCGCAGCGGGGCATCCCGCCCCGTCAGCGGGCCGGGCGATCCAACATGATTTCCAGGCCCTGGGCGTTCAGCTCGGCGTCGAGCGCCAGCCACTCGGCGGCGTCGGCATCGGCCGCGTGGCCATGCGCGCGCAGGCGCGCGAGATAGCCGGCCAGCAGCCCGGCCTTGAGCCGCTCGTGCCGGTCGGGCGCCGTGCGCAGCGACTCGGCCAGCGCCACCATCTCATCCACCTGATCCAGCATCAGGGCGGCCAGCCGGCGCACCTCGGCCACGCTGCCGCCGATGCGGCCGTAGTGCGTCAGCAGCATCGCCAGCGGCTCGGCCGCCAGCAGGCGCGCGACCGTGGCCTTGAGAGCCTCGGGCTCGAACTGCACCGGCGTGCTGGTGGGCAGCACCCAGGCACGGCCGGCCATGTCGAAGCCGCGGTAGGACAGGCCGAAGGTGTCGCCCGTGAACCAGCTGCGGCTGCGTGCGTCCCAGACTGCGTGGTGGTGGCGCGCATGGCCGGGCGTGTCGATGAGGCGCAGCGGCCGGCCGGCGAGCTCGATCACCTGCTCGTCATGGCTGGCCTCGGCGCGCCCGGCCGGCACCGGCACCAGCTTGCCGTAGCTGCGCTGCATCTCCGCCTCGCCGTAGACGGCCAGCGCGCCCAGCCACAGCGCCTTGGGGTCCACCATATGGCGCAGGCCGCGCGGATGGACCAGGGCGCGGGCGCCGGGCAGGGCTTCCATCAGCAGGCCGACGCCGCCGGCATGGTCGAGGTGGACGTGGGTCGGGATCACCCAGTCCACGCACGAGGGCGTCAGCCCCAGCGCGTGCAGCGCGGCCAGCAGGCGCGGCACGGCGTGGTTGGTGCCGGTGTCGATGAAGGCGGCGTGGCCGTGTTCGACCATCAGATAGGCCGCGTCGAAGCGCGGGCGCTGGAAGCCGGTGTCGATGGCGTAGATGCCGTGGCCGAGGTCGTCGATGAAATCAAGCATGTGTCAAACGGAAGGGGCTTCCTAGAATCGCCGGCCACGATAGCCGAAGGAGCCCCGCGTGGCCGTTCACGAGATCCTGAAGATGGGCGATGCGCGCCTGCTGCGCATCGCCAGGCCGGTCACCGAATTCGGCACGCCCGCGCTCAGGGCGCTGATTGCCGACATGTTCGAGACCATGGCCGCTGCCCACGGCGCGGGCCTCGCCGCGCCGCAGATCGGCGTGGACCTGAGGTTGGTCATCTTCGGCTACCAGACCAACCCGCGCTACCCGGACGCGCCGCCCGTGCCGCCCACCGTGCTCATCAACCCGCAGATCGAGGTGCTGGGCGGCGGCCGCAGCGAGGGCTGGGAGGGCTGTCTGTCCGTGCCCGGCCTGCGCGGCGTCGTCGAGCGCGACGAGCGCATCCGCTACACCGGCTTCGACGCGGACGGCGCGCCCATCGACCGCATCGCCGAGGGCTTCCATGCGCGCGTCGTGCAGCACGAGTGCGACCACCTCGACGGCATCCTCTACCCGATGCGGGTGCGGGACTTCACGCGCTTCGGCTACACCTCGGTGCTGTTCCCCGAACTGGACCCTGACGCGGACGACTGAAAGGTTGAAACCTTTGTAAGCGTCGTGCACCACGGCGGCGCCCGCCGCGTTAGCTTCGGGAAAAGAAGTCAAAAGGAGCCCCATCACATGGCCACAGCCGCTTCCCCGCTCGCCCTGACCCGCCGGCGCTGGCGCGTCCTCGCGCTGACCCTGCTGTTCGCCCTTGCGCCCGGCGCCCGCGCGCAGGATGCCGAGCGCGACCCGCCGAGCCGTGCGGCGCGCGTCGTCAGCGTCACCGGCGATGCCTGGCTGTTCGACCCCGACAGCCGCGAATGGACGCGCCTCGCGCGCAACCAGACGGTGGGCGAGGGCGACCGCCTGCGCACCGACGAGCGCGCCCACGTCAGCCTGCGCAGCGGCTCGACGACGATCTGGGTCGATGAGCGCAGCGACCTCGAATTCAGCCAGCTCGACGAGGGCCAGACCCTGCTGCAGCTCGACCGCGGCGACCTCGCGCTGCGCCTGCGCTCGGCCGAGAACGCCGCCGAGACGCGGCTGCGCACCCGCGAAGGCACGGCCCAGCCGGAGCGCGAGGGCCTCTACCGCGTCGAGCAGCTCGACCATGCCAGCAAGCTCCACGTCTGGCAGGGCCGGATGCGCTTCGACTGGGCGCGCGGCGCCGCTCCGGTGACGTTGGCGACCGGCGAGCAGGTGGAGCTGTGGTGGCCCGACGGCCCGCGCGCCGAGCGCTCGCCGCTGCTCAGCGATGCCTTCGGCGACTGGGTGCTGGCCGAGAACCGCGAAGAGGGCGACCGGCAGTTCGCCGACTCGGCCCGCTACGTGTCGGCCGAGATGACCGGCGCCGAGGACCTGGACCGTTATGGCCGCTGGGAGAGCACGCCCGACTACGGCGCCGTGTGGATTCCGACCACGCTCGTGGTCGCCGACTGGGCGCCCTACCGCTACGGGCACTGGGCCTGGTCCATCCACTGGGGCTGGTCCTGGGTGGACGACGCGCCCTGGGGCTTCGCGCCCTTCCACTACGGCCGCTGGGTGCAGTGGGGCGGGCGCTGGTGCTGGTCGCCGGGGCCCTATGTACACCGCCCCGTCTACGCGCCGGCCCTGGTGGGCTGGGTGGGGGGCGGCTCGGTGAGCGTCGGCATCAGCATCGGCGGCCGGCCCGCGCCGCCGCGCTTCGGCTGGTATCCGCTGGCGCCGCGCGAGGTCTATGTGCCGGCCTACCGCCACAGCCCACGCTACGTCGGCCGCGTCAACGACCCGCGCGACCTGCGCGACCCGGTCACCGTGCAGCGCCCGCACCGCTACCGCGACGTGCCGGCTGCCGCCAGCATGCTGCCGGCGCCGGGCGCGGCCATCCGGCCGATGCCGGCGCGCGGCCCCGAGCGCAAGGCCGAGCCCGGCTGGGCCCGCCCGTTGCCCGCCGCCCCCGGCCGCAACGACCTGGCCGCCGTGCTGCCCGCCACGCCGACGCGCCCGCCCCAGGCCGAGCCGCCGCGCCGCGCGCCGCGCGACCCGGAAGCGGGCGGTGCTGGCTGGCGAGGCGAAGGCCAGTTCCCCGGGCGACGTGAGCCGCGCGAGGCGCGTGAACCGCGTGAGCCGCGCGCGCCCGAGACGCAACAACAACAGCCGCAGCGCCCTGCGGTGCAGCCGCCGCCGCAGCGTGCGGGGGGCGAGGGCATGCCCTGGCGTGCGCAGTCGCCGCGCGAAGCGCCGCCGGCCGAGGCGCAGCAGCCCCGCCGCATGCCCGAGCCCCCGCAGCGCCAGATGGAAGCGCCGCGCGCGCAGCCGCCTCAGCCGGCCCAGCCGCCGCAGGCCCAGCCCCGCGCCCGGCCGCGCGACGACGTCCCGCAGCGGGGCCGCCAGGACGGCGTGCCGTTGCGCCGCGACGAGCGCTGAATCAGCCGAGCAGCGGTTTCAGCGCCGGCCAGACGTTGTCCAGCATCTGCGGATGCGCGCGGGCCAGCGGATGGATGCGATCGGGCTGGAACCAGTCCATCGCGTCCGCGCGGTCGGCCACTCCCTTGAGCAGGAAGGGCACGAGCGCGGCCCGGGCCTGCCGGGCCACGTCGGCGAACAGGGCCTCGAAGTCGCGCGTGTAGCTGGCGCCGTAGTTGGGCGGCATCTGCATGCCGACGATGACGACCCGGGCGCCGGCCGCCTGCGCGGCGCGCGCCATCGCCAGCAGGTTGTCGCGCGTGCTGGCCAGCGGCAGGCCGCGCAGCGCGTCGTTGCCGCCGAGTTCGAGGATGACGATGGCCGGCTTGTGCGTGCGCAGCGCGGCGGGCAGGCGGCTGCGGCCGCCGGCCGTGGTGTCGCCGCTGATGCTGGCGTTGACGACGCGCTGCGGCCGCTTCTGCTCGGCCAGGCGCCGCTGCAGCAGCGCGACCCAGCCCGTGCCGGCCTTCAGGCCGTACTCGGCCGACAGGCTGTCGCCGACGACGAGGATGACGGGCGCCTCGCTCGCCGCCCACGCCGGCCGGCCGGCGAGCAGCCCCAGGCTAAAGTGCGCCACCACCCAGCGCCGCCGCAGTCCCGACATGCCCGAAATCCTCGTTGAAGTTGACCAGATCACCAAGCGCGTGAGCGACGCGACCGGGGAGCTGACGATTCTCCATGACATCAGCTTCACGCTGGCCGCGCGGGAGTCGGTGGCCATCGTCGGCGCCTCGGGCTCGGGCAAGAGCACGCTGCTGGCCATCCTCGCGGGCCTGGACACGCCGAGCGGCGGCACCGTGCGACTGCGCGGTCAGGACTTGTTCGCGCTCGACGAGGACGCGCGCGCCGCCGTGCGCGCGAGAGAGCTGGGCTTCGTCTTCCAGAGCTTCCAGTTGCTGCCCAATCTGACGGCGCTGGAGAACGTCATGCTGCCGCTGGAACTGCGCGGCGAACGCGAGGCGCGCGAGCAGGCGGCGGCGATGCTGGCCCGCGTCGGCCTCGCGGAGCGCCTGGGCCATTACCCGCGCGTGCTGTCGGGCGGCGAGCAGCAGCGCGTGGCGCTGGCGCGCGCCTTCGTGCAGCGCCCGGCCCTGCTGCTGGCCGACGAGCCGACCGGCAGCCTCGACTTCGCCACCGGCGCGGCCGTGATGGAACTGATGTTCGAGCTGAACCGCGAGGCGGGGACGACGCTGGTGCTCGTCACCCACGACCGCGAGATCGCCGCGCGCTGCGAGCGGCAGTTGCGCATCGAGGCCGGCCGCCTGGCGGGATGAAGACAAAAGCCCGCCGACGAAAATCAGCGGGCTCTTGATAGGGGCTGCCGTCAGGCAGCTGCCGCCCCTCCGGCAGCAGCCGTGGAACTGGCTTTGCCAGGCCACTGGCTGCGCCCCCTTGAGGGGGAGGCGCGAAGCGCCTCGGGGGTGGGCTTATTTCGTGAACTTGTAGTCCGTCTTGGCCTTCTCGATCAGGCCCTGCTGGAACTCGCCCAGCTTCTGCTGCTCGATGCGCTGCTTGATCTGCGCCTTCACGTCGTCGAAGGCCGGGAAGCTGGCCGGGCGCGTGTCTTCGAGCTTGATGATGTGCCAGCCGAACTGGCTCTTCACCGGCTCTTCCGTCATCTGGCCTTTTTCCAGCGCGGTCATGGCCTTGCTGAACTCGGGGACGAAGTTGTTCGGGTTGGCGAAGTCCAGGTCGCCGCCGTTCTGCGCGGAGCCGGTGTCCTTGGAGTTGGCCTTGGCCAGTTCCTCGAAGTTCGCGCCGCCCTTGAGCTTGGCGATCAGGGCCTTGGCGGCCTCTTCCGTCTCGACCAGGATGTGGCGGGCGCGGTATTCGCTGCCGCTGTTGGCGGCCTTGAACTTGTCGTACTCGGCCTGGGCATCGGCGTCGCTGACGGGGTTCTTGGCGCGGAAGTCTTCCATCAGGCCGCGGATCAGCAGGTTCTGGCGCGCGAATTCCATCTGCGCCTTGTAGTCGGCGCTTTGCGGGATGCCGGCCTTCTCGGCGGCCTGCACCAGGATCTCGTTGCGCACGACGACGTCCTTGGCCTGGGCTTCCAGCTCGGGCGTGCGCTGCTGCTGGCCGCTCTTGGTGGCCTGCTGGATCAGCGCCTCGACGCGCGCCTTGGGCACAGGCTTGCCGTTGACGGTGGCGATGTTCTGCGCGGTTGCGGCCGCCGGCAGCAGAGCCGTGATGGTGGCCGCGACGACGGCGGCAAGCGCAAACTTCTTCATGGGGATGGGGTGATTCAGGCTAAAAAAATCGCGCCCGATCGGGCGCGCGGTGCGGTCATGTCCGGCCTGATTCAGGCGTCGCCCGGGGCTCGGGCGTCGATGGTCAGCGCGTGGATGCCGCGCTGCATCAGGTCGGACAGGCAATGATAAACGAGGCGGTGCCGGGCCAATCGTTGCAGGCCCGTAAAGCGTTCGGAGGTGACAGCCAGATGAAAGTGCCCGCCTTCGCGTGCGCCCGCGTGGCCGGCGTGCTGGGCGCTGTCGTCGCGCAGGCTGAATGCGGTCGGCGCCAGTTCGGCGCGCAGGCGGCGTTCGATCTCGGCGGCGATCATGATTGTTTGTCGCTCTCTTCGGGCGGCAGGTGCTTGCCGAGGTAGAGGCCCTGGGCGAGCGTGAACACCAGGATCAGGCCGGTGACGCCGAAGACCTTGAAGTTGGCCCAGGCCGAAGTGGTGAAGTGGTAGGCCACATAGAGGTTGGCCACGCCCATCGCGGCGAAGAACAGCACCCAGGCGCGGTTCAGGCGCAGCCAGACGGCATCGGGCAACTGCAGTTCCTTGCCCAGCATGGCCTGGATCAGGTTCTTGCCGAACCAGGCCTGCGAGATCCACAGCGTCAGCGCCATCGCCCAGTGCAGGCCGGTGGGCTTCCACTTGATGAAGGTCTCGTTGTGGAACCAGACCGTGGCGCCGCCGAGCACGACGACCAGGGCCAGGCTGATCCACAGCATCAGGTCGATCTTCCTGCCGCGCAGCTTGAGGATGGCCGCCTGCGCCAGCGTGGCGACCATGACGACGACGGTGGCCAGCAGCACCGGCGCTTCCTGCGGGCCGACCGTGCCGCCCTGGACGAGGAAGCCGAAGTGCTCGGTGGCGAAGGCGGCGGCGGCGTCCGGGTGCCCCTCGGCGCCCTTGAAGACGGCGAAGAACAGGATCAGCGGGAGAAAGTCGAGCAGGAACTTCATGGGCCGGGATTGTCTTGCACGAAGTCGATGGCGGCCGAGTTGATGCAATAGCGCTCGCCTGTCGGCTCGGGGCCGTCGGGGAAGACATGGCCGAGGTGGCTGCCGCATTGATTGCAGCGCACCTCGACGCGCACCATGCCGTGGCTGCGGTCCACGACGCGTTCGACGACCTCGGCGTTGACGGGCGCCCAGTAGCTGGGCCAGCCGCAGCCGGCGTCGAACTTGGTGGCGGCCTCGAACAGCGGCGTGCCGCAGCCGATGCAGTTGTAGTGACCGTCCTTGAAGTGGTCCCAGTACTTGCCGGTGAAGGCGCGCTCGGTGGCGGCGTGGCGGGCGACCTGGTATTGCATCGGGTCCAGCTGCTCGCGCCACTCGGCGTCGGTCTTCTGGACGGGGTAGGGCTTGTCGGTCATGAGGAGCAGGAGACTTCGAGGGTGGAGGCCCAGTCGGGCGGTAACGCCGCGTCGCTGGGGTCGGCGGGTTCATCGAAGGGACGGGCGAGTGCGGCGAGCAGCCGGGCCGTCTCGCCGAAATCGCCCTGCTGCGCGGCGCGGATGGCGCCTTCGGCGAGGTGGTTGCGCAACACGACGGCGGGGTTGACGGCGAGCATGCGGGCTTCGGCGCCGGGTGCGACGCGGGCCTGCCAGCGGGTCAGCCAGGCGTCGAGGGCCTCGCGGTCGATGAAGAGGTCGCGCAGCGGCCCGGGCGCGGCCTGCGCGCGGGAGAGGCGGCGGAAGCTCTGCGTGAAGTCGGCGCGCGAGGCGGCCATCAGCTTGAGGAAGTCGTCGGCCAGGGCCTGGTCGCCCGCCTGCTCGCCAGCGAGGCCGAGCTTGGCGCGCAGGCGGCCGAGCATCTGCTGCGCGAAGCGCTCGCGGTAGGCCTCGACGGCGTCCAGCAGCCGCTCGCCGGCCGCTTCCTGCTCGCCGCGCAGCAGCGGCAGCAGGGCCTGGGCCAGCGCGTGCAGGTTCCAGAACGCGACGGACGGCTGGCGCGCATAGGCGTAGCGGCCGCGGTCGTCGCTGTGGTTGCAGACGTGGCCGGGGTCGAAGCCGTCCATGAAGCCGAAGGGACCGTAGTCCAGCGTCAGGCCGAGCATGGACATGTTGTCGGTGTTCATGACGCCGTGGCAGAAGCCGAGGGACTGCCAGTGGGCCATCAGGTCGGCCGTCTGCAGCGCCACCTTGCGCAGCAGCGCGACCGCAGGCTCGGGCGCGTCGGCGCACTCGGGCGCGTGCTCGGCGATGAACCAGGCCGCCAGCCGCCGCAGCGCGTCGTGCTGGCCGTGATGGGCGAAGTGCTCGAAATGGCCGAAGCGGATGAAGCTCGGCGCCACGCGCGTGACCACGGCGGCCGTCTCGGCGCGCTCGCGCATGACGGGCAGGCGCGAGCCCGTGACGCACAGCGCGCGCGTGGTCGGCACGCCTAACGCGGCCATCGCTTCGGAGCAGAGAAACTCGCGGATGGACGAGCGCAGCACCGCGCGGCCGTCGCCCCGGCGGGAATAGGGCGTCATACCCGCGCCCTTGAGCTGGATTTCCTGCGGGCCGGCCGGCGTGGCCAGTTCGCCCAGCCAGAGCGCGCGGCCGTCGCCCAGCTGGCCGGCCCAGACGCCGAACTGGTGGCCGCTGTAGACGCTGGCCAGCGGCCGCATGCCGGGCCAGAGGGCGTTGCCGGACATCGCGGCCAGCGCGCCGGGCTGCTCGGCCCAGTCGGCGGGCCAACCGAGCGACTGAGCGCAATCGGGGCTCTGCGCCACCCAATGCGGCTCGGGCATGCCCTGGGCCGGCAGTTCGGTGAAGAAGTCGGGCCCCAGCGTGGCGAAGCGGTTGGTCCAGGCGAGGCCATTGTGAGGGTTCATCCCGGCAGTTTAGTGACCGGGTGTTTCCCCGGGGGGCGAGGGTCGCGGTTGCGACGGCGAGAGCCATGGTGCGCGGGCTAGACTGGACCGATAACTGCCCAGGAGACAACCATGGCATTGATGGGCCGGATGATGTCGGACCCGCTGCTGATCTCGTCGCTGCTGACGCACGCCGAGCGGCATTCGGGCGAGACGGAGATCGTCAGCAAGCGGGTCGAAGGCGACCTGCACCGCAGCAACTGGCGCGAGGTGGCGCAGCGCTCGCGCCAGGCCGCGCAGGCCTTCGCGCGGCTGGGCTGCCAGCCCGGCGACCGCGTCGGCACCCTGGCCTGGAACGGCCACCGCCATCTGGAGATCTATTACGGCAGCTCGGGCTCGGGCCTGGTCTGCCACACGATCAACCCGCGCCTCTTCCCCGAGCAGATCGTCTGGATCGCCAACGACGCCGAGGACCGCATCCTCTGCTTCGACGCCACCTTCCTGCCGCTGGTCGAGAAGATCGCGCCGCTGCTGAAGACGGTGCGCCATTTCGTGCTGATGACCTCGCGCGCCCACATGCCCGCAGCGACGCCGGGGAGCACCGGCATTCCCGGCCTGCTGTGTTTCGACGAGTTGCTCGCCGCCGAGGATGGCCGTTATGCCTGGCCCCGGCTCGACGAGCACACCGCGTCCAGCCTCTGCTACACCTCGGGCACCACGGGCAACCCCAAGGGCGCCGTCTACAGCCATCGCTCCACCGTGCTGCACGCCTATGCGGCGGCGCTGCCCGACGCGATGGACTGTTCCAGCCGCGACGTGGTGCTGCCCGTCGTGCCGATGTTCCACGTCAACGCCTGGGGCCTGCCCTACAGCGCGGCGCTGGTGGGCTTCAAGCTGGTGCTGCCCGGGCCGCATCTGGACGGCAAGAGCCTCTACGAACTGTTCGAGGGCGAGCAGGTGTCCTTCAGCGCCGGCGTGCCGACCGTGTGGCTGGGCCTCTTGAACCACGCCAAGGCCCATGGCCTGAAGTTCTCCAGCTTCAAGCGCACCGTCATCGGCGGCTCGGCCTGCCCGCCGGCGATGATGAAATCGCTGCAGGACGACTTCGGCGTCGAGGTCATCCACGCCTGGGGCATGACGGAAATGTCGCCGCTGGGCACGCTGTCCAAGCTGACGACGCGCCAGCTCGGCTTGGCCGCCGAGCAGCAGCAGCGCCTGCTGGAGAAGCAGGGCCGCGTCATCTACGGCGTGGACATGGCCATCATCGACGACGAGGGCCGAGCCCTGCCCTGGGACGGGCAGGCCTCGGGCAACCTCGTCGTGCGCGGCCACTGGGTCATCTCGAAATACTTCAACCACGACGAGTCGCCCCTGGTCAGCGTGGACGGCGAGCCGGGCTGGTTCCCGACCGGCGACGTGGCCACCATCGACGCCGACGGCTTCATGCAGATCACCGACCGCAGCAAGGACGTGATCAAGTCCGGCGGCGAGTGGATCAGCTCCATCGACCTGGAAAACATCGCCATGGCCCATCCCGCGGTGCACGAGGCGGCCGTCATCGCGGCCCGGCATCCGAAGTGGGACGAGCGCCCCTTGCTCGTCGTCGTGAAGAAGCCCGACGCGGCGTTGACGCGCGAGGAACTGCTGGCCTTCTACGAGGGCCGCATCGCCAAATGGCAGATCCCGGACGACGTGGTCTTCGTATCCGAGATCCCGCACACGGCCACCGGCAAGATCCAGAAGCTCAAGCTGCGCGAGCAGTTCCTGACCCACCGACTCCCCGGCGCCTGAGCCGTCTCGGGAAAGCCCGGGACTTCGTCAGGGCCGGGCTGCATTAAGTTCCGTCCACATCAGAACCACCACCCAGGAGACAAGCATGTTCGACACCACTTCGACCCGCTCCCCGCTGCGCCTCATCGCCACCGCCGCCCTGGCGCTGGCCGCCGCTGGTGCCCAGGCCCAGAAGGGCGAGACCGTCAAGCTCGCCTACATCGACGCGCTGTCGGGCCTGATGGGCCCGGTCGGCCAGAACCAGGTCAAGACCTTCCAGTTCCTCAGCGAGAAGTTCAACAAGAGCAACCCGGCCGGCGTGAAGTTCGAGATCGTGCCCTTCGACAACAAGCTCAGCCCCGCCGAGTCGCTGAACCTGCTGAAGGCCGCGGCCGACCAGGGCATCCGCTACGTCATGCAGGGCAACGGCTCCAGCGTCGCGCTGGCGCTGGCCGACGCGGTGCAGAAGCACAACGACCGCAACCCCGGCAAGGAAATCGTCTACCTGAACTACTCGGCGGTGGACCCCGACCTGACCAACAGCAAGTGCAGCTACTGGCACTTCCGCTTCGACGCCGACACGTCGATGAAGATGGAGGCCATGTCGTCCTTCATCCAGGATCAGCCGGACGTGAAGAAGGTCTTCCTGCTGAACCAGAACTACGCCCACGGCCATCAGGTCGCCAAATACGCCAAGGAGACGCTGGCGCGCAAGCGCCCCGACATCCAGATCGTCGGCGAGGACCTGCACCCGCTGGCCCAGGTGCGTGACTTCGCGCCCTACGTCGCCAAGATCAAGGCCAGCGGCGCCGATACCGTCATCACCGGCAACTGGGGCTCCGACCTCGCCCTGCTCGTCAAGGCCGCCAACGAGGCCGGCTACAACGGCAAGTTCTTCACCTACTACACCGGCGTGACCGGCACGCCGACGGCGCTGGGTGCCGGCGGCGCGGGCCGCGTCTATCAGGTGGCCTACAGCCACTACAACATGGGCGGCGAGACGCAGAAACTGGGTGACGAATACCGGGCGCGTTTCAAGGACGACCTCTACACCTGGAGCGCCGACCACATCCTGGTGATGCTGAGCCAGGCGATGGCCAACGCCAAGTCCACCGACCCGGTGAAGGTCGCCAAGGCGATGGAAGGTCTGACCGTCAAGAGCTTCAACGGCGACGTGACCATGCGCAAGACCGACCACCAGTTGCAGCAGGCGCTCTACATCTCGGTCTGGCAGAAGGCGGACGCGAAGTACCCCTACAGCCCCGAGAACACCGGCATGACGCTGGTGCCGGTGAAGCAGTACGAGAGCTATGTCTCGTCCACGCCCACGTCCTGCCAGATGAAGCGGCCCGGCTGAACGTCCGCCGCCACCCGACCGCGCCGCCGCCCCGGGCGGCGGTGCGATTCCTTCCTGACCTCGCCGGCCCGACAGCGTCTTGGATCAAGTCTTCATCAACCTGCTGAACGGCCTGTCTTCCGGCCTGCTGCTGTTCATGCTCAGCTCGGGCCTGACGCTGATCTTCAGCATGATGGGCGTGCTGAACTTCGCGCACGCCAGCTTCTACATGCTGGGCGCCTACGTCGCCTATTCGCTCACCGGCATCCTCGGCTTCTGGCCCGCGTTGCTGCTGGCGCCGCTCGCAGTCGGGCTGATGGGCGCGGGCTTCGAGCGCGTGGCGCTGCGGCGCGTCCACAAGTTCGGCCATGTGCCGGAACTGCTGATCACCTTCGGTCTGTCCTACGTCGTGCTGGAACTGGTGCAGCTCGTCTGGGGCCGTACGGCCGTGCCCTTCGCGCCGCCCGAGGCGCTGCAGGGCTCGGCGCTGACCATCGTCTCGCGGGCCGGCGAGGGCATGTCCCTGGTGTTGGGCCGGGCGGCGCCCGAGGTCTGCGCGGTGGCCAACTGCTCGACCTTCCCAGCCACCAAGGCCTTCATGATGCTGGTGGCCCTGCTGATGCTGCTGGCGCTGTGGCTGCTGCTGACGCGCACCCGCGTCGGCCTCATCATCCAGGCCTCGCTGACCCACCCCGAGATGGTCGAGGCCCTGGGTCACAACGTGCCGCGCGTGCTGATGCTGGTGTTCGGCAGCGGCTGCGCGCTGGCGGCGCTGGCCGGCGTCATCGGCGGCATCACCATCGTGACCGAGCCCAATATGGCGGCCTTCATCGGCGCCATCATCTTCGTCGCCGTCGTCGTGGGCGGCATCGGCTCGCTGGCCGGCGCCTTCGTCGGCTCCATCGTCGTGGGCCTGCTGCAGACGCTGCCGCTGACGATCAACGGCTCGCTCGCCACCTTCTTCACCCAGATGGGCTTCACCGTCACCGCCAGCACGCCGGGCTACCCGCTGCTGCGCCTGACCATGGCCGAGGTGGCGCCCATCCTGCCCTATCTGCTGATGGTGCTGATCCTGATCTTCCGGCCCAAGGGGCTCTTGGGAACCCGGGAGGACTGACGCCATGCAGCCCCCACGCTCACTTCGTTCGCTGCCCCCCGAGGGGGCGTCGGCCTCCCTTGGGGCGGACCGGCGGGAGTCCGGCCCGCCCAAGGAATTCCATTTCAAGCCCCTCAACGTCGGGCGCTGGTTCATCTGGGGCCTGTTCGCCGTGGCGCTGTTGGTCGCGCCGCGCATCTGGACCAGCGGCCTCGCGCAGACCATGCTGACGCAGATGGGCATCGGCGTCATCGCCTGCCTGGCCTACAACATCCTGCTCGGCCAGGGCGGCATGCTGAGCTTCGGCCACGCCGTCTACAGCGGCATGGGCGCCTTCCTCGCCATCCATGCGCTGAACATGGCCGGCGCGGGCACGCTGGGCATCCCGGTCGCCCTGATCCCGCTGGTGGGCGGTTGTGCCGGCCTGCTGTGCGCGGCGCTGCTGGGCTATGTGTCCACGAAGAAGGCCGGCACGCCCTTCGCCATGATCACGCTGGGCATCGGTGAACTGGTGTTCGCGCTGACGCTGATGCTGCCCGAGTTCTCGGGCGGCGAGGGCGGCGTGTCGAGCAACCGCGTCATCGGCGAGCCCTTCATGGGCATCACGTTCGGGCCGCAGATCCAGGTCTACTACCTCGCCGCCGCCTACTGCTTCGTGTGCACGGCGGCGATGTTCGCGCTGACGCGCACGCCGCTGGGCCGCATGCTCAATGCGGTGCGCGACAACCCGGAGCGCGTCGAGTTCGTCGGCTACGACACGCACTGGGTGCGCTTCATGGCCTTCACGATCTCCGGCTTCTTCGCCGGCGTCGCCGGCGGCCTGGGCGCGATCAATACCGAGATCGTCAACGGCAGCGACGTGCTGCACGCGGCCCGTTCCGGCGCCTATCTGCTGTTCACCTTCCTCGGCGGCGCGACCTTCTTCTTCGGGCCCATCATCGGCGCGGTGCTGATGGTCATCTGCGGCGTGCTGCTGTCGGAACTGACCAAGGCGTGGCTGCTCTACCTCGGGCTGATCTTCCTCTTCATGGTCATGTATGCGCCGGGCGGCTTCGCCAGCCTGATCCTGATGAATCTGCGCGTGGCGGCCTTCGGCAAGCTGAAGCAGATCTGGACGTCCTATCTCGCGCTGGCCGGCACGGCGCTGGCGGCCCTGGTGGGCGCGGCGACGATGATCGAGATGCTCTACCACCGCCAGCTCAACGAGGCCCTCGGGCCCGAGCTGCGCTTCCTCGGCGCGACGCTGGACAGCTCGGGCGTGGATGCGTGGTTCGGCGCCGGCTTCCTCATCGTCGTCGGCATGGCGCTGTTCGAGCTGGTGCGCCGCCGCTACGTCCACGAGTGGGGCGAGATCCAGGAAGACATCGAGAAGGAAATCAAGCGAAGGGAGACGTTGTGAGCCCCGCACGGCCGCCCGAAGGGGCTCAGATCCCGCTTGGCGGGACAGCGCGAAGCGCGAAGGGTGCCCAATGAGCGCGGCGCTTGAGTTGCGCGAGGTGCGCAAGAGCTTCGGCAAGAGCGAGATCATCCGCGGCGCCAATCTGGCCGTGCAGGCCGGCGAGCGCGTCGCCATCATCGGCCCCAATGGCGCGGGCAAGAGCACGCTGTTCAACCTGATCAGCGGCCGCTTCGCGCCGACCTCGGGCGAGATCCATCTGCACGGCGCGCGCATCGACGGCCGCAAGCCCTACGAGATCAACCGCCAGGGCCTGTCGCGCAGCTTCCAGGTGTCCAACCTGTTCACGCGGCTGTCGGTGTTCGAGAACATCCGCTGCGCCGTGCTGTGGAGCCTGGGCCACCGCTACGCCTTCTGGAAATTCCTCGCCGACCTGGACGATGCCAACGACCGCACCGAGCAGATTCTCGACATGATCAAGCTCGACAAGCGCCGCGACGTGCTGGCGATGAACCTCACCTACGCCGAGGCGCGGGCGCTGGAGATCGGCATCACGATCGCGGGCGGGTCCAGCGTCATCCTGCTGGACGAGCCCACGGCCGGCATGAGCAAGAGCGAGACCAAGCGCTTCATCCAGTTGATCCGCGACGTGACCGTGGGCAAGACCCTGCTGACCGTCGAGCACGACATGGGCGTCGTCTTCGGGCTGGCGGACAAGATCGCCGTGCTGGTCTACGGCGAGGTCATCGCCTTCGACACGCCGGACGCGGTGCGGGCCAATGCGCGGGTGCAGGAAGCCTATCTCGGCTCCGTCCTCGCGGAACAACAGGCGGCGGCATGAGCAGCGCAGGCAGACTCCTCAAGCTCGACAACGTCCACGCCTTCTACGGCAAGAGCCATGTGCTGCACGGCGTCAGCATGGAAGTGCGGCCGGGCGAAATCGTCAGCCTGCTGGGCCGCAATGGCGCGGGCCGCTCGACGACGGTCAAGACCGTCATGGGTCAGGTCGATGCCAAGGGCTCGGTGCGTTGGGGCGAGGCCGAACTCGTCGGCCGCAAAGCCTACGAAATCGCCCACCTGGGCCTGGGCTATGTGCCCGAGAACCGCGACATCTTCCCCAAGCTGACCGTGCATCAGAACCTGATGCTGGGGCAGAAGTCGGGCATGAAGAACCCGCGCTGGGGCTTCGAGGACATGTACCGCATGTTCCCGCGCCTCAAGGAGCGCCAGCACACCGAGGCCGGCGTGCTCTCGGGCGGCGAGCAGCAGATGCTGACGCTCTGCCGCACGCTGATGGGCGACCCCGACCTCATCATGATCGACGAGCCCACCGAGGGCCTGGCGCCCAAGATCGTCGAGCTGGTGGCCGAGTACCTGAAGGAGTTGAAGAACCGGGGCATCGCCGTGCTGCTGGTCGAGCAGAAGCTGGCCATCGCGCTGGAAATCTCCGAGCGCTGCTATGTGATGGGCCATGGCCGCATCGTCTTCGAGGGCACGCCGGCCGAACTGCGCGCCAATGCCTATATCCGCAAGGAGTGGCTGGAAGTGTGAGCCCATGAAAAACGGCGCCCTGCGGGCGCCGTTGCTGCGGTGGGGCGGAGGGCGCTTCAGCGCTCGCTGAACTGGCGGCGGCGCAGCACGGCCAGGCCGCACAGGCCCAGGGCCATCATCAGATAGGTCTGCACCTCGGGCACGGGGACGGTCACGGCCGGGCCGGCGATGGTCGTGCTGTAGGCGCCATAGTTGGTCGGGTCGAAGCCGGTGACGACGTAGACGTAGGTCGTGCCGGCCGTCAGCGCCACCTCGAAACCCGAGGCGTAGAAGCTGCTGCCGTAGATCAGGTCGTCGTTGGCGGCGAGGCCGTTGGCAGTGGCGTCGGCCGGGTCGAAGCTGTTCTGGTAAAGAAAGACGAAGGAGTCGAAGGCCGCCGTCGTGTTGAAGATGTAGTCGCCGCTGACCGACACGGTGAAGGTGTAGGCCGTGTAGGGGTTGTCGGTGCCGACGCCGCTCAGCGCGGAGAAGTCCGACAAGGCGCGGTTGAAGGTCGAGGCGCCCGTGGTGTCGCCGGGAATGACCTGGAAGGTCGCGGCCTGGGCCAGCGAGGCCAGGGTGCAGGACAGGGTGATGGCGGCGGCCGATGCGAATGCGCGAAGGTTCATGACGCGGTTCTCCTGAAAAACGCCAGCGCCAGCCGGCGAGATGGGCCGAATCTACCGGCGCCGCGGCCCCCGGGCATCGGGGTTGCCGCCAGTCCCCCCTTGAATGAAGGTTGCCAGCGTGCCGTCGAATTAGGGATGACCCAGGCCGGCGAGGCGCTGGTGGCGCTTGCGCAGGAAATCCGCCGCCAGGCCGGCGTCGCCGCCGACGCGCTCGCCGATGTAAAGCTCCTGGCGGCGCTCGGCAATCTGGGCGCGCAGCCGCGCGGCCATGATGTCCAACGGGCGCATGCCGTGGCCTTCGGCGCGCTCGACGGCGATGCGCAGCTCGTGCATCTGCTGCGCCTGCAGCAGCGCCGTCTGCGCCTGCACGACGCGGATGCGCCCCTGCACCAGGTGCTCGCACAGGCCCAGCCAGGCGCGCACCGCGTCGGCCGGGCCGCCCAGCACCTTCTCGGGCAGTTCGCCGGCCGCCAGCAGCAGGGCTTCCAGCCGGCCGCGGTCGCCGCCGGCATAGGCTTCGTTGACGGCCATCATGCGCTGCTCGCAGACCGCGCGCTCGGGGCCCGAGGGCGCGAGGTCGGGGTGGAAGCGCATGGCCGCGCGCCGGTACAGGGCCTTGAGGCTGGGCGGCGGCAAATCGGTCGTCGGGCCGGTGGGCTCGGGCGGCAGCGGCGTGGCGGCGGGCAGGGCGGGCACCTCGGGCCAGGCCCGGGTGTGCGGCGAGGCGGGCTGCGGCGCCTCGACGCCCTGGCGCCGCAGCGCGTCGGACAGCAGGGCCGTGGCCTGGTGGAGCTGGGCTTCCAGTTCGTCCAGTTCGCGCATCAGCGGGCCGAGGGCTTCCAGATAGCGCTGGCGGAAGCCGAGCAGCTTGGCGCGCAGGCCGTCGTGGTCGGCTTCGAGCAGGGCGAGGTAGCGCTGCAGGTCCTGCAGTTGTTCGCGCCGCCGCGTCAGTTCGTGCCTCGTGATCGCCATGCTTGCCATGGGCCGCGATTTTGCCGTGGGGCGGACGCAAAAACGGCCTGCATCGGCAGGCCGTGGCGCGGGGTTTGCCCGGGGTTACTCGGACGCGGCCGAGGCGGGCGCCTCGCTCGCGGGCGCCGCGTCGCTTGCCGGGGCCATCACCACCGCCGCCGCTTCGGCGGCCGGGGCCGGCGTGGTGTTGGCCGTCATCGGCAGCAGCGGCACGATCAAGAGCGCGACGATGTTGATGATCTTGATCAGCGGGTTCACGGCCGGGCCGGCGGTGTCCTTGTAGGGGTCGCCCACGGTATCGCCGGTGACGGCGGCCTTGTGCGCCTCGCTGCCCTTGCGGTGCTCCACGCCCTTGTCGTCCTTGAAGCCTTCCTCGATCAGCTTCTTAGCGTTGTCCCAGGCGCCGCCGCCGGTACACATGGAGATGCCGACGAAGAGGCCGGTGACGATGGTGCCCATCAGCAGGCCGCCCAGCGCGGCGGGGCCGAGAGTCAGGCCGACGATGATGGGCGCGGCCACGGGCAGCAGCGAGGGGACGATCATTTCCTTGATCGCGGCGGTGGTCAGCATGTCCACGGCCGCGCCGTACTCGGGCTTGCGCTTGCCGGCCATGATGGCGCCGTCGGCGAACTGCTTGCGCACTTCCACCACCACGGCGCCCGCCGCGCGGCCCACGGCCTCCATGGCCATCGCGCCGAACAGGTAGGGGATCAGGCCGCCGATGAAGAGGCCGAGGATGACCCGGTGGTCCGACAGGCTGAAATCGACGTGCATGCCGCGCGCTTCCAGCGCATGCGTGTAGTCGGCGAACAGCACCAGTGCGGCCAAGCCGGCCGAGCCGATGGCATAGCCCTTGGTGACGGCCTTGGTCGTGTTGCCCACGGCGTCCAGCGGGTCGGTCACGTCGCGCACGCTGTCGGGCAGCTCGCTCATCTCGGCGATGCCGCCCGCGTTGTCGGTGATGGGGCCGTAGGCGTCCAGCGCGACGACGATGCCGGCCATGCTCAGCATGCTCGTCGCCGCCACGGCGATGCCGTACAGCCCCGCCATCGCATAGGCCGAGTAGATGGCCGCGCAGACGAAGAGCACCGGCCAGGCGGTGGACTTCATCGACACGCCCAGGCCGGCGATGACATTGGTGCCGTGGCCCGTGGTGGAGGCCTGCGCGACGTGCTGCACCGGGTGGTACTGCGTGCCGGTGTAGTACTCGGTGATCCAGACCATCGCCGCCGTCAGCAGCAGGCCCACCGTGCAGGCGCCGAACAGCGCCATCGCGCTGGTCGTGCCGCCGCCGGTCAGCTCGATGCTGCCGGGGAACATGGCCTTGGTGACGAAGAAGAAGGCGATCAGGCTCAGCACGCCGGCCACGATCAGGCCCTTGTAGAGCGCCGGCATCACGTTCTTCATGCCGGGGCTGGCCTTGACGAAGAAGCAGCCGATGATGGACGCGATGATGGACACGCCGCCCAGCGCCAGCGGGTAGACCACGCCGGCCAGCGCGCTCGACCCCGTGACCATCAGCGCGCCCAGCGCCATCGCGGCGATCAGCGTGACGGCGTAGGTCTCGAACAGGTCGGCCGCCATGCCGGCGCAGTCGCCGACGTTGTCGCCCACGTTGTCGGCGATGACGGCCGGGTTGCGCGGGTCGTCCTCGGGGATGCCGGCTTCGACCTTGCCCACCAGGTCGGCGCCCACGTCGGCGCCCTTGGTGAAGATGCCGCCGCCCAGGCGCGCGAAGATGGAGATCAGCGAGGAGCCGAAGGCCAGGCCCAGCATGGGCTTGAGCGCCGCGCTGTCATGCCCGCCGCCGATGGCCAGATAGAAGCCGCCCACGCCCAGCAGCCCGAGGCCCACCACCAGCATGCCGGTGATGGCGCCGCCCTTGAAGGCCACGTCCAGCGCCGGGGCCATGCCCTTGGACGCCGCCTGCGCGGTGCGCACATTGGCGCGCACCGAGATATTCATGCCGATGAAGCCGCAGATGCCCGACAGCACCGCGCCGACGACGAAGCCGACGGCCGTCGTCAGGCCCAGGCCCGACACCGCGATGGCGATCGCCAGCACCACGCCGACCATGGCGATGGTGCGGTACTGCCGGCCCAGATAGGCGGCGGCGCCCTGCTGGATCGCCGTGGCGATCTCCTGCATGCGGGCATTGCCCGCGTCCTGGCTCAGGATCCAGCTTCGCTGGATGAAGCCATAGAGAACGGCCGCGACACCGCAGGCCAGCGCGAAATACAGCGCCATTTCCGTGGACATGAAAAAGTCTCCTCGTTCGTTAGCGTGTGATCTGGAGAAGGTGTGAACGAATCCGCCATGCCCGCTCGGGCACACGCCGGATTCATTCACACCTTCTGACCGGCTCGCGCGGCTGCGCAGGGCCTGCGCGGCGGAGCTTAAGGGCGGGCCCGGCACCCACGAGGGATCGTTTACCCATAAAACTAGAATCCGGGTTTTCCTCAAGCCACCCAGAACGACGACCATGAGCCTGCACAACGTATCCCCCGGCGCCAAGGCGCCCGACGAGTTCAACGTCATCATCGAAATCCCGATGAACGCCGACCCGATCAAGTACGAGGTTGACAAGGAAACCGGCGCGCTGTTCGTCGATCGTTTCCTGACCACGCCGATGTACTACCCGTGCAACTACGGCTACATCCCCAAGACCCTGGCGGACGACGGCGACCCGGTGGACGTGCTCGTCATCACCCCCTTCGCGCTGACGCCGGGCGTCGTCGTCACCTGCCGGCCGCTCGGCGTGCTGATGATGGACGACGAGGCCGGCGGCGACGCCAAGCTGCTGGCCGTGCCCACCAGCAAGATCCTGCCCATGTACGACCACTGGCAGAAGATCGAGGACGTGAACCCCGCCCGCCGCGCCGCCATCCAGCATTTCTTCGAGCACTACAAGGACCTGGAAAAGGGCAAATGGGTCAAGGTCAAGGGCTGGGAAGGCCCCGAGGCCGCGAAGCGCGAAATCACCGAGGGCATGGCCAACTACAAGGGCTGAGGCCCCGCTGGCGCCCCCTGACGAAAAACGCCGCGATTGCGGCGTTTTTGTTCTCAGCGCTCCGCCAGCCAGTTCTCGATGCTCAGCCCCTCGATGCGCTGGAACTCGCGCGTGTCGTCCGTCACCAGCGTCAGGCCCAGCGCGTGGGCGTGGGCGGCGATCAGCAGGTCGTTCATCCCCACCGGCTGGCCGGCTGCTTCCAGCGCGGCGCGAATGTGGCCGTATTCGGCATCGGCCGGCGCGTCCAGCGCCAGCACGGGCAGGGTGGCCAGCAGGCTCTTCACGCGGGTCTGCAGCTTGGGCGAGCCCTTCTTGGCGCAGCCATAGCGCAGTTCCGCCGCCACGACGATGCTGGTGCAGACCGCCCCGGCGCCCACCTGCCCCAGGCGCCGCGCCGCCGCGCCGTCCGGGTTGCGGAGCAGGTCGCTGATGATGTTGGTGTCCAGCAGATAGCCGCTCAAAACACGTCCTCAGGCTGCGCGGGCGCGTCGTCGATAGCCGGGAACTGGTCTTCCGGCCCCAGCGGCGGCTCCTCGCGCCAGGCGGCCAGCAGTTCGACGACGTCGGCCGGCCCGCTCACCGGCTCGATGACCAGCCGGCCGCCCTCGCGGTGGATCAGCACCCGGTCGCCCGGCAGCTCGAACTCCGCAGGGATGCGCACCGCCTGGCTGCGGTTGTTGCGAAACAGCTTGGCCTCGCGGGGCCGGGGCGGGAGAGAGGGCAGGTGCATGGCGGTCTCCAGTGGCCCATGTCGAATGTATATGCCAGTTGCATATGCCATTGCCTTGCGCTGACCAAGCGCTGACCGCGCCATGACGACCCCGCGCGCCGCCGCCCGCACCATGGCGGCGTTCTCATCCGCAGTCGTCCCGCCATGCCTACCGACCCTCGAAGCCATGTCTACGTCCTCAAGCTCACGCCCGTCGAGGGCGATGCCAGCGTGCTGCGCGGCCGTGTCGAGCACATCGCCTCGGGCCGGCGGCACGACTTCCACAGCACCCCGGCCCTGATCGACTGCCTGCGCCACGAGGAGCAGCAGGTGAAGCGCGAGCAGGGCGCCACCGCCGAATCCGACCCTCAGGACCACTGACGGCGCCGCCTAGACTGCGCGCCATGCCGCCGCCGCCCTTCACCGTCGATACCGAACGCCACCTGCTGCACGTCGATGGCCGCAGCGTCGAGTTGCAGCCGCGCGTGCTGCACCTGCTGCTCTGCCTGGCCGCGCGGCCCGGCCAACTGGTCGCCAAGGGCCAGTTGCTCGACGAGGTCTGGGGCCACCGCTTCATCACCGAGGGCGTCATCAAGACGGCCATGAGCGAGCTGCGCGCCGCGCTGGGCGACGACGTGAAGCAGCCGCGCTGGATCGAGACCCTGCCGCGCCGCGGCTACCGCTACATCGGCGCCGCACCGCTCACCCAGCCCCTGCCCGCCGCAGCCGCCACACCGGTTGCCGCGCTCGCACCGCTCCCGCGCCCCGCCGCCGCGCGCCCCGCCGCCCATCTCATCGGCCGCGACGAGGCCCTCGCCGCGCTGCACGCCGCCTGGGCCGCTGCCTGCCAGGGTCAGCCCGCCGTGCTGCTGGTGGCGGGCGACGCCGGCATGGGCAAGACGGCCCTGCTCAGCGAGTTCATGCATGGCCTGGACGACGAGGACGCCGTCGTCGCCGTCGGCCAATGCGCCGAGGCCCTCGGCGAGGGCGAGCCCTATCTCGCCATCCTCGAAGCCCTCAGCCCCCTGCTCGCCCAGCGGCCCGTGCTACAGCCCGAGCTGCGCCGCATAGCGCCCACCTGGCTGCACCAGATGCCCTGGCATGTGCCGCTCGAAGAACGCGACCTGCTCGCCCGCGAAGTGGCCGGCGCCTCGCAGGAGCGCATGCTGCGCGAATTCGCCATGCTGCTGGAGCAGGCCACCCGTGCCCAGCCCTGGCTGCTCGTGCTGGAAGACCTGCACTGGAGCGACAGCGCCAGCGTGCAACTCCTCGGCCACCTCGCGCGCCGCCGCGGCAGCGGGCGCTGGCTCGTCGTCGGCAGCTTCCGCCCCATCGACGTGGCCGCCAGCGAACACCCGCTGGGCGACATGCGCCGCGAACTGCGCCTGCACGGCCAGGTGCGCGAGGTCGCGCTCAGCGGCCTCGGCGAGGCCCAGCTCGGCCAGCTCATCGCCCAGCGCCTGCCCGGCGCCGACGCGCCCGCCGACTTCCTCGCCGAACTGCAGCGCCACACCGACGGCCTGCCCCTGTTCGTCGAGCGCGTGCTCACCGAACTGCTCGACCAGGGCCTGCTCCAGCGCGAGGCCGACGGCCACTGGTGCTTCCCCGCCACCGGCCATGCGCTGCCCCTGCCCGCCACGCTGATCGACCTGATGGAGCGCCAGATCGACCGCCTGCCCGCCGCCACGCGGCAGATGCTCGAAGTGGCCGCGCTCGCCCCCAACGAGTTCGACGACCTCGTGCTCGCCCAGGTGCTCGACACCAGCCCCGCCGACATCCGCCAGCGCCTCGACGGCCTGGTGCGCCGCCGCCTCTGGCTGCTCGCGCGCGAGCCCCATCTGCTGCCCGGCGCCCGCGTCGCCACCCGCTACGGCTTCCAGCACGCGCTGATGCGCCACGCCTTCGAGCAGCGCAGCAGCGCCGCCAGCCGCGTCGCGCTGCACCGCCGCCTCGGCCAGGCCGTCGAAGCCGTCCACGGCGGCGCCAGCGCCGAGCACGCCGTGGAGCTGGCCGAACACGCCCGCCGCGGCCACGAACCCCAGCGCGCCGCCCACTGGTACAGCCTCGCCGCGCTGCAGGCCCTGCAGCGCATCGCGCCGCATCCCGCGCTCGAACTCGTGCGCCTGGGCCTGGCCCAGCTCGGTCTGGCCGAACCCGGCCCCGCCGCCGACGGCCTGCGCGTCGGCCTGCTGCTCACCCGCATGCGCGCCCTCGTCACCACGCGCGGCTACAGCGTCGGCGAGGCCCGCACCTGCATCGAACAAGCCTTCGCCCTCGTCGCCCCCTGGCCCCTCGGCCGCCAGAGCCTGCCCATCTGGCACGGCACCTTCTGGACGCGCCACAACGCCGGCCAATGGGCCGCCCGCGACGACCTCGTCCAGCGCCTGCAAGCCGCCCAGTCCGCTACCGCTGCCGCTGCCGACGACGACTGGGCCATCCCCGCCGTCCTCGCCAATATGCGCGGCAACATCGCCTCCCACGCCGAACAGCCCAGCCAGGCCCTGCCGCTGCTCGAAGAAGCCCTGCGCCTCTACGACACCCACCGCCAGCCCGGCGAACACCTGCCCCTGCTGCAGGACTTCGAGATCGACACCCTCTGCCACCTCTACGCCTGCTTCGTGCAGCTTGGCGAGGCCGAGCGCGCCGCCGCCGTCGCCGAGCGCCTCGAAGCCCGCCTGCGTGCCGGCGTGGACCCGCTCAGCGAAGGCATGGCCCTGTTCTTCCTCGCCTTCGGCGCCCAGTTGCAGGGCGCCGAGGCACGCCTCGCCGACATCGCCGCGCGCGCGCAGACCCTGCTCGCCACCCGCGAAACCCTGCCCGGTGCCGGCCCCCACGGCGTCATGGCCGGCTGGGTGCAATGCCAGGCCGGCGAACTGCACGCCGGCATCGCCCGCATGCAGCAGGCCCTGCGCATCTACGCCGAACAGGGCACCCTCAGCGGCCGCATGCACTTCCTGCAGCTGCTCGCCCGCCAGGCCCTCAATGCCGGCGACATGGCCCTCGCCGAGCAAAGCCTGAACGCCTGCGACGAGCTGTACGCGCTGGGCGAGACGCTCGGCCGTGGCGACGTGCTGCGCACCCGTGCCGCCTGGCTGGCCTGCCGCAGCGGCGGCCCGGCCAGCCGTGCCGCCGCGCTGCGCGTCCTCGACGAAGCCGAGGCCTATGCCCGCCCGCGCGGCCTGCGCCACCTGCTCGGCGCGCTGCAGCACGACCGCGCAGCGCTGACCGCGCACTGACCATGGCTTGACGACGCGGCGCCGCGCGGCGGCCACAGTGGCGGGACTGACAACTCCCGCCCGAGGCCGCTCCATGAAGACGCCCCCGTTCATCCTCGCCGTGCTGCTGGCCGCCCTGCTGGCCGTGCCTGCCGCCTTCGCGCAGTCCACCGCGCCGGCCCCGCCGGCCGGCCCGCCCGCCACCGCCCAGGCCACGCCGCTCGCCATCCCGGCCGATGCCCGCAGCGTCGTCATCCACGCCAACAACGTGATGCTCGACCTCGGCGGCCACAGCCTCGGCGGCGGCCCCGCCACCTGCACCCGCGACGCCCGCAGCCGCGTGCTCACCTGCACCTTCGCGCCTGACGCGCCCGTGAGGCAGGAGCCGCAGGCCAGGCCCGCAGCCCTGACGAAGCGCTGACCGCCGCCTGACGACGCCGCCCCACCCGCGCGGCGACAGTGCCCTCACCGCCACATCACCGCCACCTAACGCGCACACACACCGCCATGCACCCGCTCCGAAATCTCCTTTTCGCGGCCCTGCTCGCCACCCCCGTCGCTGCCGCCTTCGCGCAAACCGCCATCGACCAGAACCGCGCACTCGCCGGCAGCGTCACCCCCGGTGACGCGCCCGGCTTCCCCGTCACCCTCAGCCAGCCCGGCAGCTACAAGCTCACCGGCAACCTCACGGTGCCGATGGGCGCCACGGCCATCGTCATCGCGGCCAACGGCGTGACGCTGGACCTGAACGGCTTCACCGTCAGCGGGCCGTCGAGCTGCACGCGCGACCAGAACTCGGGCGCCGTGAGCTGCAGCTATCAAGCCTCCGATTCCGTCTCCATCGGCATCGACGCCAGCGAAGCCCGGGGCACGACGGTGCGCAACGGCAAGATCCAGGGCTTCGGCGGCCCCGGCGTGCGGGCCGGGATGGGCGACCACTACGAAGGCCTGCGCCTTGCAGAGAACCGCTGGGGCCTGTTCAGCACCGCAGGCGGCGGGGGCGCGGGTGCCGGCGCTCTCGTCGAGCGTTGCACGCTGGAACTGAACCAGCTTCACGGCCTGTACATGTTCGTCGGGCTGGTCAATCACAGCCGCGCACTCCACAACGGCAGCAGCGGCTTTGCCGGCCCCGGTCCGCGCCTGACCGTCGCCGACAGCCAGGCCATCGGCAACCGCGTATACGGCCTCACCAGCGTCTCCGCGCGTGGCAGCTTCACCGACACCGCCGTGTATTCGGTGACCTCGATGGGCGGCAACCTGCGCAACGGCACGCCGTTCTGACCCCGTTTCCGACACACCCCACCGCCATGAAACAAGCACTCGTCCTCACCGCGCTGCTGGCCGCCTCCAGCGCCTTCGCGCAAACCGCCATCGACCAGAACCGCGCCCTCGCCGGCAGCGTCACCCCCGGCGACGCGCCCGGCTTCCCCGTCACCCTCAGCCAGCCCGGCAGCTACAAGCTCACCGGCAACCTCACGGTGCCGATGGGCGTCAAAGGCATCGTCATCACGGCCGACGAGGTGACGCTGGATCTGAATGGGTTCACGGTCAAGGGGCCGTCGAGCTGCACCCGCGACAACGCCACGCGCGTGGTGGCGTGCAGCTACCAGTCCGAGCAGTCCATCGGCATCGATGCCTCCGCCTCCGAGGGGGCCGAGGTGCGCAACGGCACCGTCAAGGGCTTCGGCGGCGTGGGTCTTTCCCTCGGCCGGCTGGGGCGCTACGGCAACCTGCGCTTGACGCAGAGCCGCTTTGGCGCCAGCTACAGCGAAACAGGCCCAGGCCTCACGGCTTTGCTCGCCAACCCCGGCAACACCTTCAGCCACAGCCTGTTCGACACCAACCTGCTGTCGGGCGTGGCGATGTATGTCGGGTTCGTCACCAACAGCCGCGCCGTCAACAACGGCGACAACGGCTTCCAGGGCGGCTCGCGGAACTTCGTGGTTGCCGAGAGCCAGGCGCGCGGCAACCGCAACTCCGGCTTGCATGCCGGAACGGCACGCAGCACCCAGGCGACCGACAACGGCAACAACGTGTTTGCCACGGACTCCATGGGGGGAAACATGAACGGCACCACGCCGTTCTGAACTGCTCTTCTGACCTTCCCACGAATCCATACCCATGAAGCGACTTGCCTTCTTCGCGGCTTTGCTGGCCGCCTCCGGCGCCTTCGCGCAAACCGCCATCGACCAGAACCGCGCCCTCGCCGGCAACGTCACCCCCGGCGACGCGCCCGGCTTCCCCGTCACCCTCAGCCAGCCCGGCAGCTACAAGCTCACCGGCAACCTCACGGTGCCGGCCTACACCAGCGGCATCGTCATCACCGCCGAAGACGTGACGCTGGACCTCAACGGCTTCACCGTCAGCGGCCCGGGCAGTTGCACGCAGGACACGGCCACCTTCTCCGTCACCTGCACGCAGCAGCATGACGAAAGCAAGCCCGGCATCGACGCCCGGCCCCGCCGCAGCGTGGTGCGCAACGGCACCGTCAAGGGCTTCCCCGGTGCCGGCGTGCTGGCGAGCACCAGCTATTCCGCGGCCAGCGGCGCCGGCCGCTACGAGCGCCTGACGCTGGCGCAGAACGCCATGCAGGGCTTCATCTCCGTCGGCCATGGCAGCACGGTCAGCCACAGCGTCTTCGACACCAACCGCATCCACGGCCTGTACATGTCGCGCGGCCAGGTGGCCAACAGCCTGGCCGTCAACAACGGCGGCACGGGCCTCGTCGGCGGCGGCTCGGCCCTGCTCATCACCGAAAGCAGCACCACCAACAACCGCATCAGCGTCGAGCACGCCGCCGTGCGCGGCACCTCGTCCTTCGGCGACAAGGGCACTCGTAACGGCGTGACTTCGCTCGGCGGCAACGTCGAAGGCATCACGCCCTACTGAACCCACGGAACACCCCCGATGAAACACATCCTCACCCTCGCCGCCGCGCTGCTGGCCGCCCCCGCCTTCGCGCAAACCGCCATCGACCAGAACCGCGCCCTCGCCGGCAACGTCACCCCCGGCGACACACCGGGCTTCCCCATCACGCTCGCCCAGCCCGGCCACTACAAGCTCACCGGCCACCTCAGCGCGCCGGCCCAGACCACGGCCATCGTCATCAGCGCCGACAACGTGACGCTCGACCTCAACGGCTACACCGTCAGCGGCTCCGGCAGTTGCACGCAGGACAACGCCACCCTGCTCGTCACCTGCACCCAGGGCATCGACAACACCAAGCCCGGCATCGCCGTGCAGGGCGCCCGCGCGGCGGTGCGCAACGGCGTGGTCATGGGCTTCAGCGGCGCGGGCCTGGTGGCCGGCGCCATGGGCCGCTACGACAACCTCGTGCTCGCGCAGAACGGGCAGCAGGGCTTCACGGCAGTCGGCTCCGGCAACCGCATCGCGCACAGCACCTTCGACACCAACCGCGGCCACGGCCTCTACATGATGCGCGGGCAGGTGTCCGCCAGCCTCGCCATCAACAACGGCGCCGTCGGCATGGTCGGCTTTGGCGCAAGCGACCTGCTCGTCACCGCCAGCCAGTCGCTCCACAACCACGGCAGCTTCGAGTTCGCCGTGCTGCGCGGCACCCAGGCCAACGGCAACAAGACCACCCGCTACGGCGTCACGTCCCTGGGCGCCAACCTCGAAGGACTGACCGCCTACTGACCGAGTACTGACCGAGCAAAGCCATGAAAACCACCCTCATCCTCACCGCCGCGCTGCTCGCGGCATCCGCAGCCAGCGCGCAGATCACCATCGACCAGAACCGCGCGCTGGCCGGCAACGTCACGCCGGGCGATGCGCCGGGCTTCCCCGTCACGCTGAGCGCGCCCGGCAGCTACAAGCTGACCGGCAACCTCACCGTGCCGGCCGAGACCAAGGGCATCGTCATCACCGGCGAGGGCGTGACGCTGGACCTGAACGGCTTCACGATCAAGGGCCCGTCAAGCTGCACCCGCGACCTCAACACGCGGGCGGTAGCCTGTAGCTATGTGTCGGTCGCGTCGGTGGGCATCGACGCCTCGGACTCGGACAGCGTCGAGGTGCGCAACGGCAGCATCCGGGGCTTTGGCGGCGTGGGCGTGGTGCCCGGCAGGCTGGGGCATTACGACCACCTGCGCATCACGCAGAACTCTCAGGGCGTCTACCACACCGATGCCGGCAACGCCGGCCCCGGCAACACCTTCGCCAACAGCCTGTTCGCCACCAACCAGACCGTGGGCCTGGCGATGCACGTCGGCCTGGTCATCAACAGCCGCGCCATCAACAACGGCAGCTCGGGCTTTTCGGCCGGCTCGTCCAAGGTGCTGGTGGCTGACAGCCAGACCATGGGCAACCGCAACTACGGCCTGTACGCCGGTGCGGCACGCGGCACGCAGAGCACCGACAACGGCACCAACAAAGCCTATGTGAACTCCATGGGCGGCAACCTGGACGGCGGCACCCCGTATTGAGCCGAATTGAGGCAATCCCCATGAAGCAACTCATCATCCTCACCGCCGCGCTGCTCGCGGCATCCGCTGCCTGCGCGCAGATCGCCATCGACCAGAACCGCGCGCTGGCCGGCAACGTCACCCCGGGCGATGCGCCGGGCTTCCCCATCACGCTGAGCGCGCCCGGCAGCTACAAGCTCACCGGCAACCTCACGGTGCCGGCCGGCGTCAAGGGCATCGCCGTCACCGCCAGCGGCGTGACGCTGGACCTGAACGGCCACACCATCGCCGGCCCGTCCACCTGCGCCCGCAACGAGACCACGCGCGCGGTGACGTGCAGCTACCAGTCCGAGCTGTCCATCGGCATCGACGCCCAGGCCGTCGCCGGCATCGAGGTGCGCAACGGCACCATCAGCGGCTTCGGCGGCACCGGGCTCGTGCCCGGCCAACTGGGGCGCTTCGACAACCTGCGCCTGACGCAGAACTACCGGGGCGCCTTCTTCGCCTCGGCCAACGCGCCGCACGCCGGCAGCCGCTTCTCCAACAGCCTGTTCGACACCAACCAGACCCTGGGCCTGTCCCTGAACATGGGCCTGGTCGTCAACAGCCGTGCCATTCACAACGGCGGCACCGGTTTCTTCGGTACCGCGCAACTGCTGGTGGCCGACAGCCAGGCCCTGGGCAACGGCGGCTTCGGCCTGTGGGCCACCGCGGTGCGCGGCACCCAGGCGGCCGACAACGGCAACAACGTGGGCTACGTCACGTCCATGGGCGGCAACCTGAACGGCAGCACGCCGTATTGAGCCGTATTGAGGCATCACCATGAAGCAAATCTCCCTCTTCGCCACCGCGCTGCTGGCAGCCTCCGGCGCCTTCGCGCAAACCGCCATCGACCAGAACAAGGCGCTGGCCGGCAACGTCACCCCGGGCGACACGCCGGGCTTCCCCGTCACGCTGAGCGCGCCCGGCAGCTACAAGCTGACGGGCAATCTGACCGTGCCCCAGGGCAGCAAGGGCATCGTCATCACGGCCGACGAGGTGACGCTGGACCTGAACGGTTTTCGCATCAGCGGCCCGTCCAAATGCACGCGCAACGCTGCCACGCGCATCGTGAGTTGCACCCATGACGACGACGAATCCATCGGCATTGACGCCCGCGCTGCCACGGGCAGCATGGTGCGCAACGGCACCGTCACGGGCTTCGGCGGGGCTGGCGTGCATGTCGGCACGGCGGACCACTATGACGGCCTGCGCCTGGCAGAAAACAAATGGGGCTTGCTCAGCCTGGTGAGTGGAAGTGACGGAGGCGGTGCCCACGTGCGCAACTGCACGCTGGAGACCAACAGGAACCACGGCATGTTCATGTTCAGGGGGCTGGTCAGCAACTGCCGCGCGCTGAACAACGGTGTCAACGGCTTTGCCGGCAACGGCCCGGGCCTGACCGTCACCGACAGCCAGGCGCTTGGCAACGGAGGCATGGGCTTCACCGCAGTCTCGGCGCGTGGCACCTACACCGACAGAGACGTCCACATGGTGCGTTCGATGGGCGCAAACATGAAGAACGAAACACCGTACTGAGCATGGGCACGCCGCACTGGCCTTCGCATCTTTCCTTCACCCCACACACATCGCCTTCATGAAATACGCCCTTTGTCTTGCTGCGGCCTTGCTGGCCGCCTCCGGCGCCTTCGCGCAAACCACCATCGATCAGAACAAGGCCCTGGCCGGCAGCATCACGCCGGGCGACACGCCGGGCTTCCCCGTCACCATCAGCCAATCAGGCAGCTACAAGCTGATGAGCAACCTCACGGTGCCGGCCGGCAGCAATGGAATCGTCATCAGCGCCGACAACGTGAGCATCGACTTCAATGGTTTCACGCTCAGCGGCCCGGTGGACTGCACGGGCCTGGGCGCGCATGTCACATGCACCGGCACGATCGGCGAGGGGGTCACGGGCACCTCGAACGTCACCAACCGCGGCGGAACGACGCTTCGCAACGGCACCGTGACCGGCTTTGGGAGCACGGGCATCCGCGTGGGCAGAGAAGCGCTGCTGCAAAACATGCGCGTCCATGGCAACGGCGGGAACGGCCTGTTCGTCGTGCACGCGGCCGCCGTCATCGACGGCGGGGTGTATTCCTTCAACGGCGGCAACGGCATCAGCGTGATGTCCGGTGCCAGCTTGATTCGCAACGTGACCGCGTCGAGCAACCGAGTTTTTGGTGTGTACAGCCAGTCCCCTAGCTCGATGACGCAAGGTGCTGTGGTCTTCAACAACGGGCAGCACGGCATCAACGGGGGGGCGGTCAGCGGTTCGGTGATGAGCAGCAATACCGGCGCCGCCCTTTGGGGCACACACAGCATGGGCAACAACCTCTGCAACAACGTCGCCTGCTGACGGCGTTGCGCAATCTATGGCTTCACTCTGGAGATTCACGATGACTCTTTCCAAACCCCTGCGCGGCCTGCTGGCCGCCACCTGCGCCGCCTTCTCGCTGGCCGCTGTGGCCGACCCGGTGAGCTACAGCTTCACCGGCACCGTGGGCTGGGACCAGGCCGACCGCGGCTACCGCACCTTCAGCGGCAGCTTCGGCTTCGACAGCGCGGCCACCAACACCATCAACGACCCGAGCGGCAGCACGGGCAGCTACACCGGCAGCGGCCCGGCGTGGTCGCTGAGCCTGGCCTTCGACGGCGGCGCGCTGCTGAACTTCGACAGCCAGGTCTTCGTCAACGTCAGCAACAACCTGGGCGGCCAGGACACGCTGGGCCTGCTGGCCATCGGCAGCGGCGGCACGGTCAGCGCCACGCTGTACGACTTCAGCGCCGCGCTGTTCAGCAGCGCCGGCCTGCCGCTGCGCGACGGCGGCTACACCCTGGCCGACTTCGACTGGGCAGACTTCTGGTGGGAGGACGATGCCGGCCTGCTGCAGGGCCAGCTCGCGTCGCTCGCCTGCACGCTGGGCTGCACGAGCGGCGGCGGCACCGAACCCGGCGACCCGACGGACCCCGGCGATGGCGGCACGCCGGGCCACACCGTGCCCGAGCCCGGCAGCCTGGTGCTGGCCACCACCGCTCTGGCGCTGCTGCTGCGCCGCCGCCGCCGCGGCTGAAGGGGCGATGCGATGGACGCCCGCCAGATCAGCCTCGTGCGCGAGAGCTTCGCTGTCATCGAAGCGCAGGCGGTGCGAGCCGGCGCACGCTTCTACGACGAATTGCTGGCCCGCGACGCCTCGCTGAGCCTGCGGCTCTACGCCGGCACCGACACCCAAAGCCGCCGGCTGCTGGAACTGGTCGGCGACGCCGTGCGCCTGCTGAACCACCCCGAGCAACTGGACGGCGTGCTGGCCATGCTGCGCCTGCGCTACCTGCGCGGCGGCGTGCCGGCCACCCACTGCGATGCGGTGGGCGCCGCGCTGCTGGATACGCTGGCTGCCTTGCTTGCTGGGGACCTGACCCCGGAACTGCGCGCCGCCTGGGGCGCCTTCCATGAGCGGGTTTGCCGCGTGCTGAGGCGTCAGCCGCCCCGCTCGCCGCGCGCGACGGCCCGCAGCATCGCCCAGTCCTGGCCGGGCATGGGCGTCGGCGTGCCGCTGGCGATGCCGGCTTGATACAGCGCTTGGAGTTGCTGCGCTTCCGCGAGCAGGGTTTCAGCGCGCCGCCGCGCGGGCCTGGGCCTGCGGCGGCAGCTTGGCGCGCAGTTCGCTGAACTTCTTGGCCATGGGTCTGCCCCTCCTTTCTTGCCGTCAGGCCGTTGACTATTCCGTTGGCGTCTGGCGCTTGAACGGCCCGTGCTCGTTCAACTCGCCGAGATAGCCCGCCATCGCCTCGCCCTCGCGGCCGAGGAATTCGCTGACGGCATCGGCGAACGCCGGGTGCGCGAGCCAGTGGCTTGAGGCCGTGGGCGTGGGCAGCAGGCCGCGTGCCATCTTGTGCTCGCCCTGCGCGCCGCCCTCGAAGCGTTCATAGCCGTGGGCGATGCACCAGGCCAGGGGCTGGTAGTAGCAGGCGTCGAAATGCAGGTGGGGGACGTGTTCCGTCGCACCCCAGTAGCGGCCGAAGGCGGCGCGGCGTTCGGGGTCGAGGGCGAGCAGCGACGTGGCGATGCGTTGGCCGTCGCGCAGGGCGGTGAACAGCAGCCAGTGCTCGGGCATGTCGCTCGCCATGCGGGCGAAGAAGTCGCGCGTGAGGTAGGGGCGGCTGTGGTGTTCGCGGTAGGTCTGCCGGTAGCAGCGGTAGAAGAAATCCCAGTCCTCGGGCGCGATGGCCGCGCCCTCGCGGGCCGCGAAGCTGACGCCGGCCTCGCGCACGCGGCGCTGCTCCTGCTGGATCTTCTTGCGCTTGTCGCGGTGCAGGCGGGCGAGGAAGGCCGTGAAGTCGGCATCCCTATCGGGATGTTTGGCCGTCCAGTGGAATTGCACGCCGCTGCGTGGCATGCAGCCGGCAGCGGCGAGCGCGGCCTGGTCGGCCTCGTCACCGAAAAGAACGTGCAGCGACGACGCGCCCGTCTGGCTCGCCAATGCGCGCAGCGCCTGGGCCAGCAGCGCGCGCGCTTCGGCGTCCACGGCCAGCAGGCGGCTGCCCGGCACGGGCGTGAAGGGCACGGCGACGAGCAGTTTGGGGTAGTAGGCGAGGCCGTGGCGCTGGTAGGCGTCGGCCCAGGCCCAGTCGAAGACGTATTCGCCATAGCTGTGCGATTTCAGGTAGGCGGGGCAGGCGGCCAGCAACTCGCCGCCGCGCCAGATCGACACGAATTGCGGCTGCCAGCCGGTGGCGGCGACGGCGCTGCCAGACTCGTGCAGCGCGCGCAGATAGGCGTGGCGCATGAAGGGCGTGGGCCGCGCCTGGCGCGCGAGCAGTGCGTCCCAGGCGCCGGCGGGCAGCGCGGCGGGCGCGTCGTCCACCCGAATGACAATGCCGGTTTCGTCGTCTGATTCGTTGCTGCCCATGCCCTCGCCCTTGAAGATCGCCCTGGCCCAGATCAATGTCGTCGTCGGTGACCTGACGGGCAATGCGGATCGCATCATGGCCCAGGCGCGCGCGGCGCATGCGGCCGGGGTCGATCTGCTGGTGACGCCCGAACTGGCGCTGTGCGGCTATCCGCCCGAAGACCTGCTGCTGCGCCCGGCCTTCCTGGCCGCCTGCGATGAGCAGTTGCAGCGCATCGCGGCGGAACTGGCGGGTCTGCCGGGCCTGCACGTCGTCGTCGGCCACCCGCTGGCGCGGGAGGCGGGCGCCGTGCGCGAGCGGAGCTGGTCGCTGCCGCCCTGCCTGAATGCGGCCTCGGTGCTGGCCGACGGCCGTGTCGTCGCGGCCTATGCGAAGCGCGAGCTGCCCAACTACCAGGTGTTCGACGAGCGGCGCTATTTCCTGTCCGGCCGCGACGCGGGGCTGGGCGCGGTCGTCGTCGATGTGAAGGGCTGCCGCGTCGGCCTGCTGATCTGCGAGGACGCCTGGTTCGACGAGCCGGCCGCCGCCGCGAAGGGGGCGGGCGCGGACCTGCTGTGCGTGCTGAATGCCTCGCCCTTCCATGTCGGCAAGGTGGCCGAGCGCGAGCAGCGCATGGCCGAGCGGGCGCGCAGCACGGGGCTGCCGCTGGTCTATGCGCACCTCGTCGGCGGGCAGGACGAGATGGTGTTCGACGGCGCGTCGTTCGCCATGCAGGCCGACGGCACGCTGGCCGCGCGGGCGCCGATGTTCGAGGAAGCGCTGACCGTCATCGAGGTGGATGCGGCTGGCCGCATGCATGGCGAGGTCGCGCCGGAACCCGAGATGGAAGCCCAGGTCTGGCAGGCACTGGTGCTGGGCGTGCGCGACTACCTGGGCAAGAACGGTTTCCCCGGCGCCATCCTCGGCCTGTCGGGCGGCATCGACTCGGCCCTGGTGCTGGCGATCGCCGTCGATGCGCTGGGCGCGGAGAAGGTGCGCGCCGTGATGATGCCTTCGCCCTACACGGCGGACATTTCGTGGATCGACGCGCGCGACATGGCGGGGCGCCTGGGCGTGCGCTATGACGAGATGAGCATCGTGCCGATGTTCGACGCCTTCAACGCGACGCTGGCCGACGAGTTCAGGGGCTTGGCCGCGGACACGACCGAGGAGAACATCCAGGCGCGCATCCGCGGCACGCTGCTGATGGCGCTGTCCAACAAGTTCGGCAGCATCGTGCTGACGACGGGCAACAAGAGCGAGATGGCGACGGGCTATTGCACGCTCTACGGCGACATGGCGGGCGGCTTCGCGGTCATCAAGGACGTGGCCAAGACGCTGGTCTTCCGCCTCGCGCGCTGGCGCAACGCGCAGGGGCCGGAAATCATTCCCGAGCGCATCATCACGCGCCCGCCCTCGGCCGAATTGCGCCCTGACCAGAAGGACGAGGACAGCCTGCCGCCCTACGAGGTGCTCGATGCGATCCTGGCCCGCTATATGGAGCAGGACGAGTCCATCGCCGAGATCGTCGCGGCCGGCTTCAGGCCCGAGGACGTGGAGCGCGTGACGCGGCTGATCAAGATCAACGAGTACAAGCGCCGCCAGGCGCCCGTGGGCATTCGCATCACGCACCGGGGCTTCGGGCGCGACTGGCGCTACCCGATCACCTCGAAGTTCCGTGCGTAAACTCGGGCCCGTCAACCGGAGCCCGTCATGAAGCAGATCACCGCCATCATCAAACCCTTCAAGCTCGACGAGGTGCGCGAGGCGTTGGCCGAGGTGGGCGCTTCGGGCCTGACGGTCACCGAGGTCAAGGGCTTCGGCCGCCAGAAGGGCCACACCGAGCTTTACCGCGGCGCGGAGTACGTGGTGGACTTCCTGCCCAAGGTGAAGGTCGAGGTCGTCGTGAAGGACGACGAGGTGGAGCGCTGCATCGACGCCATCCTCAAGGCCGCCAAGACCGGCAAGATCGGCGACGGCAAGATCTTCGTGCTGCCGGTGGAGCAGGTGGTGCGCATCCGCACCGGCGAAACCGACGAAGCCGCCGTCTAACGCATTAGCTGAGGTGCTGCCAGAGCGCAGCGCCCCAGACGCCGCCGGCCAGCAGCAGGGCCATCAGCACGGCGGCGCTGGCGATGTCCTTGGCGCGCTTGGACAGCTCGTGCCGCTCGAAGGACACGCGGTCCACCACCGCCTCGACGGCGGAGTTCAGCAGCTCGACGATCAACACGATCAGCAGCGAGCCCAGCAGCAGCGCCACCTGCACCCAGCCCCGGCCCAGCCAGAAGGCCAGCGGCGTGGCGACGATGCACAGCCAGGTCTCCTGCCGGAAGGCGCTCTCACCCGTGTAGGCGGCTTTCAACCCAGCCCAGGAGTAGCCGGCGGCGTGGACGATGCGGTCCAGGCCGGTGCGGCCTTTGTGGGGGTTGCTCATGGACGTCGCGGCAACTGGGTGACGACGCGCGTGCCGCAGATCACGTCGTGCAGGAACTGGCGCTGCGGATGCAGGCGGGCGATCAGCAGATAGGCGGCGATGCCGGCGAGCAGGCTGCCCGTGATGGCGCCGCCGCCGTGCAGGCCCAGCGCCCAGACGCTGGCCAGGGCCGGCAGGAACCACAGCCAACCGAACAGATAGCGCAGCAGGGCGCGGCCCCAGCCCAGGGGCCGGCCGGCCGCATCGACGACGCGCAGATGCCAGGTCTTCATCGCCAGGGTCTGGCCCGAGTGCGTCCAGAAGCCGACGAAGTACAGGCCGATGACGAGGAAGAGGCAGAGCCCCAGGCCGATGCGGCCTTCCAGCGCGTGCTGCTGGCGGGTCAGCACCGAGTAGAGGAAACCGCAGAAGAAGATCACGCCGAAGAGCAGCACGCCTTCGTAGACGAAGGCTGCGAAGCGCCGCGCCAAGCCTGGCGGCGGCGTCATGGACGGGGCGCCGACGCGGCAGGCGTCGCCCGGGGCGGCTTGGGCAGCAGGGTCTGGGGATCGACCAGCGCCGGGTCGGCCACGAGCCTGGCCCGGCCGGCCGACTGGTGCGGGGGCGGGGCGGGGCGGCGCGTCATCAGCACCGTCGTCGCGCCGGGCCGGGCCTGGACGAGGCCGCCGGCCACGGGGACGGGCACCGGCGGTGCGGCCTGCCTGGTCTGGGAAGCCGCAGACGTTGGCAGCGCGGCGCGGCGTGCGGCCCGGGCCTCACGGCGGGCGGCGGCGCGTTCGGCCAGTTCCTTGCGCTTCTCGGGCGGCAGGGCCTGGTAGGCCTCCCATTTCGCGCGGCGGCGCTCGTCGTCCATCATCTGCTTGGTCGCCTGGAAGGCGACGCGCGCATTGGCCCGCTCGGCCGGCGTGAGGCGGCTCCAGGCGCGCATGCGTTCGTGGACGCGCTCCAGGTCCGGCGCGGGCAGGCCGGCGAGCATGGGCGTGGCGTTGAGCCATTTGCTGCGCTGCTCGGGGCTGAGCTGATCCCAGTCGGCGGCCAGCGGCGCCAGCAGCGCGAGTTGGGCGGGCGTCAGTTCCGCCCAGGTGGGCGGCGGGGTGAGGGCCGACGCGACCGGCATCGCGGCGGGCCGGGAGCGGCGGGGCGCGGGGGCCGAAGCGGGCGCGGGCGCTGACGCAGCGGGGGCGGCGGGTGCGGCGGGGCCAGGCGCCTGCGCAAAAGCGGCAAGCCCCGCTGCGGCGAGCAGCAGGGCCAGCGTCAGGCGGGCGGGGGCGAGCGTCATTCTTCCCCGTCTCCCCCGTCGCGCAGGTATTCGGCGAAGCCGGGGTCGCTGAACGCGGCCGGCGGCAGCTTGTCGCTCAGCAGGGCCGTGTCCAGTTCGGCGGCGGCGATGAGCTGCTCGTGGAGCTGGCCGCGTTGCATCAGCAGCAGGCCGGCCAGCAGGGCCAGCAGCGGCAGCAGGGAGACGAGCTTGGGCCAGAGGGGGTTGTTGCTGCCGGCATTGCCGCCGCCGTTCAGGGCCAGCGTGGTGCCCATCTGTGTCGTGGCTGTGGCCGTGGCCGTGGCTGCGGCCGGGCGGGCCGCCGCCGCGCGCGCATGAGCGGCGCGCGCGAGCGCCTGCTCGCGCGCGAAGCGCAGGCGCTCCGCCATGTCGTGCGGCAGCGCGGCGCCCTGCTCGGTCAGGCGGGCGGCCACCTGGCGGCCGAAGCGGTGCAGGCGGGCGTCATCGAAGGCGCCATCGTGGGCGGTTTGCGGCGAATTCATAGCGTGATCCCCTTGGCCTTGAGCGCCTTGGCGAGCGATTGCACGGCACGGAAGCAGTGCGTCTTGACGCTGCCTTCGGAGCAGCCCATCACGGAGGCGGTCTCGGATACATCCAGTTCCTCCCAGTAACGCAGCAGAAAGGCTTCGCGTTGACGGGCCGGCAGTTGCGCCACCTCGGCCTCGATGGACTGCAGGGTCTGGGCCCGGCTGACCTCGTCGGCGGCGCTCTGGGCGCCGTCGCCGGTTTCGAGGATTTCCAGCAGGTCGAAGTCCTCGTCGGGCGAGGCGCCCTCGAAGTCGGACATATTCGTCATCACCGCCCGGCGCACCTTCTGGCGGCGGAACCAGTCCATCGTCGCGTTGGACAGGATGCGCTGGAACAGCAGCGGCAGCTCGGCCGCCGGGCGGTCGAAATAGTGCTCGGCCAGCTTGATCATGGCGTCCTGCACGACGTCCAGCGCGGCGTCGTCGTCGCGGACGAGGTAGGCCGTGCGCTTGAAGGCACGACGCTCCACGCTGCGCAGGAAGTCGTTGAGTTCTTTGTCGGTGGCCAAGGAAGGGAAGGGGGGCAGTCCGGGCGGCGGGGCGGATTATGGCAACGCTCCGCGAGGCCTTTGTCTTCGCTTCATACGAAGGCTTGGCGGGTTTCGCTCGGCATAATGTTGCTTCGCACAAAGAGTCATGGTCTCTCAGTGGCCGCCCGACTGGGGCCCCATCTGTTGACCGCGCAGGCTCCGAAACCGCCTCACGAGGGCGCGTGAAGGGGCACCAATGGTTTTTCGTCAGAGAAATTCACAGAGGTTCTGAACATGGAAATGTCTGCCGCGGAAGTCAAGCGCGCTGCACTGGCGCAACCGCAAACCCCTCCCTCCCAAACACCTGCGGAGCCGAACGGCTCCGAGATCCTCGTTCGCTGCCTGCAGGCCGAAGGGGTGCGCCACCTCTGGGGTTACCCCGGCGGCGCGGTGCTCTACATCTACGACGCCCTCTACAAGCAGGACAGCATCCAGCATGTGCTGGTGCGCCACGAGCAGGCCGCCGTCCATGCCGCCGACGGCTTCGCCCGTGCGACCGGCGAGGTCGGCGTGGCGCTGGTGACCTCGGGCCCCGGCGTGACGAATGCCGTGACCGGCATCGCCACCGCCTATATGGACTCGATCCCGATGGTCATCATCACGGGTCAGGTGCCGACGCCGGCCATCGGCCTGGACGCCTTCCAGGAGTGCGACACGGTGGGTATCACGCGGCCCATCGTCAAGCACAACTTCCTCGTCAAGGACGTGCGCGACCTGGCGCTGACGATCAAGAAGGCCTTCCACATCGCCCGCACCGGCCGGCCCGGCCCGGTGGTGGTGGACATTCCCAAGGACGTGTCGCTGGCGCGCACCGCGTTCAGCTATCCGGAGCGCATCGAGATGCGCTCCTACAACCCGGTGCGCAAGGGCCACAGCGGCCAGATCCGCAAGGCGGTGCAGTTGCTGCTGCAGGCGAAGCGGCCTTACATCTACACAGGCGGCGGCGTCATCCTCGGCGAGGCGACGGCGGAACTGCGCGAGCTGGTGGATCTGCTCGGCTTTCCCTGCACGAACACGCTGATGGGCCTGGGCGCGATGCCGGGCACGGACCCGCGCTTCCTCGGCATGCTGGGCATGCACGGCACCTACGAGGCCAATATGACGATGCAGCACTGCGATGTGCTGCTGGCCGTGGGCGCGCGCTTCGATGACCGCGTGATCGGCAATCCCAAGCACTTCGGCTCGGTGGAGCGCAAGATCATCCATGTGGACATCGACCCCTCGTCGATCTCCAAGCGCGTGCGGGTGGACATTCCCATCGTCGGCGACGTGAAGGACGTGCTGCAGGAGTTGATCGCGCAGATCAAGGACGCGCAGGCCCGCCCCGATGCGGATGCGGTCAATGCCTGGTGGAGCCAGATCAACGACTGGCGCCGCCGCGACTGCCTCGCCTACAAGGGCTCGGACGAGGTTATCAAGCCGCAGATGGTGGTGGACACGCTGTGGCGCCTGACCCGCGACCGCGATGCCTACATCACCAGCGACGTCGGCCAGCACCAGATGTGGGCCGCGCAGTTCTACAAGTTCGACGAGCCGCGCCGCTGGATCAACTCCGGCGGCCTGGGCACGATGGGCGTGGGCCTGCCCTATGCGATGGGCATCAAGCTCGCCAAGCCGGAGTCGGACGTGTTCTGCATCACCGGCGAGGGCAGCATCCAGATGTGCATCCAGGAGCTGTCCACCTGCTTCCAGTACAAGACGCCGGTCAAGATCGTCTCGCTGAACAACCGCTATCTCGGCATGGTGCGCCAGTGGCAGGAGCTCGACTACGAGGGCCGCTACTCGCACAGCTATATGGACGCGCTGCCCAATTTCGTGAAGCTGGCCGAGGCCTATGGCCACGTCGGCCTGCTGGTCGAGAAGCCGGGCGACGTGGAGGGCGCGTTGAAGGAAGCGATGCGGCTGAAAGACCGCACCGTCTTCCTCGACATCCGCACCGACCCGACCGAGAACGTCTGGCCGATGGTCAAGGCGGGCAAGGGCATCTCGGAAATGCTGCTGGGCTCGGAAGACCTGTGAGTGTCTGAAGCCGCAGGTTTTGGGGCGCGTTACCGCGCGCCCCGAGGCCGGCGGCGGATGCCGCACGCAGCCGACCTTACGGCGAATTCTTTCAACGACTCGAACCCGCCGCCAAGGCGCACCGGTTACCGCCGCTGCCGCTGAAGAGCGCGAAGGACGACACCCCATGAAACACATCATTGCTTTGCTCATCGAGAACGAGCCGGGCGCGCTGTCGCGCGTCGTGGCGCTGTTCTCGGCCCGTGGCTACAACATCGAGAGCCTGACCGTCGCGCCGACCGAGGACGCCTCGCTGTCGCGCATGACCATCGTCACCACCGGCTCCGATGAGGTGATCGAGCAGATCACCAAGCACCTGAACCGCCTGATCGAGGTCGTCAAGGTCGTGGACCTGACCGAGGGCCACTACACCGAGCGCGAGCTGATGCTCATCAAGGTGCGCGCCGTCGGCAAGGAGCGCGAGGAGATCAAGCGCACCGCCGACATCTTCCGCGGCCGCGTCATCGACGTGACCGACAAGACCTACACCATCGAGCTGACTGGCGACGCGGGCAAGCTCGACGCCTTCATCGACGCGATCGACCGCGCGTCCATCCTCGAAACTGTCCGCACGGGTGCCTCGGGCATCGGGCGCGGCGAGCGCATTCTGCGCGTATGAACTTGGCCCACCCCCTACCGGCTTCGCCGGCCCCCTCAAGGGGGCGCCACTGGCAGCCCGGCGAAGCCGGTTCTGCGGTGGCCGCTTGACCAGACACTACTCATCAATCTTTTTGCCCAACCGGCCATCGGCCGCTGAACCTGGAGAAATCACCATGAACGTCTACTACGACAAAGACGCCGACCTCAGCCTCATCAAGGGCAAGAACGTCACCATCATCGGCTACGGCTCACAAGGCCACGCCCACGCGCAGAACCTGAACGACAGCGGCTGCAAGGTCACCGTGGCGTTGCGCCGGGGCGGCGCGTCCTGGGCCAAGGCCGAGGGCGCGGGCCTGAAGGTCGCCGAGATCGCCGAGGCCGTGAAGGCTGCCGACGTGGTGATGATCCTGCTGCCCGACGAGCAGATCGCCGACGTGTACAAGAAGGAAGTCGAGCCGAACATCAAGAACGGCGCGTCGCTGGCCTTCGCGCATGGCTTCAATGTCCACTACGGCCAGGTGCAGCCGCGCGAGGATCTGGACGTCTGGATGGTCGCCCCCAAGGCCCCCGGCCATACGGTGCGCAACACCTACAGGCAGGGCGGCGGCGTGCCCCACCTGATCGCCGTCTACGCCGACAAGACCGGCAAGGCGCGTGACCTGGCGCTGAGCTATGCGGCGGCCAACGGTGGCGGCAAGGCCGGCATCATCCAGACCTCGTTCCGCGAAGAAACCGAGACCGACCTGTTCGGCGAACAGGCCGTGCTGTGCGGCGGTGCGGTCGAACTGATCAAGGCCGGCTTCGAGACGCTGACCGAAGCGGGCTATGCGCCCGAGATGGCCTATTTCGAGTGCCTGCACGAGCTGAAGCTGATCGTGGACCTGATCTACGAAGGCGGCATCGGCAACATGAACTACTCGATCTCGAACAACGCCGAGTACGGCGAGTACGTGACCGGCCCGCGCGTCGTCACCGAGGCGACGAAGAACGCGATGCGCCAGTGCCTGAAGGACATCCAGACCGGCGAGTACGCCAAGAGCTTCATCCTGGAAAACAAGGCCGGCGCCCCGACGCTGATCAGCCGCCGCCGCCTGACCGCCGAGCACCCGATCGAGCAGGTCGGCGAGAAGCTGCGCGAGATGATGCCCTGGATCAAGGCGAACAAGCTGGTGGACAAGGCGAAGAACTGACCCGCGGGCCACCACCCGCAAAGGCCGGTGCCGCGAGGCGCCGGCCTTTTTGCTTTCAGAGCATCCCCAGCCAGCGCGGGAACCACAGCGACATGATGGGCAGATAGGTCACCGCCACCAGAAAGCCCAGCATCGCCAGCAGCCAGGGCCAGACGGCCACGGTCAGCTCGGTGATGCCCATCTTGGTGATGCCCGAGGCCACGTAGAGGTTCAGGCCCACGGGCGGGTGGCACATGCCGACTTCCATGTTGACGACCATGATGATGCCGAAGTGGATCGGGTCGATGCCCAGCTTCATCGCCACCGGGAACAGGATGGGCGCGAAGATCAGCATGATCGACGAGGGCTCCATGAAGTTGCCGGCCAGCAGCAGGATCACGTTGACCGCCAGCAGGAAGGTGACGACGCCCAGGCCGTGGCCCAGCATCCAGTCGGCCAGCGCCTGCGGGATGTTCTCGTTGGTCAGGATGAAGCTGAACAGCACCGCATTGGTGATGATGTAGAGCAGCATCGCGCTCATGTTTGCCGAGTTCAGCAGCACCTTGGGGATGTCTTTCAGCCCCATGTCCTTGTAGACGAAGACGGCGACGCAGAAGGCGTAGACGGCGCTCATCGCGGCGGCTTCGGTCGGCGTGAACATGCCGGTGTAGATGCCGCCCATCACGACGATGATGAGGAACAGGCCCCAGATCGACTCGCGGAAGGCCCGCCAGCGTGCGCCCCAGCTCTCGCGGGGCAGGCGCGGGTAGCCGAATTTGCGCGCCCGGTAGTAGGTCACGCCGCCCAGCACGGCGGCCAGCACCAGGCCCGGCACGACGCCGGCCATGAAGAGCGCGCCGACCGAGGTGTTGGTGGCCACCGAATACATCACCATGACGATGGACGGCGGGATCAGGATGCCCAGGGCGCCCGAGGTGGTGATGACGCCCGCGCCGAACTTGTTCGGGAAGCCCGCCTTGACCATGGCCGGCAGCAGGATGGAGCCGATGGCGACCACGGTGGCCGGGCTGGAGCCCGACACGGCCGCGAACAGCGCGCAGGCCAGCACGCCGCCCAGGCCCAGGCCGCCGTGCCAGTGGCCCACCATCGAGGTCGCAAAGCGGATCATCCGCTTGGCCACGCCGCCATGCGTCAGGAAGTTGCCGGCCAGGATGAAGAAGGGGATCGCCATGATCTCGAACTTCTCGATGCCGGTGAACAGCTTCAGCGCGACGGATTCCAGCGGCACGTCGGTGAAGCCGAACAGGAAGGTCAGCACCGTCAGGCCGAGCGAGATGGACACCGGCATGCCGGTGAGCATCAGCGCCGTGAGGATCAGGAAGATGATCGCGGCGTTCATGCTTGCTCCTCCAGGCCATCGACGTGGCCGTGATCGTGATGGGGCAGTTCGCCGGTGCGCACGAAGCTCGTGAGCACCTGCAGGAAGCGGAAACACATCAGCCCGCTGCCCAGCGGGATGGCGCTGTAGACGACCCAGGTGGGCCATTCGAGGTCGGGCGTGGTCGGACCTTCGATGAGGTCATCGACCGGCATGCCCAGCGCGTGGAAGAAGCCGTAGTGCGCGCCGTTCTCCCAGACGAAGGTCGCGCCCATATACGACACGATGCCGGTGAACAATGCGCCGGCGGCCAGGCCGAAGATGACGAAGCGACTGCGGTTGCGGGCGTCGAGGCGGTTGATGAGCACGTCCACACCGACGTGGATGCCAGTGCGCACGCCATAGGCCGCGCCGAACTTGGCCATCCAGACGAACATGATGATGGTCAGCTCCTGCGCCCAGGTCATGTTGAGCGACAGCAGCCAGTCCTGCAGGCCGGGGATGGCCCAGCCTGCCGCATAGCGGTGCAGCACCGCGACGAAGACGATCAGCGTCGCCGCGCCCATCAGGAAGGTGATGAGCCACTCTTCCAGGTGATCGAGGATTTTCATCATTGCGGTGTGTCCCTTGTCTTTCGCATGGGGCCGAGCGCCGGGCCGCCCCAAGCCGGCCCGTCTGGCGATGCTTGCGGCTCGATGCCGCGAGCATCGCCGCCCCCTCGGGGGGTGTGGGCAAGCCCAGCCGCGCCCGCGTTCAGCGCGGAGCGGCCGGGCGGGGGCTCACAGCTTCGAGGGGTCGAAGCCCGTGGCCTTGTAGACGTCCTGGATCGTGTCCTTGCCGATGCGGCTGGACATCTTTTCATGCACCGGCACCAGCGCCTTCTTGAGCGCCAGGCGCTCCGCGGGCGTTGGCGTGTAGATGACGGTCTTGCCGCTCTTCTGCACGGCGTCCATCGCGCGGTCGTTCTCGTCCTGCGCGATCTGGTTGGCATAGGCCGTGGCCTGGCGCATCGCGTCGTTCAGTTGCTCGCGCACGTCGGCGGGCAGGCCGTCCCAGAACTTCTTGTTGACGATGACCGCATAGCCCAGATAGCCGTGGTTGGTCATGCTGACGTGCTTCTGCACCTCGTGCATCTTCTGCGTGTAGAAATTGGACGGCGGGTTCTCGGTGCCGTCCACCACGCCGGTCTGCAGCGCCTGGTAGGTCTCGCCGAAGGCGATCACCTGCGGCAGCCCGCCGAGCGCGCGGATTTCTTCTTCCAGCACCTTGGACGACTGGATGCGGTATTTCAGCCCCTTGTAATCGGCCACCGCGTGCAGCGGCTTGTTGGCCGAGAACACCTTGAAGCCGTTGTCCCAGTAGGCCAGGCCGGAGATGCCGCGCGTCTCCAGCTTCTTCAGCAGCTTGGCGCCGACCGGGCCGGTGGTGACCTGGTGCAGTTCGTCGCGGTTGTCGAAGATGAAGGGCAGGTCGAAGACCTCGAACTCCTTCACGCCCAGCGGCCCGAACTTGGCCAGCGACGGCGCCAGCATCTGCACCGAGCCGAGCTGCAGCGCTTCCATCTCCTCCTTGTCCTTGTAGAGCGCGCTGTTGGCATAGACCTCGACCTTGACCTTGCCGTGCGTCAGCTCCGCCGCCTTCTTGGCGAAGAACTCGGCCGCCTTGCCCTTGGGCGTGTCTTGCGCGACGACGTGGCTGAACTTGATGACGGTCTGGGCCTGGGCCAGCGTGGCGCCGACGGCGAACAGTGCGCAGGCCAGCACCTGCTTGACGGGGAATCGCATGGCAGTCTCCTCGGAAGTTTGTGGGACGGAACAGCCGGGACGGTAGGCCGTGCGGCCCGCCCCGTCACTGCGGCATTCCACGGCAGGGTTAACCCGTTTTTCGGCCCCGGCCGTGCGCTATCCTGCCGCCCCATGACCCATGACCCCATCGAGGACGACGAGCCCAGCCTCGCCGCCCGCCCCCGCCGCAAGGGCATCTATGCGCTGCCCAATGCCATCACGCTCGGTGCGCTGTTCAGCGCCTTCTACGCCATCGTCATGGCGATGAACGGCCGCTTCGAGGTGGCCTGCGTCGCCATCTTCGCCGCCGCCGTGCTCGACAGCCTGGACGGTCGCGTCGCGCGCATGACCAACACCCAGTCCGCCTTCGGCGAGCAGATGGACAGCCTGTCCGACATGGTGGCCTTCGGGGCCGCGCCGGCCTTGATCGTCTATATGTGGGCGCTCAAGGACATGGGCAAGCCGGGCTGGATCCCGGCCTTCGTCTACATCGCCGGTGCGGCGCTGCGGCTGGCGCGCTTCAACGTCAACATCGGCGTCGTGGACAAGCGCTATTTCCAGGGCCTGCCCAGCCCGGCGGCGGCGGCGCTCGTCATCGGCCTGATCTGGGCCGTGGTGGACCAGTCCGATTACCGCGGCGTTCAGCCCCGCGGTTGGGAAGCCTGGACGGCCTACGGCATCACGCTGTTCGCCGGGCTTTCGATGGTGACGAATGCTCCGTTCTACAGCTTCAAAGTCTTCGACCGGCGGCGCAGCGTGCCCTTCATCGTGCTGGTGCTGATCATGCTGGCCATCGGCCTCGCGGCGCTGGACCCGTCGCGCGTTCTCTTCGGTGCCTTCTGCGTTTACGGGCTGTCGGGCTATGTCATCTACGCCTGGCGCAAGGCCAAGGGCAGGCCGGTCAGCGTCATCTCGACGAGCACCGACGAGCCCGACGAGCGCGGCCTGCACCAGTAATGGCTGTGCTAGATTCCGGCCCCATGAGCCGCGCCACGCGAATTTGCCTGCTACTAGCCCTAGAGGAACCACGGGTTCGCTAGTCGGTCGCGCCTACACGCTCTCACCTGACCCCAACGGCCCGTATGCAACCGCAGCGGGCCGTTCGTGTTTTCAAAGGCTGCTGGTTGCGCCCCACCTCGATGGAAGCACCATGTTGAAGCAACCGCAGCAAAAGTACCGCCCCTTCGCCCCGATCACACTGCCGGACCGCCGCTGGCCCGACGCCGTGCTGAGCCGTGCGCCGATCTGGCTGAGCACCGACCTGCGCGACGGCAACCAGGCGCTGATCGAGCCGATGGACGTGGCACGCAAGCTGCGCATGTTCCAGCAGCTGGTGAAGATCGGCTTCAAGGAGATCGAGGTCGGCTTCCCGTCGGCGTCGCAGACCGAGTTCGACTTCGTGCGCCTGCTCATCGACGGCGGCCACATCCCCGACGACGTGACCATCCAGGTGCTGACCCAGGCGCGCGCCCACCTGATCGAGCGCACCTTCGAGGCGCTGGACGGCGCGAAGCGCGTCATCGTCCATGTCTACAACGCCGTCGCGCCCATCATGCGCCGCGTCGTGCTGGGGCAGGACGAGGACGGCATCGTCGAACTCGCCACCTCGCACGCCCGCCAGATCAAGGAACTCGCCGCCGCGCGCCCCGGCACGGACTGGCGCTTCGAGTATTCGCCCGAGATGTTCTCCGGCACCGAACTCACGTTCAGCAAGCGCGTCGTCGATGCGGTCACCGCCGTGTGGCAGCCCACGCCCGAGCGCAAGTGCATCATCAACCTGCCGTCCACCGTCGAGCACAGCACGCCGAACATCTTTGCCGACATGATCGAGTGGATGCACCGCCACCTCGAACGCCGCGACAGCATCGTGCTCTCCGTTCACCCGCACAACGACCGCGGCACCGGCACGGCGGCGGGCGAACTGGCGCTGATGGCCGGCGCGGATCGTGTCGAGGGCTGCTTGTTCGGCAACGGCGAGCGCACAGGCAACGTCGATCTGGTCAATATTGCGCTCAACCTCTACACCCAGGGCGTGGACCCGCAGCTCGACTTCTCCGACATCGACGAGGTGCGCCGCTGCGTCGAGCACTGCACGCAGATCCCCGTGCATCCGCGCCATCCTTACGTCGGCGATCTCGTCTATACCTCCTTCTCCGGTTCGCACCAGGACGCGATCAAGAAAGCCTTCGCCGCGCGCAAGGAAGGCGAGATCTGGGACATGCCCTATCTGCCCATCGACCCCAAGGATCTCGGCCGCAGCTACGACGCGGTGATCCGCGTCAACAGCCAGTCCGGCAAGGGCGGCATCGCCTATCTGCTCGAGGCCGAATACGGGCTGGAGCTGCCGCGCCGCCTGCAGATCGAGTTCAGCCAGGTCGTGCAGCGCGTGATGGACGACGCCGGCAAGGAACTCAGCGCCGCCGACATCCACGCCATCTTCGAGCGCGAATACGCCATCGGCGACTCGCGCGCCAGCGTGCTGCAGCCGCAGATGAGCGAGCAGCCGGGCGGCGGCATGCGCCTCTCGGCCGAGGTCGTGCTGGGCGGCTGGGTGGGCCATGTGCAGGGCGAGGGCAACGGGCCCATCGACGCCTTCGTCCACGCGCTCTCCGCCCGCCTGGGCACCGAACTGCGCGTGCTGGACTATCACGAGCACGCCATCGGCAGCGGCGCCGATGCGCGCGCGGTGGCCTATCTCGAAATCCGCGTCGGCGACGTGACCCGCCATGGCGTCGGCATCGATGGCAGCATCGTGCGCGCGTCCATGCAGGCCATCCTGTCCGGCCTGTCGCGCGCGCCGGTGGCGCTGCCGCACACACGAGAGGAAAACGTATGACCGACCAGCTCATCATCTTCGACACCACGCTGCGCGACGGCGAGCAGTCGCCCGGCGCGTCGATGACGCGCGAGGAAAAGCTGCGCATCGCACGGCAGCTGGAGCGCATGAAGGTGGACGTGATCGAGGCCGGCTTCGCGGCGTCCAGCAACGGCGACTTCGAGGCCGTCAAGGCCATCGCCGCCGCCGTGAAGGACAGCACCGTCTGCTCCCTGGCCCGCGCGAACGACCGAGACATCTCCCGCGCCGCCGAGGCCCTGGTCGGCGCCCGGCGCGCGCGCATCCACACCTTCATCGCCACCAGCGAGCTTCATATGGAAAAGAAGCTGCGCATGACCCGCGAACAGGTGCTGGAGCAGGCGCGGCTGGCGGTGCGCTTCGGCCGCAATCTCTGCGGCGACATCGAGTTCTCGCCCGAGGACGGCTACCGTTCCGACATCGACTTCCTCGCCCGCGTCTGCGAGTCCGTCATCCACGAGGGCGCCGGCACCATCAACATCCCCGACACCGTGGGCTATGGCATCCCCGAGCTGTACGGCGACTTCATTCGCCGCCTGCGCGAGAAGGTGCCCAACAGCGACAAGGCCATCTGGAGCGTCCACTGTCACAACGACCTCGGCATGGCCGTCGCCAACTCGCTGGCCGGCGTCAAGATCGGCGGCGCGCGGCAGGTGGAATGCACGATCAACGGCCTGGGCGAGCGGGCGGGCAACTGTTCGCTCGAAGAAGTCGTCATGGCCGTCAAGACGCGGCGCGACTACTTCGGGCTGGACGTCGGCATCGACACCTCGCAGATCGTGCCCGCGTCCAAGCTCGTGTCGCAGACCACCGGCTTCGTCGTCCAGCCCAACAAGGCCGTCGTCGGCGCCAACGCCTTCGCGCACGCCTCGGGCATCCACCAGGACGGCGTGCTGAAGGCGCGCGACACCTACGAGATCATGCGCGCCGAAGACGTGGGCTGGGCCGCCAACAAGATCGTGCTGGGCAAGCTGTCGGGCCGCAACGCCTTCAAGCAGCGCCTGCAGGAACTGGGCATCGAACTCGACAGCGAGGCCGAGGTCAACGCCGCCTTCCAGCGCTTCAAGGACCTGGCCGACCGCAAGAACGAGATCTTCGACGAGGACATCGTCGCGCTGGTGATGGACGAGTCCGTCATCAACGACGCCGAGCACTACCGCCTGCTGTCGCTGGCGCAGCGCAGCGAGACCGGCGAGCGACCGCACGCGGCCATCGTGTTTGCCGTCGGCCACCAGGAACACCGCGCCGAGAGCGACGGCAACGGCCCGGTGGACGCGACGCTGCAGGCCATCGAGTCCGTCGTGCAGTCCGGCGCCGAGATGCTGCTGTACTCGGTCAACGCGATCACCGGCGGCAGCACCGAGTCCCAGGGCGAAGTGACCGTCCGCCTGCAACACGCCGGCCGCGTCGTCAACGGCGTGGGCGCCGACCCGGACATCATCGTGGCCTCGGCCAAGGCCTATCTGAGCGCGCTGAACAAGCTGCAGAGCAAGGCGGAGCGGGTGGCGGCGCAGGGGTAGTAGGGCAGTTACAGGAGCGGCTGTTGCTGCTCCGCCCGCACCTGCGGCCGCCACTGACCGCCACTGAGCGTGATTGGCAAATCGGCCAGCAGCGCATAGAGACCGCTGCATAACTTCCCCAATGCGTGACCTTGGCGTATGCGTTGCAATGGGGGCATGAGCAGCTTCTTCCTGATGGGCGCCAAGCCGCTGTCCAGGGCTCGCCGACGGTGAAGTTGCGCGAATGGCTGGGCTGGGCCGAGATCTCGCACAAGCTCAAGCGTCTGTACAAGCGCGAGGCCATGGACGCCTTGTGGCAAGAAGCTGACGACGGCGGTCGTGCAAGTTGATGGCGGCACATCCTTGAGAAGGGATGAACGAATGAGGGGAGAAGCCGTGAGGAAGACTGGTATCGGTGTTGTGTTCGGTGCGCTGCTTGAAGCCACCGGCCTGAGCTTGCTGCCCGGCCCGGTTGCAGCCCTGGACAGGGTGGTCGTGTCAGGGGCGGCATGCCACGGAATTTTTGTCACAGACTCCTCGGGCAATACCGATTGCTACTCCCCGCTGGGTTTTGGCGGGGGTGGTGGCAGCGTGGATTGGGGTGGCGGTGGCGGCGGCGGCGGTGGTGGCAGTAACAACACCAGCCCGGACACCCCCATCGCCACGAACAACAGCAGCCTGGATCCCTGCAAGAACGTCTCGACCGACACCCCGGTCGTCATCGCCACCGGCGAGAAATGGCTGCCCCAGCCCGACTTCAGCGCCTACGGCTGGAACGGCCTGTCCTTTGGCCGCACCTACCGCAGCGTGGCCCGCCCCGGGTACACCCAGATGTTCGGCCCCGGCTGGCATTCGACCTATGACTACGGCCGCCTGAACGTGACCAACGGCGGCTGCACCCCCGACCCGGAAACGGGCCTGTGCGTGCCCAACCGCGTCGTCGTCAACGCGGCCGATGGGGCGCAATACGTCTACCACCGCAGCGGCACCAGCTATTACTACTACGCCAACGGCGTGTACTCGGAAACCGACTACCTCTACTGGACGGCCGGAGACGCCGTCGCCAGCAGAGGGCGGTCGATAGGCCCCCGCAAACTCACGGTGGGCAGCCGCCCCATCGAAGACCTGCCCGACCCCGGTGGCAACCCCCCGGAATGGACCCTCGTCAGCAAGCGCACAGTCATCGTCTATTCGCCCAATGGCTATGTGACGGGCATCGTCACCACCCCCGTCCAGGGTCCCATGCGCATCGTCGCCATCGACCGCATGCAGGGCGCCAACGAGCGCAAGGTGCTGTCCGTCACGTCCGGCAGCCAGACCCTCAGCTTCACCTGGACCGGCGAACACGTCACGGCGGTCAAGGATCCCAACGGCCAGGTCTGGACCTATGGCTACGACGCCAGCGGCAGTACCGGCCGCCTCACGTCCGTCAAGCCCCCCGGCGCGGCCTCGCCGACCACGCTCTACCACTACGAATCCGCCCTGGCGAACGCGCTGACCGGCGTCACCGTGGACGGCGTGCGCAAGGGCAGCTTCCAGTACGACAGCCAGGGCCGGGCTACCGACGTCAACTGGGGCTCGGGCGAAGTCCATGACCAGTTCGTTTACACCACGGCAGGCACGACCAGCACCACCAAGGTGACCAACGCCGCCGGCTCCGCCACCACCTACACCTTCGACCAGTCGCCCGCCTTCGGCAAGCAACTCGTCTCGGCTTCGCGCGCTGGCGGCGCCAGTTGCCCCGCCGTCTCGGCGCAAACCACCTACGACCCAGCCACCGGCTACCGCGCCACGTCCACCGACTGGAACGGCAACCTCACCACCTACGGCTATGACGGCGCCGGCCGCCTGGCGACCGTGACCATCGCCGCCGGCACGGCGAACCAACGCACGACCACCCACACCTGGGACGGCGACGACCTGACCCAGACCGAATACAAGGATCACAACGGCACGGCCTATCTGCGCTACCAGCGCGACTACTACGACGGCAAGGGCAGCGGCGCCAGACTCTTCCGCCTCAGCGCCGAGACCTGGACCGACCTGCGCACCAACCAGACCCGCAAGACCAGCTACGACTATGTGTTCGGCGGCTCATCCACCCTCACCGCCAGCCGCCAACTGCCCTCGGGCAACGCCACCACCACCCGCGTCTACGATGGCAACGGCAACCTTGCCAGCGTGACCAACCCGCTGGGCCACGTCGTCCAATACCAGGGCTACAACGGCCGCGGGCAACCGGCGACCATGCTGGACGCGAACAACGTCACGACCAGCTTCGGCTACGACCTCAGGGGCAATCTCACTAGCACCACCACGGCTGGCCTGCAAACCAGCTATGCCTACGACGGCGACCGGCGCGTCAAGCAGATCACCGAGCCCAGCGGTCGGGTGACGAAATACAACTACAACGGCGCGGACCGGGTGACGGCGATCGGTAACGGCCTGAACCAGTGGATCAACTTCCCCCGCAACGTCTCCACCACGACCGCCACCAACACCCTGACGCAAACCTCGGAGCGCTGGCTCGCCACCCAGAGCGGCGGCGTCCCCAGCGCCTACGCCAGCGGCCAGTTCAGCAGCAAGACCTGCCTGGACTGCGAAGGCCGCACGGTCACCGTGAAAGGCAACGCCGGCCAGAGCATCAGCTTCGTCTACGACGGCAACGGCAACCTGCGCAGCCGCAGCGACGCCGCAGGCCGCACCACCACCTGGGACTACGACGAGCAGGATCGCGTCAAGACCATGGCCGCGCCGGACGGCGGCACCACCCACTTCAGCTACGACGCCACCGGGGCGCTCCACACCGTCACCGACCCCCGCAACCTCACCACCACCTACACCCTGAACGGCTTCGGCGAAATCACCCGGCTCAACAGCCCCGACACCGGCGAAACCATCTATACCCGGGACAGCGGCGGCCGCATCCAGACCGAAACCCGCGCCGGTGGCGCCACCCGCAGCTACACCTGGGACAGCCTGGACCGCCTCACCACGCGCACCAGCGCCGGCGTGACGGAAACCTACGGCTACGACAGCGGCCCCTACGGCAAAGGCCGCCTGACCAGCCTGAACGACGCCTCGGGCAGCAGCAGCTACAGCTACAACGGGGCCGGGCAGCTGACCGAGCAGACCAACACCATCCAGGGCACGAGCTACACCACCGCCTGGAGCTACGACAGCGCCGGCCGCCTCAGCACCCTGACCTACCCCGGCAACTGGGCCCTCAAATACGCCTACGACGCCTACGGCCGCCTGAGCAGCGTCGCCAACAACGCCAGCGGCAGCTGGGCAGCCATCGTCGATTCCATCCTCTACCAGCCCGCCACCGACCGCCGCTACGCCTGGCGCTACGCCGGCAGCAACACCGCGCGCAACTTCACCCTCGACACCGACGGCCGCGTGGCCCAGCTCGAAACCACCGGCACCCACCAACTCGGCTACCAATACAACAACACCGACACCGTCCAGCGCATCAACGACCTGATCTACGGCACGCAAACCACCGCCTACGGCTACGACGCGAACGACCGCGTCACGTCAGCCAGCAACAGTGTGTTCGGCAGCTACGGCTACGACTGGGACGAAGTGGGCAACCGCCGCAGCCAGACCGCCACCGGCGGCACCCTGAGCCACACCATGAACGGTGCCAGCAACCGCCTCGCGGTGCTCAACGGCAGCCAGTCGCGCAACATCGGCTACGACGCGCAGGGCAACGTCACCAGCGAAAGCCGCTGGGACGGCACAAGAGCCTATGGCTACGACGCCTTCGACCGGATGAACCAGGTCAGGATCAACGGCCAGATCGTCGGCAGCTACCAGAGCAACGCGCTGAACCAGCGCGTCGTCAAGACCACCAGCACAGGCACCTCGCGCTTCATCTATGGCCCGGGCGGCGAGCAACTGGTGGAAGTGGTCAACGGCGTGGTGCTGAGCTATGCGTGGCTGGGCGGGGAACTGCTCGCGGCGCGCACCAGCACGCACGCGGAGGTCTACGTCAGCCACAACGACCACCTGGGGCGGCCGGAAGTGGTGACCACCTCGGCCGGGGCGATCAGTTGGCGCGCGGCGAACACGGCCTTCGAGCGCAAGGTGGTGCAGGGCGACCCGGCAAGCGTGTTCATGGGTTACCCGGGGCAGTACTACGACGCCGAATCGGGGCTCTGGTACAACTGGAACCGCTACTACGATGCGCAGATTGGGCGGTATATCCAGAGTGACCCCATCGGCTTGCAAGGCGGCATCAACACCTACGCATATGTGGGGGGGAATCCGATCAGCTACGTCGACCCTCTTGGGCTTGAAACGTGTTTGCTGACTACGGTGGGCCCGGGGGGTATTCGAGATCACGCTGCGGTGTACACATCGCGCGGTGATGGCAGCGGTGGACCGGCGATCTACGACCCGGCCGGCGCCTATGCCTCAGCAAATCAAGCAGGCAGTGGCGACCTGATCACTGGCAAGGCGGCCAACATTCAGAAGTACAAGGACTTCCATAAAGGGCAGGAGGTCGAGACATCTTGCAAAAAGACGTCGCGAGCTGAAGAGGAAAGCATCATCAACAAGGCGGAGAGCCTCCCTTCGGCTGCGCCGTTCCAGTGCTCTATCCGCAGCTCTACGGCTTTGGGCGGGCATCAGTCATTCCCGAACGTTAAGCCGGGGACGTTTTGGCCAGGCAACCTGCGGCGCCAAGTCGGGAGCGGCCCGTGAACCTCCCGTTGGAAAGCGCTGCGGTCTACCTGCTCGGCTTTGTTGGGCTTGCTGCGGCGGGTCTTGTGCCGTATCGATCTTGGTTGCTCATGATCGCGGTGTTCAACAGCAATGCGCTCCAAAGTAGAAGGCGCTCATTGCTCTTCGTGGCAGCCTTGGTCTCTGCTGCTGCTCTATGGGGCGATGTTCAAATCTGCGCACGGGTTTTTGCTTGCCTCACTGAGGCCTACTGTGGCCCGAGTATTGCGAGCGGCTGGGGATATCTCGCGATGCTTGGCGTTGTCTATGTGGCCTTCGAGGCTATGAGCTATCTGCTGCGCAAGATGTCGCGAAGTAGGGCCGGCCTTCAGTAGCCCCCTCGTGGAGGTGAAATCGGGGGGCACTGCGGCCTACAGATCGCTACGCATGCAGGTCGAGAAATTCGATGAAGCCACAGCCATGCCATGTGTGCGTAGGGCGTCAGAATTGCTTGAGAAAGCTTTTGACGGGGCACTTCTTCTCAAGTTGATGGAGTTCGCTGTTTTGTATAGCTTGTCGCGGTTTGATAAGTAGGGGTGAACGCAATGAATTCTCAACACGTGGGAACCTACGGCTACGACACCGACGGCCGCGTGGCCCAGCTCGAAACCACCGGCACCCACCAACTCGGCTACCAATACAACAACACCGACACCGTCCAGCGCATCAACGACCTGATCTACGGCACGCAAACCACCGCCTACGGCTACGACGCGAACGACCGCGTCACGTCAGCCAGCAACAGTGTGTTCGGCAGCTACGGCTACGACTGGGACGAAGTGGGCAACCGCCGCAGCCAGACCGCCACCGGCGGCACCCTCAGCCACACCATGAACGGCGCCAGCAACCGCCTCGCAGCGCTCAACGGCAGCCAGTCGCGCAGCATCGGCTACGACGCGCAGGGCAACGTCACCAGCGAAAGCCGCTGGGACGGCACAAGAGCCTATGGCTACGACGCCTTCAACCGGATGAACCAGGTCAGGATCAACGGCCAGATCGTCGGCAGCTACCAGAGCAACGCGCTGAACCAGCGCGTCGTCAAGACCACGGCCGCCGGCAACTCAGGCTTCATCTATGGCCCGGGCGGCGAGCAACTGGTGGAAGTGGCCAACGGCGTGGTGCTGAGCTACGCCTGGCTGGGCGGCGACCGTCAGCACAGCGCCCAGGCCAAGAAGTCATCGGCTTGTGCCGCCTCAGGCTTTCCCCGCCAACGAGAAATCTGGCGCGGAAAGCCCCCGCTTCCAGTGTGCCGGCCCGCCCCTTGCTGCCGCAGAATCGCAGCCTGAGCCGCCGCCCGAAACCCGGCAAGAGTTCACTTGAGGACATTCACTTAAGTTGCTGATCTTGCCGGTGTTTTGTCCGGCAATTACACTGCCGGCCTGCCGTTGGGGATTCCGTTGAAGACATTAGCCGCCGCCCTCTTGAGCCTTGCCGTCCTGCTGCCCATGAGCGGCGTGGCCGAGGCCGCCGCCAAATCCAAGGTCGCCCGGGCCAGCAGCGCCAAGGCCACGCCTGCGAAGGCCCGCAAGGTCAGGTCTGTCGTGCTGCGCAAGGCCGCGCCCGTCATCCCCGCCGTGCCGACCTTCGGCCAGATCGCCGGCCTGCATGCGGTGGACGACCCGCTGGACCTGAAGTCCAGCGTCGCCTATGTGCTCGACCAGGACACGCACGAGGTGCTGTTCTCCAAGAACCCGCAGGCCGTGCTGCCGATCGCGTCCATCACCAAGCTGATGACGGCCCTGGTCGTCGTCGAGGCCGGGCTGTCGCTGGACGAGAAGCTGACGGTGGGCGACGAGGACGTCGATACCGAGAAGAACACCCGCTCGCGCCTGGCCGTCGGCACGACGCTGACGCGCGGCGACATGCTGCACCTGGCGCTGATGGCCAGCGAGAACCGCGCCGCCCATGCGCTGGGCCGCCACTATCCGGGCGGGCTGGACGCCTTCGTCGCCGCGATGAATGCCAAGGCGCAGAGCCTGGGTATGGCCGACACGCATTACGTCGAGCCGACCGGCCTGTCCAGCCGCAACCAGAGCAGCGCGGCCGACCTGGCCAAGCTGGTCAACGTGACCAGCCAGGTGCCGCTGCTGCGCGATCTGTCCACCTCGCGCGAGGCGCGCGTGGCGCTGGGCCGGCGTCTGGTGCAGTTCCGCTCCACGAACGGCCTGCTGTCCAACCCGCTGTGGGACATCGGCCTGCAGAAGACCGGCTTCATCAACGAGGCCGGCAAATGCCTCGTCATGCAGGCCAGCATGGCGGGCCGCAAGCTGATCATGGTGTTCCTGGATTCCAGCGGCAAGGCGTCGCGGATCGCGGACGCCGAGCGCATGCGCAAATGGCTGTCCACGCAGGTCGAGGACGGCAGCCGGCTCTGATTCAGGCTCGATAGCCGAGCGCCAGCGAGATCTGCGCGGCGGTCTCCTTCAGCCGCACGACCCAGCTTTCTTCCAGCCGGTCCGAGGGCGCCGAGATCGACAGCCCCGCGACCAGCTTGCCCTGGTCGTCGTGGATGCCGGCGGCCATGCAGCGCACGCCGAGTTCCAGCTCCTCGTCGTCGCGGGCGATGCCGCGCTGGCGCACCATGGCCAGCTCGCGCTCCAGCGCGCCGAGGTCGGTGAGGCTGTTGCGCGTGTGGCCGGACAGCCCGGTGCGCGTGGCATAGGCGCGCACGCGCGCGCTGTCGTCGCCGGCCAGGAAGAGCTTGCCCACCGAAGTGAGGTGCAGCGGCGCGCGGCCGCCGACGGCGCGCACGACCTGCATGCCCGAGCGCTCGGAATAGGTGCGTTCGATGTAGACGATCTCGTCGCCCTGGCGCACCGACAGGTTCACCGGCTGGTGCGTGAACTTGTGCAGCTCGCGCATCGCCGGCAGCGCGGCGTCGCGCACGTCCAGGCGGGCCTTCACGAGGTTGCCCAGCTCCAGCATGCGCATGCCGAGCCGGTAGCTGCCGGCCTCGGGGCGATCGACGAAGCGGCCCAGCGTCAGGTCATTGAGAATGCGGTGGGCCGTGGACGGGTGCAGGCCGGTGGCCTCGGACAGGGCCTTCAGCGACACCGGGTCCTGGTGCCCGGCCAGCACGTCCAGCAGCGAGAACATGCGCTCCAGCACCTGGATGGCCGGGGTCTGCTGGGCCTCTTTGGATTTCATGGCCGCATTGTCGGGGAGATTGCCGGTGTTTTGTATGGCGAAAGTGCGCTTCAGCAGATGGCAAGCGCTTTCAGGGTTGCTGCTGGCCTTCATGGCGGCGGCGGGCGCGGCCGAGCCGGTACCCGTGGCCACCGCCGCGAGCGCGGCGGCGGACGGCAGCCGCTGGGTGCGGGCGCCCCGGCTCTACGGGCGCATCACGGCGCAGGAACTGGGCCTGGTCATCAACACGGCCGACCCCTATTCGGTCGCCGTCGGCGAACACTACGCGCGGCGGCGCGGCATCCCGGCCGGGCAGGTGCTGCGCGTCGAACTGCCGGTGAGGCCCAGCCTGACGCGCGAGGAGTTCGAGGCGCTGGACCAGACCCTGCGCAGCCAGATGCCCGAGCATGTCAACGGCCTGGCGCTGGCCTGGGTGCAGCCCTATGCGGTGGAGTGCAATTCGCTGACCGGTGCGCTGGGCATGGGCCTGCAGCCCGGGCTGTGCGCGCAGAGCTGCGCGGCCACGCGGGCCAGCCCCTACACGAGCTATTTCGGCGCCCGGCCCTGGTTGGTGCTGGGCCTGCGGCCGGCGATGCAACTGGCGGCGCGCACGGTGCCGGCGGCGCTGGCGATGATCGAGCGCGGCATCGCCGCCGACCACCGGCTGGCCGAGGGTGTGGCCGAGCCCGCGATGGCCTATCTGGCGGCCACGCCCGACGCGGCGCGCAATGTCCGCGAGCGCCTGTTCCCGCCGGCCGGCCCGGTGCCGGGCGCGGCCGGCTTCGAGGTCGCGCGGGTGCGTAGCGAGGCGCTGCCGCCGCTGCGCCGCATCCTCATCTATGAAACCGGCCTGGCCCGCGTGCCGGCGCCGCTGGGCGGCGAATGGCTGCCCGGCGCGCTGGCCGACCACCTGACCTCGTTCGGCGGCCAACTCGACCGGCCCGTGGGCGATGCGCAGATGAATGTGCTCGACTGGATCGACGCCGGCGCGACGGCCAGCTATGGCACGGTCAGCGAGCCCTGCAATCACCTGCAGAAATTCCCCTACCCGCAGTTGCTGATCCAGTCCTACGCCCAGGGCGTCTCGGCGCTGGAAGCCTATTGGCACAGCGTCGCCTGGCCGGCTCAGGGCGTGTTCGTCGGCGAGCCGCTGGCCGCGCCCTTCGCGCCCGTGCCGATTCCCTGAGCGGCGGCGAGGCCCGCGCGCACCGCGCCTTCGAGCGTCGCGGGGTAGGGGCCGGCCACATAGTCGCCCGCTGCCCACAGCCCCGGCGCGATGCGGGCGGGCGGCCGCGCGAGGCCGGGCGTGCAGGCGAAGGTGGCGCGCTTTTCGGCCAGCACCCGGTCGATGACGGGCGGCGCGGCCCAGCGCAGTTCGCGCTGCGCCTGGGCGAGCACGGCCTCGGCGCAGCCGCCGCGCGCGACCCAGGGCGCCGCGCCGCTGACGACGAAGGCGAAGCGGCCCGGCTCGCCGCCCAGCTGGCCGTGGTCGAAGACGAATTGCGCCGGTGCGTCCGGCCCCTCGCGCAGCGCCAGCATCGGCGCGGGCAGGGCGCTGCCGGGGCTGTGCAGATAGACGGTGAGGATGGGCTCGAAGCGCAGCGCGGCGGCGGTGGCCGACCAGTCGGGCGCCAGTTCTGCCGTCAGCCGCGCCGCCTCGACGCTGGTGCAGGCGAGCACCACGCCGTCGAACGCCTCGCCCTCGACGCGCCAGCCCGGTTCGATCTGCCGCACGCGCGCGCCCAGGCGCAGGCGCGGGCCCAGCCAGGCGGCGGCCGGTGCGGCCAGCAGGTCGGACAGCGGCCGGCGCGGCAGCAGCAGGTCGGCGCTGCCGGGGCCGCTGAACAGGGCGTCTTTCAGCACGCGCAGAAAGACCTGGGCGCTGGCCTGCGGGGCCGGCGTGTTCAGCGCGGCGACGCAGAGCGGCTCGACGAGATCGCGCTTCACCGCCCTGGGCAGGCCGACGCACAACTCGGCGACGCTCAGCCGCGCGTCGCAACGGAAGCCGCGCGCCAGCCAGCCGCCCGCGGCCATCAGCAGGCCCAGCCGCGCGCGCAGTGGCCAGCCGCGCTGCGCGAGCACGCCGCGCGTGAAGGCGACGAGGGGTGAGCCCGGCGGCAGGCGCAGGCCCGGCTCGCCGGGGTAGGGCAGGGCGAGCGGCAGGCGTTGCAGCAGGGCCTCGGGGTCGGCGCCCAGGCGGCGCATCAGCGCGAGGCTGTCGCGGTAGGCGCCGATGAGGATGTGCTGGCCGTTGTCGTAGGGCGGCTCGCCTTCGACGCTGCGCGCGCGCCCGCCAAGCTGCGGTGCCATCTCGAAGAGCGTGATGTCATGGCCCGCATCGGCCAGCGCCACGGCCGCTGCGATGCCCGCCCAGCCGCCGCCGACGATGGCCGTCTTCAACGGCCGCGCCAGTTGGTGCGCATGGCGATCCAGAGCTTGCGCAGCGGCGTCAGCGCGATGCGCTGGTGCAGCACCTGGAAGTTCTCGCGCTCGATCTCCACGAGCAGCGCGCGGTAGATGTTCGCCATCATCAGCCCCGGCTTCTGCGCGGCGCGGTCGGCTTCGGGCAGCAGGGCCAGGGCCTCGTCGTAGAGCCGGTGCGCGCGTTCGGCCTGGAACTGCATCAGCGCGGTGAAGCGCTCGCTGTAGCCCCAGGGCTTGCTGCGCAGCAGGATCTCGTTGGCCTTGACGCCGAACTGCTGCAACTCGTTCACCGGCAGGTAGATGCGGCCGCGCCGCGCGTCGTCGCCGACGTCGCGGATGATGTTGGTGAGCTGCATCGCCAGCCCGAGCCTGTGCGCGTACTCGACGGTCTGCGGCGCCGTGCGGCCGAAGATGCCGCTGGCCACCTCGCCGACGACGCCGGCCACCAGATGGCAATAGCGCTGCAGGCCGGCGAAGTCCAGATAGCGCGTCTGCTGCAGGTCCATCTCGCAGCCCTCGATGACGGCGTTCAGGTGCTCGGGCCGGATGTCGAAGGCGGCGCAATGCGGCACCAGCGCCTTCATGACCGGGTGGCTGGGCTGGCCGGCGAAGGCGCTGGCCACCTCTTTGCGCCACCACGCCAGCTTGGTGGCGGCGACGCCGGCATCCTGGGTTTCGTCCACCACGTCGTCCACCTCGCGGCAGAAGGCGTAGAAGGCCGTGATCGCCGCGCGGCGCGGCGGCGGCAGGAAGAGGAAGGCGTAATAGAAGCTCGAACCGCTGGCGGCGGCCTTCTGCTGGACGTATTGCTCTGGGCTCATGGTGCGGCCCGCATTGTCAGGGCGCGCCAGGCCAGGCGGGGCAGGTCCCAGGCGCGGACGGCGGGGCGGTGGACGAGGCTGTCATGGCCGCGGGCGGCGATCTTGTCGAGGATCAGCAGGCCGCCCTGGACGACGAGGCGCAGTTCCCAGCCGGCGCGGCCTTGCAATCGCAGGGCCAGCGGCGCGCCTTCGCGCATCAGCATGCGGGCCCAGGCGCAGAGGTCGGCGATGAGCGCGCGGGCGGCGGGGCTGTCGCGGCAGGCGAGCACGTCTTCGGCCGTGACGCCGTGGCGGTCGAGGTCGCTTTGCGGCACATAGAGCCGGCCGCGCGAGCCATCGCGGCTGAAGTCCTGCCAGAAGTTGATGAGTTGCAGCGCGGAGCAGATGGCGTCGGAGCGGCGCAGCGATTCGGTGTCGCTCACGCCGTAGAGGCCGAGCAGCAGCCGGCCGACCGGGTTGGCCGAGCGGCGGCAGTAGTCCAGCAGGTGGTCGCGGTCGCGGTAGCGTGGCGGGCAGAGGTCTTGCTCGAAGGCGTCCAGCAGGTCGTGCAGCAGCGCCGGCCGCAGCCGGTGCATCTCGCGCGCCAGCGGCGTGAAGACGGCCGCCCAGCGCGGCGAGGGCGGCTGGCCGGCGACGGTGGCGGCGAGGCCGGCGCGGTAGTCGCGCAGCGCCTGGATGCGTTCGGCCGTGCTCGCCTCGCCCTCGTCGGCGAGGTCGTCCGCCGTGCGCGCGAAGTGGTAGATGGCCACCACGGCCGGCCGCAGCGCGGGCGGGCACAGCAGGGAAGCGACCGGGAAGTTCTCGTAGTGGTCTACGCTGCTCAAGCTATTTCTCAAGTTCCGCTTGCAAAGCCCCGATGTTTCAGCGAAGTTTGACAGCCGTCACAGGCTCTGAATACATTACTGACCCGCCGGTCATTAATCTGCCCGCCCACCCCTGCCGAGGTCTGCATGCCCCATCTTCTGCGTCTCGCGTCGCCCCTGCTGCTGGCGGCCCTGCTTTCAGCTTGTGGAAAGCAGCCCGCCGCGCCCGAGCCGGAGCGGGCGGTGCGTACCCAGCTCGTCAGCGCCAGCGCGGCGAGCGCGAGCCATGAGTATGCGGCCGAGGTGAGGGCGCGCATCGAGTCGCGCCTGTCCTTCCGCGTCGGCGGCAAGCTGCTGAGCCGGGCGGCCAATCTGGGCGATGCGGTCAAGCCCGGCCAGTTGCTGGCCCGCCTCGACGCGCAGGACTTGAAGCTCGCCGAAGCGGCCGCCTCGGCCGGCGTGGCCGCCGCGCGCAGCAACCGCGACCAGGCCGGGGCGGACTACAAGCGCTTCGTGGACTTGCAGCGCCAGGGCTTCATCAGCATCGCCGAGCTGGAGCGGCGCGACACCGCCTTCAAGGCCGCGCAGGCGCAGCTGGAGCAGGCCAAGGCCCAGGCCGACGTGCAGGGCAACCAGGCCGGCTATGCGCAGCTGCTGGCGGACGGTGCGGGCGTGGTCACCGGCGTCTACGCCGAGCCGGGCCAGGTGCTGGCGGCGGGCACGCCGGTGTTCAGCGTGGCGCTGGACGGGCCGCGCGACGTGGTGTTCGCGGTGCCCGAGGATCAGATCGACCGCGTGCGCGCCGCCGCCCGGCCGGGCGCGCTGCATGTGCGCCTCTGGGGCGGCGAGCAGGTCTGGCCGCTGGCGCTGCGCGAGGTGGCCGCTGCGGCCGACCCGGTGACGCGCACCTTCCTCGTCAAGGCCGATGCCGGCAAGCTGGCGCTGCGGCCGGGCCAGAGCGCCACCGTCGTGCTGGCGCTGCCCCAGGTGGCCGGCGTCATCAAGCTGCCGCTGGCGGCCGTGCTGCAGCAGGGCGGCAAGACCTCGGTCTGGGTGCTGGACAGTTCGATGACCGTGCGGCCCGTGCCGGTGCAGGTGGGCGGCGCGGACGGCAACGAGGTCGTCATCGCCGGCGGGCTGGCGGCAGGGCAGGAAGTGGTGGTTGCGGGCGTCCACGCGCTCAACCCGGGGCAGAAGGTCAAGCGCTACGTGCCGCCGCGCACGACGGCCGTGCCCGCTACGCCTGCGGCGTCTCGCTGAGCCGGGGGCGCGCATGAATTCCCCGACCCCCAAGCAGCCCCGCGTCGGCGGGTTCAACGTCTCGCGCTGGGCGCTGGAGCATCCGGCGCTGACGCGCTACCTGATGGTGGTGCTGATGCTGATGGGCTTTGCCGCCTATTTCCAGCTCGGCCAGGATGAGGACCCGCCCTTCGCCTTCCGCGCCATGGTTGTGCAGGCCTTCTGGCCGGGCGCGACCGCGCAGCAGATGGCCGACCAGGTCACCGACAAGATCGAGAAGACGCTCCAGGAAGTGAACTACGCGGACAAGATCCGCTCCTACACCAAGCCCGGCGAGTCGCTGACCATCTTCCAGGTCAAGGAGAGCACGCCGCCGCAGGAAGTGACCGACATCTGGTATCAGGTGCGCAAGAAGGTCGGCGACATGCGCCCGACCCTGCCCCAGGGCGTGATGGGGCCGGTGTTCAACGACGAGTTCGGCGACGTCTACGGCTCCATCTACGCGCTCTCGGCCGACGGCTTCAGCCCCGAGGAGTTGCGCGAGCACGCCGACCGCGTGCGCCAGGCGCTGCTGCGGGTCAAGGACGTGGCCAAGGTCGAGATCTTCGGCATCCAGCCCGAGAAGCTCTTCATCGAGATCTCGCAGAAGCGCCTCGCGCAACTGGGCCTGGACTTCAACCAGGTCATCAACCAGATCGGCGCGCAGAACGCCGTCGAGGGCGCGGGCGTGCTGAACGCGGGCAGCGCCAATTTCCAGATCCGCGTGCAGGGGCAGTTCACGTCCGTGCAGGCGTTGGCCGAGGTGCCGATCCGCGCGGTCAACCCGCAGACCGGTGCGGCCAGCCAGATGAAGCTGGGCGACATCGCCGAGATCAAGCGCGGCTACGTCGATCCGCCCACCACCCAGGTGCGCCACCAGGGCCGGGAAGTGCTGGCGCTGGGCGTATCCATGGCCAAGGGTGGCGACATCATCGCCATGGGCAAGGCGCTGAGCGCGGCCTTCAAGGGCATCGCGCGCGAACTGCCCGCCGGCATCCAGCTGGAGCAGATCCAGGACCAGCCCAAGGCCGTCACCACTTCGGTCGGTGAGTTCGTCCACGTGCTGATCGAGGCCGTCGTCATCGTGCTGGCGGTCAGCTTCATCTCGCTCGGCCTGCATACCCGGCCGCTGCGCATCGACGTCTGGCCCGGTCTCGTCGTCGCCATCACCATCCCGCTGGTGCTGGCCATCACCTTCGTCGCCATGTTCTATTGGGGTGTGGGCCTGCACAAGATCTCGCTCGGCTCGCTCATCATCGCGCTAGGGCTGCTGGTGGACGACGCCATCATTGCCGTCGAGATGATGGTGCGCAAGCTCGAAGAGGGCTACGACAAGATGCACGCCGCCACCTTCGCCTACGAGGTGACGGCCATGCCCATGCTGACCGGCACGCTGATCACGGCGGTGGGTTTCCTGCCCATCGGCCTGGCCAAGTCCACGGTGGGCGAATACACCTTCGCCATCTTCGCGGTGACGGCGGCGTCGCTGGTGATCTCCTGGATCGTGTCGGTCTATTTCGTGCCCTATCTCGGCGCGCTGCTACTCAAGGCCAAGCCCGCGCCCGAGGGTGAGGCGCACGAACTCTTCGATACGCCCTTCTACAACCGCTTCCGTGCCGTGGTGCGCTGGTGCGTGGAGAACCGCTGGAAGACCATCGGCATCACGGCGCTGGTGTTCGCGCTCGGCCTGGCCGGCATGAGCCGGGTACAGCAGCAGTTCTTCCCGGATTCCAGCCGTCCCGAGATCCTGGTCGATCTCTGGCTGCCCGAGGGCTCGACCATCCAGGAGACCGAGGCGCTGGCCAAGCGTTTCGAGGCGCGCATGCTGAAGGAGCCGAGCATCGTCACCGTGACGAGCTGGGTCGGCTCCGGCGTGCCGCGCTTCTATCTGCCGCTGGACCAGATCTTTCCGCAGGCCAATGTCACGCAGTCCATCCTCGTGCCCAAGAGCCTCAGCGAGCGCGAGGCGCTGCGCAAGCGCCTGCCGGCCGTGCTGGCCGAGGAATTCCCCGAGGCGCGCGGCCGCGTCAAGCTGCTGCCCAACGGCCCGCCGGTGCCCTATCCGGTGCAGTTCCGCGTCACCGGCGCCGACCCGAAGATCGTCCGCGACTGGGCCGACCAGGCCAAGGACATCCTGCGCGCCAACGCCAATATGCGCGGCGTCAACGACAACTGGAACGAGAACGTCAAGACGCTGCGCCTGCTGGTCGATCAGGACAAGGCGCGGGCGCTGGGCGTCACGAGCCAGGGCCTGGCGCAGGCGGCGCGCACGCTGCTGTCGGGCAGCGTCATCGGCCAGTACCGCGAGGCGGACAAGCTGATCGACATCGTGCTGCGCCAGCCGGCGGACGAGCGCGCCGTCATCACCGACATCGGCAATGCCTATGTGCCCGCCAGCACCGGCCGCGCCATCCCGCTGACGCAGATCGCCAAGGTCGAGTTCGACTGGGAGCCGGGCGTCATGTGGCGCGAGGGGCGGCTCTATGCCGTCACCGTGCAGGGCGACGTGGCCGAGGGCCTGCAGGGCGCGACGGTGACCCAGGAAGTCTGGCCCAAACTCGACGAACTGCAGAAGCGCATGCCCACGGGCTACGGCATCCAGATCGCCGGCGCCGTGGAAGAGAGCAGCAAGGGCCAGGGCTCGATCGCGGCCGGCGTGCCGGTGATGCTCTTCATCACTTTCACGCTGCTGATGCTGCAACTGCAGAGCTTCAGCCGCGCGATGCTGGTCTTCCTGACCGGGCCGCTGGGCATCGCCGGCGTGGCCATTGCGTTGCTGCTGCTGAACCGGCCCTTCGGCTTCGTCGCGCTGCTCGGCGTCATCGCGCTGATGGGCATGATCATGCGCAATTCGGTGATCCTCATCGACCAGATCGAGCAGGATCGTGCGCGCGGCGTGCCGGACTGGTCGGCCATCGTCGAGTCCGCCGTGCGGCGCTTCCGCCCCATCGTGCTGACGGCGGCGGCGGCCGTGCTGGCGATGATCCCGCTGTCGCGCAGCGTGTTCTGGGGGCCGATGGCCGTGGCCATCATGGGTGGCCTGATCGTCGCCACCGTGCTGACCCTGCTGGCGCTGCCGGCCATGTATGCGGCCTGGTTCCGCGTGCAGCGGCCCGAGGAGCACAGCAGGCAGCACAGCCAGTTCCACGACACGGAAGCCACGGGTCCCGCCTAGGGTTTTGCCGCCCCGCAGGCCGGGGCGGCAGGCAGGCCGCGCGAGGTCGCTACAATCGCCGGTTTGCCGAATCGCCTACGGGGTCGTTGACGCACAACGGCCCAAGCCCAGACCGCGCGGGTGGCGAAATTGGTAGACGCACCAGGTTTAGGTCCTGACGCCTTCACGGGCGTGCCGGTTCGAGTCCGGCCCCGCGCACCACCTCTGTCCTTCAACTGTTCCCGAGTCCATCATGGCCGTCACCGTCGAAACCCTCGAAAAGCTGGAACGCCGCATCACCCTGCACGTGGCAGCCGCTGACATCAACAGCGAAGTCGAATCCCGCCTGAAGAAGCTGGCCCGCACCGTCAAGGCCGACGGCTTCCGCCCCGGCAAGGTGCCGATGAATGTCGTCGCCCAGCGCTACGGCTATTCGGTGCAGTACGAAGTCGTCAACGACAAGCTCGGCCAGGCCTTCAACGAGGCCGCCAACGAGGCCAAGCTGCGCGTCGCCGGTATGCCTCGCATCGAGCAGAAGAACGAGGCGCCCGAGGGCCAGATGGCCTTCGACGCGACCTTCGAGGTCTACCCCGAGGTCAAGATCGGCGATCTGGCCGCCGCGCAGATCGAGCGCGTCAGCAGCGACGTGACCGAGGAAGCCATCGACAAGACCGTCGAGATCCTGCGCAAGCAGCGCCGCAGCTTCGCCCAGCGCGCTGCTGCCGACGTGGCCCAGGCCGGCGACCGCGTGACCATCGACTTCGAGGGCAAGATCGACGGCGAGCCCTTTGCCGGCGGCAAGGCCGAAGGCTTCCAGTTCCTGATCGGCGAAGGCCAGATGCTGGAACAGTTCGACGCCGCCGTGCGCGGCATGAAGGCCGGCGAGAGCAAGACCTTCCCGCTGCAGTTCCCGGCCGACTACCACGGCCAGGACGTGGCCGGCAAGGAAGCCGACTTCCTCGTCACCGTGAAGAAGATCGAGGCCCAGCACCTGCCCGAAGTGAACGAGGCCTTCGCCAAGTCGCTCGGCATCAAGGACGCGACCGTCGAGGCCCTGCGCGCCGACATCAAGAAGAACCTGGAACGCGAAGTGAAGTTCCGCGTTCTGGCCCGCAACAAGGGCGCCGTCATGGATGCGCTGATGGCCGCGTCCGAACTCGACGTGCCCAACGCCCTGGTGCAGGGCGAGGCCGAGCGCATGGTGGGCGCCGCCCGCGAGGACCTGAAGAAGCGCGGCGTCAAGGATGCCGACAAGGCCGAGATCCCGGCCGACATCTTCAAGCCCCAGGCCGAGCGCCGCGTGCGCCTGGGCCTGGTCGTCGGCGAACTGGTGCGCAGCAACAATCTGCAGGCCAAGCCGGCGCAGCTGCAGGCCCACATCGAAGAGCTGTCGCAGAGCTACGAGAAGCCCGCCGAAGTGATGCGCTGGTATCTGAGCGACCGCGAGCGCATGGCCGAGGTCGAGGCCATCGTCGTCGAGAACAACGTCACCGATTTCGTGCTGGCCGCCGCCCAGGTCACCGACAAGGCCCTGCCTTTCGACGAACTGATGGCGCAGGCCAACTGAGCGCCCTTCGCCTCACGAAGGCGCCGCGCCGCAAGGCCGGCGCCTTTTTACTTGGGTCGCCATAATCCGCCCCCATCTCCGACGCAATTGCTTCCAAGGATCTGAATGAGCGCTCTCGACACCAGCAACCTCGGGCTCGTGCCCATGGTCATCGAAACCTCGGGCCGGGGCGAGCGCGCCTACGACATCTACTCGCGCCTGCTGCGCGAGCGCATCGTCTTCCTGGTCGGCCCGGTCAATGATGCGGTGGCCAATCTCGTCGTCGCGCAACTGCTGTTCCTGGAAAGCGAGAACCCCGACAAGGACATTTCGCTCTACATCAACAGCCCCGGCGGCAGCGTGTCGGCCGGCATGTCGATCTACGACACGATGAACTTCATCAAGCCCGAGGTCTCGACGCTGTGCATGGGCATGGCGGCCAGCATGGGCGCCTTCCTGCTCGCGGCCGGCGCCAAGGGCAAGCGCTTCTCGCTGCCCAACGCCAAGGTCATGATCCACCAGCCGCTCGGCGGCGCGCAGGGCCAGGCGACCGATATCGAAATCCATGCGCGTGAAATCCTGAAGACCCGCGAGGTTCTGAACCGCATCTTGGCCGAGCGCACGGGCCAGACGCTGGAGAAAATCCAGTCCGACACCGAGCGGGACTATTTCATGTCCGCCACCGAAGCCCAGGGTTATGGCCTGATCGACCAGGTGCTGGCGCACCGGCCCTGAACGGCCCCTGAACTATCATCACCCGAGGCATTCCGCCCCTTATCCCGAGCAGTTCCATGGCCGACAAAAAAGGCAATTCCAGCGAGAAAGTTCTGTACTGCTCCTTCTGCGGCAAGAGCCAGCACGAGGTCAAGAAGCTGATCGCCGGCCCCTCCGTCTTCATCTGCGACGAGTGCATCGAGCTGTGCAATGACATCGTCCGTGACGAGATCCCGGCGCAGACGCCGGCCGTGCGGGTGGCCAAGTCCGACCTGCCGGTGCCCAGCGAGATCAAGTCCAGCCTCGACCAGTACGTCATCGGCCAGGACGTCGCTAAGCGCACGCTGGCCGTGGCCGTCTACAACCACTACAAGCGTTTGCGCCACATGGCGACGGCCAAGGAATCGGTCGAGCTGTCCAAGAGCAATATCCTGCTGATCGGCCCCACCGGCTCCGGCAAGACGCTGCTGGCGCAGACGCTGGCGCGGCTGCTGAACGTGCCCTTCGTGATCGCCGACGCGACGACGCTGACCGAGGCCGGCTACGTCGGCGAGGACGTCGAGAACATCATCCAGAAGCTGCTGCAGGGCTGCAATTACGACGTCGAGCGCGCGCAGCGCGGCATCGTCTACATCGACGAGATCGACAAGATCAGCCGCAAGGCCGACAACCCCTCCATCACGCGCGACGTGTCCGGCGAGGGCGTGCAGCAAGCGCTGCTGAAGCTGGTGGAAGGCACGATGGCCTCGGTGCCGCCGCAGGGCGGGCGCAAGCACCCCAACCAGGATTTCCTGCAGATCGACACGACCAATATCCTGTTCATCTGCGGCGGCGCCTTCGACGGCCTGGAAAAGGTCATCCAGAACCGCAGCGAGAAGTCGGGCATCGGCTTCGGCGCGACGGTGCGCAGCAAGAGCGAGAAGAAGGTCGGCGAGTTGTTCCGCGAGGTCGAGCCCGAGGACATCATCAAGTTCGGCCTCATCCCCGAACTGGTCGGCCGCCTGCCGGTCGTCGCCACGCTGGGCGAGTTGACCGAGGACGCGCTGATCCAGATCCTCACCGAGCCCAAGAATGCGCTGGTCAAGCAATACCAGCAGTTGTTCGAGATGGACGGCGTGGAGCTGGAAATCCGCAAGCCCGCGCTCGGTGCCATCGCGCGCAAGGCGCTGGCGCGCAAGACCGGCGCTCGCGGCCTGCGCTCCATCATGGAGCAGTCCCTGATCGACACCATGTTCGACCTGCCCGCGCTGGACGGCGTGGAAAAGGTCGTGCTGGACGAGCACAACATCGAGGACCCGTCCTCGCATCCGCTGCTGGTCTACCGCGAGCAGGCCAAGGCCAGCGCCTGACGCGCCTCCGGCCCACCTTGCAAATCGCCCCCTCAGGCCCTACATCGGCCTGAGAAAGAGAGGTCTTCATGTCCGGACACCCCATCCTCCCCGCCGACCCGATCACGCTGCCGCTGCTGCCGCTGCGTGACGTGGTCGTCTTCCCGCACATGGTCATCCCGCTGTTCGTGGGCCGGCCCAAGTCCATCAAGGCGCTCGAAGCCGCGATGGAGTCCGGCCGCCAGATCATGCTGGTGGCCCAGAAAGCCGCCGGCAAGGACGAGCCCAAGCCAGAGGACATGTTCGAGGTCGGCTGCGTCTCCAGCATCCTGCAGATGCTCAAGCTGCCCGACGGCACCGTGAAGGTGCTGGTCGAGGGCCTGCAGCGCGCCACCACGCGCAGCATCGGCGAGCCGGGCGAGCACTTCGTCGCCGAGGTCACGCCCATCCCGCCGGAAGGCCAGCACGCCCCCGAGGTCGAGGCCCTGCGCCGCGCGGTGACGCAGCAGTTCGACCAGTACGTCAAGCTCAACAAGAAGATCCCGCCCGAGATCCTGACCAGCATCGGCGGCATCGACGACCCCGGCCGCCTGGGCGACACCATCGCCGCCCACCTGCCGCTCAAGCTCGACGCCAAGCAGGCCGTACTCGACCTCGCCGACGTGGCCAAGCGCCTGGAAAAGCTGCTCGACCTGCTCGAACACGAGGTGGACATCCTGCAGGTGGAAAAGCGCATCCGCGGCCGCGTCAAGCGCCAGATGGAGAAGAGCCAGCGCGAGTACTACCTGAACGAACAGGTCAAGGCCATCCAGAAGGAACTCGGCGACGGCGAGGACGGCGCCGACATGGAGGAACTCGAGAAGAAGATCCTCGCCGCCAGGATGCCCAAGGAAGCGCGCAAGAAGGCCGACAGCGAGTTGAAGAAGCTCAAGCTGATGTCGCCCATGTCCGCCGAGGCGACCGTGGTGCGCAACTACATCGACACCCTGGTCAACCTGCCCTGGAGCAAGAAGACCAAGATCAAGCACGACCTCAAGAACGCCGAGGACGTGCTCAACGAAGACCACTACGGCTTGGAGAAGGTCAAGGACCGCATCCTCGAATACCTCGCGGTGCAGCAGCGCGTGGACAAGGTCAAGGCGCCCATCCTCTGCCTCGTCGGCCCCCCGGGTGTCGGCAAGACCTCGCTCGGCCAGAGCGTGGCCCGCGCCACCGGCCGCAAATTCATCCGCATGGCCCTGGGCGGCGTGCGCGACGAGGCCGAGATCCGCGGCCACCGCCGCACCTATATCGGTTCCATGCCGGGCAAGGTGCTGCAGAGTCTGTCCAAGGTCGGCGTGCGCAACCCGCTCTTCCTGCTCGACGAGATCGACAAGCTCGGCATGGACTTCCGTGGCGACCCGTCCTCGGCCCTGCTCGAAGTGCTCGACCCCGAGCAGAACCACACCTTCGGCGACCACTACGTCGAGGTCGATTTCGACCTCTCCGACGTGATGTTCGTCGCCACGTCCAACTCGATGAACATCCCGCCGGCCCTGCTGGACCGCATGGAAGTCATCCGCCTGTCCGGCTACACCGAGGACGAGAAGGTCAACATCGCGCAGACCTACTTGCTGCCCAAGCAGCGCAAGAACAACGGCGTGCTGGACCAGGAACTCGACGTTACCGAGTCCGCGATCCGGGGCGTGATCCGCTACTACACGCGCGAAGCCGGCGTGCGCTCGCTGGAACGCGAGATGTCCAAGATCTGCCGCAAGGTGGTCAAGGGCATCCAGCTCAAGACCTATGAAGGCCAGGTCGTCGTCACCGAAGACAACCTGCACGACTTCCTCGGCGTGCGCAAATACGACTTCGGCCGCGCCGAGAAGAAGAACCAGGTCGGCCAGGTCGTCGGCCTCGCGTGGACCGAGGTCGGCGGCGACCTGCTGACCATCGAAGCCACCGCGATGCCCGGCAAGGGCAACATCATCCGCACCGGCTCGCTGGGCGACGTGATGAAGGAGTCCGTCGAGGCCGCACGCACGGTGGTGCGCTCGCGCGCCCGGCGCCTGGGCATCAAGGACGAGGTGTTCGAGAAGCGCGACGTCCACGTCCACGTGCCCGACGGCGCCACGCCCAAGGACGGCCCGAGCGCGGGCGCGGCCATGACGACTGCCTTCGTGTCCGCGCTGACCGGCATCCCGGTGCGCGCCGACGTGGCGATGACCGGCGAGATCACGCTGCGCGGCGAGGTCACCGCCATCGGCGGCCTCAAGGAGAAACTGCTCGCGGCCCACCGCGGCGGCATCAAGACCGTGATGATCCCGGAAGAGAACGTCAAGGACTTGCAGGACATCCCGGAGAACGTGAAGAACCAGTTGGAGATCGTGCCGGTGCGCTGGATCGAGCGCGTGCTGGAAGTCGCGCTGGAAGCCGTGCCGACGCCGCTGCCCGACGAGGAAGTCCCCGTCGCCACGGCCAAGCCGGAAGAGGCCGCCGCCGGCACCGCCGTGCCGCACTGAAAGCGCGGGCCGGCTTGTCAGCCGGCCAAAAATTGGATTACAATGCCAGCTTCGCTAGACAGCCTTGGTTGCCTGGTGGAACAAAGCGGGATTAGCTCAGTTGGTAGAGCGATACCTTGCCAAGGTATAGGTCGAGAGTTCGAGCCTCTTATCCCGCTCCAGGTTTTAGAAGGGAAGCCCCGGCTTCCCTTTTTTATCCAGGCCGCACCAACGGTCTGGATTGGGTTTACGGCGGCGCGATAGCAAAGCGGTTATGCCCCGGATTGCAAATCCGGTTAGTCCGGTTCGACTCCGGATCGCGCCTCCAGAACCAGACACTGCGGGATTAGCTCAGTTGGTAGAGCGATACCTTGCCAAGGTATAGGTCGAGAGTTCGAGCCTCTTATCCCGCTCCAGTGTTTGCAGGCCTGCCGCGAGGCGGGCCGGCGATGCGGGTGTAGCTCAGTTGGTAGAGCGCAACCTTGCCAAGGTTGAGGTCACGAGTTCGAGCCTCGTTACCCGCTCCAAAATCAAACGGGAGATTCGATCCATCGAATCTCCCGTTTTGGTTTGTGCGTCGCATGATGGGCGCGCGGCCCGGGTGGCGAAATCGGTAGACGCAGCGGACTTAAAATCCGCCAGGAGAAATCCTGTACGGGTTCGAGTCCCGTCCCGGGCACCAGTTTCAGGCGTAGGTATTGACGTTGCGCCCGACGCTGCCTTCGGTCGCCAGCGCCGGCTGCTGCGGCAGGGCGCTGAGCAGCGTGATCGCGCCGGCCGCCTGGGTGTCCAGCGCCTTATTGAGCACCATGATGCTGGCCGCACCCTGGACGGTGCCTGCCTCGCCGCTGGAGGCGCTGGTCACAGCCGCGCCGACGCTGGGGGTGTTGACGATGTTCATCTCCCGACTATCGGCGCTCCCGGCCGGAACTGAAGGACAAATTTCACGCCGGCCAGCGCCGCACGTCCACGCCCGGCCAGCCGAGCACGCGGGCGACCCAGCCTTGCAACGCCGCCGCGTCGCCGCTGGTTTCCAACGTCAATGCGGGGGTGTCGGCGCCGAAGGGGCACAACTCCGCCGCGCGGCGGGCGACGGCGGTCTCGATGCGCAGCAACTGCACGCCGGGCCCGAGCGCCGCCTGCCAGAGCGGTTCGATCAATGGGTAGTGCGTGCAGCCGAGCAAGACCGTGTCCACGCCGGCTGCGCGCAGCGGTTTGCAGTGCTGCTCGACCAGTGCGCGCAGTTCGGCGCTGCCGAGGTCGCCGGCCTCGATGTGGTTGACGACGCCGGGGCAACCCTGCACGACGACCTCGCAGCCGCCCGCGTGGCGCGCGATCAGTGCGCGCAGCCGCTCGCTCGCGGCGGTTGCGCGCGTGGACAGCACGCCGATGCGGCCGTTGCGCGTCGCGGCGACGGCCGGCTTGATGCCCGGTTCGGTGCCGACGAAGGGCAGGGCGGGCCAGCGCTCGCGCAGTGTGTCGATGGCATGCGCCGTCGCCGTGTTGCAGGCGACGACGACCAGCCCGGCGCCGCTCGCCACCAGATGCTCGGTGATGGCGAGGCTGCGCGCGCGGATGTCCTCGGCGCTGCGGCCGCCATAAGGTGCGTGGGCGGTGTCGGCGAGGTAGCGTAGCCGGACGCCGGGCAGCAACGCGCGCAGTTCGCGCAGAACCGTGAAGCCGCCGACGCCGGAGTCGAAGACGCCGATTTCGCGGCAGGTGCTGGGGGCGAATTGCATAGGGCGGCGGCAGTCTAGCCGCGCGATTCGAGAGGTCTCCCCAAAAGGACTTGCTCCGGCGCGATCGGGTGCATGGCTAGAATCGAACGATCGTGCTTTTTTGAGCGCGGCTCCGTGTGGAGCAGCCCATAGAATCTGATTAACGTTTACGTCAATTCGAGCTGGAGTGTCCGATGAAGGTCCTGGTCCCTGTCAAACGTGTGGTGGACTACAACGTCAAGGTGCGCGTGAAAAGCGACGGCACGGGCGTCGATATCGCCAACGTCAAGATGTCGATGAACCCCTTCGACGAGATCGCCGTCGAAGAGGCGGTGCGGCTGAAGGAGAAGGGCGCGGTCACCGAGGTGATCGCCGTGTCCTGCGGCGTCGCGCAATGCCAGGAGACGCTACGCACAGCGATGGCCATCGGTGCCGACCGCGCCATCCTCGTCGAGACGGACGCCGAACTGCAGCCGCTGGCCGTCGCCAAGCTGCTGAAGGCGCTGGTGGACAAGGAACAGCCCGGCCTCGTCATCCTCGGCAAGCAGGCCATCGACGACGATTGCAACCAGACCGGCCAGATGCTGGCCGCGCTGGCGGGCCTGCCGCAGGGCGCCTTCGCGTCCAAGGTGGAAGTGGCCGGCGACAGGCTCAACGTGACCCGCGAAGTGGATGGCGGCCTGGAAACGGTTTCCTTGAGCCTGCCCGCCGTCGTGACCACCGACCTGCGCCTGAACGAGCCGCGCTACGTCACGCTGCCCAACATCATGAAAGCCAAGAAGAAGCCGCTCGACGTGGTCAAGCCGGCCGACCTGGGCGTGGACGTGGCGCCGCGCATCAAGACGCTCAAGGTCAGCGAGCCGCCCAAGCGCGGCGCGGGCGTGAAGGTGCCCGACGTGGCCACCCTGGTGGCGAAGCTCAAGACCGAAGCCAAGGTCATCTAAGCGATTTACGGAGACATTGAGATGACCGCACTCGTCATTGCCGAACACGACAACGCCTCGATCAAGGGCGCGACCCTGAACACCGTGACCGCCGCCGCCGCGCTGGGCGGTGAGGTTCACGTGCTGGTGGCCGGCGCGAACGCCGCTGCTGCGGCCGCCGCCGCCGCGCAGATCGCCGGCGTCGCCAAAGTGCTGCATGCGGACGCGCCCGCGCTGGCCGAGGGCCTCGCCGAGAACCTTGCCGCGCAGGTGATCGTGCTGGCGCCGGGCTACGGCCACATCCTGTTCCCGGCCACCGCTTCGGGCAAGAACGTCGCGCCGCGCGTGGCTGCGCTGCTGGACGTGGCCCAGGTCAGCGACATCACCAAGGTCGTCGCCGCCGACACCTTCGAGCGCCCGATCTACGCCGGCAATGCCATCGCCACCGTGCAGAGCGGCGACGCGACCAAGGTCATCACCGTGCGCACCACCGGCTTCGACCCGGCCGCTGCCACCGGGGGCTCCGCCGCCGTGGAAACCGTCGCCGCCGTGGCCGACAGCGGCAAGAGCAGCTTCGTCGGCCGTGAGGTGACCAAGAGCGACCGGCCCGAACTGACCGCCGCCAAGATCATCGTCTCGGGCGGCCGCGCGCTGGGCTCGAACGACAAATTCATGGAAGTGCTGACGCCGCTGGCCGACAAGCTCGGCGCGGCGCTGGGCGCCTCGCGCGCCGCCGTGGATGCGGGCTATGCGCCCAATGACTGGCAGGTCGGCCAGACCGGCAAGATCGTCGCGCCGCAGTTGTACGTCGCCTGCGGCATCTCGGGCGCCATCCAGCATCTGGCCGGCATGAAGGACAGCAAGGTCATCGTCGCCATCAACAAGGACCCCGAGGCGCCGATCTTCTCGGTCGCCGACTACGGCCTGGAAGCCGACCTGTTCACGGCCGTGCCGGAACTCGTCGCCGCGCTGTAATCAGCCACACGCAAACCCCTGCGGGCGCCCCGACCGGCAACGTCGCGGCGCCCCTTTTTTGCCCAGGAGACATCCCATGAGCTACCGCGCCCCCGTCAAGGACATGCTGTTCAACATCCAGCACCTCGCCGGCCTGGAATCGCTAACCGCCCAAATCCCCGCTTTCGCCGATTTCGGCCTGGACACCGCCGCCGCCGTGCTGGACGAGTGCGCGAAGCTGACGCAGGACGTCATCGCGCCGCTGAACTTCGAGGGCGACAAGAACCCGTCGAGTTGGAAGGACGGCGTGGTCACGACGACGCCCGGCTTCAAGCAGGCTTTCCGCGCCTATGCCGAGGGCGGCTGGCAGGGCCTCGTCCACCCGACCGAGTTCGGCGGCCAGGGCGCGCCCAAGACGATTGCGGCGGCCTGCAACGAGATGCTGCAGTCGGCCAATATGAGCTTCGCGCTCTGCCCGCTGCTGACCGACGGCGCCGTCGAGGCCCTGCTGACCGCCGGCAGCGAGGCGCAGCGTGCCACCTTCATTCCGAAGCTGCTGGACGGCTCCTGGACGGGCACGATGAACCTCACCGAGCCGCAGGCCGGCTCCGACCTCGCCCTAGTGCGCACGCGCGCCGAGCCGCAGGGCGACGGTACCTACAAGATCTTCGGCACCAAGATCTTCATCACCTATGGCGAGCACGACATGGCCGAGAACATCGTCCACCTCGTGCTGGCCCGCGTGGCCGGCGCACCAGAGGGCGTGAAGGGCATCAGCCTCTTCCTGGTGCCGAAATTCCTGGTCAATGCGGATGGCTCGTTGGGTGCCCGCAACGACGCGCACTGCGTGTCCATCGAGCACAAGATGGGCATCAAGGCCAGCCCGACCGCCGTGCTGCAGTTCGGCGACCACGGCGGCGCCATCGGCACGCTGATCGGCCAGGAGAACCGCGGCCTCGAATACATGTTCATCATGATGAACGCGGCCCGCTACGGCGTCGGCCTGCAGGGCATCGCGGTGGCCGACCGCGCCTACCAACTGGCGGCGGCCTATGCGAAGGAGCGCGTGCAGTCCCGCCCCGTGGACGGCAGCGTGGCCGGCCCGGCGACCATCGTCCACCATCCCGACGTGCGCCGCATGCTGATGACGATGCGCGCGCTGACCGAAGGCTGCCGCGCGATGGCGAGCACCGCGGCGGCGGCCTTCGATGCCGCCCATCACCACCCCGATGCCGAGGCGCGCAAGCAGAACGCGGCCTTCTATGAATTCATGGTGCCCTTGGTCAAGGGCTACAGCACCGAGATGAGCCTGGAAGTCACGTCCCTGGGCGTGCAGGTGCATGGCGGCATGGGCTTCATCGAGGAAACCGGCGCGGCCCAGCATTACCGCGACGCCAAGATCCTGACCATCTACGAAGGCACGACGGCCATCCAGGCCAACGACCTCGTCGGCCGCAAGACGGCGCGCGACGGCGGCCAGTTGGCGCGCGGCATCGCGGCGCAGATCGAGCGCACCGAGGGCCAGCTCGCGCAGCGCGACAGCGCCGCCGCGCGCGCCGTCCATCAGGGCCTGCGTGCCGCGCGCGAGCATTTCCTCGCCGCCGTCGAGTTCATCGCGGTCCGGGCCAAGACCGACCCCAATGCGGCCTATGCCGGCTCCGTGCCCTATCTGATGCTGGCCGGCAACCTCGTCGCCGGCTGGCAGCTTGCGCGCGCGCTGCTCGCGGCCGAGGACGCGCAGTCGAACGACCCCGGCTTCATGGCCGCCAAGATCACGACGGCGCGCTTCTACGCCGAGCACATCCTGCCGCGCACCGGTGCGCTGCGTGCCGCCATCGTCGAGGGCGCGGCCAGCGTGACCGCGCTGCCTCTGGATGCTTTCTAAGGAGACAGACTTGGCCCTGCCCGACATCCTGAAGCGCCTGCCGCTGCCCGTCATCGGTTCGCCGCTGTTCATCATCAGCAACCCCAAGCTCGTCATCGCGCAATGCCAGGCCGGCGTCGTCGGCTCGATGCCGGCGCTCAATGCCCGGCCCGCCGAGCAGCTCGACGACTGGCTGGCCGAGATCACCGAGACCCTCGCCGCCTGGGACCGCGCCCACCCCGAGCAGCCCGCCGCGCCCTTTGCGATCAACCAGATCGTCCACAAGAGCAATGAGCGGCTGGAACACGACATGGCGGTCTGCGCCAAGTACAAGGTGCCCATCGTCATCACCAGCCTGGGTGCGCGCGAGGACGTGAACCAGGCCGTCCACGGCTGGGGCGGCATCGTGCTGCACGACGTCATCAACAACAGGTTTGCGAAGAAGGCCATCGAGAAGGGCGCCGACGGCCTGATCGCCGTCGCGGCCGGCGCGGGCGGCCATGCTGGCGTGAAGAGCCCCTTTGCGCTGGTGCAGGAAATCCGTGCGTGGTTCGACGGCCCGCTGGCGCTGTCGGGCGCCATCGCCTCGGGCGACGCCGTGCTTGCCGCGCAGGCCTGTGGGGCCGACCTCGCCTATATCGGCTCCGCCTTCATCGCCACCGACGAGGCCCGCGCGGCCGATGCCTACAAGCAGATGATCGTCGCCAGCAACAGCGACGACATCGTCTACAGCAACCTCTTCACCGGCGTCCACGGCAACTATCTGCGCGGCTCCATCGTCGCGGCGGGCTTGGACCCGGACGCGCTGCCCGAGAGCGACCCGAGCAAGATGAACTTCGGCGGTGGCGCGGCCAAGGCGTGGAAGGACATCTGGGGCAGCGGCCAGGGCATCGGTGCGGTCAAGGCAGTGGTGCCGGCCGCCGAACTGGTGGCGCGCCTCAAGCGCGAGTACGCGGCGGCGCGGGCGAGGCTGGCTCTCGGTTGATCAGCAGGCGCAGCCCGTTGAACACCACCAGCAGGCTCGCGCCCATGTCGGCGAACACGGCCATCCACATCGTCGCGCTGCCGAATACGGCGAGTACGAAGAACACCGCCTTGATGCCCAGCGCCAGCACGATGTTCTGCCACAGCAGTGCATGGGTGCGGCGTGAGAGGCGGATGGCCTCGGGCAGGCGGCGCAGGTCGTCGTTCATGATGAGCACGTCGGCCGCTTCCCGGGCGATGTCGGTGCCGGCCGCGCCCATCGAGAAGCCCACGGCGGCGGCGGCCAGCGCGGGCGCGTCGTTGACGCCATCGCCCACCATGCCGACGGCGCCCTGAGCACCTAACGCGGCGACTGCGCGCTGCTTGTCCTGCGGCAGCAGCTCGGCCTGCAGCTCGGCGATGCCCAGTTGCTGCGCAATGGCCTGGGCGGTGGACGGGTTGTCGCCGGTCAGCATGACGGGCCGCACGCCCAGCGTCCGCAGTTCGGCGACGGCCTCGCGGGCGCTGGCCCGGGGCGCGTCGGCCACCGCGAACAAGGCCAGCACGCCCGCGGGGCCGGCCAGCAGCGAAACGGTGCGGCCCTGCGCCTCGTGCTCCTGCATCAGCGCTTCCAGTTCGGCCGAGCACTGGCCGCGCTCATGCACCCAGCGGTGGTTGCCCAGCACGAGGTCGAGCCCCTCGACGTGGCCGAGCACGCCCCGGCCCGGCTCGGCGGCGAAGCCCTCGACCGGCAGCGCGGCCGCCGCCAGCTCCATGGCGATGGCCTGGGAGACGGGATGGTCAGAACGTGCCGCGAGGCTGTGCGCGAGCCGCAGCACGCGGGCCTCGTCCATGCCGGCGGCCAGCACCTGCCGCGCGACGAGGCGGGGGCGGCCCTCGGTCAGCGTGCCGGTCTTGTCCAGCGCCAGCACGCGCAGCCGGCGCGCGTTCTCCAGATGCGCGCCGCCCTTGATGAGGATGCCGCGCCGCGCCGCCGCCGCCAGCCCGCTGACGACGGTCACCGGCGTGGAGATCACCAGCGCGCAGGGGCAGGCGATGACGAGCAGCACCAGCGCCTTGTAGAGCCCCGTCAGCCAGGGCCAGCCCAGCAGCAGCGGCGCTCCGACAGCGACGGCCAGCGCCAGCACGAAGACGGCGGGCGTGTAGACGGCGGCGAAGCGGTCCACGAAGCGCTGCGTCGGCGCGCGCTGGCCCTGTGCGGCCTCGACGGCGTGGATGATGCCGGCCAGCACCGTGGCGCCGGCCGGCCGCGTGACCTCGAATTCCAGCGCGCCGCTCTGGTTGATGGTGCCGGCAAAGACCGCGTCGCCCGGCGCCTTGTCCACCGGGATGCTCTCGCCGGTGACGGGCGACTGGTCCACCGCGCCCTGGCCGGCGCTGACGATGCCGTCGAGCGCCAGGCGCTCGCCCGGCTTCACGCGCACGGTGGCGCCCACGGGCACGGCCTTGGCGTCCACGCGCGCCCAGCGGCCATCCGCGCCACGCACCTCGGCCTGCTCGGGCGCCAGCGCCAGCAGGCCGGCGATGGCGTTGCGCGCGCGGGCCACGGAGCGGGCCTCGATCAGCTCGGCCAGCGCATACAGCGCCATCACCATCGCCGCCTCGGGCCACTGGCCGATGGCGAAGGCGCCGAGCACGGCGACCGACATCAGCGCATTGATGTCCAGCCGGCCATGCCGCAGCGAGGTCAGACCCTTGCGCAGCACCGCGAGGCCCGCGAGCGCGATGGCCAGCGCCGCAGCGGCCATGCCGGCCACGTGCCAGAGCGCGCCGTCCGGCGCGAAGGCGTGCAGCAGTTCGGCGCCGCAGGCGACGGCGAGCGCGGCGGCGAGGCGCGTGAGTTCTTTGCGCTGCGCCTTGGCCGTGTCCTCGGCCGCAGGCGGCGCGGAGAGCGTCTCGGACGCAAAGCCCGCACCGGCGATGGCCGCCGTCACCGCTGCCCAGGCGGCGGGCGGCGCATCCACCGTCAGCGCACGCGCCGGCAGGTCGAAGTGCAGGCGGCGCACGCCGGCCACGCCTTCCAGCGCGCGGCGGATCTGGCCTTCCTCGGTCGGGCAGTCCATGGCCGGGATGCGCAGCAGCAGGCCATCCGCCAGCTGGGGCGCGGGTTGGGAAGGGGCGGCGGGGGCGCAGCCGCCGTGGCAGCAGTCGTGATCGTGAGCACTCATGCGGCGATTGGAATCCCTGGAGCAACTCCAGAGTCAAGTGTTTAGACTCGGCGCATGAAGATCGGAGACCTCGCCGCCGCCTCGGCCACCGCCGCCGACACCATCCGCTACTACGAGCGCGAGGGCCTGCTGCCGGCGCCGGGGCGCACGGCGGGCGGCTTCCGCGTCTATGCGCCGGCCCATCTGGAACGGCTGCAGTTCATCCGCTACTGCCGGGGCCTGGACATGTCGCTGGACGAGGTGCGCGTGCTGCTGCGCGTGAAGGACGCGCCGGGCGGCGATTGCGGCGACGTGAACGCGCTGCTGGACGCGCACATCGGCCATGTGTCGCGGCGCATCCGGGAGCTGCGCGCGCTGGAAAAACAACTCGTGGACCTGCGCCGCCGCTGCGCCGAGGCGCAGCGCGCCGACCGTTGCGGCATCCTTGGCGGCCTGGCCGCCGCCGCGCGAGAAGGTGGGGTGGCGGCCGCGCCAGCCTCGCACCTGCGCTCGGTGCATTCGCGCTGAGCCCGGTTCAGCGCCTGGCGCCGATCCGCCAGGCCGGCAGCGTCCAGCCCGTCCACAGCGCCAGGCAGCGCAGCAGCAGGGCCGTCGTGGCGGCGGCGGTGATGGCGGCCCATTGCGGCGCGTCCAGCCACACCGCCGCCACCATGACCCAGCCGCCGACGAAGCTGCACAGCGCATAGGGCCGGTGGTCGTGGAAGGCGGCCGGGATTTCGTTGCAGACGATGTCGCGCAGCACGCCGCCGAAGCAGGCCGTGATGACGCCCATCAGCACCGCGACGATGGCCGGCATGCCGGCGTCCAGCGCCACCAGCGTGCCGTTGGCGGTGAACAGGCCCAGGCCCAGCGCGTCGGGCCACTGGATGGCGCGCTCGGTCAGCGCGAGGTGGCGGCGGCGCATGCCCAGCATGGCGGCGAGGCACAGCGCCATCAGCGCCCACAGCCAGTCGGCATGCTCGACCCAGAAGAAGGGCCGGCGGTCCAGCAGCACGTCGCGCAGCGTGCCGCCGCCAAAGGCCGACAGGCCGGCGACGACGCACAGGCCGACCACGTCGAGCTGCTTGCGCGCCCCGGCCAGCAGGCCGGACGCCGCAAAGGCCAGGGTGGCGGCCACTTCGACGGCCGCCTGCAGGGTGGAGAAGTTGATGACGGGTGGTTTCACGCCCGCTATTTGACCGTGGTGTAGCGCGCCTCGAAATAGTCGTTGGAGCGGTGCAGCGTCTCCACGCCCGGCTTCATCGCCCAGGGCCGGATCTGGTGGTGGATGGGGATGAACAGCGCCTCGTCGCGCACGCGCAGCAGGGCGTCCTTGATGAGGGCATTGCGCCTGGCCACGTCGGGCTCGAACTTGATCTTCTGGATCAGCCCGTCCAGCGTCGCGTCGCTGACCTTGCCGAAGTTGAAATTGCCGTCCGCGCCCGTGGTGCGTGTGTGGCCCCAGGCTTGCAACGCATACAGCGCGTCGTAGGTGGAGACGCCCCAGCCCAGCATGAAGAAGGGCGATTCGCCGCGCTGGAAGGTCTGGCTGTGCGTCGTGAAGGGCGCGGCGATCAGCCTGACCTTGACGCCGATCTTGGCCCACATCGACACCGCCGCCTGGCAGACCTGCTCGTCGTTGACGTAGCGGTTGTTGGGGCAGTGCAGCGGCAGCTCGAAGCCTTGCGGATAGCCGGCCTCGGCGAGCAGCTTGCGGGCCTTGTCGAGGTTGGGTTTCACTGCGGCGTCCAGCGCCGCGTCGTAGCCGTTGACGCCGGGCGGCACCATCAGCGCGGCCGGCACCGACAGGCCGCGCATGATGCTGCGCTTGATCGCCTCGCGGTCCAGCGCGAGGTTCATGGCTTCGCGCACGCGCCGGTCCTTGAACGGGTTGCGTCCCTTCACGCTGGCGTCGCGCAACTCGTCGCTGCCCTCGTCCATGACGAAGAAGATGGTGCGGATCTCGGCGCCTTCCAGCAGCTTGACCTTGCCCTCGGCCTTGAGCTTGAAAAAGTCCTGCGGCGGCAGGTCGGTGACGATGTCCACGTCGCCCGACAGCAGGGCCGCCACGCGCGTCGGCGCGCTCTTGATGGGCAGATAGCTCAGTTCGGTGACGTTGCCGGGGTTCTTGTCCCACCAGTCCGGGTTGGCCACCAGCTTCACGGCCTGGTCGGGCTGCCAGCTCACCAGCTTGTAAGGCCCGGTGCCGTTGGCATTGCGCGAGGCGTAGTTCTCTTCCTTGGCCTTGTAGTCCTGGGTATTGGTGGCCTTGTTCTTCACCGCCCAGGCGCGGCTCATGATGGGGAAGCTGATGATGTTCTGCAGCAGCATCGGCGTCGGCGCCTCCAGCATCAGGTCGAGGGTGTGGTCGTCGATCTTCTTCACCTCCTTGATGCCCGACACATAGGTCTGCTTGGTGCCCTGGGGCTGGGTGATGCGGCCGAAGCTGAACACCACGTCGTCGGCCGTGAAGGGCGAGCCGTCGTGGAACTTGACGCCTTTGCGCAACTCGAAGCGCACCTGGGTGGGCGAGACATAGGTCCACTTGGTGGCCAGCGAGGGCTCGGGCCGGTAGTCGCGGCTCAGCCGCGTCAGGCCCTCGTAGATGTGGGTGCCGATGACGTTCGAGACGTTGTGATCCTGCGAGTGCGGGTCCAGCGTCAGGATGTCGTTCTGCGCGGCCCAGCGCAGCGGCGCGGCGGTGGCGGCGATGGAGAACGCCGCGAGCGCGGCGAGCAGGAGCGGTCGGGATTTCATGCGGCGTCCTCGGCAGCGATGGAAGCCGAAAAATGTAGTCGCGCCCCGCGCCTCGCCGGCTAGGGCTTGCCCCCAGGATCGAGGGCGCAGTCGCAACCGGCGCCGGCTGCGATCCAGCGCCGCACCAGCCAGCCCCGCAGCCCGCTCGGTTGCGCCGTCAGCACGCCGCAGGCGTAGCGCGCGCCGTCCCAGCGCAGCATGGCGCATGCGCCTCGGGTGCGCCGGCTCAACAGGACGCCCAGAGGGCAGGGTTCAGCCAGGCAGCAGACGCCGCAGCCATTGCAGGGCTGGCCCGGCGCTGGCTTGGGCGGCGCGTCGGGGTGGATGTGGATGACCTGGTTCAGGCTTTGACGCCCAGTTCGCGCAGGCGCTCGTTGAGGTAGCTGTCCGCCGTGTAGCGGTCGCTCAGCACCACGTCGTCGCGCGGGTGCAGGAACAGCGGCAGCGACACGCGGCTCTTCTTCGCGCCTGCGCCGCTGGGGTTGACGACGCGGTGCTGGGTGGACGGGTAATAGCCCGCCGAGGCTTCCTGCAGCATGTCGCCGATGTTGATGGTCAGCGTGCCGAAGTCGCAGGGCACGTCGTGCCACGCGCCGTCCTTGCCCAGCACCTGCAGGCCCGGCTCGTTGGCGGCGGGCAGGATGGTCAGCAGATTGATGTCGCCGTGCGCCGCGGCGCGCAGGCTGCCGGCGGGTTCCAGGCCGGTCAGCGGCGGGTAGCGCAGCACGCGCAGCAGGGTCTTGGTGCTGCCCTGGATCATGCGGGACAGGGGCTCGCGGTATTTGGCGGCAATCTCGGGCGGCGTGTAGCGCTCGACCCAGCCGAGCAGTTCCTCGGCCAGCGCATTGGCCTCGCGGTAGTAGGTGAGGGCGTCGCCCTTCAACTGCGGCGGGATGCGGCCCCAGGGGTAGACGTGGAAGTATTCCTTGATGTCCTTCTGCCTGGCGCCCTTGGCCGTCTCGGAGATCTCGGTGGAGAACCAGCCGTCCTGGGTCTCCTTGGCGAAGGCGTAGGCGTCCTTGCCCTCGCCGTCGAAGAAGGCCAGCCAGTCGGCGTAGATCTTCTCGACCAGGGCCTGGCGGATCGGGTGGTGGGTGAGCACGCCGAAGCCGGTTTCGTGGAGAGAGCGGGTGAACTTCTCGGCCGCGTCGGGCGCGCGGTAATCGACGACCTGGACTTGCATCTGGGATCTCCTGAATGTCCCGTCGCGCAGCCATTCAATCGCGGGGCTGGCGCGGCGGGGAGTTTACTGATCCGTCAACTTTCTGACGGCCGCGCCGGCCTGCCGGACAAACCCTTGGTGCTAGAGTTCGCGCCTTGTGACTTCTGGTCCTTCCCCGTCCCTTTTGTCTGGCAACAGCGAAGGTGGGTCGCAATCCGCCAACCGGTCGAGCCGTGTCGCGGAAGGTTCTTCAACCAGCCAACTCCCTGGAAGCCGGGGCATGAGGTGAGCGAAAGATGATGCAGCAATACAGGTCCAACTCCTACCTGTTCGGCGGCAATGCGCCGTATGTGGAGGAGATGTACGAGGCCTACCTCGACAACCCGAGCTCCGTCCCCGACAACTGGCGCGACTATTTCGACGCGCTACAGCATGTGCCTGCCGTCGATGGCAGCGAGGCCCGCGACGTGGCGCATGCGCCGGTCATCGAGTCCTTCGCGCAGCGCGCCAAGGCCAATGCCTTCGCCAACAAGGCCAGCAGCGCCGACCTGGCCGTCGCGCGCAAGCAGGTGCATGTGCAGTCGCTGATCGCGGCCTACCGCGTCCTCGGCAACCGCTGGGCCGAGCTGGACCCGCTGAAGCGCTTCGACCGCCCCAGGATTCCGCAACTGGAACCCGCCTACTACGACCTGAGCGAGCCCGACATGGACATCTCGTTCAGCGCGGCGAACAGCTATTTCGGCGGCGAGACGATGTCGCTGCGCCAGATCGTGCAGGCGCTGCGCGAGACCTATTGCGGCTCGATCGGCGCCGAGTTCATGCATGGCACCGACCCCGACGAGAAGCGCTGGTGGCAGGAGCGCCTGGAGAAGGCGCGCAGCAAGCCCAGCTTCACGGCCGACGAGAAAAAGCACATCCTCGACCGCCTGACCGCGGCCGAGGGCCTGGAGCGCTATCTGCACACCAAATACGTGGGCCAGAAGCGCTTCTCGCTGGAAGGCGGCGAGAGCTTCATCGCCGCGATGGACGAGCTGATCCAGCGCGCCGGCGAACGCGGCGTGCAGGAGATCGTCATCGGCATGGCCCACCGCGGCCGCCTGAACGTGCTCGTCAACACGCTGGGCAAGATGCCCGCCGACCTGTTCGCCGAGTTCGAGCACAAGGCCGCCGAGGACCTGCCGGCCGGCGACGTGAAATACCACCAGGGCTTCAGCTCCGACGTGTCCACGCAGGGCGGCCCGGTCCACCTGTCGCTGGCCTTCAACCCCTCGCACCTGGAGATCGTCAACCCGGTCGTCGAGGGCAGCGTGCGTGCCCGCCAGGACCGCCGTGGCGACGCGGCCGGCGCCCAGGTGCTGCCGGTGCTGGTGCATGGCGACGCGGCCTTCGGCGGCCAGGGCGTCGTCCAGGAGACGCTGGCGATGGCGCAGACGCGCGGCTACCGCACCGGCGGCACGGTGCACATCGTCATCAACAACCAGATCGGCTTCACCACCAGCGACCCGCGCGACCTGCGCTCCACCTGGTACTGCTCCGACGTCGTCAAGATGATCGAGGCCCCGGTGCTGCACGTGAACGGCGACGACCCCGAGGCGGTGGTCTGGGCCACGCAGCTCTGCATGGACTACCGTGCCGAGTTCAAGAAGGACGTGGTGCTGGACATCGTCTGCTTCCGCAAGCTCGGCCACAACGAGCAGGACACGCCGGCCCTGACCCAGCCGCTGATGTACAAGAAGATCGCCGCCCACCCCGGCACGCGCAAGGTCTACGCCGACAAGCTGGTCGCGCAGGGCGTGCTGACGGCCGAAGGCCCGGACGAGATGGTCAAGGCCTACCGCGCCGCGATGGACGAGGGCCGCCACACGGTGGACCCGGTGCTGACCAACTTCAAGAGCAAGTTCGCCACCGACTGGTCGCCCTTCCTCGGCAAGAAGTGGACGGACAACTGCGATACCGCGATCCCCGTCACCGAGTGGAAGCGCCTGGCCGAGCGGCTGACGACGCTGCCCAAGGACTTCGCGCCCCACAACCTCGTCGCCAAGCTCTACGCCGACCGCGCCGCGATGGGCCGTGGCGAGACCAATGTCGATTGGGGCATGGGCGAGAGCATGGCCTTCGCGTCCCTGGTGGCCTCGGGCTACCCGGTGCGCCTGTCCGGCGAGGACAGCGGGCGCGGCACCTTCACCCACCGCCACGCCGTGCTGCACGACCAGAACCGCGCCAACTGGGACGTCGGCAGTTATATCCCGCTGCAGAACGTCGCCGATGGCCAGGCGCCCTTCGTCGTCATCGACTCCATCCTGTCCGAAGAGGCGGTGCTCGGCTTCGAATACGGCTACGCCGCCGCCGAACCCAACACGCTGACCATCTGGGAGGCGCAGTTCGGCGACTTCGTCAACGGCGCCCAGGTCGTCATCGACCAGTTCATCGCCTCCGGCGAGGTGAAATGGGGCCGCGCCAACGGCCTGACGATGATGCTGCCGCACGGCTACGAGGGCCAGGGCCCCGAGCACAGCTCGGCGCGCCTGGAGCGCTTCATGCAACTGGCCGCCGACAACAATATGCAGATCGTGCAGCCCACCACGGCCGCGCAGATCTTCCATGTGCTGCGCCGCCAGATGCTGCGCATGTTCCGCAAGCCCCTGGTCATCATGACGCCCAAGAGCCTGCTGCGCGCCAAGGACGCGACCTCGCCGCTGGCCGAGTTCACCAAGGGCGAGTTCAGGACCGTCATTGGCGAGCAGGACGCGGCGGTGAACGGCGAGAAGGTCAAGCGCCTCGTCGTCTGCTCGGGCAAGGTCTATTACGACCTGGTGCGCACCCGGGCCGAGAAGAAGGCCGGCGACGTGGCCATCGTCCGCGTCGAGCAGCTCTACCCCTTCCCGCACAAGGCCTTCGCGGCCGAGCTGAAGAAGTACCCGAACGCCACCGACATCGTCTGGTGCCAGGACGAGCCGCAGAACCAGGGTGCCTGGTTCTTCGTGCAGCACTACGTTCACGAGAACATGCTCGACGGCCAGAAGCTCGGCTACGCCGGCCGCCCCGCCAGCGCCAGCCCGGCCTGCGGCTACGCCCATCTGCATCAGGAGCAGCAGAAGGCGCTGCTCGACCAGGCCTTCGCCAAGCTCAAGGGCTTCATCCTCACCAAATAAGACCGCAAACGCGCAGCGCCCCTTCTTCAAGGATTTGGCGCTGCGCCCATCTGCGCCCGCACCCCACCACACCGAATAAAGAACACGGAGCCTCACATCATGGCCATCGTTGACGTTCAAGTTCCCCAGTTCTCCGAATCCGTTTCCGAGGGCACGCTGCTGACCTGGAAGAAGAAGCCCGGCGAAGCCGTCACCGTTGACGAGACCCTCGTCGAGATCGAGACCGACAAGGTCGTGCTCGAAGTGCCCGCGCCCGCCAGCGGCGTGCTGGCCGAGATCGTCAAGGGCGACGGCAGCACCGTCGCCAGCCAGGAACTGCTGGCGAAGATCGACACCGAAGCCAAGGCCGGCGCTGCGGCGCCTGCACCGGCAGCCGCTGCTCCTGCGGCCGCCGCCGTGCCCGCCGTGGCCGCGAACAAGGGCGACGTGGCCATGCCCGCCGCCGCCAAGATCCTGGCCGAGAAGGGCCTGGCCGCAAGCGACGTGGCCGGCAGCGGCAAGGACGGCCGTGTGACCAAGGGCGACGCCCTGGCCGCCGGTGCCAAGCCTGCCGCCGCCGTGGCCGTGCCCGCCGCGCCTGCCGTGGCCAAGCCGCTGCCCGCCGTCGCCGCGCCGGTGCAGCAGAACCTGGCGTCATTGGGTGAGCGCCCCGAGCAGCGCGTGCCCATGACCCGCCTGCGCGCCCGCATCGCTGAGCGCCTGCTGCAATCGCAGGCCACCAATGCGATCCTGACGACGTTCAACGAAGTCAACATGGCCCCGGTCATGGAGATGCGCAAGAAGTTCCAGGAGAAGTTCGAGAAGGAGCACGGCGTCAAGCTCGGCTTCATGAGCTTCTTCGTCAAGGCGGCCGTCGCCGCGCTCAAGAAATACCCGGTGCTGAACGCCTCGGTGGACGGCAACGACATCGTCTACCACGGCTATTTCGACATCGGCATCGCCGTCGGCTCGCCGCGCGGCCTCGTCGTGCCGGTGCTGCGCAATGTGGACCAGATGAGCTTCGCCGACATCGAGAAGAAGATCGCCGAGTACGGCCAGAAGGCCAAGGACGGCAAGCTCTCCATCGAGGAACTGTCGGGTGGCACCTTCTCCATCTCCAACGGCGGCGTCTTCGGCTCCATGCTGTCCACGCCCATCATCAACCCGCCGCAGAGCGCCATCCTTGGCGTCCACGCCACCAAGGACCGCGCGGTGGTGGAGAACGGCCAGATCGTCGTGCGCCCGATCAACTACCTTGCGATGTCCTATGACCACCGCATCATCGACGGCCGCGAGGCCGTGCTGGGCCTGGTGACGATGAAGGAGGCGTTGGAAGACCCGGCCCGCCTGCTGTTCGATATCTGAGAACGACAAGGAACGAACAGCATGACTACCAAGCAATTCGACGTCGTCGTCATCGGCGGCGGCCCCGGCGGCTATGTCGCCGCCATCCGCGCGGCCCAACTGGGCTTCAACACGGCCTGTATCGACGAGTGGAAGAACGACAAGGGCGGCCCGGCGCCGGGCGGCACCTGCACCAATGTCGGCTGCATCCCGAGCAAGGCGCTGCTGCAGTCCAGCGAGCATTTCGAGCACGCCCGCCTGCACTTCGCCGACCACGGCATCAGCGCCGGTGACCTTGCCATCGACGTGGCCAAGATGCTGGGCCGCAAGGACGGCGTCGTGAAGCAGAACAACGACGGCATCCTCTATCTGTTCAAGAAGAACAAGGTCACGTTCTTCCACGGCCGCTGCAGCTTCGTAGCCGCCAAGGATGGCGGTTATGAACTGAAGGCCGGCGAGGAGGCCGTCACCGCCAAACACGTCATCGTCGCCACCGGCTCCAACGCGCGCGCGCTGCCGGGCCTGCCCTTCGACGAGGACCTCGTGCTGTCCAACGACGGCGCGCTGCGCATTCCCTCCACGCCGAAGAAGCTGGGCGTCATCGGCTCCGGCGTCATCGGCCTGGAACTGGGCTCGGTCTGGCGCCGCCTGGGCGCCGAAGTCGTCGTGCTGGAAGCCATGCCGGCCTTCCTGCCCGCCGTCGATGAAGGCGTGGCCAAGGAAGCCGCCAAGCTGTTCAAGAAGCAGGGCCTGGCCATCGAGCTGGGCGTCAAGATCGGCGAAGTCAAGACCGGCAAGAAGGGCGTCTCGGTGGCCTACACCGACGCCAAGGGTGCTGCGCAAACGCTGGACTGCGACAAGCTGATCGTCTCCATCGGCCGCGTGCCCAACACCATCGGCCTGAATGCCGAGGCCGTCGGCCTGAAGCTCGACGCGCGCGGTGCCATCGAGGTCGATGCCGACTGCAAGACCAACCTGCCCAATGTCTGGGCCGTCGGCGACGTGGTGCGTGGCCCGATGCTCGCGCACAAGGCCGAGGAAGAGGGCGTGGCCGTGGCCGAGCGCATCGCCGGCCAGCACGGGCATGTGGACTTCGACCTCATCCCGTCCGTCATCTACACCAGCCCCGAGATCGCCCAGGTCGGCAAGACCGAGCAGCAGTTGAAGGCCGACGGCCGCGCCTACAAGGCCGGCCAGTTCCCCTTCCTCGCCAACGGCCGCGCGCGCGCACTGGGCGACACCTCGGGCTTCGTCAAGATCCTGGCCGATGCAGCGACCGACGAGATCCTGGGCGTCCACATCATCGGCCCGATGGCTTCGGAGCTGATCGCCGAGGCGACGATGGCGATGGCCTTCAAGGCGTCGAGCGAGGACATCGCGCGCATCTGCCACGCCCACCCGTCGCTGTCCGAATCGACGAAGGAAGCCGCGCTGGCCGTGGACAAGCGCACGCTGAACTTCTGACGTGGCAGAGGTCACCGAGCTTTACCAGCAGACCCTGGGCGAGCGTGGCTTCACGGCCGACCCGGCGCAGTTGCGCGCCGTGGCGGCCCTGCAGCGCTGCCAGGACGAATGGGCCGCCTACAAGGCGCGGCGCGGCAATGCGGTGACCAAGCTGCTGGTGCGCCCGCCGATCCCGCGCGGCGTCTATATGTACGGCGGCGTCGGCCGGGGCAAGAGCTTCCTGATGGACTGCTTCTTCCAGGCCGTGCCGCTGACGCGCAAGACGCGGCTGCACTTCCACGAGTTCATGCGTGAGGTCCACCGCGAACTGCAGGAATTGAAGGGCATCGCCGACCCGCTGGAAGAACTCGGCAAGCGCATCGCGCGGCGCTTCCGGCTGATCTGCTTCGACGAGTTCCACGTCGCCGACGTGACCGACGCGATGATCCTGCACCGCCTGCTGGCCGCGCTGTTCCGCCACCGCGTCAGCATCGTCACCACGTCCAATTTCCACCCCGACGAGCTGTATCCCAACGGCCTGCACCGCGACCGCATCCTGCCGGCCATCGAGCTGCTCAAGACCCATCTCGAAGTCCTCAACGTCGATGCCGGCACCGACTACCGCCGCCGCACGCTGGAAGACATGAACCTCTATCTGACGCCGCTGGACGAAGCGACCGAGGCGGCGCTGACGCGCGCCTTCGACTCGCTCGCCGAGGCCCAGGACGAGGACCGCAAGCTGATGATCGAGCACCGCGCGCTGTATGCGCGGCGGCGCGCGGGCGGCGTCGTCTGGTTCGACTTCCAGACGCTCTGCGGCGGCCCGCGCTCGCAGAACGACTACCTCGAACTCGCCAGCCAGTTCCACACGCTGATCCTGTCCGAGGTGCCCGAGATGCCGGTGCGCCTGGCCAGCGAGGCGCGCCGCTTCACCTGGCTGGTGGACGTGCTCTACGACCGCCGCGTCAAGCTCATCATCTCGGCCGCCGTGCCGGCCGAAGCGCTCTACACCGAAGGCCCGCTGGCCCACGAGTTCCCCCGCACCGTCTCGCGGCTGCAGGAGATGCGCTCGGCCGAATACCTGGCCCTGGCGCGCCGCGATGTCGATACTTCGTTGACATGAATCCCTTCCCGTTGCTCCTGCTGGCCGCCGCGCTGGCGCCGCCACCGGCCACGCACGCCGAACTGGCCGCCGAGCGTGCCGCCATCGAGCAGCGTTTCGACAAGGAGAGGGCGGCCTGCGAGCAGCGCTTCAGCGTCTCGGCCTGCCTCGAAGACCTGCGCCAGCGACGCCACGACGCGCTGGCGCCCCTGGTCGCGCGCGAGCACGAACTCGCGGCCGAGGAGCGCCGCCGGCGCGCCGAGGCGCAGGCGCAGCGGGTGCGCGAACGCGAGCAGGCGGCCGCTCAGAGTGCTCAGGGCGAGGCGCCGCGCCGCCAGCGCGCCGCCGCGCCGCCGCTGCCGGCCTCGCATGCGGTGCGCAGCCACGATGCGGGGCAGAAGGCAGGGGAAATCCGGCAGGCCGAGGCGGACGCCGCCCAGCGCCGCGAGCGGGCCCGCGAGCGCGAGCAGCGTCAGCAGCAGCGCGTCGCCGCCCACGCGGCGAAAGAGCAGGGCCGCAGCAAGCCACCGGCCGCACCGCTACCCTTGCCACCGGCGTCCGCCGCGTCGCGCTAATCGAGGTTTTCGAGCTTGACGATGGCGATGGACAGGTTGTCCCCGCCGCCTCGCGCCCGCTGGCGCGCCTTGCTCACCAGCAGCTCGGCCGCCTCGCGCGGCGCCAGGCTGTGCAGCACGCTGCCCAGTTCCTGGGCGGTGAAGTAGTGCCACAGGCCGTCGCTGCAGCACATCAGCGTGTCGCCCACTTCGAGGTTCTCGAAGCGCTCCGAGACCGAGGTCGGATCCTGCATCGTGCCGAGGCAGGCCGTCAGCAGATTGCTCTGCGGATGCGAGCTGGCCTCGGCCTCGCTCAACTGGCCCTCATCGACGAGACGCTGCACATAGGAGTGGTCCATCGACCGCTTCACCAGGCGCGCGCCGCGGAACCAGTAGATGCGCGAATCGCCGGAATGGATCCAGTGCGCGCAGCGGTCGCCGGTGATGACGAAGCCGGCGAGGGTGCTGTGCGGCTCTTCCTCGGCGGAGATGGCCGTCAGCTTGATCATCAGATGCGCCTCGGAGGCGATCTGGCTCAGCAGTTCGGCCGGCGACTCGTCCTCGGGCGAATAGCGCTCGAACAACTGCTGCGCCGTCAGCACCACCTGGTCGGCCGCCTTGCGCCCGCCGCTCTTGCCGCCCATGCCGTCGGCGACGATGCCCATCACGCAGCCGGCGATGCGCGGATGGGCGATGACGGCCACCTGATCCTGCTGATAGACGCGGTCCCCGCGATGGGTGCCGGTGGCGGCGCTGAGTCGGAATCCGGGGGCGGTGGGCGGCATGCCGAAAACTATACTGGCCGACGCGCCTTCGCCCGCAGCAACCCGCCCTCGAGCCCTCTGGATGGATGAACAACTTCACTCGTTGCCACGGCGGCTCATCGAGTTGCGCATGGAGCATGCCGACCTCGATGCGCTGATCGACCTTTCATTGACAACGAAGGCCGGGCAGTCGCCCGTGGACGAACTGGCGCTGCAGCGGCTGAAGAAGCGCCGGCTGGCGCTGCGCGACATGATGGCGAGGCTGGAAGCCAGCGTGGAGCCCGATGACCTCGCCTGAGCTTGACGACTGGCTCGACGCCCTCGATCAGGCCACCCCCGCCGCCCCGCCCGCCGCCGACGAACTCGAACAGGCCGTCGTCGCCGCCTTCGATGCCGATGGCCCGCTGGCGCGGCTGGATCCGGGCTACAGGCCGCGCGAGCCGCAATTGCAGATGAGCCGCGCCGTCGCCCGTGCGCTCAGCCGCCGCCAGGCCCTCGTCGTCGAGGCCGGCACCGGCGTCGGCAAGACCTTCGCCTACCTCGTGCCGGCGCTGCTGGCCGGCAGCCGCGCGCTCATCAGCACGGCCACCAAGAGCCTGCAGGATCAGCTCTTCCTGCGCGACCTGCCGCGCCTCACCAAGACGCTGAACACCCCCGTGCGCCTCGCGCTGCTCAAGGGCCGCGGCAGCTATCTCTGCCTGCACCGCATGAAGCAGGCGCGCGTGTCCGGCGAATTCCCGGACCGGCGCACCGCGCTCTCGCTGGCGCGCATCGAGCGCTGGGCGCTGGGCACGGCGACCGGCGACTTCGCCGAGATCGACGGCCTGGACGAGCGTTCGCCCATCATCCCCATCGTCAGTTCCAGCCGCGAGAACTGCCTGGGCCAGGACTGCCCGGACTGGAAAGCCTGCTACGTGGTCAAGGCGCGGCGCGAGGCGATGGACGCGGACGTGGTGGTCGTCAACCACCATCTCTTCTTCGCCGACCTGACGCTGCGCGACAGCGGCGTGGCCGAACTGCTGCCCAGCGTCGAGATCGCCATCTTCGACGAGGCCCACCAGTTGGCCGAGGCCGGCGTGCAGTTCCTCGGTACCCTGCTGGGCACGGCGGCGCTGATCGACTTCGCGCGCGACCTGCTGGCCCAGGGCCTCGCGCACGCGCGCGGCGTGCAGGACTGGCAGGCCCTGCATGCCGGCATCGAGAAGGCTGGGCGCGAACTGCGGTTGGCGGCGGCCGGCCCGCTGGCCACGGCCGGCCGCGAACTGCGCGGCACGCTCAAGCTGGGCTGGAAGGAGCGGGCGCAGCAGCCCGGCTTTGGCGCCGCGCTGCTCAGCGTCGAGCAGGCCACGGCCGCCGCGCTGCAGGCCCTGACCGCCGTGCGCGAGGCCGCGCCCGACTTCGCGCGCCTGGGCGAGCGCGCCCAGGCGCTGCGCGACCTCGCCCGCGCCTTCGCCGCCGACCCCGACCCGGGCGAGGTGCGCTGGATCGACATCGGCCCGCATGCGGCCCGCCTCGTCGAATCGCCGCTGGACATACGCGAGGCGATGCAGCAGCAGCTCGAAGGCCCGGCCAAGGCCTGGGTGTTCACCTCCGCCACGCTGGGCGACGATGCGGGCCTGACCTGGTTCACCGAGCCCGCCGGCCTGGGCGACGCCGAGGTGCTGCGCGTCGGCAGCCCCTTCGACTACCCGGCTCATGCGCGGCTCTATGTGCCGCGCGGCTTCCCCAAGCCCAGCGACCCGAGCCACCCGCCCAGTGTCGCGCTGCTGGCTTCGCGGCTGGCACGGGCGCTCGGCGGCCGGACCTTCGTGCTGACGACGACGCTGCGCAATCTGCAGGCCGTGGCCGACGCGCTGCGCGAGCGCTTCGAGGAGCACGGCGACGCGATCGCCGTGCTGCAGCAGGGCGCGGCGCCCAAGCGCGTGCTGCTGCAGCGCTTCGTGGACAACCCGGCCTCGGTGCTGGTCGGCTCGGCGAGCTTCTGGGAAGGCATCGACGTGCCGGGCGACGCGCTGCAATGCGTGCTCATCGACAAGCTGCCCTTCCCGCCGCCCAACGACCCGCTCGTCGAGGCGCGCGTGCAGCGGCTCGAAGCGCAGGGGCGCAATGCCTTCGCCGAGTATTTCGTCGCCGAGGCGGCGATCGCGCTGAAGCAGGGCGCCGGGCGATTGATCCGCACCGAGACCGACCGGGGCCTGCTGGTGGTCTGCGACCCGCGCATGGCCGGCATGAACTACGGCCGCCGCCTGCGCGCCGCGCTGCCGCCGATGACGCCGGTGGCCAACGAGGCCGAGGCGGTCGCGTGGCTGACCGAGCTGTCAGCCGATCACTGACTCACCAGAGCTGCCACCAGGGTTTCTTCTTGGCGCTGCCGCCATTGCTGGCGTACTGGCTGTCCGGGAAGTTCTTGTCCAGCACACGGCGGGCGTCGTCGCGCAACTGCGTGAGGCCAAGCTTGTCGTAGCTCTCGCCCATGATGAAGAGCGCTTCCTCAATGCCGGGGGCGTACTGGAACTCGGCCACGGCCGACTGCGCGCGGTTGGCCGCCGCCACATAGGCCTTGCGGTTGAAGTAATAGCGCGCCACATGGACCTCGTAGGCCGCCAGCGTGTTGGTGATGAAGTCGATGCGCGTGCGCGCGTCGGCCGAGTATTTGGACTCGGGGAACTGCTCGACCAGTTGGCGGAAGGCCAGCAGCGCCTCGCGCGAGGCCTGCTGGTCGCGCTCCGACACGTCCTGGTTGGCGAGGCGGCCGAACAGGCCCAGGTCCTCGTTGAAATTGACGATGCCCTTCATGTAGAGGGCGTAATCCATCGCCGGGCTGGACGGGTTGAGCTTGATGAAGCGGTCCAGCGTCGTGATGGCCGCCGCGCGCTCGCCGCTCTTGTAGTTGGCCCAGGCCACGTCCAGCGTCGCCTGCTGGCCCATCGTCGTGCCGGCCGCGCGGCCCTCAATCTTCTCCAGCGCCTTGATCGCGCGGTCGTAGCTGCCGGAACTCAGGTCGTCCTTGGCGTCTGCATACAATTTGTCCAGCGCCGCCTGGGAGTTCGGGTCGTCCTTGGCCAGGGAGCCGCAGCCGGCGAGGCCGAGCGCGAATGCCATCAGGGCGGCACCGGCGACGAGGCGGCCGGCCTTGAATTTCTCAACGAACATGTCTGAAGTCGGCGCGGTGCCGCCGGCCGGTCACTAGGAACAATGGACGCGGAGTATAGGGTGGGGGGTCGGGACGACTTCGAGCCGGAAGCGGACGCCGAGCGGCGCGGCGCGCAGGTCGAGGCCTCTGGCCATGGCGAGCGCCTGGACCGCTGGCTGACGGGGCTGGCGCCCGAGTTCTCGCGCAACCACCTGCAATCGCTGATCGAGCGCGGCTGCGTCACGGTGGACGGCCGTGCGCTGGAGAAGGTGGCGCACAAGCTGCGCGCCGGCCAGCGCGTCGAGGTCGAGCTGCAGCCCACCGACGAGAGCCGCGCCTTCCGCGCCGAGCCGATGGCACTGGCCCTCGCCTACGAGGACGAGCACCTGCTGGTGGTGGACAAGCCGGCCGGCCTCGTCGTGCATCCGGCCGCCGGCAACTGGACGGGCACGCTGATGAACGGGCTGCTGGCCCACCATGCGGCCGCCGCCGCGCTGCCGCGCGCCGGCATCGTCCACCGGCTGGACAAGGACACCAGCGGGCTGATGGTCGTCGGCAAGACGCTGGCCGCCGTCACCGCGCTGACGCGCCAGATCGCCGCGCGCGAGGTGCACCGCGAATACCTCGCGCTGGCCTGGGGCCGGGTAGACGCCGACTTCACGGCCGAGCAGCCGCTGCGCCGCGACCCGGTGTCGCGCGTGAAGATGGCCGTCGCGCCCGCCGGCCTGGGCAAGCCGGCGCGCACCGACGTGTTTCCGCTCGGCCGGGGCGAGGCCCAGAGCCGGGCGATCAGCGCCGTGCATTGCGTGCTGCACACCGGCCGCACGCACCAGATCCGCGTCCACCTGGCCCACGCCGGCCATCCGCTCGTCGCCGATGCGCTCTACGGCGGCGCGCCGGCCCTCGGCCTCGCGCGTCAGGCCCTGCATGCGGCGCGGCTGTCGTTCACGCATCCCGTCACCGGCGCGGCGCTGGCGCTGCGCGCGCCGCTGCCGGCCGACATGGCCGCTGCCTGGGCGCAAATCGGCCTCGTTGAATGAGCACGCTACAATGCGCGCCGGTCACTCCCCGTGGGATAGCAGTTTTCCCCGGCGCCGACGACCACGCTGCCCGCGAACCGGCCAGCACCCCGATGAGCAAGACAGCCGCCCTGGCGAGCGCCGATCGCGCCCAGGCCGGCCCCATCGCCCCGAGCCGACCCCAGAGCTTCCGCCCCTGAGAGGGCACACATGAGTTCATGAACACCCAGGATGCCAAGCGCGTCCTCGAAACCGCGCTGATCTGTGCCTCGCAGCCGCTGACGCTGCGCGAGATGCGCAGCCTGTTCGCCGACGAACTCGGTGCGGACACGCTGCGCGGCCTGCTCGACGAGCTGTCCCGCGACTGGGACGGTCGTGGCGTCGAGCTGGTCGCGCTGGCCTCGGGCTGGCGCTTCCAGAGCCGCCCCGAGCTGCGCGAATACCTCGACCGCCTGCACCCCGAAAAGCCGCCGCGCTACTCGCGCGCCGTGCTCGAAACCCTGGCCATCATTGCCTACCGGCAACCGGTGACGCGCGGCGACATCGAGGACATCCGCGGCGTCGTCGTCGCCAGCCAGATCGTCAAGCAGCTCGAAGACCGGGGCTGGATCGAGGCCATCGGCCACCGCGAGACGCCCGGCCGCCCGGCGCTGTACGCGACGACGCGCGCCTTCCTCGACGACCTCGGCCTCGCCAGCCTGGAACAACTGCCGGCCCTCGACGTCGGCAGCGCGCCGCCCGCCTTCGAGGCTCTGCAGGGGCAGTTGCTGGATGCGGCCGAGCCGCTGCCCGGCGACGACGCCATTGACGACGCCCCCGTGCCCAGCGCCAGCCTGTTCGGCGCCGACGGCACGCCCGCTCTTCCCGAACCCGATCCCCAGGATCAACCCCAGCCCGAATCCGCATGAACGACGCTGCCGACCAAGACAAGCCCCTGCTTCCCGCCGATGCTGCCGAGGCGCCTGCGCCCAAGCGCCGCCGCGCGCCGGCCAAGGCCGCCGATGCCGTGCCCGAGGCCGGCGCCGAAGCCGCCGCGCCGGTGAAGCGCACGCGGCGCAAAACCGAAGTCGTGGCCGAAGCGGTGACGGAAGAGGCCGCGCCCGTCGAGGACGCCCCCGCGCCGGCCCGCAAGCGCGCGCCGCGCAAGACGGCCGTTGTTGAAGAAGCGGCACCGGCGCCCGAGCCCGCGCCGATCTTCACGCTGGCCGATGAGGCGCCGGTGGTGGAACAGGCTGGCGAAGCGCCGGGCGGCGAGGCCGACGGCGAGGACGGCGAGCGCCGGGGCCGCAACCGCCGCCGCAACCGCAAGGACCGCGCCGAGCACGCCCCGCAGGCCGCCGGCAGCGAACCGGCCGGCCCCGCGCTGGCGCCCGAACTGGTCGAGGCCGCCGGGGCGCGCTTCGCCGACGTGCTGTCGGGCAATCTGGACGCCGAGTCCGAAGGCCCGGCCGGCGAGCCACCGCAACTGCGGCCCGAGCCCGAAGAAACCGCCGAGGAAGGCGAGGCCAAGCGTGTGCTGGCTCCCGATGCCGACGCGCCCAAGCTGCAGAAGGTGCTGGCCCAGGCCGGCATCGGCTCGCGCCGCGACATCGAGGAATGGATCGCCGACGGCAAGATCGAGGTCAATGGCGAGGTCGCCCACGTCGGCCAGCGCATCTCCTTCGGCGACCAGGTGCGCGTCAACGGCAAGCCGGTGCGCGTGCGCATCTCGCCGCCCAACCCGCGCATCCTGGCCTACCACAAGCCCACCGGCGAGGTCTCGACCTTCAACGACCCCGAGGGCCGCCCGACCGTCTTCCGCACGCTGCCGCGCGTGCAGGGCCAGAAGTGGCAGAGCGTCGGCCGGCTCGACATCAACACCGAGGGCCTGCTGCTGTTCACCAACTCCGGCGAACTGGCCAATCAGTTGATGCACCCGCGCTTCGGCGTCGAGCGCGAATACGCGGCGCGCGTGCTGGGCAGCCTGAGCGAGGAGCAGCGCGGCAAGCTGCTGGAAGGCGTCAACGTCGATGGCCAGACCGCCTCGTTCAAGGCCATCGAGGACGGCGGCGGCGAGGGCGCCAACCGCTGGTACCGCGTCACCATCACCGAAGGCCGCAACCGCGAGGTGCGCAAGCTCTTCGAGGCGGTCGGCATGGTGGTGAGCCGCCTGATCCGCATCCGCTACGGCACCGTCGTGCTGCCGCGCGGGCTGAAGCGCGGCGTCTGGGTGGAGTTGGGCGACGACGACGTGCGCGTCATCCGCCGGCTCGCCGGCCACACCACCAGCCGCGAGCAGCGCCAGGAGCAGCCTCAGCAGCAGGCCGGCAAGAAGGACCGCAACAAGCGCCGCGCCGACGACCGTGGCGCCCACAGCGGCCCGCGCCCCAGCCGCCCGCAGGAGCCGCAGCAGCCGCGCCCGCCGCGTGAAGAGCGCGAGGAACGCCGCCCGCGCCGCGACGACGAGGACGACGACTTCATCCCCCACCACATCAACCCGCTGGAGCAGACCTTCGACCGCCGTCATGCCACTGGCGGCAAGCGCGGCTTCCCGCAGGGCTTCGGCGCGGGCGGCAGCGGCCAGGGCGGCGGCGGCTTCGGTGGCCGGCCCAACAACAAGCAGAAGGGCGGCGGCCCGCGCGAGCCCGATCCGATGCAAACCTCGGTCGGCTATATCGGCGCCGACGCCTACCACCGCCGTGGCGGTGGCGGCGGCCGGGGCGGCAAGGGTGGTGGCGGCGGCTTCGGCGGGCGCCATCGTTGAAGGGCCGGCCGGGCCCCGGTCATCCCGCAAAGCTACAATCGCGGGCTTTGCCCCATCCGCCCATCCAGGAGAACACCATGGCGATCGAACGCACCCTGTCCATCATCAAGCCCGATGCCGTGGCGAAGAACGTCATCGGCCAGATCTACGCCCGTTTTGAAGGCGCCGGCCTGAAGGTCATCGCCGCCCGCATGGTGCATCTGTCGCGCGGTGAAGCCGAACAGTTCTACGCCGTCCACAAGGCCCGCCCCTTCTTCAACGATCTGGTGAACTTCATGGTCTCCGGCCCCGTGATGATCCAGGTGCTGGAAGGCGAAGGCGCCATCCTGAAGAACCGCGACCTGATGGGCGCCACCGACCCGAAGAAGGCCGACAAGGGCACGATCCGCGCCGACTTCGCCGACAGCATCGACGCCAATGCCGTCCACGGCTCCGACGCCGCCGAGACCGCCGCCGTGGAAGTCGCGTTCTTCTTCCCCGGCATGAACGTCTACTCGGGCCGCTGATCCCCTAACGGGGCCGCGCCCCGGCCCGGGAGCTTGCAATGGACACGGTCAACCTGCTCGGATTCGATCTGCCAGGGCTGGCCGCCTACTGCGAGCAACTGGGCGAAAAGAAATTCCGCGCGACCCAGCTCTTCCGCTGGGTCCACCAGAAGGGCGCGTCGGACTTCGCGCAGATGTCCGACCTCGCCAAGAGCCTGCGCGAGAAGCTGCAGGGCCGCGCCCATATCTCGGCGCTGCCGGTCATCTCCGAGCACGTCTCGGCGGACGGCACGATCAAATGGCTGTTCGACGTCGGCGCGGGCAATGCGGTGGAAGCCGTGTTCATCCCTGAATTCGGCGATGCCGGGCCGCCCCAAGTCGCCGCAGCGCCCCCTCGGGGGGCAGTCGCCGCAGGCGGCCAGGGGCCAACGGTCCTCGATCGCGGCACGCTCTGCGTGTCCAGTCAGGCCGGCTGCGCGGTCGGCTGCCGTTTCTGCTCGACCGGCCACCAGGGCTTCAGCCGCAACCTGACGACGGCCGAGATCACGGCCCAGTTGTGGTTTGCCGAGCACTCGCTGCGCCAGCGCCTCAAGACCGATGAGCGCGTCATCTCCAACGTCGTGATGATGGGCATGGGCGAGCCGCTGCAGAACTACGACCAACTGGTGCCGGCGCTGCGCACCATGCTGGACGACCACGGCTACGGCCTCTCGCGCCGCCGCGTGACGGTCTCGACCTCGGGCGTCGTGCCGATGATCGACCGGCTGCGCGAGGACTGCCCGGTGGCGCTCGCCGTCAGCCTGCATGCGCCGACCGACCCGCTGCGCGACCAGCTCGTGCCGCTGAACCGCAAATACCCCATCGCCGAACTGCTGGACGCCTGCAATCGCTATCTCGACAAGGCGCCGCGCGACTTCATCACCTTCGAGTACTGCATGCTGCAGGAGGTGAACGATTCGCCGGAGCAGGCGCGTGAGCTGGTGAGGCTGCTGAAGGGCAGGGTGCCTTGCAAGCTGAACCTGATCCCCTTCAACCCCTTCCCGGCGAGTGGCCTGATCCGCAGCACGAATGCCCGCGTGCAGGCGTTCGCCGAAGTGCTGATCCAGGCCGGCATCGTGACGACGGTGCGCAAGACCCGGGGCGACGACATCGACGCCGCCTGCGGCCAGTTGGCCGGCGAGGTGCAGGACCGCACCCGCGCGCATATCCGCATGGTCAGGGCCCCGGTGTCGGTGGCCAAATCGCCCTGACGTTCCAACGCCGAGGATTCGATGAAGCGACTGTTGCTCGTGCTGACCACCGCCCTGCTCGCCGCCTGCGCCGGCACCGGGCCCGCCGCCGACCGTGAGATCAGGACGGACTCCGACCAGACCGACGCCGACCGCCGCGCCGGCATCCGCCTCGAACTGGCGCAGGGCTATTTCTCGCGCGGCCAGTTCACGACGGCGCTGGACGAACTCAAGCTCGCGCTGCAGGCCAAGCCCGACATGCGCGAGGCCGTCAACCTGCGCGGCCTCATCTACGCCGCGATGGGCGACGGCCAACTGGCCGAGGACGCCTTCCGCCGCGCGCTGGCCGTCTACCCCAACGACCCCGACACCCTGCACAACTACGGCTGGTTCATGTGCCAGCAGCAGCGCTGGGCCACGGCCGATGCGCTGTTCGATCAGGCCCTGGCCCAGCCCAGCTACCGAGCCCCGGCCCGCACCCTGCTGGCCAAGGGCGTCTGCGAGGCCCGCGCCGGTCGCCTGCTGGTGGCCGAGAAGACGCTCTCGCGCGCTTTCGAGCTGGACCCTGCCAGCCCCGTCATCGCGGTCAACCTGTCCGAGGTGCTGCTGCGCAACCGCGAACTGGAGCGCGCCCGCTTCTACGTGAAGCGCGTCAACGCACAGCCCGAGCAGCTCAATGCGCAGAGCCTGTGGCTGCAACTGCGCATCGAGCGCAGGCTCGGCGACACGGCGGCCGTGGACGACCTCGCGCTGCAACTGCGCCGCAAATTCCCCCAGGCGCCCGAGACCCAGTCCCTGGACGCCGGCCGCTACGACGAATAACCAGAACAAGACGATGGAACCCACCTCCGAGGGCCGCCCCGACACGGCCGCCACCAGTGCAGGCGCCTGGCTGCGCAACGCCCGCCAGCAGCGCGGCCTGCACATCGCGGCCCTGGCCGTCATGCTCAAGGTGCCGCAGGCCAAGCTGGAAGCGCTGGAAGCCGACCGCCACGACCTGCTGCCCGACGCCACCTTCGCCCGCGCGCTGGCCACCGCCATGTGCCGCGCGCTCAAGGTCGATCCCGCGCCCGTGTTGGCCCTGCTGCCGCGCAGCAGCGACCAGGGCCTGGACGTGCGCCCGGGCCTGAACCAGCCCTTCCGCGAACGCGGCACGGGCAGCGTCATCGACGGCCGCGCGCTGGCCCTGCTGGGCAACCCGGTCGTCTGGGGCGCGCTGCTGCTGCTCGTGGCCGCCGCCGCCGTCTACTGGGTGCCGGCCGGCTGGATCGGCAGCGGCGCGCCCGAGCCGGCCGCCAGCGCAGTTGCCTTCCCGGCCTCGGCGGCCGGCGTGGTGGCCTCGGCGCCGGAGGAGTTCGTCGCCGCGCCCGCCGCCGTGCCCGAAGCATCGGCGCCGGCTGCCGCGTCGGTGCCGCCGCCTGTGACCACGTCGGCCGCCTCGGCGGCTGCGCCCGCCGCAGCAGACGGGCTGCGCGTCACCGCCACGGCCGACACCTGGGTCGAGGTCAGCGACGCGCGCGGCCAGATCCTGCTGTCGCGCGTGCTGCCGGCCGGCGAGCAGCAGGACTTCAGCGGCGCGCCGCCCTACCGGTTGCGCATCGGCAACGTCAGCGGCACGCGCATCGCGTGGCGCGGCGCCGCCGTCGATCTGGCCGCGTGGAGCAAAGACAACGTCGCCCGTCTGGAGTTGAAGTGATGAGCGAAACCACCATCCCCGAGGCTGCTCCCGCACCGCGCCGCAGCCGCCAGGCCCGCGTGGCCTGGGGCAGCCGTGTCGTCACCGTCGGCGGCGACGCGCCGGTGCGCGTGCAGTCGATGACCAATACCGACACGGTGGACGCCATCGGCACGGCCATCCAGATCAAGGAACTGGCCATCGCCGGCTCGGAGATGGTGCGCATCACCGTCAACACGCCCGAGGCGGCCGATGCCGTGCCCTATATCCGCGAGCAGCTCGACCGCATGGGCATCGACGTGCCGCTGGTCGGCGACTTCCACTACAACGGCCACCGCCTGCTGACCGAGCACCCGGCTTGTGCCGAGGCGCTGTCGAAGTACCGCATCAACCCCGGCAACGTCGGCAAGGGCGAGAAGAAGGACAAGCAGTTCGCGCAGATGATCGAAGCGGCGATGCAGTACGACAAGGTCGTGCGCATCGGCGTCAACTGGGGCAGCCTGGACCAGGAACTGCTCGCGCGGTTCATGGACGAGAACGCCCGGCGCCAACAGCCCTGGGACGCCAAGCCGGTGATGTATCAGGCGCTGGTCGAGTCCGCGCTGACCTCGGCCGCCTATGCCCGCGAACTGGGCATGAACCCCGACAACATCATCATCAGCTGCAAGGTCAGCGGCGTGCAGGACCTGATCTCGGTCTACCGCGAACTGGCCCGCCGCTGCGACTACGCGCTGCACCTCGGCCTGACCGAGGCCGGCATGGGCACCAAGGGCACGGTGGCCTCGTCGGTGGCGCTGGGCATCCTCGCGCAGGAAGGCATCGGCGACACCATCCGCGTCAGCCTCACGCCCCAGCCGGGCGAGTCGCGCACGCAGGAAGTCGTCGTCGCGCTGGAAATCCTGCAGGCACTGGGCCTGCGCCACTTCAACCCGAGCGTGACCGCCTGCCCCGGCTGCGGCCGCACGACCAGCACGACCTTCCAGGAACTCGCCAAGCAGATCGACGACTTCCTGCGCCTGCAGATGCCCGTGTGGCGCCGCAAATACCCGGGCGTCGAGGAGATGAAGGTGGCCGTGATGGGCTGCATCGTCAACGGCCCCGGCGAGAGCAAGCATGCCGACATCGGCATCAGCCTGCCCGGCACCGGCGAGGCGCCGGCCGCGCCCGTCTTCATCGACGGCCAGAAGGCGCTGACGCTGCGCGGCGACAACATCGCGCAGGAGTTCCACGCGCTGGTCGAGAACTACATCGAGAAGCGCTTCGGCGCCACGGTTTGAATGACTGACAAGAAGCTGCAGCCCTTGCAGGCCGTCAAGGGCATGAACGACATCCTGCCGCCGGACTCGGCGCGCTGGGAGTGGCTGGAAGCGCAGATGCGCGGCGTGCTGCGCCGCTACGGCTACGCCAACGTGCGCACGCCCATCGTCGAGCCGACGGCGCTGTTCGTGCGCGGCATCGGCGAGGTGACGGACATCGTCGAGAAGGAGATGTACGCCTTCGAGGACCGCATGAACGGCGACCAGTTGGCGCTGCGTCCCGAGGGCACGGCCGGCGTCGTGCGGGCCATGATCGAGCACAGCTATCTGCGCGATGCGCCGCGCCGCCTCTACTACTTCGGCCCCATGTTCCGCCACGAACGCCCGCAGAAAGGGCGTTATCGCCAGTTCCACCAGATGGGCATCGAGGCGCTGGGCTTCGCCGGCCCGGACGTGGACGCCGAGGTCATCCTGCTGGCGCGCACGCTGTGGCGCGAACTGGGCCTTGTCGAAGGCCGCGACGTGACGCTGGAACTCAACTGCCTCGGCCAGCCCGAGGAGCGCCGCGCCCACCGCGAGGCGCTGATCGCCTATCTCGAACAGCATCTCGACGTACTGGACGAGGAAGCCAAACGCCGCATGTACGCCAACCCGCTGCGCGTGCTGGACACCAAGAACCCGGCGATGCAGGCGATGGCCGAAGCGGCGCCGAAGCTGCTGGACTTCCTCGGCGCCGAGTCGCGTGCCCACTTCGACGGCGTGCGTGCGCTGCTGGACGCGGTCGGCCTGGCCTACCGCATCAACCCGCGCCTCGTGCGCGGGCTGGACTACTACAACCTGACCGTCTTCGAGTGGGTCACGGACCAGCTCGGCGCCCAGGGCACGGTCTGCGCCGGGGGCCGCTACGACGGCCTCGTCGAGCAGCTCGGCGGCAAGCCGACGCCGGCCGTCGGCTTCGGCATGGGGATCGAGCGCCTGCTGCTGCTGCTGGAAACCCTGGGCCTGCAAGCCCCGCCCGCCGCGCCGGATGCCTACGCCGTCGTGCCCGACCCGGCCGACCTGCCGCGCCTGCTGCCCACGCTGGAAGCGCTGCGCGCGGCCGGCGTGGCCGTGCAGATGCACGCGGGCGGCGGCTCGTTCAAGTCGCAGTTCAAGAAGGCCGACGTCTCGGGCGCCCGCTTCGCGCTCGTGTTCGGCGGCGACGAACTGGCGCGCGGCGAGGTCGCCGTCAAGCCTTTGCGTGACGGTGGCGAACAGGTCACCCGCCCGCTCGCCGACGTGGCCGCCTGGGCCGCCGGGCTGCTCCCCGCATAATCCCGGGCCTTTCCCGCCCCCAGCTCCCATACTGAAGTTTTCCCCATGGCCGCCCATCTCGACCTCGAAGAACAAGAACAACTCGAACAGCTCAAAGCGTTCTGGAAGCGCTGGGGCAATCTCATCACCTGGCTGATCACCGCCGCGCTGGCCGCCTTCGCCGCCTGGCAGGGCTGGAACTGGCACCAGCGCGACCAGGCCGCCCAGGCCGCCGCGATGTACGAGGAATTCGACCGCGCGCTGACCGCCCAGGACCTGGACAAGGCCGCCGTCGCCGTCGCCGACCTGAAGGCCCGCTTCGCCGGCACCAGCTACGCGACCCAGGCCGGCCTGCAGATCGCCCGCCTGCAGCTCGACAAGGACAAGGCCGACGACGCCCGCCAGAGCCTGGCCTGGGTGGCCGAGCATGGCGCCGACGGCGCGCCCTACCGCGACCTCGCCCGCCTGCGCCTCGCCGGCCTGCAGATCGACGCCAAGGCCTATGACGAGGCCCTGAAGACGCTGGACGCCATCAAGACCCCCGAATACGCCGCCCTCGCCGCCGACCGCCGCGGCGACCTGCTCTTGCAGCAGGGCCAGCGCGACGCCGCCCGCGCCGAATACCAGAAGGCCCTGGCCGGCATCGACAAGGCCCAGGACTACCGCCGCCTCGTCGAGGCCAAGCTGGCGACGCTGGGCGTGCCGACGGTCGTCGAAGCCACAAACGCCGTGGGGGCCGCGCAGTGAGGCGCGCCGCCCTGATCTCGCTGCTGGCAGCTTCGCTGGCGGGCTGCTCCACGATCAGCTCGACCTGGAACTCCTGGTTCGGCAGCGACAAGAACAAGCCCGCGCCGCTGGAAGCGCTGTCCGGCCCGGCCACCGGCCGCGTGCTGTGGAGCGCCAAGGGCGAGGACGTCAATTTCCCGCTCGGCATCGCCGCGCCGGGCGACCGCTTCGTCGTCGCCAGCAGCAATGGCGAGGTGCGCGCGCTCGCCGCCGCCGACGGCCGCGAGCTGTGGCGCGGCAATGCGGGCGGCAAGCTGGAAGCGGGCGTCGGCAGCGATGGCCGCTTCGCGGCCGTGGTCAACCGCGACAACGAACTCGTCGTGCTCGACGCCGGCCGCGTCGTCTGGAAGAAGGCCCTGCCCACGCCCGTCGTCGCCGCGCCGCTGGTGGCCGGCGAGCGGGTCTTCGCGCTGACGCTGGACCGTCAGGTGCTGGCCTTCGATGCGCTCGACGGCCGCAAGATCTGGGAACTGCGCCGCCCCGGCGAGCCCCTGACCCTGGCCAAGGCCGGCGTGCTGACGTCCTACAAGGACACCCTCATCGTCGGCCAGGGCCCGCGCCTCGCGGGCGTCGATCCGCTGCGCGGCGAACTGCGCTGGGAAGCCAGCGTCGCCACGCCGCGCGGCACCAATGAGGTGGAGCGCCTCGCCGACCTCGTCGGCCCCGCCGTGCGCCAGGGCGAACTGGTCTGCGCGCGCGCCTTCCAGTCCTCGGTCGGCTGCGTCAACGCCGAGCGCGGCGGCGCGCTGTGGAACCGCCTCGTCGGCGGCGCCAACGGCATCGGCGCGGATGAACTCGTCGTTGTCGCGGGTGACGCCTCGGACCGCCTCTCGGCCTGGAAGCTCGCCAATGGCGACCTCGCCTGGTCGGCCGACCAGTTCCAACTGCGCCGCCTCTCCGCGCCCCTGCTGCTGAACAAGCAGGTGCTGGTCGGCGACTTCGAGGGCCAGGTCCATCTGCTCGACCGCGACACCGGCAAGACCCGCTCGCGCCTGCCCACCGACGGCTCGCCCGTGGTCGCCATCGCGCGCCTGGGCGACACGGCGCTGGTGGTGACCAAGAACGGCGGCCTGTTCGCCATCCAGGCCGAATGAAACCGGTCATCGCGCTCGTCGGCCGCCCCAATGTGGGCAAATCGACGCTGTTCAACCGCCTGACCAAGACGCGCGATGCCATCGTCGCCGACTTCGCCGGCCTGACGCGCGACCGCCACTACGGCGACGGCCGCCTGGGCGACCGCGAGTTCATCGTCATCGACACCGGCGGCTTCGAGCCCGACAGCGCCACCGGCATCGTCAAGGAGATGGCGCGGCAGACCAAGCAGGCCGTCGCCGAGGCCGATGCGGTCATCTTCGTCGTGGACGTGCGCCTCGGCCTCTCGGCTCACGACAGCGAGATCGCCCGCTATCTGCGCAGCGTCAACAAGCGTGTACACCTGGCCGTCAACAAGGCCGAGGGCATGCTCGACTCGCCGCTGCTGGCCGAGTTCCACGAACTCGGCATGGGCGAGCCGCACCCGATCTCGTCCGCGCACGGCCAGGGCATCCGCAGCCTGCTGGACGCGGTGCTGGAACCCTTCGACGCCACCGAGCGCGACGACGAAGCGGCCGACGAGGGCGTGATCCGCCTCGCCGTCGCCGGCCGGCCGAACGTGGGGAAGAGCACGCTCATCAACACCTGGCTGGGCGAGGAGCGCCTCGTCGCCTTCGACATGCCGGGCACGACGCGCGACGCCATCGCGGTGGACTTCGAGCGCAACGGCCAGAAGTTCAAGCTCATCGACACGGCCGGCCTGCGCCGCAAGGGCCGGGTGTTCGAGGCCATCGAGAAGTTCTCGGTCGTCAAGACCCTGCAGGCCATCGCCGACGCCCACGTCGTGCTGCTGCTGCTGGACGCCACGCAAGGCGTCACCGACCAGGACGCCCACATCGCCGGCTACATCCTCGACAGCGGCCGCGCGGTGGTGTTGGCCGTCAACAAATGGGACGCGGTGGACAGCTACCAGCGCGAGACGCTGAAGCGCCAGATCGAGCAGCGCCTCGCCTTCCTGAAGTTCGCGCCCCTGCACCAGATCTCGGCGCTGAAGCGCCAGGGCCTCAGCAGCCTGTGGAATGCGATGGCCGACGCCTATGCCTCGGCCTACCGCAAGATGACGACGCCGGTGCTGACGCGCCTGATCCAGGAAGCCGTGGAGCACCAGCAGCCCAAGCGCTCGGGCGTGTCCCGCCCCAAGCTGCGCTACGCCCACCAGGGCGGCCAGAACCCGCCCATCGTCGTCATCCACGGCAATGCGCTGGACGGCGTCACCGAGGTCTACAAGCGCTACCTCGAAGGCCGCATCCGCGCCCACTACAAGCTGGTCGGCACGCCGCTGAAAATAGAGCTGCGGTCTTCGAAGAATCCCTTCGACGAAAAGAACTAGGGCCTTCCCGGGGTCGGCAAAACCCTGTGTTAAGGTGCGCCCCGTCCCCCCCACCTCACCCCAAACTCGGAGCATACCGATGAGCAACAAAGGCCAACTTCTGCAGGATCCCTTTTTGAACCTGCTGCGCAAGGAGCACGTGCCGGTGTCCATCTATCTGGTCAACGGCATCAAGCTGCAAGGCCATATCGAATCCTTCGACCAGTACGTCGTGCTGCTGCGCAATACCGTGACGCAGATGGTCTACAAGCACGCGATCTCCACCGTCGTGCCGGGCCGCGCCGTCAACTTCCACGCGGCGGACAACAACGCCGACGCCTGATCTCCATCCTTCTTGACCGCGACTTCTTCCCACCACGCGACGCCACCCGCCGAGGTGGCGCGCGCCATTCTTGTCGGCGTCGATTTCGGCCGCCAGCGCGCCGCCCAGGGCTTTGACGAGAGCCTGGACGAGCTGGCCCTGCTGGCCGAGTCGGCCGGCGATACGCCGGTGGCCAAGGTCATCGCCCGGCGCCCGGCGCCCGATGCGGCGCTGTTCGTCGGTTCCGGCAAGGCCGACGAGATCAAGCTGCTCGTGCAGGCCCACCAGGCCCACACGGTGCTGTTCGACCAGGCCATCTCCCCCGCCCAGCAACGCAACCTCGAGCGCGTGCTCGGCGTGCCGGTGGCCGACCGCACGGCGCTGATCCTCGAAATCTTCGCCCAGCGCGCCAAGAGCCACGAGGGCAAGCTGCAGGTCGAACTGGCGCGCCTGCAATACCTGGCCACGCGCCTCGTGCGGCGCTGGAGCCATCTGGAGCGCCAGAGCGGCGGCATCGGCATGCGCGGCGGCCCCGGCGAGGCGCAGATCGAGCTGGACCGCCGCATGCTCGACGAGCGCATCAAGCAGACCAAGGAGCGCCTCAAGCGCGTGCAGCGCCAGCGCGGCACGCAGCGCAAGGCGCGCTCGCGCAACGGCGTGTTCAAGGTCTCCCTGGTCGGCTATACCAATGCCGGCAAGAGCACGCTCTTCAATGCGCTGACCAAGGCGCGCGCCTATGCCGCCAACCAGTTGTTCGCTACGCTGGACACGACGACGCGCGCGCTCTACATCGAGCAGGCGGCGGCCAGCGTGTCGCTGTCCGACACGGTGGGCTTCATCCGCGACCTGCCGCACAAGCTCGTCGAGGCCTTCCGTGCGACGCTGCAGGAAGCGGCCGACGCCGACCTGCTGCTGCACGTCGTCGATGCCGCCAGCCCCGTGCTGGACGAGCAGATGGCCGAGGTCGAGCGCGTGCTCGAAGAAATCGGCGCGGCCGACGTGCCGCAATTGCTGGTCTACAACAAGCAGGACCTGCTGCCCGCAGACCAGCGCCCGCGCGCGCCCGTGGACGCGCTGCTGCGCCCCGGCGCGGGCGAGCCGACGCCGCGCGTTTTCGTCAGCGCGTTGGACGGCAGCGGCCTGGCCGAACTGCGCGAGCTGATCGCCACGGCCATGCAGGCCCGGCCCTTGATTCCCGACGAGCGCGACCCACGTTTCGCTGTGGACTCTTTCGACGCCGCCCCCCTTTCTCTCGACCCTTCCCAGGCATGAGCAGCATTCCCCACACCCCGCCCCGCAGCCCGTGGGCCCAGCGCCTGCTGACGCCCGTGGCCAAAGCCGCCGGCCGGCTGCTGAACAACGGCCGCAACGACGGCCCGCCCGACCTCGACGAACTCTGGCGCGACTTCAACCGCAAGCTCTCCGGCATGTTCGGCGGCAAGCCCGGCGGCCCGGGCACGCCTCGCGGCCCGGGCGGCGCGCCCGACATGAAGGGGGCTGGCATCGGCGCCGGCCTGATCGCCGGCGTCGTCGCGCTCGGCTGGTTGGGCAGCGGCTTCTTCATCGTGCAGGAAGGCCAGCAGGGCGTCGTCACGTCCTTCGGCAAATACAGCAAGACGGTCGAGGCCGGCTTCCAGTGGCGCCTGCCCTATCCCTTCCAGGCGCACGAGGTTCAGCCGGTGTCGCAACTGCGCCAGGTCGAGGTGGGGCGCAGCTCCATCGTGCCGGCCACCGGCCTGCGCGACTCGTCGATGCTGACGCAGGACGAGAACATCGTCGATATCCGCTTCACCGTGCAGTTCACGATCCGCGACCTGCGCGACTTCCTGTTCGAGAACCGCGACCCCGAGCAGGCCGTGCTGCTGGCTGCGGAGTCGGCGGTGCGCGAGATCGTTGGCAAGAGCGCGATGGACTCCGTGCTCTACGAGCAGCGCGACGCCATCGCGGCCGACCTCGTCAAGTCCGTTCAGGCCCAGCTCGACCGCCTGAAGGCGGGCATCCAGATCAAGAACGTCAACGTGCAGAGCGTGCAGCCGCCCGAGCAGGTGCAGGCCGCCTTCGAGGACGCCTTCAAGGCCGGCCAGAACCGCGAGCAGACCAAGAACGAGGCCCAGGCCTACGCCAACGACGTGATCCCGCGCGCCCAGGGCGACGCCGCCAAGCTGCGCGAGCAGGCCGAGGGCTACAAGGCCCGCGTCATCGCCACCGCCGAGGGCGATGCGCAGCGCTTCAAGAGCGTGCTGGCCGAGTATCAGAAGGCGCCCCAGGTCACGCGCGACCGCATCTACATCGACACGATGCAGCAGGTCTACGGCAACGTCAGCAAGGTCATGGTGGACAGCAAGTCGGGCTCCAACCTGCTCTATCTGCCGCTCGACAAACTGCTGCAGCAGGGCAGCACGGGCACCGTGACAGTCTCACCGCCCCAGCCCGCCACGCTGCCCGAATCGCAGACGCTGCCGCGCATGGACGACCTGCGCAGCCGTGACAACCAGCGCAGCCGCGACGGCCGCTGACCGAGGATTTCCGAATGAACCGTATTGCCGCCTTCCTCGCTGCCGGCCTCGTCGTGCTGATGCTCGCGTCGTCGATGCTCTTCATCGTCGATCAGCGCCAGTTCGCCGCCGTCTATGCGCTGGGCGAGATCAAGGAAGTCATCACCGAGCCGGGTTTGAAGTTCAAGCTGCCGCCGCCGCTGCAGAACGTCGTCATGCTCGACCGCCGCGTGCAGACCCTGGACAGCCCCGAGTCCCGCCCCATCTTCACCGCCGAGAAGAAGAGCCTGGTCATCGACTGGCTCATCAAATGGCGCATCACCGAGCCGCGCCAGTTCATCCGCAACAGCGGCACCGACATGCGCAACGTCGAGAACCGCCTCGCCCCGGTCGTGCAGGCCGCCTTCAACGAGGAAGTGACCAAGCGCACCGTCATCGCCGTGCTGGCGACCGAGCGCGAGAAGGTCATGCAGGACGTGCGCAAGCGCCTGGCCGACGAGGCCAAGCAGTTCGGCATCGAGGTGGTGGACGTGCGCATCAAGCGTGTGGACTTCGCGTCCAGCATCACCGAGTCGGTCTATAGGCGCATGGACTCGGAGCGCAAGCGCGTCGCCGCCGAGGCGCGCTCCACCGGCATCGCCGAGGGCGAGAAGATCAAGGCCGACGCCGACCGCCAGCGCGAAATCATCGTCGCCGAGGCCTACCGCGACGCGCAGAAGATCAAGGGCGAGGGCGACGCCAAGGCGTCGGCACTCTACGCCGAAGCCTTCGGCCGCGACGCGCAGTTCGCGCAGTTCTACCGCTCGCTGGAAGCCTACCGCGCCAGCTTCAGCAAGAAGAGCGACGTCATGGTCGTGGACCCGAGCAGCGACTTCTTCAAGGCCATGCGCGGTCCCGGCAAGTGAACGAGCTGCTGGCGGCATTGGCCCTGGTGCTGGTCATCGAGGGGCTGATGCCCCTCATCAGCCCGGCACGCTGGCGCGAGGTCTTCAGCCGCATCCTGGCGCTGAGCGACGGCCAGATCCGCTTCATCGGCCTCGCCAGCATCGCGCTGGGCCTGCTCGGTTTGGCGCTGGTGGGCTGATGGCCCTCGGTACAATGCCGTTTTTAACCGCCTAGCCTGCGCCCATGTCCTCTGCTTGGCTGCTGCCCGAGCACATCGCCGATGTCCTGCCCTCGCAGGCACGCCGCATCGAAGAGCTACGTAGAGAGCTGCTCGACATGGCCCGCAGCTATGGCTGCGAACTGGTCATCCCGCCGCTGCTGGAACATCTCGATTCCCTGCTGTCCGGCACCGGCAGCGGCTCGGGCATCAAGCTCTTCAAGCTGGTGGACCAGCTCTCTGGCCGTTCCTTGGGCCTGCGTGCCGACACCACGCCCCAGGTCGCCCGCATCGACGCCCACCTGCTGAACCGCCAGGGCGTGACGCGGCTGTGCTACTGCGGCCCCATCGCCCACACGCGCCCCGACGGCCTCAACACCAGCCGCGAGCCGCTGCAGTTCGGCGTCGAGGTCTATGGCCATGCCGGCCTGGAAGCCGACCTCGAAGTACAGGATCTCGCGCTCGACGCGCTGCGCCGCGCCGGCCTGAGTGGCGTCACGCTCGACCTCGGCGACGCCCGCCTGCTGCAGGGCGTGCTCGACGGTGCCACGCTCGCGCCCGAGGCGCTGGACGCGCTGACCGCCAAGGACGTGACGCAACTCGCCGTGCTGACCGCCGATCTTCCCGCCGCTACCCGCGAGGCCCTGCTGGCCCTGCCGCGTTTGTTTGGCGGCCGCGAGGTGCTGGCCGATGCCGCGCGCCGCCTGCCCGCGCACCCGCTCGTGCGCGCCGCGCTGGCCGACCTGGAGCGGCTGACCGCGCAGCTCGCCGCCGTCCACCCCGAGGTGCGGCTGGGCTTCGACCTCGCCGACCTGCAGGGCTATGCCTACTACACCGGCATCCGCTTCGCTGCCTATGCCGAGGGCTGCGCCGACGCGGTGCTGCGCGGCGGCCGCTATGACGAGGTGGGGGCCGTGTTCGGCCGCCGCCGCCCGGCCGTGGGCTTCAGCCTCGACCTCAAGACCCTGGTGACCCTGGTGGGCCCGACGCCGCTGCGCGCCGCGATCCGCGCACCCTGGAGTGAAGACGCCTCGCTGCGCCAGACCGTGCGCGAATGGCGCGAGCGCGGCGAGACCGTGGTCTGCGTGCTGCCAGGCCACGAGCACGAGGCCGATGAATTCGACTGTGACCGCGAACTGGTTCGCGGCCACGCTGGCTGGGAAGTCCGCTCGCTCTGAGCGGCCCCGCAAACTCTTCTCCAAAAGCAGGCAAACCCAAATGCAAAGCCAAACCGCGCGTGGACGCAATGTGGTCGTCGTCGGCACCCAGTGGGGCGACGAGGGCAAGGGCAAGGTCGTGGACTGGATGACGGATCACGCCCATGGCGTCGCACGCTTCCAGGGTGGCCACAACGCGGGCCACACCCTGGTCATCAAGGGTGTGAAGACTGCTCTGCAGCTGATCCCCAGCGGCATCATGCGCGAGGGCGTGCCCTGCTATATCGGCAACGGCGTCGTCGTCGATCCGACCCATCTGCTGGCCGAGATCGAGCGCCTGGAAGCGGCCGGCGTCGAGGTGCGCTCGCGCCTCTTCATCAGCGAGTCCTGCCCGCTGATCCTGCCCTTCCACGTCGCCGTGGATCGCGCCCGCGAGGCGCTGCGCGAGAGCAGCGGCAGCGGCAAGATCGGCACCACGGGCAAGGGCATCGGCCCGGCCTATGAAGACAAGGTGGCCCGCCGCGCACTGCGCGCGCAGGACCTGAAGCACCCCGAGCGCTTCGCCAAGAAGCTGCGCGAACTGCTGGAACTGCACAACTACGTGCTCAAGGGCTATCTGCGCGCCGAGGAACTGGCCTTCGAGCCCATCTTCGAGCAGGCGATGAAGATGGCTGCGCAGATTCGGCCCATGCTGGCCGACGTCGGCTACCTGATCCACAAGGCCCACCTCGCCGGCCAGAACGTGCTGTTCGAGGGCGCCCAGGGCACGCTGCTGGACATCGACCACGGCACCTACCCCTACGTCACGTCCAGCAACTGCGTCGCCGGCAACGCGGCGGCCGGCGCGGGCGTGGGCCCGCAGATGCTGCACTACATGCTGGGCATCACCAAGGCCTACACGACGCGCGTCGGCTCCGGCCCCTTCCCGACCGAACTGGACTGGGAGCAGCCCGGCACCGTCGGCCACCACCTGTCCACCGTCGGCCAGGAGCGCGGCACCGTCACCGGCCGCGCGCGCCGCTGCGGCTGGCTGGACGCCGCCGCGCTGAAGCGCTCCATCATCATCAACGGCATCACCGGCCTGTGCCTGACCAAGCTGGACGTGCTGGACGGCCTGGCCGAGATCAAGGTCTGCGTCGGCTACGACCTCGATGGCCGGCGCCTCGACATCCTGCCGCTGGACGCCGACGAGATCGAAGCCTGCACGCCCGTCTACGAGAGCTTCCCGGGCTGGACGGACACCACCTTCGGCGCCACGTCCTGGGACGCGCTGCCGGCCAATGCGCGCGCCTACCTGAAGCGCGTCGAAGAGGTCATCGGCGCGCCCATCGACATGGTGTCCACCGGCCCCGACCGCGAGCACACCATCGTGCTGCGCCACCCGTATTCCGCCTGACCGCAACAACCCACACGGAGACGCCCCCACCATGCTGACCGACGACGGCAAACACCTCTATGTGTCCTGGGACGAATACCACCTGCTGACCGAGCGCCTCGCGCTCAAGGTCCACGCCTCGGGCTGGGAGTTCGACCAGATCCTCTGCCTCGCCCGCGGCGGCATGCGCCCCGGCGACGTGCTCTCGCGCGTGTTCGACAAGCCGCTGGGCATCATGTCCACCAGCTCCTACCGCGCCGAGGCCGGCACCATCCAGGGCCGGCTGGACATGGCCAAATACATCACCATGCCCAAGGGCGAACTGGCCGGCCGCGTGCTGCTGGTGGACGACCTGGCGGACTCCGGCGTGACGCTGAAAGCCGTGGTCGAGCGGCTGCGCGGCATGCCGGCGATCACGGAGTTGCGCTCGGCGGTCATCTGGACCAAGCAGGTGTCGGCGTATACGCCGGACTACTACTGCGAGATGCTGGAAACCTCGCCTTGGATCCATCAGCCGTTCGAGGAATACGACGGGATGGGGCCGGAAGCGCTGGCGAAGAAGTTCACCGTCTGAAAGCAAAAAGGCCAGCACGATGTGCTGGCCTTTTGACTTTTGTTTTGGTGCCCAGGAGAGGACTCGAACCTCCACGGAGTTACCCGCTAGTACCTGAAACTAGTGCGTCTACCAATTCCGCCACCTGGGCAAGTCACTCAACACTTCCTGCGAAGTCCTGAGCTGTTTCAGGAAAACGCGGACTATATCATCAAAAAATTGAAGAACACAACAAACACTCCCGCCCCCGACGGGGCCGGCCTGCTCGGCGAGGTCGAGGGCACGCTGCAAGGGCATCGGGACGGCCACGGCTTCCTGATCCCCGATGACGGCTCGGCCGACGTCTACCTGCCGCAGCAGGAAACCCAGGCCGTCATGCACGGCGACCGCCTGCGCGTGCGCGTGACGCGCTTCGACAAGCGCGGCCGGCCCGAGGGCAAGGTGCTGGAAATCCTCGAACGCCGCAAGCGTCCGCTGATCGGCCGCCTGCTGCTCGAATCCGGCGTCTGGCTCGTCGCGCCCGAAGACCGGCGCATGGGCCAGGACATCCTGATCCCCAAGAACGGCATCGCCAATGCGACGGCGGGCCAGGTCGTCGCCGTCGAGCTGACCGAGCCGCCCTCGCTGTACTCGCGGCCGGTGGGCCGTGTGGTCGAGGTGTTAGGAGAGATTGACGACCCCGGCATGGAGATCGAGATCGCGGTGCGCAAATACGACGTGCCGCACCGCTTCAGCGCCGACACCCTGGCCCAGGCCGCCAAGCTGCCCGAGAAGCTGCGCGCCGCCGACCTGAAAAACCGCATCGACCTGCGCGACGTACACCTCGTCACCATCGACGGCGAGGACGCGCGCGACTTCGACGATGCCGTCTACTGCGAGCCCTTCAAGCAGGGCCGGGGCAAGAAGGCCATCGAGGGCTGGCGACTGCTGGTGGCCATCGCCGACGTGTCGCACTACGTGAAGCCCGGCGAGCCGCTGGACGCCGATGCCTACGAGCGCGCCACGTCCGTCTACTTCCCGCGCCGCGTCATCCCGATGCTGCCGGAGAAGCTCTCCAACGGCCTGTGCTCGCTGAACCCGCATGAAGACCGGCTCAGCATGGTCTGCGACATGCTCGTGAGCAGCGACGGCACGGTCGCCGCCTACCAGTTCTACCCGGCCGTCATCAACTCGCACGCGCGCTTCACCTACACCGAGGTCGCTGCCATCCTCGCCAACACCCACGGCCCCGAGGCCGCCAAGCGGCGTGAGCTGGTGCCGCATCTGCTGCATCTGCACGAGGTCTACCGCGCGCTGCTGGCCGAGCGCCAGCGCCGGGGCGCCATCGACTTCGAGACGACGGAGACCCAGATCGTCTGCGACGACAACGGCCGCATCGAGAAGATCGTGCCGCGCACGCGCAACGATGCCCACCGCCTCATCGAAGAAGCCATGCTGGCCGCCAACACCTGCTCGGCGGACTTCATCCAGGGCAGCAAGCACCCCTCGCTCTACCGCGTCCACGAAGGCCCGACGCCCGAGAAGCGCCAGACCCTGCAGGCGTATCTGCGCTCGCTGGGCATCGGCATGAGCATCTCCGACGACCCCAGCCCGCGCGAATTCCAGCAGCTCGCCGAGGCCACCAAGGACCGCCCCGACGCGCAGCAGATCCACACCATGCTGCTGCGCTCCATGCAGCAGGCGATCTACACCGGCACCAACTCCGGCCACTTCGGCCTCGCCTACCCGGCCTACACCCACTTCACGAGCCCGATCCGGCGCTACCCCGACCTGCTCGTCCACCGCGTCATCAAGGCCCTGCTGCTGAACAAGCGCTACACGCTGGACGCCAGCAAGATGAAGGTGCCGCAGGCGCCCAAGCGCCCCGGCCGCGCGGCCCCGCCCAACCCGGCCGAGGCGCGCAACGAGGCCGAGCGCTGGGAAGTCGTCGGCGCGCACTGCAGCGCCAACGAGCGCCGCGCCGACGAGGCCAGCCGCGATGTCGAGGCGTGGCTCAAGTGCCGCTATATGCGCGACCGCCTCGGTGAGGAATTCGCCGGCACGGTCAGCGCGGTCACGTCCTTCGGCCTGTTCGTGCAGCTGGATGCGCTCTACGTCGAGGGCCTCGTTCACATCACCGAACTCGGCAGCGAGTACTACCGCTTCGACGAGGCCCGCCAGGAACTGCGCGGCGAGCGCACCGGCATCCGCTACGCCACCGGCGCTCGCGTGCAGGTGCAGGTCAGCCGCGTGGACCTGGACGGCCGGCGCATCGACTTCCGCCTCGTGCGCGACGCCGACGAGGCCCGGCCGGCGAGCCGCAGCGCCAAGCCCTCGGGCAAGGCGCCGGCCGGCAAGCGGGCGGCCAAGGCGGCGCCCAAGAGCGCGCCCAAAACGGCGGTGGAAAAGCTGGACGAGGTGCGCCAGACCGACCGCGATGTGAAGCAAAGCCGCAAGGCCGTCGTCGCGGCCCTGCACCCGGTCAAGGCCGCGCGCAAGGCGGCGGCGAAGGCGGCCAAGAAGACGGCGTCCAAGGCCGCGCCGCGCAAGCGTCGCTGAGGCCGCTGAGGCGCTCGATCAGATCGCCCGCTCGCAGCACACCATCCACCTCGCCCGCGCGGCCATGCGCGTCCACGCCCGCGCAGGCGATGGCATGCGCGCTGGTGCCCGGCTGCTGCGCCCACAGCCCGCCCAGCCAGCCCGCCAGCACGTCGCCGCTGCCGGCCGTGGCCAGCGCCGGGCCGCCGCTGGCGCAGATGGCCGGGCGCTCGCCGGGTGAGGCGATGACGCTGCCCGAGCCCTTCAACACCGCACAGCAGCCGAAGCGCGCCGCCAGTTCGCGCGCGGCGGCCAGCCGGTCGGCCTGCAGGCTCGCCACATCGCGGCCCAGCAGGCGCGCGGCTTCGAGCGGATGTGGTGTCAGCAGCGTCGCGCCCGCAGGCCGTGCGCGCAGCAGCATTTGCAGGTCGGCATCGACGGCGATCGCATTCAGCGCATCCGCATCGAGCACGGCGTGCGGCAACTGGCGCAGCAGCGCCGGCAACGCGCCCGCAATGCCCGGCCCGGCGCCGCAGCCGACGACGCCGACCGCCTGCGGCAACTCGGCCAGCGCGCCGCGCATCAGCTCGGGCCGGCCCGGGTCGGCGGGCTCGCCGGCCGGCTGGCCGAGCAGGTCCAGATAGACCCGCCCGGCGCCGCAGGCCAGGGCCGCGCGCGCGGCCAGCCGCGCCGCGCCCTGCATGCCGGCCGCGCCGCCCACCACCAGCACCTGCCCATGGCTGCCCTTGTGGCTGGTCGCGCCACGCGCGGGCGGCGCGGCGGGGCCGAGCAGGTCGGCCGTGGGCGCCTCGTTGGGCGTGATGCCGAGGTCGTCGAACCAGATCCGCCCGCAGTGCGCGCGGCCCTCGCCGGTGAAGAGGCCGGGCTTGAGCGTCAGCAGCGCCAGCGTGTGGTCAGCGCAGACCGCGCGTTCGCCCGCAGGCTGCCCGGTGTCGGCGAGCAGGCCGCTGGGTAGATCGACGGCGAGGATTGGCGCGCCGCAGCCCTGCATCGCGGCGAGGGCGGCGGCCATCGGGGCCGAGGGCGCTCGGTTCAGGCCCAGGCCGAGCAGCGCGTCGATGACGAGGGCGGGGCAGGGCGGTGCGTCATTGCCGACGTGGACCGGCAGGCCGTGCTGTGCCAGCCAGCGTGCGGCAATCCGGCCATCGCCGCCGTTGTTGCCCGGCCCGCAAACCACCCAGACCGGCCCTTCGCCGCACCGCAACGCCAGCGCCAGCTTGGCGACCGCCAGGCCGGCGCGTTCCATCAGGTCGGGCGAATGGACGAGGGCGTGCGCCTCGATGCGCCGGCTGGCGGCAAGGTCGAACAGCGGCAGCGTGGCGGCGGTGGGCAGCAGGGGGCGCATACCCGGGAGCTTAGGCGAGTCTTTCGCCCCCCAGCGCGGCGATGTCGAGTGCCGGCGCCTGCCCGGCGACACACTGCGCCAGCACCTGGGCGCTGCCGCAGGCCAGGCCCCAGCCCAGGCCGCCCAGCGAAAGGTTGAGCCACAGGCCGGGCTGGCCGCTGGCGCCGAGCAGGGGCAGGCCGTCGGCGCACATCGCGCGGCGGGCCTGGCCCTGCTGCACCTGCTGGCGCAGCACCGAACCGGGGAACCAATGCTGCAGGCCGCGATGCAGGGCTTCGTAGTCGGGGGCGACCTTGGCGCGCGCGTCGGTCACCGTCAGGCCGCCGCTCACGCGCACGCGCTGGCCGGTGCGCGCCACGCTCAGCCCGCGCGAGGGGTCGATCCAGCCGGCGCCGGGGCCGAGTTCGGGGTGGGCTTCCAGCAGGCGCAGCGGCGCCGTGACCGAGGCCTCGTGCCGGGCCGACAGCGGCAGGCGCCGGCCCAGCAGGGCGGGGGCGTCGAGGCCGTTGCAGAGCACGACGGCGTCGAAGCGCTCGTCCTGCGGACCGAGGGGCTGGGGCAGGGTGTCGCCGGCATCGCGTGGGGTGTCACGCTCGGCGCTGCGCGTCGGCGCCTCCAGCGGCGGCGTGTATTCGTGGCGCAGCGTCAGGTCGGGCGCGATGGCCCGCACCGTCGTGTGGAAGCGGAAGACCACGCCCAGGCGCTGGGCCTGCTGGCGCAGTTGCTGCGCAAAGAGGCGGGCATTGCCGGCGCCGCCCGGGGCCAGGGCCAGCGCGGCGGCCAGCGGCGCCTCGGCGTTCAGGCCCGGCTCGCGCTGGCGCGCCTGGGCGGCGTCGATCAGTTCGGCCTTCAGGCCCAGCGCCTGCCAGCCGGCGAGCCGCGCCTCGGCGGCGGCCACGCGCTTGGCGTCGGCCAGCGCGACGAGCAGGCCCTCGCTGGCCTCGTCGTCCAGCGCCAGCGCCTGGCGCAGTTCGGCGGTGCGCGCCAGGCTCAGCTGGCTCAGCGCCGCGAGCAGGTCCGCCGCCTCGCCGCCCTTGCGGCCGCTGCGCCAGCGGCGCAGGCGAAAGCCGAGCGGCGCCGGTGCGCCGGCCTCGGCGAGGCCGGGCAGGAAGGGCGCCAGCAGCGCGCTGCTGGCGAAGCTGGCCTGTTCGGCCACGCTGCCGCCGCGCTCGAAGACCTGCACCTGGAAGCCCAAGGCGGCCAGTTCATAGGCCGTCGTGACGCCCGACAGGCCGGCGCCCACCACCGCGATATTGCGGTTCACGCGGGCACCCGGCAGGCAATCGGGAAGAACGGGCTGGCGACCGCGTGAGCGCGGCGTCGGCAGGAGAGGGCCATGGTTTGTGTATACTCTGCGGGTTTTGCCGGATGGGGTGGCGCTTCGAGCCGCTCGACGGATGGCAAAACGGTTGTGAGGGGTGTGTCGCCAAGTCCGTGGCGCCCACTCGTCGCAACAAATCGCAAACCGGCCACGCAAAGGTGTTGCGGTCTGCGGCATCAGGAAACGGCCGTTTCCAGGCGCTGCAACGCAATTCGGGCCGGATTTTAGACACAACCTTCGGAGCAAGACCCATGTCTGTCACGATGCGCGAGATGCTGGAAGCCGGCGTCCATTTCGGCCACCAAACCCGCTTCTGGAATCCCAAGATGGCACCGTATATCTACGGCCATCGCAACAAGATCCACATCATCAACCTGGAGAAGACGCTGCCCGCGTTCCAGGACGCGATGAAGTTCGTCCGCTCGTTGGCGGCCAAGCGCGGCACGATCCTGATGATCGGCACCAAGCGCCAGGCCCGCGAGTTCGTCGCCGCCGAAGCCCAGCGCGCCGGCATGCCCTATGTCGATCAGCGCTGGCTGGGCGGCATGATGACCAACTTCAAGACGGTCAAGACCTCGCTGAAGAACCTGAAGGACATGCAGGCCCAGGTCGAGGCCGGCACCCAGCCCGCGATCAAGAAGGAAGCCCTGCTGTTCCAGCGCGACATCGCCAAGCTGGAAAAGAACATCGGCGGCATCCAGGACATGACCGCGCTGCCCGATGCCATCTTCGTCATCGACGTGGGCTACCACAAGATCGCCGTCGCCGAGGCCAAGAAGCTGGGCATCCCCGTCATCGGCGTGGTGGACACCAACCACTCGCCCGAGGGCATCGACTACGTGATCCCGGGCAACGACGACTCCGCCAAGGCCGTGGCCCTGTACGCCCGCGCCGTGGCTGACGCCGTGCTCGAAGGCAAGGCCAACGCCACCGCCGACGTGCTGGCCGCCGTCGCCCCCGCTGGCGACGAGTTCGTCGAGGTTTCCGAAGAGGCTTAATACCCTTCGACCCTGCATCTGAAAGGGGCCGCGAGGCCCCTTTTGCCAACCGAAATCTGGAGAAGAGAAATGGCTGCTATCACCGCAAGCATGGTGGGCGAACTGCGTGCCCGCACCGACGCCCCGATGATGGAGTGCAAGAAGGCGCTGACCGAGGCCGACGGCGACATGGGCCGCGCCGAGGAAATCCTGCGCGTCAAGCTGGGCAACAAGGCCGGCAAGGCCGCCTCGCGCATCACCGCCGAGGGCGTGGTCGCCGCCGCCGTGGTCAATGGCAACGGCGCGATGGTCGAGGTCAACTGCGAGACGGACTTCGTTTCCAAGAACGACGCCTTCCTGGCCTTCGTGTCCGCCCTGGCCGGCCTGGTGGCCGAGCACGCCCCGGCCGATGTGGCCGCCCTGTCGGCCCTGCCGCTGTCGCAGGAAGGCTTCGGCCCGACGGTGGAAGACGTGCGCAAGGGCCTGATCGGCAAGATCGGCGAGAACATGACGATCCGCCGCTTCCAGCGCTACACCGGCAGCAAGCTGGCGACCTATCTGCACGGCACCCGCATCGGCGTGGTCGTCGAGTTCGACGGTGACGACGTGGCCGCCAAGGACGTGGCCATGCACATCGCCGCGATGAAGCCCGCCGCGCTGTCCAGCGCCGACGTGCCGGCCGATCTGGTCGAGAAGGAACGCAAGATCGCCACCGAGAAGGCCGCCGAGTCCGGCAAGCCGGCCGACATCGTCGCCAAGATGGTCGAGGGCTCGGTGCAGAAGTTCCTCAAGGAAGTCTCGCTGCTGGACCAGGTCTTCGTGAAGGCCGCCGACGGCAAGCAATCCGTGGGCGCGCACCTGAAGTCGGCCAACACCACGGTCAAGGGCTTCACGCTCTACGTGGTGGGCGAGGGCATCGAGAAGAAGGTCGATGACTTCGCGGCCGAAGTGGCGGCCCAGGTGGCGGCCGCCAAGGGTCAGTAAAGACTCCGCGAAATCAAAGGGCGCCCAAGTTGGCGCCCTTTAAACTTCCGGCCGCACCGGCGGCCATCATCCCGAGGACACCCATGCCCGCGTACAAGCGCATCCTGCTCAAACTCTCCGGCGAAGCCCTGATGGGCGACGACGCCTTCGGCATCAACCGCGCGACCATCGTGCGCATGGTGCAGGAGGTGCGCGAGGTGGTGGACATGGGCATCGAGGTGGCCATCGTCATCGGCGGCGGCAATATCTTCCGCGGCGTGGCGGGCGGCTCGGTCGGCATGGACCGCGCGACGGCCGACTACATGGGCATGCTGGCCACGGTGATGAACTCCCTGGCGCTGGCCGACACCATGCGCCAGGAAGGCATGACGGCCCGCGTGATGTCGGCCATCGGCATCGAGCAGGTGGTCGAGCCCTATGTGCGCCCGAAGGCGCTGCAATACCTGGAAGAGGGCAAGGTCGTCGTCTTCGCCGCCGGCACCGGCAACCCCTTCTTCACGACCGACACCGCCGCCGCGCTGCGCGGCGCCGAGATCGGCGCCGAGATCGTGCTGAAGGCCACCAAGGTCGATGGCGTCTACACGGCCGACCCCAAGAAGAACCCCGAGGCGACGCGCTATTCGCGCATCGGCTTCGACGAGGCCATCGCCCGCAATCTGCAGGTGATGGACGGCGCCGCCTTCGCGCTGTGCCGCGACCAGAAGCTGCCGATCAAGGTCTTTTCCATCTTCAAGCCCGGCGCGCTGAAGCGCGTCGTGGAAGGCGAGGACGAGGGCACGCTGGTCCACGTCTAAGTCGGTTTGGGGACAGAGCTACTCGCTTCGCCCGGGCGGTCAGTCCCGCAAAGCAAACAAGGTACAGATCATGAGCACCGCAGACATCAAGAAGAACGCTGAAGGCCGCATGGCCAAGTCCGTCGAGTCGCTGAAGGGCGAACTGCAGAAGATCCGCACCGGCCGTGCCCACCCCGGCATCCTCGACCAGGTCAGCGTCGATTACTACGGCTCCCTGGTGCCCATCTCGCAGGTGGCCAATGTCACGCTGCTGGACGCCCGCACCATCTCCGTCCAGCCCTGGGAAAAGGGCATGGGCGCCAAGATCGAGAAGGCCATCCGCGAAAGCGACCTGGGCCTGAACCCGGCCACCCAGGGCGATCTGATCCGCGTGCCGATGCCGCCGCTGACCGAAGAGCGCCGCCGCGACCTGACCAAGGTCGTGCGCAATGCCGGCGAGGACGCCAAGGTGGCCGTGCGCAATCTGCGCCGCGACGCCAACGAGCAGGCCAAGAAGCTGCTGAAGGACAAGGAAATCGGCGAGGACGACGAGCGCCGCAGCCTCGACGACGTGCAGAAGCTCACCGACCGCGTGATCGCCGAGATCGACAAGCTGATCTCGGCCAAGGAAGCCGAGATCCTGGCGGTTTGAGCACGGCCCCGATCGTGGCGCAAGACCGTCAGGCGCCGCCGCGCCACGTCGCCATCGTCATGGACGGCAATGGCCGCTGGGCCAAGAAGCGCTTTCTGCCGCGCTTCTTCGGCCACAAGGCCGGCGTGGACAGCCTGGTCAAGATCGTCCAGGCCTGCATCGACCGCGACATCGAGCACCTCACCGTGTTCGCCTTCTCCAGCGAGAACTGGAAGCGCCCGAGCGACGAGGTCTCCGGCCTGATGGGGCTGGTGCTGGCCGCCGTGAGCCGCTACCTCGCCAAGATGGGCGCGATGGGCGTGCGCATCCGCATCGTCGGTGACCGCGACGCGGTGTCGGACAAACTGCGCAACGCCTGGAACGAGGCCGAGACCAGCACCGCCCACAACTCCAAGCTGACCCTCAACGTTGCCTTCAACTACGGTGGACGCTGGGACATTGTGCAGGCTTGCCGCAAGGCCATGGCGGCCGGCGTGTCGGCCAGCGAACTGACCGAGGCCAAGCTGTCGGAGTTCATGGCCATGAGCTATGCGCCCGACCCCGACCTCTTCATCCGCACCGGCGGCGAGGTGCGCATCAGCAACTTCCTGCTCTGGCAGGCGGCCTACACCGAGTTCGTGTTCTCGGACTGCCTGTGGCCCGAGTTCGGCGAGCGTGAGTTGGATGCGGCCATCGCCGCCTTCCACGAGCGCGACCGCCGTTTCGGCGGCGTCAAGGACGCGGCCTGACATGCTCAAGACCCGCGTCATCACCGCCGTCGTGCTGCTGGCCGTCCTGCTGCCGGTGCTCTTCCAGCCCTCGCCCTGGCCCTTCGCCTGGGCGACCGTGCTGATGATGGGCGCGGCCGGCTGGGAATGGGCGCGGCTCAACGGCCTGCCGGGCACGGGCGCGCTGGCGGCCGGCGCGGCGCTGGCGCTGGCCTGCGTCTGGACGCTGCTGATCGGCGGCCTGCACGCGCCGCCGCCGTGGGTCTGGTCGGCCGCCAGCCTCGTGTGGGTGCTGGGCGGCGCCTATGCGCTGCGCGCCGGCCCGGCCGGCTGGCCGCGCATCGCGCGCGGCGTGCGGCTGGCCCTGGGCGCGGCGCTGCTCTGGGGCGCGTGGCTGGCCATCGTGCAGGCCAAGGTGCATGGCATCAACTTCATCCTGTCGGTGTTCTGCCTGGTCTGGATGGCCGACATCGCCGCCTATTTCGGCGGCCGCGCCTTCGGCAGACGCAAGCTCGCGCCGGCCATCAGCCCGGGCAAAAGCTGGGAAGGCGTGTGGAGCGGCCTGGCCGGCGTCATCCTGCTGGGCTTCACCTGGGTCCACGTCATCGACCTGAAGCTCGCCGTCGATTCGCCCAGCCTCTACACCCTGCTGGTGCAGCGCCACGGCTGGGTCTCGCTGCTGGCCCTGGTCTTCCTGGCGGCGATGAGCGTCGTCGGCGACCTGTTCGAATCCCTCGTCAAGCGCGCGGTCGGCGCCAAGGACAGCAGCGGCCTGCTGCCCGGCCATGGCGGCGTGCTGGATCGCATCGACGCGCTGCTGCCGGTCTTTCCCCTCGCCCTCGCGCTGATTTCGCTATGAACATGAGTCACGCACGGCCGTCCGAAGTGACTCAGCTCCCGCTTGGCGGGACAGCGCGCAGCGCGAAGGGTGCACCATGATTCAACGTGTCTGCGTGCTGGGCTCGACCGGCTCCATCGGCGTCAACACGCTGGACGTGATCGCCCGCCACCCCGAGCGCTACGAGATCGTCGCGCTGAGCGCGATGAGCCGCGTGGATGAACTGCTGGCGCAATGCCTCGCCTGCCGGCCGCGCTTTGCCGTCATGCCCGAGCGCGCCGCCGCCGCGCGCCTGCGCACGCTGCTGCGCGAGGCCGGCAGTGCGACCGAGGTGCTGGACGGCGCCCGGGCGCTGGCCGACGTGGCCGCGCACCCGGAGGTGGACACCGTGATGGCCGCGATCGTCGGCGCCGCCGGCCTGGCGCCTGCCATCGCCGCCGCGCGCGCCGGCAAGCGCCTGCTGCTGGCGAACAAGGAAGCCATCGTCGTCGGCGGTGCGCTCTTCATGCAGGCCGTGGCCGAGGGCGGCGCGACGCTGCTGCCCATCGACAGCGAGCACTCCGCCATCTTCCAGTGCCTGCCCGAAGACCGCGCCGCCTGGCATGAGCGCATCGACCACATCGTGCTGACCGCCTCGGGCGGCCCCTTCCGCACGCGCGACCCGGCGACGCTGGCCGGGGTGACGCCCGACCAGGCCTGCGCCCACCCGAACTGGGTCATGGGCCGCAAGATCTCGGTGGACTCGGCGACCATGATGAACAAGGCGCTCGAAGTCATCGAGGCGCGCTGGCTGTTCAACCTCGCGCCGGAGCAGATCCGCGTGCTGATCCACCCGCAGAGCATCATCCATTCGATGGTGGTCTGCCGCGACCAGTCCGTGCTCGCGCAGCTCGGCACGCCCGACATGCGCGTGCCCATCGCCTACGGCCTCGCCTTCCCCGAGCGCATCACGTCCGGCGCTAACCGCCTGGACCTGCTGACCACGCAGAGCCTGACCTTTGAAGAAGCCGACGCCGCCCGCTTCCCCGGCCTGCACCTGTCCTGGCAGGCGCTGCGCGGCCCCGAGGGCAGCACGACGGTGCTGAACGCGGCCAACGAGATCGCCGTCGATGCCTTCCTGAACGGCCGCCTGCGCTTCGACCGCATCCACGCCGTCAATGCGCAATGCCTGGCCGAGGTGCAGCCCGGCGACTGCGGCAGCATCGCGGCGCTGCTCGACCTCGACGCCCGCGCCCGTCTCCACGCGGCCCGACTGCTGTGACGACACTGCTCGCCTTCCTCGCCGCGCTGGCGCTGCTGATCGCCATCCACGAATGGGGCCACTACCGCGTCGCGCGGGCCTGCGGCGTCAAGGTGCTGCGCTTCTCCATCGGCTTCGGCCCGGTGCTGTGGCGCCGCGCCGGCCGCGACGGCACCGAGTTCACGCTCGCCGCGCTGCCGCTGGGCGGCTACGTGCGCATGCTGGACGAGCGCGACGGCGCCGTGCCTCCCGACGAGCGTGCGCAAGCCTTCAACCAGCGGCCGCTGCGCCAGCGCGCCGCCATCGTCGCGGCCGGCCCGGCGGCCAACTGGGTGCTGGCCGTGCTGCTGTTCGCCGCCGTCGCCTGGCTGGGCAGCGAGGTGCCCAGGGCCGTGCTCGGCACGCCGCCGGCCGGCTCGCTGGCCGAGGACGCCGGCCTGCATGCGGGCGACCAGGTGCGCGCCGCCTCGGCCGACGGCCAGCAGTGGCAGGAGCTGGCCTCGCTGGCCGAACTGCAGTCCGCCGTCGCGCGCGCGATGGCGCTGGGCGAGCCCCTGCATCTGTCGGTCAGTGGCAGCGACGGCCATGGCGAGCGCAGCGTGCGGCTGGGCACCGAGCGCCTCGCCGGCCGTGCGCCCGACGCCCGGCTTTTCAACGACATCGGCCTCGTGCCGCTGGCCGAGCCGCTGATCCGCGAGGTCGGCGCCGACGGCGCGGGCGCGGCGGCCGGCTTGCAGGCGGGCGACCGCGTGCTCACCATCGACGGCCAGCCCGTGCCCGATGCCGGCTTCCTGCGCGACGCCATCCGCCGCGCCCACGACGGCGAGCAGCCGCGTGCCATGGACTGGCGCGTCGAGCGCGGCGGCCAGACCGTCGAGCTGCGGCCGACGCCGCGCCTCGTCGAGGACGGCGGTCAGCGCATCGCGCGGCTGGAAATCGGCGTCGGCTCGCCGCCCGAGCGCGTCTTCGTCAGCTACGGCCTGCTCGACGGACTCTGGCGCGGCGCCGCGCAGAGCTGGGACATGGCCGCCACCACCGTGCGCCTGCTCGGCCGCATGCTGGTGGGCGAGGCCTCGGTCAGGAACCTCAGCGGCCCGCTGACCATCGCCGACTACGCCGGCCAGTCCGCCCAGGCCGGCCTTGCGCCCTATCTCGACTTCCTCGCCAAGATCTCGATGAGCCTCGCGGTGCTGAACCTGCTGCCGCTACCGATGCTCGACGGCGGGCACCTCATGTATCATCTTTTCGAGGGTCTGAGCGGCCGCCCCGTCCCCGAGCGGTGGCAGCAATTCCTGCAGCGCGCCGGCGCGCTGATCCTGATGCTGATGATGGCCTTGGCCCTTTCCAACGACGTCGCCCGCTTCGCGGGCTGGCACTGACACTCCCCCGGTCCCCATGTCCTTTTCTTTCAGTTCGGGAGCGACGCTTCGCCCCTCACTCCTGGCTTTGGCTCTCGCGGGGATGTTCCAGCCGGGCGCCGCCTGGGCGGTCGATCCCTTCGTGCTGCGCGACATCCGCGTCGAGGGCCTGCAGCGCACCGACCCGGGCACCGTCTTCGCGTCGCTGCCCTTCCGCATCGGCGACACCTACAACGATGAAAAGGGTGCCGCCGCGCTGCGCGCGCTGTTCGCCACCGGCCTGTTCAAGGACGTGCGCATCAATATCGACGGCAGCGCCGTCGTCGTCGTCATCGACGAGCGCCCCATCATCGCCAACGTCAACTTCGTCGGCCTGAAGGAGTTCGACACCGAGGCCCTGTCCAAGTCGCTGAAGGACGTGGGCATCGGTGAGGGCAAGCCCTTCGACAAGGCCCTGGCCGACCGCGCCGAGCAGGAACTGAAGCGCCAGTACCTGACGCGCAGCCTCTACGGCGCCGAGGTCACGACCACCATCACCCCGATTGAGCGCAACCGCGTCAACGTCAGCTTCAACGTCACCGAGGGCGACCCGGCCAAGATTGCCGAGATCCGCATCCTCGGCAGCAAGGTCTTCTCCGAGAGCACGCTGCTGGGCCTGCTAGAACAGACCAGCAGCGGCTGGCTGACCTGGTACACCAAGACCGACCGCTATTCGCGCGCCAAGCTCAACGCCGACCTCGAAACCATCCGCAGCCACTACCTGAACCGCGGCTATCTGGAATTCGCCGTCACGTCCACGCAGGTCACGATCTCGCCGGACAAGCAGAGCATCAGCATCGCCATCACCGTCAGCGAGGGCCAGCCCTACACCATCACCGGCGTCAAGCTCGAAGGCGACTACCTCGGCCGCGAGGACGACTTCAAGCGCCTCGTCTTCATGCGTCCCGGCCAGGCCTACAACGGCGAGGCGGCGGCGATGACGACGCGCGCCTTCAACGACCTCTTCGGCACCTATGGCTACGCCTTCGCGCGCGTGGACAGCCGGCCCGAGATCGACCGCGCCACCGGCCAGGTCGTCGTCACCTTCGTCGCCGAGCCGCAGCGCCGCGTCTATGTGCGCAAGGTCATCATCTCGGGCAATTCGCGCACGCGCGACGAAGTCATCCGTCGCGAATTCCGCCAGTTCGAGGCGGCGTGGTACGACGGCCAGAAGATCAAGGCCTCGCGCGACCGCGTCGAGCGCCTGGGCTACTTCAAGGACAAGGAAGTCACCATCGACACCCAGGAGGTGCCCGGCGCGCAGGACCAGGTGGACGTGATCCTGACCGTCGTCGAGCGCCCCACCGGCGCCATCACCGTTGGCGCCGGCTATTCCAGCCAGACCCGGCTGTCGCTTTCCGGCTCGATCCGCCAGGACAACGTCTTCGGCTCGGGCAACTACCTCGGCATCGACATCGCCACGGCCCGCACCGGCCGCCAGTTGCAGATCAGCACCGTGGACCCGTATTTCACGGTGGATGGCGTGTCCCGCGCCGTCGATGTGTTCTACCGCACGACCCGCCCGATCAACACCCTCGGCGAGGAATACCAGTACGTCACCAAGGGCGGCGCGATCCGCTTCGGCGTGCCCTTCTCCGAGATCGACACGGTCTTCTTCGGCCTCGGCTACGAGCAGACCAATATCACCACCTCGCGTGGCCTGCCCAACAGCTACTTCCTGTTCCGCAACCAGTTCGGCGAACGCAGCAACTCGGTGCCGCTGACCATCGGCTGGCAGCGCGACAGCCGCGACAGCGTCATCTCGCCGATGCGCGGCCGCTACCAGCGCGTCAACGTCGAGCTGAGCCCCGTCGGCGACGCCCAGTTCGCGCGCATCAATCTGCAATACCAGCAGTATTTCGACATCACGAACAAGATCACGCTGGGCGTCAACAGCGAACTCGGCTGGGGTGTCGGCCTGGGCGGCAAGCCCTATCCGATCTTCAAGAACTTCTACGGCGGCGGCCTGGGCTCGGTGCGCGTCTTCGAGGCCGGCTCGCTCGGCCCCGTGGACATCACCGGCTCCTACAGTGGCGGCAGCAAGCGCTTCAACACCAATGCCGAGCTGTACCTGCCGGTGCCGGGCAGCGGCAACGACCGCAGCTTCCGCATCTTCGGCTTCCTGGACGCCGGCAACGTCTGGGGCTCCAGCCTGGCCGAGAAGGTCAGCTTCGACACCATTCGCGTGTCGGCCGGCTTCGGCCTGTCGTGGATCTCGCCGATGGGCCCGCTGCGCCTCAGTTACGGCAAGCCTATCCGCAAGCAACGCACGGATAGAATCGAGAAATTCCAATTCCAGATCGGGACTGCATTCTGATGATGAGCAAGCTCTTGCAATCGGTGGCTCTGGCCGCTTCGATGATGGTGGCCACCACGGCCGTGCAAGCCCAGGAACTGAAGATCGGCTACGTCAACAGCGAGCGCGTGCTGCGCGAGGCCAACCTGGCCAAGACCGCACAGGCCAAGCTGGAAGCCGAATTCGGCAAGCGCGAGAAGGACCTGCGCGACCTGGAAACCCGGCTGCGCGGCGCGGCCGAGAAGCTGGAGAAGGATGCGCCCACGCTGTCCGAGGCCGAGCGCAACCGCCGCCAGCGCGACGTGGTCGAGCAGGAACGCGACCTGCAGCGCAAGCGCCGCGAATGGCAGGAAGACCTGACCCAGCGCAAGAACGAGGAACTGTCCGCCGTGGTCGAGAAGGCCAACCGCGTCATCAAGCAGATCTTCGACGCCGAGAAGTACGACCTGATCCTGCAGGACGCCATCCACTTCAGCGCCCGCGTGGACATCACCAAGAAGGTGATCGACGCGCTGAACGCGCAGAAGTGAGCGTGATGGGCACCGCGCCCGTCACCCCCGCCGAGCTGATCGCCGCCTTGGGCGGCGATTTGCTTGGGGGCTCCGATAGCTGCATCAGCCGCATCGCGCCGCTGGACGAGGCGGGGCCCGATGCGATCAGCTTCCTCGCCAACCCGCGCTATCAGGCACAACTGGCGACGACGCGGGCCGGCTGCGTCATCGTGTCGCCGGCCAGCGCCGAAGCGGCCGCCGCGCGTGGCGCCGCCATCGTCACGCCCGACCCCTATCTCTACTTCGCCCGGCTCACGCAATGGTGGGCCGCCCGCGCGCGCCCGGCCGCGGGCGTGGGCGTGCATCCGAGCGCCATCGTGCATGCGGACGCACGGTTAGGCGAGTGCGTCGAGATCGGCCCGCTGGCCGTCATCGAGGCCGGCGCCGTCATCGGCGACCACGCACGCATCGGTGCGCATGGCGTCGTCGAGCGTGGCGCCATCGTCGGCGCGTACACGCGGCTCGCCGCGCGCGTCGTGCTGGGCCATGGCTGCCGCATCGGCGCGCGCGGCGTCGTCCACAGCGGCGTCGTCATCGGCGCGGACGGCTTCGGCTTCGCGCCGAGCAAGGACGGCTACGTCAAGATCGAGCAGTTGGGCAACGTCAGCATCGGCGACGACGTGGAGATCGGCGCCAACACCTGCATCGACCGCGGCGCGCTGGCCGATACCGTCATCGAGGACGGCGTCAAGCTCGACAACCTGATCCAGATCGCCCACAACGTCCACATCGGCCGCCACACCGCGATGGCCGGCTGCGCGGCCGTCGCCGGCTCGACGCGCATCGGCGCCAACTGCACCATCGGCGGCGCGGCCAACATCATCGGCCACCTGACTATCGTGGACGGCGTCCACATCGCCGCCGCGACGACGGTGACGAGCAGCATCACCGCGCCGGGCGCCTACGGCGGCCCCTATCCGTTTGAAGACAATGCCGGCTGGCGCAAGAACGCGGCGACGCTGCGCCAACTGCACACCCTGAGAGAGCGTGTCCGCGCGCTGGAAAAGAAATGACCCAAGAGACAAGCCCGACATGCCCGACGGCCCCGATGACGATGGACATCCACGACATCCTCAAGCGCCTGCCGCACCGCTACCCCATCCTGCTGGTGGACCGCGTGGCCGAACTGCACAAGGGCGAGCGCATCCGCGCGATCAAGAACGTCTCCATCAACGAGCCCTTCTTCAACGGCCATTTCCCGCACCGCCCGGTGATGCCCGGCGTGCTCATCCTCGAAGCCCTGGCCCAGGCGGCCACGCTGCTGGCCATCGAGAGCGTGGGCATCACGCTGGACGAGAAGTCGGTGGTCTATTTCGCCGGCATCGACGGCGCGCGCTTCAAGCGTCCGGTCGAGCCCGGCGACCAGTTGATCCTCGAAGTGACGCTGGGCCGCGCCAAGGCCGGCATCTACAAGTTCGCGGCCAAGGCATTGGTCGGCGATCAGGTGGCCGCCGAAGCAGAACTGATGTGCACGATGCGCCGCATCAATGACTGAGCCCACCTCCTACCGGCTTTGCCGGCCCCCTCAAGGGGGCGCACCGTTCGGCCTGGCGAAGCCAGTTCCGCAGGTGCTGCTGGAGGGATCGAGCCCGTGCCCTGCGCGTGCTTCTCGGGAGGCCACATGGCGTTGATCCATCCCACGGCGTTGATCGACCCCGCCGCCGAATTGGACGCGTCGGTCAGGGTCGGCGCCTACTCACTGATCGGCCCGCACGTGAAGATCGGCGCGGGCACCGTCGTCGGCCCCCACGTCGTCATCGAGGGCCACACGACCATCGGCCGCGACAACCGCTTCTTCCAGTTCAGCTCCATCGGCGCGGCCAACCAGGACAAGAAATACGCCGGCGAGCCGACGACCCTCGTCATCGGCGACCGCAACACCATCCGCGAGTTCTGCACGCTCAACGTCGGCACGGTGCAGGACCGGGGCGAGACGACGGTCGGCGACGACAACTGGATCATGGCCTACTGCCACCTCGCCCATGACGTGGTGATCGGCAACGAATGCGTGCTCGCCAATAACGCGACGCTTGCGGGCCATGTGCAGGTGGGCCACCACGTCACCATCGGCGGCCTGACCGGCATCCTGCAGCGCATGCGCATCGGTGACCACGCGATGATCGGCTTCCAGGCCCATGTCGCGCAGGACGTGCCGCCCTTCATGACGGTGGACGGCAACCCGCTGGCGGCGCGCGCCGTCAACGTCGTCGGCCTGAAGCGGCGCGACTTCTCCGCCGAGCGCATCGGCGTCATCCGCCAGATCTACAAGCTGCTCTACCGCAGCGGCCACACGCTCGATGAAGCGAAAGCGGCCATCGCCGAGCTGCGTGGCACGGAAGGCGGCGCGGCCGATGGCGACATCGACAATATGCTCGCCTTCCTCGCCGCCTCGACGCGCGGCATTGTTCGGTAGCCGATGCCAACCGCGCCCCGCCTCGGCATGGTGGCCGGCGAGGCCAGCGGCGACCTGCTGGCCGGCCTGCTGCTGCAAGGGCTGCGCGCGCGCTGGCCGGCGCTGACGGCGCAGGGCATCGGCGGGCCGAAGATGCTGGCCCAGGGTTTCGAGACTTGGTGGCCGCACGGCAAGCTGTCCATCTTCGGCTACGTCGATGCGTTGCTGAACCTGCGCGAACTGCTGTTCATCCGCAAGCAGCTGGGCAGCCGATTGATCGCCGACAGGCCCGACCTGTTCATCGGCGTCGATGCGCCCGACTTCAATTTCGGCCTGGAGGCGCGGCTGCGCGCGGCCGGCATCAGGACGGTTCACTTCGTCTGCCCGTCCATCTGGGCCTGGCGGCCGGAGCGCATCGAGACGATCAGGCGCGCGGCCGACCATGTGCTCTGCCTCTTCCCCTTCGAGCCCGAAATCCTTCACCGGGCCGGCATCGGCGCGAGCTATGTCGGCCACCCGCTGGCGGACGCGATCCCGATGGAGCCGCCGCGCGCCGCCGCGCGCGAGGCGCTGGGGCTTGCCGAGGAGGGCGACACCGTCATCGCGCTGCTGCCCGGCAGCCGCCGCAGCGAAATCCAGCACATCGCCCCGGCGCTGATCGGCGCGGCCCGCTTGCTGGCCCGGCCCGGCCGGCGCTTCGTGATGCCCGTCGTGCCGGGGCTGCGCGGCCTGGTCGAGCCGCTGCTGCAAGGCGCGGACATCCGACTGCTCGATGGCCAGTCCCACGCCGCGCTGGCGGCCTGCGACCTGACGCTGGTCGCCAGCGGCACGGCCACGCTCGAAGCGGCGCTGTTCAAGCGCCCCATGGTCATCGCCTACCGCATGAATGCGCTGAACTGGTGGCGCATGAAGGGCCGGGGCCTGCTGCCCTGGGTGGGCCTGCCCAACATCCTGGCGCGCGAATTCCTCGTGCCCGAACTGATCCAGAACGACTGCACGCCCGAGCGCCTCGCCGCCGAGGCCGAGGCCCTGCTCGCGGACGTGCCGCGCCGCGCGGCGCTGCACGCGCGCTTCACCCAACTCCACGAACTGCTGCGGCAAGACACCGCCCAGCGTGCCGCCGATGCGATCGCGGAACTGCTCCCCGCTTGAACAGACCAGCCTCGACTGGACGCCGCCCGGCCTCGTCGCCGGCGTGGACGAAGCCGGCCGTGGCCCGCTCGCCGGCCCGGTGTTCGCGGCCGCCGTCATCCTCGACGAACTGCAGCCCATCGCCGGCCTCGCCGACTCCAAGGCCCTGAGCCCGGCCAAACGCGCGCGGCTCTACGACGAGATCCGTGCCAAGGCCCTGTGCTGCTGCATCGCCGAGGCCAGCACCGAGGAGATCGACCGCCTCAACATCCTCGGCGCCACGCTGCTGGCCATGCAGCGCGCCGTCGCCGGCCTGCGCCTGCGGCCCGCGCTCGTGCAGGTGGACGGCAACCGCCTGCCCGTGCTGCCCATGCCCGCCGAGGCCATCGTCAAGGGCGACGCCAAGGTCAAGGCCATCTCGGCGGCCAGCATCCTCGCCAAGGTGGCGCGCGACTGTTTTTGCGAACGCATGCACGAGAGCCATCCGCACTACGGCTTCGCCACGCACAAGGGCTACCCCACGCCCGAGCACCTCGCCGCGCTGCGCGAACACGGCGCCAGCCCCTGGCACCGGCGCAGTTTCGGGCCCGTGAAAGCCTGCCTGTGAAGACCGAACACATCACCTCGCGCGACAACCCGGCCCTCGTGCGCCTGCGCAAGCTCGCCGCTGAACCGGGCGCTTATCGCAAGACCGGCAGCGTCTGGATCGAAGGCGACCACCTGCTGCGCGCGGCCCTGCAACGCGGCTGGCGTCCGGCCCTCGTCGTGCTGACCGAGGCGGCGATGCAGGATGCGGCACTCGCCGCGCTGGCTGAGTCCGCGCCGCGCGCGCTGGTCGTGCCGGCCGCGCTGTTCAAGGCCCTGAGCGGCCTGGAATCGCCCGCGCAGATCGGCGCGGAACTGAATCTGCCCGCTGCGCCGGCCCTCGACCCGCAGGCGGCCAGCGTCGTGCTCGACCGCCTGCAGGACGCCGGCAACGTCGGCGCCATTCTGCGCAGCGCGGCGGCCTTCGGCGTGCGGCAGGTGCTGGCGATCAAGGGCACGGCCGCGCTGTGGTCGCCCAAGGTCGTGCGGGCGGGGCAGGGCGCCCACTTCGGGCTGCGGCTGATCGAAGGGTTGGCGGTGGACGAGCTCGCGCCGCTCACCGTGCCCCTGGTCGCCACCAGTTCGCACACCGGGCAGGCGCTGCACCGCGTCGCGCTGCCCGCGCCCTGTGCCTGGGTCATGGGCCATGAGGGGCGGGGCGTGTCGGCCGAACTGATGGCCCGCTGCGCCTTGACGGTGGGCATTCCCCAGCCGGGCGGCGAGGAGTCGCTGAACGTCGCGGCGGCGGCGGCGATCTGCCTATACGAGAGCGAGCGGCAGAGGGGCTGAGAGGCTGCCGGGCCGGCATGCCGCCACTCCACAAAATTGAGGATGACTTTCGCCACGCGATGCCTATCGTCGCCATCCATCAACGGCCATGGCGGCCGGAAGAGGAGCGAGCGATGGGAAGCAGGCTGGATCGGGCGCTGGGTGCGCTGGCAATCGCCGCCTTGGCGGGGTGCGCGAACCTCAATGCCGTCAAAAAGGACTTCACGCTGACGAACGGTGCGGCGGTCAGCATCGACGCGAAGCAACGGGCGATCTTCAGTGTGGCTTTGCCGGGCACCGACGGCAAGGGCGATGACAAGGGCGGTGGCCCATCCCGCACCGTCGTCTGCGCGGAGCCGAGCCCGGATGCGCTGTCTGCGCTGGCAGCCACCCTGGGCGTCGATGTCGCCGTGGCCGCCAAGTCCCTGGGTCTGGCCTATGGTTCGCAGGAGTCGGCCGCGAGCATCGGGCTGCGGACGCAGACCATTCAGACCCTGCGCGACGCCATGTACCGCCTCTGCGAGGGCTATGCCGGCGGCGCGCTCGACGACGTAGGCTTCCTTCGGCTGCAGCGGCGCTACCAGGCCGTGATGCTGGGGCTGCTGGCCATCGAGCAGCTCACCGGCGCGACGGTGGCCAGCCAGGCCACGATGGGCGGCAACGGGGCGGCGAAGGTCGGCAACAGCTTCGGGCAGGTCTCCGCCCTCGTCACCGACCTGCGCCAGAAGCAGATCGTGGCCCAGGCCACGGTGAAGCAGAAGGGCGATGCCGTCGAGGCGAAGAAGAAAGCGGTCACCGCTGCCGAGGCAGATCTGAAGAAGGCGACCGAAGAGGCTGAGGGAGAAGAGACCAAGGAGCTGGAGAATGCCCGCGCCGCCCATACCGCCCGTGGCGGCGAACTGGCGGCTGCCGAAGGCGAGTTGGCCAAGGCCAAGCAGGCCGAGGCGGTGGCGAGCGCCGATCTGGAAAGCCTGGAGCAACTGCGCAAGGAGATGGACCGGGCCAGCGCCGTGACGGCTGCCAGCGCCCAGCTTGGCGGCGTCAGCCATGCGGCATCGGGCGCGGGCGACGGGCAGGCCGCCGAGCGCGTCGCCCAGGCCGTCGAGAACATCGTCAACACCATCGTCAACCACGACTATTCGAGAGAAGCCTGTATGGACTGGATGCTGTCGAGGACGATGCGGGACTCCTACGCCAAGAACCTTGCCGACGCTCCCTCGCTGATCCAAATCCAGGTGCAGATGTGCTACGAGGAACGCAAGATGGCGCAGGAACTGGCGCTCGCCAAGCTGCAGATGGATGCCGAAGTGGCGGTGGCATCGGCACGGAAGGCGGGCGCCGAACGAGCGGCTCCCGAGCCCGCGCCCAAGGCAGCGGAGAGGGGGGCTGGCAAGCCGGCTTCCACCAGCAAGGCCGCCAAGCCGAAGCCGCCGGGCAAGGAAGGCGCCGCGCCTCTCAGGCCCGCCGCCGATGACGCACAAAGGCAACCCGAGGTGCCACCCGCGCCGACGGTCACTATCCAGCCGCCACCCAAGTCCGCCTTCGATCCCGCCAGCGCTGCGGAGCGGATCAACAAGATCATCAACGAGGCAGCCAAGTCCAAGGGCGGTAGCTAAACCGGCATCCGGTACCGCTGCCCCCTGAAGCGCAGCAGCAGTTCGCGCGGGCCGATCTGCTCCAGCACGAGGTCGGCGCCCAGGCGGGCGCCTTCGCGCAGCACTTCGCCGTTGACGATGACCATGCGGCTGGCCGGGTCGTCGGAGTAGACCGAGCCACCGATGGCTAACTGCGGCAATGCGCGGCGCGTGCTCTCGGGCAGGTCGGACAGGCGCGGGATGGGGGCTTCGGCAACCGGCACCGAGGCCGGCGGTGCCACGGGAACCGGTGCCGGCATGGCGGCGACCATCGCGCCCGGCGGCGGCGCGGGCGGGAGATAGGGCGAGCCGGACGCCGCAGGCTGCGGCAGCGGTGCGTTGGCGGCCGTCTGCATGGGTGCTGGCGCCGGCCGCGGTGCGGGCGGGGCGGCTTCGGGCGGGCCGCCGGCCCACCAACTGCCGGCGCCGATGCCGGCCAGCAGCAACAGGCCGCCGCCGGCCCAGGGCAGCCAGCGGCGCGGGCCGGCGGCCGGCGCGGTCCCGCTGTCGGACAGGGGCTGGGTGTGCAGGCCCGGCACCTGGCCGCGCTCGCGTTCGCGGTCGGCTTCGGCGCGGCGCAGGGCGTCGAGGATGTAGGACATGGTCAGTCGAGTCGCGGTTCGGCCACGCCGGTGGCGCGGTTGATCTGCATCAGCGTGATGGGGCCGGCGAGGCCGTCGGGCTGCAGGCCCTGGCTGGCCTGGAAGGCGCGGACGCTGTTCATGCCGCCGGGGACGCGGGCGAGTTGGGTGGCCAGCCAGTCGTTCAGCGGGCGGGCGTCGTCGGCCCGGGTGGCGTAGCCGGGCGGCGGGCGCCAGAAGGTGCTGAACTCGCCGCGCCAGACGGCGGCCAGTTCGGTCAGCGCGACGCGGCGCGGTACGCCGTCCACCAGCAGCGTGGCCTGCTGCTCGCGGAGCCCGACCAGGGCGGCGAGGGCCAGGGGCTGGCCGGGGCGCTGCAGGGTGAGCAGCACGGGGCGGTCGATCAGGCGGATCAGCGACAGGCTGCCGCTGGTGCTGCGGTAGCACTGCAGGCCGTGTTGCGCGGCGGTGGCGCAGGGCTCGGCCTGGGCGGGCAGCGGCAGGCCCCAGCGCTGCGCGAGCGCGGCCCAGGCGTCGCCGTCGCGCGGCGTCCAGTCGGCCAGATGCAGGGGCTCGACACTGCTGGCGGCCGAGGCGGGCGGTGTGGGTGCCGAGGCGCTCGCTGCGGCGCTTGCGGCTGCGGCCGGGGCGGCGGCGTGCGTGGCTTGCGGGCGCTGTTGCAGCGCCCAGGCCAGCCCGGCGCCGGCCACGGCGGCGGCCAGCACGGCCAGGCCGAGGCGGGCAGCGGCGGGGCGGCGCGTTGGCGGGTCGGGCGGCGCGTCGAACACTTCGGCCGCCGCGCGGCGCACGATGGCCGGCCCGATCTGCGCGTGGCCGCTGGCGTAGCCGCCGAGCAGCGCGCGGTCGCAGAGCAGGTTGATGCGGCGCGGCACGCCGCGCGTGAGGCGGTGGATGAGGCGCAGCGCGGCGGCGTCGAAGGGCAGGGCGCCGCTGAGGCCGGCGACATTGAGGCGGTGGCGGATGTATTGCGCCGTCTCGGCCTCGGCCAGCGCGCCGAGGTGGAAGCGGGCGATGACGCGCTGCGCCAGTTGTTCCAGCTCGGGCCGGGCCAGCATGCCGCGCAGTTCGGGCTGGCCGATCAGCACCACCTGCAGCAGCTTGCGCTCGGCGGTTTCCAGGTTGGTCAGCAGGCGCAGTTGTTCCAGCACGTCGGCGGAGAGGTTCTGCGCCTCGTCGATGATGAGCACGTTGTTGCGCCCGGCCGCGTGCTGGGCGAGCAGGAAGGCGTTGAGCGGATCGACGTAGTCCTTCACGGTCTGCGCCGCAGGCGGCACGGGCGGCATGGGCACATGGAACTCGTCGCAGATCGCGCGCAGCAGCTCGGTGACGGTGAGCTTGGGGTTGAAGATGTAGGCGACGTTGCAGTGCGCCGGGATCTGTTCCAGGAAGCAGCGGCAGACGGTGGTCTTGCCGGCGCCGATCTCGCCGGTCAACAGCACGAAGCCGCCGCCGCCGTCCAGCCCGTACAGCAGGTGAGCGAGCGCCTCGCGGTGACGCTCGCTCATGAACAGGTAGTGCGGGTCCGGCGCGATCGAGAACGGCGCTTGTTTCAAGCCGAAGAAGGGCGCGTACATGGGGCGGCAGGATAACCATTGCACCGGGGCGCCCGTCCGCCGTTCCGGCGCGCTGGGTATACTTGCAATCGAGAATGATTCTCATTACATTCACATGATGCTTGCCGGCCCCACTTCGACCCCGCCTTCGCCCCAGCCTGCGCCGCTGGCTCCGAGCCTGGCTGCGGGACAGCCCCGTCACATCGACAGCGCCACGCTGCTCGGCCCGCGCGGCGAGGTCTTCATCGTCCACCACCAGCAGGTCTACCGCCTGCGCGTGACGGCCCAGGGCAAGCTGATCCTGACGAAATAGTCCTCCCGCTCCCCGCCGATCCCCCCATCGCGCCAGCCAGCCGCAGCCAGCCAGCGCTCTCCACCGGAGACTCCCGTGCTGAACACTGCCCCCGCGCCGGTCGCGGACCTTTGCCAGGCCTATCTGGACGCCCGCGCCGCCGGTGCCACGCGCCACCGCGACATCGCCCACGCCATCGGCGTCACCGAGGGCATGCTGATCGACGCCCACGTGGCGGCGCCCCATGCCGGCACCGGCCTGCAGGCCCGCCGCCTGCGCCGCGACTTCCCCCGCCTGCTCTCCGAGCTCAGCCGTGCCGGCGAGCTGATGGCGCTGACGCGCAACGAGCACTGCGTCCACGAGCGCAGTGGCGTCTACGAACACCTCAGCGCCGAAGGCCCGCCCGGCCGCGAGATGGGCCTGGCGCTGGGCGAGGACATCGACCTGCGCCTCTTCTACAGCCACTGGGCGCATGGCTATGCGGTGCGCGAGGGCGAGCAGCAGAGCCTGCAGTTCTTCGACGCGCGCGGCGTCGCCGTCCACAAGGTCTTCACGCGCCCGGCCACCCAGCTTGCCGCCTGGCAGGCGCTGTGCATGGAATGGGCCGACCCCGACGCCCCCGCGCCGCAGTGGTCCACCGAGGCGCCGCCCGTGGCCGTCGATGCGCCCGAGGTGGATGCCGAAGCCTTCCGCGCCGGCTGGGCCGCGCTGCGCGACACGCACGAGTTCTTCGGCCTGCTGCGCCGGCACGGCCTGCGCCGCATCACGGCGATGCGCCTCGCCGCGCCGGAGTTCGTGCAGCCCGTGGACCTGCACGCCGCCCGCGTGCTGCTGGAAGGCGCGGCGGCCAACGGCACGCCGATCATGGTCTTCGTCGGCAACCCCGGCGTCATCCAGATCCACGGCGGGCCGGTCAAGCGCGTGGCCGTCATGGGCCCCTGGCTGAATGTGCTGGACCCACGCTTCAACCTGCATCTGCGCGAGGACGCCATCGCCGAGGCCTGGGCCGTGCGCAAGCCGACGGTGGACGGCCTCGTCAGCTCGCTGGAGCTGTATGCGGCCGACGGCGAGCTGATCGCCCAGTTCTTCGGCCAGCGCAAGCCGGGCCAGCCCGAGCGCTGCGCATGGCGGCAATTGCTCGGCGGCCTGGTGGACGACCCGGCGTGGAGCGAGGACAGCGTGGGCTGCGCGGTATGAAGCGGCGCGATTGTTTCGCGCTGGCGGCGCTGCTGCCCGGGCTGGGCATGGCCCAGGCGCCCCAGCAGCCCCGCATGGTCAGCGTCGGCGGCGCCGTCACCGAGACGGTTTACGCCCTCGGCGCCCAGGGCCAACTGGTGGGCGTGGACACGACCTCGCTCTTCCCTGCCGAGGCCATGCGCCTGCCCCAGGTCGGCTATGCGCGCACGCTGTCGGCCGAAGGCGTGCTGGCGCTGGCGCCGCAGTTGCTGCTGGCCAGCGGCGAGGCCGGCCCGCCGCAGGTGCTGGACCAGTTGCGCCGTGCCGGCGTGCGCGTCGAGGTGCTGGACGAGCATCACCAGTTCGACGGCGTACTCGCCCGCACCCGGCGCATTGGCGCCCTCTGCGGCCGCGAGCGCGAGGCCGCGCAACTGGCCGCGCGGCTGCAGCAGGACTGGGCCGCGCGCCCCAGGCCGCCCGCCGGCAGTGCGCCGCGCGTGCTCTTCGTGCTCGCCCATGCCGGCGGCCAGTTGCGCGTGGCGGGCGAGGGCACGGGCGCGGACGCCATGCTCGCGCTGGCCGGCGCGCGCAATGCCTTTGCCGGCATGCAGGGCTACAAGGCGCTGACGGCCGAGGCCGCGCTGCAGGCCGCGCCCGACCTCATCCTTTGCACCGACCAGGGCCTGCAAGCCCAGGGCGGCGCCGACGGCCTGCTGCAGGCCCCTGGCCTCGCGCTGACGCCGGCGGGCCGCGCGCGCCGCGTGGCCAGCATGGACGCGCTGCTGCTGCTGGGCTTCGGCCCGCGCCTGCCCCAGGCCGTGGCCGAGCTGACGGGCAAGCTGCATGGACGCGCGGCTTGATCGCCGCGTGCTGACGCGCCGGCCCAAATTGCCGGGCGTGCCCGGCTGGCCGCTCGCGCTGGCGCTGCTGGCGGCGGCCATCGTCGTTGCCGCCAACAGCGGCGCGCTCAAGCTCGGCTGGGCCGACTGGCAGGCCCTGCTGGCCGGCGAGCCCACGCAGGGCGCGCTGGTGCTGGCGCAACTGCGCCTGCCGCGCGTGGCCTTCGCGGTCGTCGTCGGCGCGGCGTTGGGCCTGGCCGGCGCGCTGTCGCAGGGCGTGTTCCGCAACCCGCTGGCCGAGCCGACGCTGCTGGGCATCCCGGGCGGCGCCATCTGCGCCGTCGCGGTGGTGCTGACCCTGCTGTCCGCCTGGGCCGGCGGCCTGCCGGCCGCGTGGCGGCCCTTCGTCGTGCCCGCCGCCGCACTGGCCGGCGCGTGGCTGATGTGCGGCCTGCTGCAGGGGCTGGCGCGGCTGCTGGTGCCCGGCGCCGTCGCCGGCCTGCTGCTGGCCGGCCTCGCGCTCAACGCGCTGGCCTTCGCCCTCGTCGGCCTGTGCACCTATCTCGCCACCGACGAGCAGTTGCGCAACCTCACCTTCTGGCAACTGGGCTCGCTGGTGCTGGCGAGCTGGCCCATCGTCGCCGTGCTGGCCGTGGCGGTGGCCGGCGTGCTGGCCCTGTCGCGCCGCTGGGGCCAGGCCCTCAACGCGCTGGCGCTGGGCGAGGCCGTGGCCGCGCAGGTGGGCGTGCCGGTGGTGCGCCTGCGCCGCCTGCTGGTGCTGGCCCTGGCCCTGCTCAGCGGCCTGGCGGTGGCCTGGTGCGGGCTGATCGGCTTCATCGGCCTGCTGGCGCCGCATGCGGCGCGCGGCATCGTCGGCGCCGACGCGCGCCGCGTGCTGCCGGTGGCGGCCTGGTTCGGCGCGCTGCTGATGCTGCTGGCCGACACCGCCGCGCGCACCCTCGTCGTGCCGGCCGAACTGCCGGTGGGCATCCTGACGGCGCTGTTCGGCGCGCCCGTGCTCTTCCTGCTGCTGAAGCGGGCGCAGCGCGAGATCGGGGGCGGCTGGTGAGCCTGCTGCTGCTCGACGACGCGCTGCTGCTGCGCCACGGCCAGCGCTTCGGCCCCTTCGGCCTGCGCATCGGCGCGGGCGAGCGCGTGGCCCTGCTCGGCCCCAGCGGCGCGGGCAAGTCCACGCTGCTCAAGCTGATGTCCGGCGAACTCGCGCCCACCCAGGGCCGCGTGCTGCTCGGCGGCCAGCCCCTGGCCGCGCTGACCCCGCCGCAGCGTGCGCGCCGCCGCGCCGTGCTGCCGCAATCGCATCAAGTGGCCTTCGGCCTGCCGGTGGAACTCGTCGTCGGCCTGGGCCTATGGGCCAGCGAGGCGGGCGAGGGCGGCGAACGCCAGGTCCGCCAGGCCCTGGCCTGGGCACGCGCCGACCACCTGCACGGCCGCCGCCACGACCAGCTTTCCGGCGGCGAACAGGCCCGCGTGCAGCTCGCCCGCGTGCTGGCCCAGCTCGCCGACGTGCAAGGCGGCCTGCTGCTGGTGGACGAGCCCCTCGCCTCGCTCGACCCCGGCCTGCAGCTGGAACTGCTCGACACCCTGTCCACCTTCTGCCGCGAACGCGGCCATGCGCTGGTGGCCGTGCTGCACGACATTCCGCAGGCGCTCAACGGCTTCGACCGCCTCGTCCTCGTGCGCGGCGGCCAGTTGCAGGCCGACCTGCCCGCCGGCGCCGCCGCCCTGCCGGCGCTGGAAACCCTGTTCGGCCTGCGCCTGCAACTGCTGCCCGCCGCAGACGGCGGCTGGGCGCTGTCGGCACGCCGCGCGTCCGCAACCCCTGTTCCACCCGCCCTGGAGACCACCAATGGCTGAAGCCTGCTGCGCCGCCCACGCGGCCCCCCCGCCCGCCACCGGTTCGCGCCGCCGCCGCCTGTGGGAACTCGGCAGCCACGCGCACTGCCCCGTCGTCGGCGTCTGCGTGCCCCTGGAGCGCGTGCGCCAGCTCGCCAAGAAACTGCTGGTGCTGCAAGGCGACGAAGACGACTACACCCTGCACTGCAGCCTCGTCACCGCCGCCGCGCGCCGCAACGCCGTCGCCGAGGCGCTGCAGAAAGACCTGGAACAGCGCTTCGCCCTCGACCTCAAGCAGGCCGCCCAGGCCAAATGCCGCGACGGCCTGATGGCCTGGTGGCGCGGCCGCGCCGCCAGCGGCGAAATCGCCGGCGCCCTCTGGGCCACGCTGACCCATCCACGCTGCGACGAATGGCTGGAAATGCGCGTGCTGGGCCAGGTCCACATGCTGCAACACCAGGTCGGTGCCGCGCAGCGCGTGGACATCGTGCGCCACCGCGAACTCGCCACCGAACACCAGGCCCTGGCGCGCGACTACGCCGAAGTGCAGCAGCGCGTGAGCGCCTGGAGCCTGGAACACGCCCGCGAACAGCAGGCCTGGGAACAGGAGCGCCTGCAGATGCGCGCCGCACAGATCAGCCTGCAGACCCAGCTCGGCCAGGCCCGCGAGCAACTGCAACGCTGGCAGGCCGAGCGCCCCGACCTGCCCGAACGCGAGGCCCTGCAACAGCGCCTGGCCGAACAGGTCGAGCGCAACCAGGCCCTGCAGCGCGAGATCAACCGGCTGAACTCCCGCCCCGCCGATGCCGAGCCCGCACTGCCGCTGCCGCCCGCCATCGAGGAAGCGCCTGTGGTGCCACCGGTCGTGCTGGAGCACCGCGTCGTCCTCTGCGTCGGCGGGCGCGGCGGCAGCGTGCCGCAATACCGGCAGGCTGTGGAAGGCTGCGGCGCGCAATTCCTGCACCACGACGGCGGCAGCGAACACAAGCCCGCGCAACTCGAACCCCAACTGGCCGCCGCCGACCTCGTCATCTGCCAGACCGGCTGCATCAGCCACGACGCCTACTGGCGCGTGAAGGACCACTGCAAACGCCACGGCAAGCGCTGCGTCTTCGTCGATACGCCGAGCCGCAGCGCCTTCGAGCGGGCGCTGGCCGCCGCCGCGACCTAGAAAGCCAGCGCCGCCACCCCCACCCCGATCAGCGCCGCGCCGGCGATGCGCCAGCCGCGTTCGCCTTCGCCGAGCAACTGCCCGCCGAGCAGGGCGGCGAACAGCATCGACACCTCGCGGGCCGGTGCCACGCGCGACAGCGGGGCCTCGCGCACCGCCATCAGCACGAGGATGTAGGCCAGCGGCCCGAGGCCGGCGACGGCCAGCACGCCGCGCCAGGAGTGGCGCAGTTCGGGCCAGAAGCCGCGCGGGTCGCGCAGCAGGGCCGGCAGTTGCAGTGGCAGGCGCAGCAGATTGCCGAAGTAGTCCACCATCAGCGGCGACACGGCCAGCACCTTGACGGCATAACCGTCCAGCACTGTGTAGCCGGCAATCAGCGTGCCGGTGGCCGCGCCCCAGTAGAGGCCCTGGCGCCGCCGCCGCGCGGCCTCGGGGTCGTTGGCGCCGCCGCGCGGGCCCATGGTGATGAGCAGGATGCCGCCGACCACGCCGGCCAGGCCCAGCGCGCCGTGGAGGCCCAGGTGCTCGTCCAGCAGCACGACGGCGGCCAGGGCCGACAGCAGGGGGCCGCTGCCGCGCGCGACCGGGTAGACCACGGTCAGGTCGCTGGCCCGGTAGCCGGCGATCAGGCAGTTGAAATAGGCGAGGTGGACGGCGGCGCTGGCGGCGACGAAGCCCCAGGCCAGCGGCGACCAGCGCGGCAGTTCGTCCAGCCCCACCCACAGCACGGCGGGCAGCCACAGCAGCACGACGCCGAGGGCGCAGGCGAAGACGAAATGCCGGCCGCCGCCCCAGCGCTTGGCGGCGAGGTTCCAGAGCGCGTGAAGCAGGGCGGCGGCGAGGACGAGGGCGAGCGCGTGGGCGGGCATCGGCCGCTTTGCTCGATCAGTACACGAGCCGGTCCGGGCGGATGTCGCGCAGGATGGTCGTGGCGATTTCTTCGATGGACTTGTGCGTGGACGAGAGCCAGGCGATGCCTTCTCGCTTCATCAGCGCCTCGGCCTCGTTGACTTCGTAGCGGCAGTTCAGCAGTTCGGCGTATTTGCTGCCCGGGCGGCGCTCGTTGCGGATGGAGGCGAGGCGTTCGGGGTCGATGGTCAGGCCGAAGCATTTGCGCTTGTGCGGCAGCAGCGGCGCGGGCAGTTTGCGGCGCTCGAAGTCCTCGGGGATCAGCGGGTAGTTGGCGGCCTTGATGCCGTGCTGCATGGCGAGGTAGAGCGAGGTGGGCGTCTTGCCGCAGCGGCTGACGCCGACGAGGATGACCTCGGCCGTGTCGAGGTTGCGCGAGGACTGGCCATCGTCGTGCGCGAGCGAGAAGTTGATGGCCTCGATGCGGTCGTGGTATTCCTGACTCTCGGCCACGTCCGAGAAGCGGCCGACGCGGTGGTTGCTCTTGATGCCGAACTCGTCTTCCAGCGGTTCGATGAAGGTGCCGAACATGTCCATCACGCGGCCCTGGCAGTGCTCGCGGACGATCTTGAGCACCTCGCGGTCCACGAGCGTGGCGAAGACGATGGGGCGCTGGCCCTCGCGGACGGCGCTCTCGTTGATCTCGGCGACGACGGCGTGGGCCTTGTCGGCGCCGTCGATGAAGGGCCGGCGCACATGCCGGGCCTTGATGGCGAACTGGGCGAGGATGGAGTTGCCGAAGGTCTCGGCAGTGATGCCGGTGCCGTCGGAGACGAAGTAGACGGTGCGGGCGTTCATGGCGGCCATGATAGTCAGGCCGGGCGCTGTCCCGGGGCGGCGTGGGGCGCCCCTAGAATCCGACCCAATTCCTCGTGATCCGCCCTCATGCGCGCCCCCCGCCTCCCAGAAGAATCCAGAAATGGCTGGGGCCGCGCCTGCCTGGAGCCCGTCGGCTCGGCACCGGTTTTTCAACCTCCCGGAGTTTCCCCATGTCCACGCTGTTCGAGGCGACCGCCCTGGTCGTACCGTTTGAGAACCTGAGGATGAGCGATGTCGAGGCCGTTGGCGGCAAGAACGCCAGCCTCGGCGAAATGATCTCGCAGCTTGCCGCCAGCGGCGTGCGCGTGCCCGGCGGCTTCGCCACCACGGCGCACGCCTTCCGCGAGTTCCTGAAGCACGAGGGCCTGGATGCGCGCATCGCCGCACGCCTCGCCACCCTGAACACCGACGACGTGCGTGCGCTGGCCGAGGCCGGCGCCGAGATCCGCGGCTGGATCGAGCGCCAGCCCTTCCCGGCCGACCTGGAAGCCGGCGTGCGCGACGCCTTCGCGCAGTTGACGGCCGACAACCCCGGCGTGAGCTTCGCCGTGCGCTCGTCCGCCACGGCCGAAGACCTGCCCGATGCGTCCTTCGCTGGCCAGCAGGAAACCTTCCTGAACGTGCATGGCATCGACGAGGTGCTGCACAAGATGCGCGAGGTCTTCGCCTCGCTCTACAACGACCGCGCGATCAGCTACCGCGTCCACAAGGGCTTTGCGCATGGCGACGTGGCGCTGTCGGCCGGCGTGCAGCGCATGGTGCGCAGCGACCTCGGCTCGGCCGGCGTCATGTTCACCATCGACACGGAGAGCGGCTTCCCCGATGCCGTCTTCATCACGTCCAGCTACGGCCTGGGCGAGACGGTGGTGCAGGGTGCCGTGAACCCGGACGAGTTCTACGTCCACAAGCCTGCGCTGAAAGCCGGCAAGCTGGCCATCATCCGCCGCAACCTCGGTTCCAAGCTGATCCGCATGGAGTTCGCGTCGCCCGAGGAAAAGGCAGCGTCCGGCAAGCTGGTCAAGACGGTGGACACCCTGCCCGAGCACCGCAACCGCTATTCGCTGAGCGACGCCGAAGTCACGGAACTGGCCCGTTATGCCCTCATCATCGAACAGCACTACGGCCGCGCGATGGACATCGAATGGGGCCGCGACGGCGAGGACGGCAAGCTCTACATCCTGCAGGCCCGCCCGGAGACGGTGAAGAGCCAGCAGGCCGGCCAGGTCGAACACCACTACAAGCTGCGCGCCCACAGCGCCGTGCTGGCCGAGGGCCGCGCCATCGGCCAGAAGATCGGCACCGGCCCCGTGCGCCTGGTGGACAGCGTGGCCGAGATGGAGCGCGTGCAGCCGGGCGACGTGCTCGTCACCGACATGACCGACCCGAACTGGGAGCCGGTGATGAAGCGCGCCAGCGCCATCGTCACCAACCGTGGCGGCCGCACCTGCCACGCGGCCATCATCGCCCGCGAACTGGGCATCCCGGCCGTGGTCGGTTGCGGCGACGCGACGGACAAGCTCAAGGACGGCCAGCTCGTCACCGTCGCCTGCTCCGAGGGCGACACGGGCTATATCTACGACGGCCTGCTGGAAACCGAGATCAGCGAGGTGCATCGCGGCGAACTGCCCTATTGCCCCATCAAGATCATGATGAACGTCGGCAACCCGCAACTGGCCTTCAACTTCGCGCAGATGCCCTCGGGCGGCGTGGGCCTGGCGCGGCTGGAATTCATCATCAACAACAACATCGGCGTCCACCCCAAGGCCATCCTGGACTATCCGAACATCGACGCCGAACTGAAAAAGGCCGTCGAGTCCGTCGCCCGGGGCCACGCCTCGCCGCGAGCCTTCTACGTGGACAAGCTGGCCGAAGGCATCGCCACCATCGCGGCGGCCTTCTTCCCGCGCCCGGTCATCGTGCGGCTGAGCGACTTCAAGTCCAACGAATACCGCAAGCTCATCGGCGGCACGCGCTACGAGCCGGACGAAGAGAACCCCATGCTGGGCTTCCGGGGCGCGAGCCGCTACATCAGCGGTGAGTTCCAGGACGCCTTTGCGATGGAGTGCGAGGCGCTCAAGCGCGTGCGCAAGGAGATGGGCCTGAGCAACGTCGAGATCATGGTGCCCTTCGTGCGCACCGTGAAGCAGGCGGAGAAGGTCGTCACCATGCTGGCCGAGAAGGGGCTGAAGCGTGGCGTGGACGGCCTGCGCGTCATCATGATGTGCGAGGTGCCGAGCAATGCCATCCTGGCCGAGCAGTTCCTGGAACATTTCGACGGCATGAGCATCGGCTCCAACGACCTGACCCAACTGACCCTCGGCCTGGACCGCGACTCGGGCCTGGAGCAACTGGCCGGCGACTTCGACGAACGCGACCCGGCCGTCAAGGCCATGATCTCCCGCGCCATCCGCGCCTGCCGCGCCACCGGCAAATACATCGGCATCTGCGGCCAGGGCCCCAGCGACCACCCCGACTTCGCCGAATGGCTGGCGGAAGAGGGCATCGTGTCGATCTCGCTGAACCCGGACACGGTCATCGACACCTGGCAGCGGCTCGCGGCCAAGTAAGCCGCCGGCGCCAGCCCCCGGGCCGGGTTCTCCTTGAGGGAACCCGGCCTTTTTGTTGCCGATGATGGCGACCGATGTCCCACCGTTCCCTTCACCGCCGCTATGCGCTGTTCGCGCTGAGCTTCGTCGCCCTCGTCGTCGCGCTGGGCCTGGGCGAGCAGCGGGGGCTGCCCAAGGCCTGGATCGGCTACACCTTCCTCGGCGCGACGGTGCTGGTCTACGCCGTCATCGGCATCCTGTGCCGTACGACGGACCCGGCCGAGTATTTCGTTGCCGGCCGCCGCGTGCCGCCGCTCTACAACGGCATGGCGGCGGGCGCCGACTGGATGAGCGCGGCCAGCTTCATCGGCCTGGCCGGCACGCTCTACGCGAGCGGCTATGGCGGCCTGGCCTATGTGCTGGGCTGGACGGGCGGCTTCGTCCTCGTCGCGCTGTGCATCGCGCCCTATCTGCGCCGCTTCGGGCAGTTCACGCTGCCGGACTTCCTCGCCGAGCGCTTCGAGAGCCGCACGCTGCGGCTGGTCGGCGCGGCGGCGGCCATCCTGGTGTCCTTCGTCTATCTGGTGGCGCAGATCTACGGCGTCGGCCTCATCACGACGCGGTTGACGGGCCTGGGCTTCGAGGTCGGCGTCTTCGTCGGCCTGGGCGGCGTGCTGGTGTGCTCCTTCCTCGGCGGCATGCGGGCCGTCACGTGGACGCAGGTGGCGCAGTACTTCATCATGATCCTGGCCTATCTGGTGCCGGTCATCTGGCTGAGCGTGCAGCAGACGGGCTGGCCGCTGCCGCAGCTCGTCTACGGCCAGCAACTGCACCAGTTGGCCCAGCGCGAGCAGGCGCTGATGCGCGACCCGGGTGAGTTGCAGGTGCGTGCCATCCACCAGCAACGCGCCGACGCGGCCGCTGCGCGGCTGACCGACGTGCCCCGCGCGCTGGCCGACGAGCAGGCGAGGGCGGCCGCGAGCGTGGCCGCGCTGAAGGCGGCGAACGCGCCGCTGGCGCAGATCCAGGCCGCCGAGAAGCAGCGCGCCGCGCTGCCGCGCACGGCGGCCGAGGCCGAGGAGCGCTGGCGGCGCGAGCAGGCCGGCGAGGCGCAACTGGCCCGGCCGCTGTCGGGGCTGGTGCCGCACACCCAGCCCTTCGCCGGCAACCCCGACGGCAGCCCGGTCGAGCGCGCACAGGCCGACGAGGCGCGCCGCAACTTCATCGCCCTGGCCCTGTGCCTGATGGTGGGCACGGCCGGCCTGCCGCATCTGCTGACGCGCTACTACACGACACCCTCGGTCGCGGCGGCGCGCGAGTCGGTGGCGTGGTCGCTGGTCTTCATCTGCCTGCTCTATCTGACGGCGCCGGCCCTGGCCGTGATGGTCAAGACCGAGGTCTTCAACGGGCTGGTCGGCACGTCCTTCGAGCAGTTGCCGGCCTGGATACGGCAGTGGCAGCGGGTCGATCCGGCGCTGCTGTCGGCCGTGGACCTGAACGGCGACGGCCGGCTGCAACTGGGCGAGCTGCGCCTGCACCCGGACCTCGTGATGCTCGTCATGCCCGAGCTGGGCGGCCTGCCCTATGTCATCTCCGGCATGGTGGCGGCGGGCGGGCTGGCGGCGGCGCTGTCCACGGCGGACGGGCTGCTGCTGGCCATTTCCAGCGCGCTGTCGCATGACCTCTACTACAAGGCCATCAACCCCGAGGCCTCGCGCACGCGGCGGGTCACGCTCTCCAAGGCCCTGCTGCTGGCGGCGGCGCTGACGGCGGCGGCCGTGGCGGCCAGCCGGCCGGCGGACATCCTGGCCGTCGTCACGGCGGCCTTCTCCATCGCCGGCTCGACCTTCTTCCCGGCCCTGGTGGCGGGCGTGTTCTGGCGCCGCGCCAACCGGGCCGGCGCGCTGGCCGGCATGCTGACGGGGCTGGGCGTCTGCCTGGTCTATCTCGTCGTCGCCCATCCGGCGCTGCGGGCCCTGATCGGCCTGCCGGGGCCGGCGACGCTGGTCTGGGGCATCCAGCCGGCCTCGGCCGGGCTGTTCGGCGTGCCGGCGGGGGCGCTGGCGCTGGTGATCGTCAGCCTGATGACGGCCGCGCCGGGCGCCCGGCAGCGTGAATTCGTCGCCGCGCTGCGCAGCCCGCCGCCCTGAACTGGCGCTGGATTTGGCAACATGCCCATCCCAGGCTAGAATCCTGGGTTCCCCCTTGCCGGGCCACGAGTAGACGCCGTGGCGCGGCTTCCGCAGCCCAGGCATTCCGCCCGGGGCTGGAATCCACAAGGAGCATTCATGCGTCACTACGAAATCGTTCTGCTGATCCATCCGGATCAAAGCGAACAGGTTCCGGCCATGCTGGAACGCTACAAGGGCCTGATCACCGCCGGCGGCGGTGTCGTGCACCGGGTCGAGGACTGGGGTCGTCGCCAGATGGCTTACCTGATCCAGAAGCTCGCCAAGGCCCATTACCTGTGCCTGAACATCGAGTGCAGCAAGGAAACCCTGGCTGAGCTCGAAACCGGCTTCCGCTTCAACGACGCCGTGCTGCGCCACCTCACCGTGGTGCAGGACAAGGCCATCACGACCCCCTCGGTCATGATGAAGGCCGTCGAGCGCGAAGAAGCCCGCAAGGCGCCGCAGACCGAAGCGGCCTGAGCACAGGCCATCGCTGAAGAACCAGGTTCTTTGAAAAGCAGCGCGCCCGACCGGTGAACCAGTTGTCGCTGTCGGCGCAGGTCCTGCAACTCGGGCAGGTCCGCTACACCCCCGCCGGGCTGATGGCCCTGGACGCAAGCCTCAAGGCCGAGTCCGACGTCATCGAAGCCGGCAAGCCGCGCCAGGTCTCGCTGGAGATCAAGGCGGTCGCGGTGGGCGAAGTGGCCCATGAGTTGCAGGCGCTGGGAGTCGGTGGCCATGCGGTCTTTCGCGGCTTCCTGACCCACCAGCGCAACGGCCGGGGCTTCATCGCCCACGTCACCGTGATCGAACCCGCTGCGGTATCTGCTTTGTAGAAGAACCCGGACGTTTTGAACCGGATAGATTTAACAGAGGTCCCCTATGGCACCCCCCCGTGGTAAAGGTCGCTTCTCCAAGGACAAGAAGCCCAAGCGCAACCAACAGTCGCTGCTGTTCCGCCGCAAGCGTTTCTGCCGCTTCACCGTCGCCGGTGTCGAGCAGATCGACTACAAGGACATCGACACCCTGCGCGATTTCATCGCCGAAAACGGCAAGATCACGCCCGCCCGCCTGACCGGCACGCGCGCCTTCTTCCAGCGTCAGCTGACGGTCGCCATCAAGCGCGCGCGCTTCCTGGCCCTGCTGCCGTACAGCGACCAGCACAAGGTCTAAGGAGCTGACGACATGCAAGTGATCCTGCTCGAAAAAGTGGCCAACCTCGGCAACCTCGGCGACGTCGTCAAGGTCAAGGACGGCTATGCCCGCAACTTCCTGATCCCGACCAAGCAGGCGCGCCGCGCCACCGAGGCCGCGATCAAGGAATTCGAAGCCCGCCGCGCTGAGCTTGAGAAGGCCGCCGCCGAGAAGCTGGCCGCCGCCCAGAAGCTGGGCGAGGCCCTCGCCGGCAAGACCGTGCGCATCGCCCAGAAGGCCGGTGTGGACGGCCGCCTGTTCGGCTCCGTCACCAACGCCGACATCGCCGACGCGCTGACCAAGCTGGGCAACGCCATCGCCAAGTCGCAAGTGCGCCTGCCCAACGGCCCGCTGAAGACCGTCGGCGAGTTCCCGGTGAACGTCGTCGCCCACACCGACGTGGTCGTCGAGATCAACGTCCACGTGGTGCCGGAAGCCGAGTAAACCGGCTTGCGCTGCGGCCTGATTTGGCCGCAACATCCAACGAAGGCCGAGGCCCTGCGGGGTTTCGGCCTTCTGTCTTTTGCGGCGCCGGTTGTCCCGCCCGGCCCACCGCTTGCACCCAGCCCGTCCACAACCTTGTCCACAGGCATGTCCGCGATCTTCCCCGCTTCCTCCTCCGCCGCGCCGCATGACGACGAGGTCGCGCGGCTGCGCGTGCCGCCGCATTCGGTCGAGGCCGAACAGAGCGTGCTCGGCGGCCTGCTGATCGACAACTCCGCCTGGGACAAGGCGGCCGACCTGCTCACCGAGAGCGACTTCTACCGCTTCGAGCACAGGCATGTGTACGCCGTCATGGCCAAGCTCATCAACGCGGGCAAGCCGGCCGACGTGGTGACCGTCTTCGACGAGCTGACCTCCATCGGCCGCGCCGAGGAGTGCGGCGGCCTCGCCTACCTCAACGCGCTGGCGCAGAGCGTGCCGAGTGCCGCCAATCTGCGCCGTTATGCCGAGATCGTCCGCGAGCGCGCCATCCTGAGAAAACTGGTGGCCACCAGCGACGAGATCGCCACCGCCGCGCTGAACCCGCAGGGCCGTGCCGTCACGCAGATCCTGGACGAGGCCGAAGGCAAGATCTTCCGCATCGGCGAGGAAGGCTCGCGCAGCCAGCAGGGCTTCCAGAGCATCGACCACCTGATGATCGCGCTGATGGACCGCGTCAACGAACTGGCCGAGAGCGGCGCCCAGGACGTGACCGGCGTGCGCACTGGCTTCTACGACCTGGACCGCCAGACCGCCGGCCTGCAGGGCGGCGACCTGATCGTGCTGGCGGCGCGGCCGAGTATGGGCAAGACCGCCTTCGCGGTGAACATCGCCGAGAACGTCGCCGTCAACGAGGGCCTGCCGGTCGTCATCTACTCGATGGAAATGGGTGCGGCCCAGTTGGCGCTGCGCATGGTGGGCTCCATCGGCCGCATCGACCAGAGCCATCTGCGCACCGGCCAGTTGAAGGACGACGAATGGGGCCGGCTCGCCGAGGCGGTGGACAAACTCGGCAAGGCCAGCATCTTCATCGACGAGAGCCCGGGCCTGTCGCCCAGCGAGGTACGCGCCCGCGCGCGGCGGCAGGCGCGCATCTGCGGCCAACTGGGCCTGATCGTCATCGACTATCTGCAACTGATGAGCGGCAACAGCGGCGGCAGCGAGGAGAACCGCGCCACCGTGCTGGGCGAAATCTCGCGCGGCCTGAAGGCGCTGGCCAAGGAGCTGAAATGCCCCGTCATCGCGCTGTCGCAGTTGAACCGCTCGGTGGAGCAGCGGCCCGACAAGCGGCCGATGATGTCCGACCTGCGCGAGTCCGGCGCCATCGAGCAGGACGCCGACATCATCATGTTCATCTACCGCGACGAGTACTACACCAAGGACGAGTGCAAGGAGCCGGGTGTGGCCGAGATCATCATCGCCAAGCAGCGCAATGGCCCGGTCGGCACGGTCAAGCTGGCCTTCCAGCGCATGCACACCAAGTTCGAGAACCTGGCGCCGGGCTATGCCGGCGGCGGTAGAGACGACTACTAAATCTTCATTTCCCAACGCAGCTGCCACTGCGTGTAGCTCGGCCCGCCGCTGCGCGAGGTGATGAGCTGCTCGCCGGTGTCGATGACGCTGCCGTTGAAGTAGTCCAGCGCCGTCATATTGTTGGCCGACAGGCGCAGGGATTGCGTCGTGTCGATGGCCCAGAGCGCAAAGGCGTCGAGCATGGATTTGCGGCTGCTGGTGGCTTCGGTGGTCAGCGTCTGCTGGATGACGCTCGACGGCGTCCAGTTCAGCGAGGCGCCGAGGGTCAGCGGCAGCGTCCTGAGCCGGTAGTCGGCGCCGAGGTTGGCCGTGCCCTTGGGCTGGGCGTCGAGGCGGTTGTTGGGGCCGGGGATGCCGCCCACGCGGGAAGTGAAGAAGCTGAGATTGCTGCGGATGTTGATCGGCAGCGCGCCTTCTAACCATTCGTCCAGCCGGAAGCGCGCTTCCAGTTCGACGCCGGCCGTCGAAGCCTTGCCGATGTTCTGCGGCCGGGCCACCCAGCGCGGCGCGGCGCTCCAGGGCACCGTTTCCAGCGTCGTGACGGTGCGCATCAGATTGCTGATGCGGCGCGCGAAGAAGTTGGCGCTGAGCAGGCCGCCCTTGCTGAGGTAGTTCTCGTAGCCGATCTCGAAGCCGGTGGCGAGTTCGGGCTTCAGGCCGGGGTTGCCGGCGCGGTCGGGCGTGTTGGCCTGCTGCGGCACCTGGGAGTTGATGCTGGGCCGCGCGATCAGGTCCTGCAGGTCGGGGCTGCGGTAGCTGCGCGTCAGGCTGAAGCGCAGCATCTCGCGGCCGCGCTCGTCGAGCTTGACGCGCGCATGCGCCAGCGGCGTGAAGACGCTGGACCGGTTGCTGACGTCGTAATTCGCCGCCGTGGACTGGGTGCGGATGCCTTCCCAGCGCGCACCGGCGTAGAAGTCCCATTGCTTGCCGACGTTCCACTCGTCCTGCGCATAGGCGGCGAAGCGCGTCGAGGAGGCGTCCAGCGCGTCGCCGAAGTCGGCCAGCGCGGGGTCGGCCACGCCGTTGACGAGCGTTGTGCGGCTGCTGCGGCGCGCCGTGCCTTCGCCTTCGAGGCCGCCGACGAGGCTGTGGCTGTTGCCCAGCGTGTGCGAGAGCTTGGCCAGCAGGCTCCAGTTGCCGTCGTGGCTGCTGCTGCGGTCGTCCTGCAGCCGCGTGGGCGCGCCGGCCAGCCGCTCCTGGCGCTGGCTGTGGCCGCTGCCGCTGGCGGTGCCGAGGCCGCCGCGCAGTTCGATACGCGTCTCGGGGCCGGCGCGGCTCGTCCACTGCGCGTTCAGCCGCGTCATCGTGAAGCGGTTGTCGGCCGTGCTGTCGGCCTGGTCGTAGAAGCCGGCGGGCGGCGCGCTGGGCGCGGGCGTCGTCGTCTGCCGCAGTTGCGTGGTGGAACTGGATTTGTTGGCGGTGACGAAGGGCTGCAGCGCCAGCGTGTCGCCGTCGGCGAGCTTGAACTGCAGGCGGCCGGTCAGGTGCAGGCCGCTGCGCTGGCCGTCGCTGCTGCCGCGCGAGGCGAGCAGGCTGTCGCTGCCGGTGGCGGCGGTGTGGGTCAGCGTGTCGCTGCGCGTGTCGTCGATGCGCCGGCCCTGCATCGCATTGACGGTGAGGTTGTAGCTGTGGCCGTCGCCGAAGGTGTCGTTGCGCGTCAGGCCGAAGCCGGGGCTGATCTGGCCGCGTTCGGTGGCGAAGCCGGCGCGGAACTCGTTGAACCGGCGCTTCAGCGCCTCGCGCAGCACGATATTGATCGTGCCGGCCACCGCGCGCGTGCCGTACTCGGCGGTGGGCGCGCGCAGCACCTCGATGCGCTCGACCTGCTCGGGCGGCAGTTCGTCCAGCGAGAAGCCGGGCGGCATGCGCTCGCCGTTGACGAGGATCTGCGTGTAGCCGCCGCCCATGCCGCGCATGCGGATCTGGCCGCCGCGCCCGGGGCGGCCGCCGGTCGTCACGCCGGGCAGGCGCTTGATCATCTCGCCCAGCGTCGAGTCGCCATAGCGCTCGATCTCCTCGCGGGTGATGACGATCTTGCTGGCCGTCGAGGCCTTGCGGACGGCCTCGTCGCTGGCCCGGCCCTCGACCTGGACGCGCTCAAGTTTGTTCCCGGTGTCGACCGGCGTTGGGCTGGGGGCTGGCGCGGCGGTCTGGGCCAGCGCGGGCAGGCAGGCCGCCAGCGCGGAAAGGCTGATCAATCTCATGGTCACGAGTGTCCCGGCCGCGCGTTGCCGGTTTGTTGCTTCTAGACTGCCGGCCCTGTTCCGTTCGAATGTGTTCCGCCATGACCGCGATTTCCGATGCCGCCCTGCAAGCCCTGCTGCAAGCCGTGACCGACCCGGGAACGGGCCAGACCTTGGGGGCCGCGAAGGCGCTGAAATCGGTTCGCGTCGAGGGCGCGGACGTGGCCGTCGAGGTCGAACTCGGCTACCCGGCAGCGAGCCAGCATGCGGCGCTGCGCGCGGCGCTGGTGGCCGCCGCCAGGGCGCTGCCCGGCGTCGGCAATGTCGGCGTCGCCATCACGACCCGTGTCGTCGCCCATGCGGTGCAGCGCGGCGTGCAATTGCTGCCGGGCGTGAAGAACATCATCGCGGTCGCGTCTGGCAAGGGCGGCGTGGGCAAGAGCACGACTGCCGCCAACCTCGCGCTGGCGCTGGCCGCCGAAGGCGCGAAGGTCGGCGTGCTGGACGCCGACGTCTACGGCCCCAGCCAGCCGACCATGCTGGGCGCCAGCGGCCGGCCCGAGACGCTGGACGGCAAGATGATGGAGCCGCACCTCGCCCATGGCCTGCAGGTCAATTCCATCGGCTTTTTGGTGGACGATGACCAGGCCATGATCTGGCGCGGCCCGATGGCCACGCAGGCGCTGGAGCAGTTGCTGCGCCAGACGCGCTGGCAGGATCTGGACTATCTGGTCGTGGACATGCCGCCGGGCACGGGCGACATCCAGTTGACCCTCTCGCAGCGCGTGCCGGTGACGGGCGCCGTCATCGTCACGACGCCGCAGGACATTGCGCTGATCGACGCGAAGAAGGGCCTGAAGATGTTCGAGAAGGTCGGCGTGCCCATCCTCGGCATCGTCGAGAACATGGCCGTCCACGTCTGCTCCAACTGCGGGCATGCCGAGCACATCTTCGGCGCCGAGGGCGGCGCGAAGATGGCCGCGCAATACGGCACCGAACTGCTGGCCGCGCTGCCGCTGGCGATGAGCATCCGCGCGCAGGCCGACAGCGGTACGCCCACGGTGGCCGCCGAGCCGGACGGCGAGGTGGCCGTGCTCTACAAGGCGCTGGCGCGCAAGGTGGCGGCCAGGATCGCGGCGCAGGGCAGGGACTACTCGGCGAAGTTCCCGACCATCACGATCTCGAAGCAGAGCTGATACGGCGCACCGCTCGCGCAGCAATCCCCATGACGACCGAAGCCCTGCAGACCCTGTTGAGCCGCTTTTCCGTCGGCCCCAAGCACCTGGTCGAGCCCGGCCCGGACGATGCGCAGCTCGCGCTGATGGCCGAGGCGGCGCTGCGTGCGCCCGACCACGCCGAGCTGGTGCCCTGGCGCTTCAAGCTGGTGCGCGGCGACGCCAAGGTGGCGATGGCCCGGCTGTTTGCCGACGCCGCGCGGGCGGCCGGCAAGGGCGAAGAGGGGGCCGAGCTGGACGCCGAGCGCGCGTTGCGCCCGCCGTTGACGGTGGCCGTCGTCGCCCGCATCGACCTCGGCCACCCGCAGGTACCGGCCCACGAGCAATGGGCGGCGGTGGGCGGCGCCATCGCCAACTTCCTGAACGCGGCCCATGCGCTGGGCTTCGGCGGCAAGATGCTCAGCGGCGCCAAGGTGCGCGATGCGCAGATCGCCTCGGCCTTCTGCGCGCCGGGCGAGACCCTGGTGGGCTGGATCGCGCTGGGCACCCTGGCGCGGCACCCGGCCGGCCCGGCGCGCAAGCCCGCCGTGGCCGAGGTGCTGCAAAGCTGGCATCCGCCTTGCAATGGGGATGAGGTCGTCACCACCTCGCCCCCGTTGCCATGCGCCCCTTCATCGCCCTCCTGATCGTCTTGTGCGCCTCGGCGGCCCGTGCCCATGCGGGCGACCCGGCCGGCATCAGCAGCTTCGTGGCCGGTTTCGAGCATCCGCTGTTCGGGCTGGAGCACCTCGCCGCGATGCTGGCCGTGGGCATGTGGAGCGCGCAGTCGCTGCGCCAGCCGCTGCGCGGGCCGCTGCTGTTCGGCGTCTTCCTGCTGCTGGGCGCGCTGGGCACGATGGCCTGGGGCTTCACTTGGCCGGCCGTCGAGCCGGGCATCGCCGTGTCGCTGCTGGTGCTGGGCCTGCTGGTGGCGGCGCGCTCGGCGCTGCCGGCCTGGGCGGGCGGCCTGCTGATCGCCGCGTTCGCGCTCTGCCATGGCGCGGCCCTCGATGCGACTCAGGGTGGCGCGCCGTCCGGCTTCTGGGCCCTGGCGGGCCTGGCCGTGGCCACCGTGTTGCTGCTGGCGGCCGGCCTCGTGCTGGGGCATCTGCTCAAGTCCGGCCCGGCGCTGGCCGCACGCCTGCTCGGCGCGCCCGTCATCGTGCTGGGGGTGGCGAGGCTGGCGGGGGCGGCCTGAGTCCGGCTTAGCGCGCCACGATCATCCGCAGCCCCAGCCCGACGAACACCGTGCCGGCGAGCCGGTCCAGCCAGGGGCCGGCGCCGGGGCGGCGGTTCAGCCAGGCGCCGACGCTGCCGGAGAACCAACCGAGCAGGCCGAACAGCAGCGCCGCCTGGGCCGTGAACAGCAGGCCCAGCAGGCCGAGCTGCCAGGCCACCGGGCCCTGCGCCGCGACGACGAACTGCGGCAGGAAGGCCAGGAAGAACAGCACGACCTTGGGGTTGATGGCATTGGCGATCAGGCCCCGGGCGAACAGGCGCCACAGCGGCGCGGCCTCGTCCGCCGCTGTGCTCACCCGCACGCGGCCGGCATGCCGCCAGGCCTGCAGGCCCAGCCACACCAGATAGGCGCCGCCGAGCCCCTTCAACAGCGCGAACGCGAACGGCGAGGCCGCCACCAGCGCACTGACGCCCACGACGGCCAGCAGCGTGTGGCTGAGGCAGCCCAGCGCGCAGCCCAGGCCGAAGGCGATGCCCGCCCGCCGCCCGCGCGACAGCCCGGTGCCGAGCACCATCAGGTTGTCCGGCCCCGGCGTGGCGGTGAGCACCAGCGCGGCGGCGAGGAAGGCGAGGGTCTGGGGGGCGCTCAGCATGTCAATCGCGGAAGGCGGGCGCCCCGCCCTTGCCGGCCATCAGGGCCTTGCTCAGGTCTTCGCTCATCAGCATCGCCGCGTTCCAGGTGGCGACGTGGTTGAGGCCGTCGGCCACCGAGTGGTCGCGGGCGTAATTCAACTGCTCCTTGATGCCGCGGATGCTCAGCGGCGACTTGGCCGCGATGGCGGCGGCGATCTCGCGCACGCCGGCCTGCAGCGCCTCGGGGCTGTCGAACACGCGGTTGACGAGGCCGATCTCGCGCGCCTCGGCCGCCTCCACGCGCCGGCCCGTGTAGGCCAGTTCGCGCACCAGGCCCTGCGAGCCGACGAGCTTGGGCAGGCGCTGCAGGGTGCCGACGTCGGCGACCATGCCGATGTCGATCTCCTTGATCGAGAAATGGGCGTCGGCGCTGCAATAGCGCATGTCGGCGGCGCAGATCAGGTCGATGCCGCCGCCGACGCAGGCGCCGTGGACGGCCGCGAGCACGGGCTTGCGGCAGCGCTCCAGGCTGGTCAGCGTGTCCTGCATGTCGAGGATGACGCGGCGCAGCGCCTCGCGGCTGCGGCCGTCGCAGGGGTCTTCGATCTGCGGGGCGAGGCCCGCCATCATGGACAGGTCGATGCCGGCGGTGAAATGCCGGCCTTCGCCTGCCAGGATGGCCACGCGGGCCTGGGGTTGCGTGTCCAGCCACTCGAAGGCGCGGCGGATGTCCTGCCACATCGCCGCGTTCATCGCATTGGCCTTGTCGGGGCGGTTCAGGCGGACGGTGGCGACCTGGCCCTGGATGGAGACGGTGAGGGTGTCGAATTGCATGGTGTTCAGCGCTGGTTGGTGTGCTCGCGCAGCCATTGTGCGAGCGGCCGTGCCAGGCGATGTGGCCGTGCCGGGACGGGCGGCTCATTTGGCCAGATCCCGCAGCATGACGCGGCGCTCCTTGATAGTTCGGGCGAGTTGCAGTGCGCCCATGGATTGAGTCCGTTATAACGTTTGCATTGCCAGCGAGGCACTCATCCGACGACCAGCATGCAACGCCGCCACTTCCTCAGCGCCGCCCAGGCGCTGTCCGCTGCCAGCGCCGCGCCGGCGCTCTCTGCCGCTACGGTCGCGGCCGCCAGCGGCGAGTTCCGCTGGCCCGAATTCACCGCCGCCGACGCCAGCCGGCAGATGGCCGAGGGCCGCCTCAGCGCGCTCGCGCTGACGCAGGCCTATCTCGCCCGCATCGCCGCCGTGGACCGCGCCGGCCCGGGGCTGAACAGCGTCATCGAGCAGAACCCCGAGGCCGAGCGCATCGCCGCCGCGCTGGACGCCGAGCGCGCCGCCGGCCGGCTGCGCGGCCCGCTGCACGGGCTGCCGGTGCTGTTGAAGGACAACATCGCCACGCACGACCGCATGTCCAACACCGCCGGCTCCATCGCGCTGGCCGGCGTACCGGTGCCGCGCGACGCGGCGCTGGTGGCGCGGCTGCGCGAGGCCGGCGCGGTGATCCTGGGCAAGACCAATCTCTCCGAATGGGCCAATTTCCGCGGCAAGGCCTCCGTCAGCGGCTGGAGCAGCCGCGGCGGCCAGACGCGCAACCCCTATGCGCTGGACCGCTCGCCCAGCGGCTCCTCGTCCGGCACCGGCGCGGCGCTGGCGGCCAACCTCGCGCTGCTGGGCGTGGGCACGGAGACGGACGGCTCCATCACCTCGCCCGCGTCGGTACAGGGGCTGGTGGGCGTCAAGCCGACCGTGGGCCTGGTGTCGCGCCGGGGCGTGATCCCGATCGCCTTCTCGCAGGACACGGCCGGCCCGATGTGCCGCAGCGTGGCCGACGCCGCGCTGCTGCTGTGGGCGCTGGCCGGCGTGGACCCGGCCGATCCGGCGACGAAAGCCCAGCAGGGGCGTTTCGACCGCGAGGCGCTGCTCAAGCTGCCGCCCGCTGCGCTGCAGGGCCGGCGCCTGGGCGTGGCCACCAACCTCGTCGAGGGCCATGGCCGCGCGACCGTCGCGTTGTTCGAGGCCGCGCTCGCCACGCTGGAAGCCGCCGGCGCGACCCTGGTGCGCGAACCGCTGCCGCAACTGCCGGCCATGGGCGCGGGCGAACTGGACGTGCTGATCCACGAGATGGCGCCCGCGATGGCCGCCTATCTGCGCGAGTTCGCGCCGGAGGGCCCGTTCAAGACCCTCGCCGACCTCGTGGCCTTCAACCGGGCCCACCCCGAGACGCTGGCGCTGTTCGGCCAGGAGTGGTTCGAGGCTTCGGCCGCCTCGGTGAAGGCGGGCGGGCTGAAGGCACCCGCCTATCTGAAGTCCCTCGCCGCCGGCCAGCGCGCCGCGCGCGCCCAGGGCATCGACGCGATGTTGAAGCGCCACCGGCTGGACGCCATCGTCGCGCCCACGTCCGGCCCGGCCTGGCTGACCGACCCCGTCAAGGGCGACCAGGACGGCAGCCCCGCCGCGACCACGCCCGCCGCCGTCGCCGGCTACCCGCACGTGACCGTGCCGATGGGCCAGGTCAGCGGCCTGCCGGTGGGCCTGAGCTTCTTCGGCAGCGCCTGGGCGGACGCGAAGCTGCTGGCCCTGGCCGCCGACTACGAACAGCGCGGCCGGCTGCGCCGCGAGCCGCAGTTCAGGCCGACGGCAGGCGCCTGACCAGGGGGCGAGGCCCGCCCGGCCGGCGCATCAGTCGTCCCCGCCCGGGATCTGCTGCCGCAGCTTGACCTTGGTCGTCGCGTTCCTGCGCATCTTGATGTTCATCATCTCGACGCCCAGCGAGAAGGCCATCGCGAAATAGATATAGCCCTTGGGCACGTGGTGGCCGAAGCCGTCGGCCACCAGCACCACGCCGACGACGACGAGGAAGCTCAGCGCCAGCATCTTGATCGTCGGGTTGTTGGACACGAAGCGGCCGATGGGGCTGGCGAACAGCATCATCAGGCCGACCGAGCAGACGACGGCGGCGATCATGATGCGCACGTCGTCCACCATGCCGACGGCGGTGATGATGGAGTCCAGCGAGAACACCAGGTCGATCAGCATGATCTGCACGATCACCGATGCGAACGCCGCCCCGGCCTTGCCGCCGGCGCCGTGAACCTCGTCCTCGCCCTCCAGCGAGCCGTGGATCTCGACCGTGCTCTTCCAGATCAGGAACAGGCCGCCGCCGATGAGGATCAGGTCGCGTCCCGAGAAGCCGGAGCCGAAGACGTGGAAGAGCGGCTCCACCATGCCGACGATCCAGGCCAGCACCAGCAGCAGGCCGATGCGCATGAACATGGCCGCGAACAAGCCCAGCCGCCGCGCCAGCTCCTGCCGCGCGGCGGGCAGCTTGTCCACCAGGATGCTGATGAAGATGATGTTGTCGATGCCCAGCACCAACTCCAGCGCGGTCAGCGTGGCGAGGGCGATCCAGGCGTGCGGGTTGGTCAGCAGTTCGAGCATGGTGGGTGGCGCGTGGGGAGCCCGGGATTGTCGTCAGGCGCCGGGGCGGCGAGGGTGGGCGTGGGGCAGTCGGCGGCTGACGGAGACTTCGGCTTTGCCTGTGTCCGGCCTCTCAGCGCAGGCCGATGGCCCGCAGCAGTTCGGCCGGCGCATAGGGCCGGCGGCGCTTGGGCCAGGCTTCGACGAGGCCCTGCATGCGGGCGTTCAGCGGCGCGCTGCGGTGCAGGCCCTGGGCCAGGCGCACAAGCTCGCCGCAGAGGGCATCGATCTCGGTCGCGCGGCCCAGCGCGAGGTCGTCGGCCATGCTGGAGCGGGCCTGGGCGTCGATGCGCAGCAGGCGTGCGGCGGCGAGGCGGAACAGCGGCGTCGGCAGGCGCAGCAGTGCCGGCAGCCGGTGCGGCGGCAGCGGCGTGAGCTGGGCGACTGGGCGGCGGGCGGCGTCCAGCAGGCCCAGCGCTTCCTGCTGCAGGGCCGCCAGCACGCGCCGGTAGCCGCGCTGCAGCAGTTGCTCGCGCAGCGGCAGGCCGGACAGCGCGTTGACCGGGTTGTTCAGATTGAGCAGCAGCTTGCCCCATTGCACCGGCGCGAGGTCGGCATGCAGTTGCAGGCCCATGCCGACGCGGGCCAGCGCCGTCTGCCAGGCGGCCAGCGCCAGATCCTCGGGCCTGCCTTCGGCCGCCAGCGCGCCGGCGCTGCCGCGGTGGTAGTGCCCGGGGGCGAGCTCGGCGACGTTGAAGGGCACCATGCCGGCGTGCCAGTGCAGTTGCGGCGCGGCCAGGCGCGCGGCGGCGGCGTTGCCGATGCCGTTCTGCAGGCTGACGACGGGCGTGCCCAGCGGCAGCGTCAGGCCCAGGGCCGTGGCGGCCTCGACGGTGGCGGCGGACTTCACGCACAGCAGCACGAGGTCGGGCCGGATGCCGGCCGGCGGCTCCTCGTGCAGGCGCAGGTCGAGGGCGGGGATGCGGTGGTCCAGGCCGTCCTGGTCGGTCAGGCGCAGGCCCTGCTTGCGCAGCATGGCCAGCACGCGCGGACGGCCGACGAAGTGGACGGGCACGCCGGCCCGCTGCGTCAGGCCGCCGACGAAGCAGCCGACCGAGCCGGCGCCCATGACAAGAACGCCGGTCATGGTGTCAAGCGCTCCAATGGCTGCGGTGCATTTGCATTGCGGTCCGAGTGCTGGGCCGCCCCCTCGGGGGGCCGGCCAAGGTATTCCTCGGACGAGGGGCTCACTAGACCGGATGGGCGAGGTCGCGCAGATGCGTCGGGCCGACGCGGCGCTCGATCTCGGCCAGCAGCGGACGGCCCCAGCCGAGCATGAACAGCGCCTCGCCGACGACGAACATCGGGCCGACGAGCAGGCCGACGAGGTCGTCCACGAAGGCGGGCTTGCGGCCTTCGTAGTAGTGGCCGACGAACTGGATGATCCAGCCGGCCACGAAGCTGCCGACGCCGATCAGCAGCCAGCCCGCCGTCGTCGCGCCGTGGGTGGCCGTCATCGCCAGCGCCGTCAGCACGCCGTTGACGAGGGCCGTGGCGGCGCCCAGCGCGAGGTTGCCGCGCGTGAGATACCACAGCGAGCTGAGGGCCCAGAGCGCGATGGCGGCGTTCATCGGCGTGTCGGCGAGCGTGAACTCGGCGCGCGCGAGCAGGGCGCTGATGGCGAAGACGATCAGCGGGATGCCGACGAAATGCGTGGCGATGTTGCGGCGGTCGCGGTGGTAGGCGGCGTATTGCGCCATCAGGTCGAGGGCGGGGCGGAACAGGCTGGACATGAGAAGGCTCCGGTCGGCGGGCGAGTGGTGGCTATGCTAGTCCAGCATGCACGCTCCATCGCTTCCCATCCGTCGCGGCCTGCTGCTGGCGCTGGCCGGGCTGGCCGGCTGCGCCGTGGCGCCGGTCACGCCGGGGCCGCCTGTCCCGGGCAGCGAACTGCGCATCCTGGTCTATCGCGCCGGTGCGGCGGCGCGGCTGGGGCACAACCATGTGCTGCGTGCGGCCGGGCTGCGCGTGGACTGGCTGGCCGAGGGGCCGGCACTGGCCTTCCGGCTGGACGCCTTGGAGATCGACCCGCCGGCCCTGCGCGAGCGCCTCGGGCCGGCGTTTGCGAGTGCCGTGGACGACGCGGCCCGTGCCGGTACGCGCGCCAATCTGCTGCGGGCGCTGGACGCGGCGGCGCACCCGGAAGTGACGGTGCGCACGCTGCGGCAGGTGGGCGAGGGCGAACGGCGGGCCGTCGAGGCGGAGATCACGCTGCACGGCGTCACGCGGCGGCAGTGGTTCGTCGCCGAGGTGGACGGGCAGCGGGCGCGCGGCGAGGTCGTGCTGCGGCAGAGCGACTTCGGTATCCGACCCTTCACGGTGCTGGGCGGGCTGCTGGCGGTGCAGGATGCCTTGATCGTGCAGTTCGAGTTAGGGCCTGTTCACCCCACGGTGATGGGTCGCGAAGGCCCGCCGCCACGGGCCAATCTAGGCGCGGCAGGCCGCCCGCACTGATGTGCGGGCAAGTGGCGCAACGACGAGTGGCCCGTGGCGGCGGGCCTTCCCGAAGGGTTGCGCGACCCATCACCGTGGGGTGAGCAGGCCCTGGTCCAGCCTTAGCCGCATCAGGTCTTTGTCGAGGCTGCGGCCATCGGGCAGGCGCACGGCATCGGGCAGGCAGCCGTAGCGCACGAAGCCCTGGCTGGCGTAGAGACCGACGGCGGCCTGGTTGCTGGCCGTGACGCTGAGGGTGACCTGCGCCAGCCCGGGCGTGGCGCGCAGCCGGGCCAGCGCGTCGGCGAGCAGCGCGCGGCCGATGCCGCGGCCGTGGTGGCCGTCGGCCACCATCATGCCGATCAGGTGGGCAAGGTGCTGCACCTTGCGGCGCGGCTCGCGCTCGCAGGTCAGCGCGCCGAGCAGCCGGCCCTCGCTCAAGGCCAGCAGCGTGAACAGGGTCTGGCCGCCGCTCAGCCGGCTGCGGTAGCTGGCGAGGTCGCGCTGGCGCTCGGTCTCGGCGTCGGAGGTGAAGGCGTCCGGGTGGGCCGACAGCACCGCGTCGCGCAGCGCCTTGTAGGCGAGCAGGTCGGGCTCCAGCATCGGGCGGATGGTGAGTTCAGCCATGCAGGTCGGCGAGGTGGTTGAGGTTGGCGAAGGCGGCCTCGTCGTCGAAGCGGGCGACGCCATGCGGGCGCGACAGCATCCAGCGCAGCACGCCGCGATCGCCCGGCCCGCCTCCGTGCAGGTGCGCGGCCAGCGGCGCGCGCAGGCGGGCGTGCAGCAGCGCATGTGTCGGGTGCTCGCGCGCGGCCTGCGCGAACGCGAGGCCGTGGGGTTCGGCCGCAGCGAGCAGCCGCGCGGCGAGGTCGAGGGGCGGGCGGGGGCAGTCGCAGGGGGCGGTCAGCAGCCAGGCGTCGTCGGGGATGGCGGCGAGGCCGGCCAGGATGCCGGCCAGCGGCCCGGCGAATTCGAGGCCGGGCGGGTCGGGCAGCACCGTGGGGCCGAGCGCGGCATAGGCGTCCAGGTGGCGGTTGGCGCTGATCCACACGTGGCCGGCCTGGGGCGTCAGGCGCTCGATGACGTGGGCCACGAGCGGCCGGCCGTCCAGCCCTTGCAGGCCCTTGTCCACGCCGCCCATGCGGCTGCCCCGGCCGCCGGCGAGGATCAGCGCGTGGAGTTCAGCCACCGATGTAGTGCATCTCGACGCGCGGCTCGGCAGGTGCCATCGCCGTGCCGCGCAACTGCGAGTAGCGGTCGCTGCGGCCGGCCCAGACGCCCGCGATGGCGGCGGCGATCTGCGCGTCATCGACCGGGCCGCCGCGCAGCAGCGCGCGCAGGTCGTGGCCGCGGTGGGCGAACAGGCAGGTGTAGAGCCGGCCCTCGGTGGAGAGCCGGGCGCGGTTGCAGTCGCCGCAGAAGGCCTGGGTGACGGAGGAGATGAAGCCGATCTCGCCGCCGCCATCGGCATAGGCCCAGCGTTCGGCCGTTTCGCCAGGCATGCCGGGCGCGAGCGGCGCGAGCGGGAATTCGGCGGCGATGCGGCGGCGCAGTTCGGCGCTGGGCAGCACCTGGTCCATGCGCCAGCCGTTGCTGGCGCCCACGTCCATGTATTCGATGAAGCGCAGCACGACGCCGCTGTGCCGGAAGTGGCGTGCCATGGGCAGGATCTGCTCGTCGTTGACGCCGCGCTGCACGACCATATTGAGCTTGACCGGCCCCAGGCCCACCGCCTGTGCGGCGGCGATGCCGGCGAGCACGTCGGCGACGGGGAAGCCGACGTCGTTCATGCGCTGGAAGACGGCGTCGTCCAGCCCGTCGAGGCTGACGGTCAGGCGCTTCAGGCCGGCGGCTTTCAGCGCGGCGGCCTTCCTGGCCAGCGTCGAGCCGTTGGTCGTCAGCGTCAGGTCGAGCACGCGGCCGTCGGGGGTGCGCAGCGCGGCCAGCATCGAGATCAGCGCCTCCAGCCCCCGGCGCAACGTGGGCTCGCCACCGGTGATGCGCAGCTTCTCGGCGCCCAGGGCCGCGAAGACGCGCGCCAGCCGCGTGATCTCCTCGAAGCTGAGCAGTTCGGCATGGGGCAGGAATTCGTGGTGTTTGTCGAACACCTGCTTGGGCATGCAGTAGCCGCAGCGGAAGTTGCAGCGGTCCGTCACCGAGATGCGCAGGTCGCGCAGCGGCCGGCCGAGGGTGTCGGCCAATGATCCGGTCAATGGTCCGGCCAGTCGTCCCGTGTGCGCGCGGGCGGCGGTGCGCGGCGGGCGGACGTCGTGCAGGGGGATCACGCGGGCGGCGGACATGGCAGCGATTGTGTCCGAGGGCTTGCGGCGGCCGGGCGCGCGGGTTTGAATCGGCGCCGATGAGCGCCATCCTGCATCCCGACCTGCCGCATTTCGTCGCCTTCGGCGAGGCGCAGACCGATCTGGTCCGCGTCGCGCCGGACCGCTGGCGCAGCGTCTGCGGCGGCTCGCCGTGGCAGGTGGCGGTGGCGATGTCGGCGCTGGGCCAGCTCAGCGCCTTCGGCGGCGCGATCAGCCAGGACGTGTTCGGCGCCGAGATCTGGCAGCGCAGCCAGGACGCCCATCTCGACATGCGCTTCATCCAGCAACTGCCGTGGCCGCCGCTGCTGGCCGTCGTCCACGAGCTGGACCCGCCGCGCTGGTTCTTCGTCGGCCAGGACAGCGCCGACCTGCACTTCCGCCCCGAGGGCCTGCCCGCCGGCTGGACGCGCGCGCTGCGCTGGGCGCATTTCGGCAGCCTGGGCCTGGTGCGCGAGCCGCTCGCGGGCCGGCTGCTGGCGCTGGCCCAGGCGCTGAAGAGCGAGGGCCGGCGCATCAGCTACGCCCCCAGTTTCCGCGCGCCGCCGATGGACTCGCGCTACGACGACATGCTGGAGTCGATGTGCCGGCTGGCGGACGTGATCAAGGTGTCCGACGAGGATCTGCGCGGGCTGTTCCGCGTCTCCGACCATCGCTCCGGCCTGGCCCAGATCGCCGCCTGGAACCCGGGCGCCTGGCTGCTGCTGACGCGCGGCGCGGCCGGCGCGACGCTCTACCACGGCGAAGAGGAATGCAGCGGCTCGCCGCCGCCCGTGCGCGTCGTGGACACGGTGGGTGCCGGCGACGCGGCCCTGGCCGGCCTGCTGGACAGCCTGATGCGCGAGGCCGGCGCGCCCGCCGAGCGACATCTGCGCCGGGCGCTGGCGGCGGGAGCGGCGGCCTGCGCGGTGCCTGGCTTCTTGCCGCCCGCGCCGGCCCGGCTGGCCCAGCTGGAGGCGCTGGCGCAGGCCGTCGAGGTGGTTCCTGGGGTTTTCCCGCGCGCCTCTTGATCCAGGTCAAGCAGGCTTTTAGGATTGTCCGACCGGTCGGTAGAGGAATTCATGTCCGAGCACACCATCCAGATCGAACAGCAGGGCGCCGTGCGCCTGCTGCGCCTGAACCGCCCCGAGGCGCTGAATGCCTTCACGGCGGGCATGCTGGCCCGGCTGCGGCAGGCGCTGGACGCGGCGGCCGAGGACGCGGCGACGCGCTGCGTGCTGATCACCGGCGCCGGCCGCGCCTTCAGCGCCGGGCAGGATCTGGCGGACCCGCTGGTCGCGCCCAGCCGCGAGCCGGGCGCGGCGCCCAAGGACATCGGCCATCTGCTCGACCACTACTACATCCCGCTGGCGCTGCGCCTGCGCAGCATGCCGGTGCCGGTGGTGGCGGCCGTCAACGGCGTGGCGGCCGGCGCGGGCGCGAGCCTGGCGCTGGGCTGCGACCTCGTGCTGGCGGGCGAGGGCGCGAGCTTCATCCAGGCGTTCTCCAAGATCGGCCTGATCCCGGACTGCGGCGGCACCTGGCTGCTGCCCCGCCTCGTCGGCCGCGCCAAGGCGCTGGAGCTGGCCCTGCTGGGCGACAAGCTCAAGGCCGTGGACGCCGAACGCCTGGGCCTGATCGCCCGCGTGCTGCCCGATGCCGACCTGCCCGCCGCCGCGCTGGCCACGGCGCAGAAGCTCGCCGCCATGCCCACGCGCGCGCTGGCCGAGACGCGCCGCGCGCTGGACGAGGCGCTGCGGCTGGACTTCGAGAGCGCGCTCAAGCGCGAGGCCGTGCTGCAAAGCCAGTTGGGCTTTGCCTACGATTACCTGGAAGGCGCGGCCGCCTTCCTCGACAAACGCAAGCCCGAATTCAAGGACCGCTGATGGCGCCGCAGGACATTGCCGACAAGGTGCGCGAGGTGATGCTCGCGGACGATGCCGCCAGCCGCATGCTGGGTCTGCGCGTCACCGAGATCGCCCCCGGCCGCGCCGTGGCGACGATGACGGTGCGCGAGGACATGCTGAACGGCTTCGCCATCTGCCACGGCGGCCTGATCGCCACGCTGGCCGACTCCGCCTTCGCCTTCGCCTGCAATGCGCGCAACGCGCTGACGGTGGCCTCGGGCTTCGGCATCGACATCCTGAAGAGTGCCAAGCTCGGCGACCTGCTGACCGCCACCGCCGAGGAAACCTCGCTGGCCGGCCGCACCGGCCTCTACGACATCACGGTGCGGAACCAGCACGGCGACCTGATCGCCATGTTCCGCGGCCGCTCCCACCGCCTTGGCGACAGAAAGGTATTTGAAGCATGACCGTCAAAGCCCCCAGCCCCGGCGACCTGGAGCCCATCGAGACCGCCAGCCGCGACGAGTTGCAGGCCCTGCAGCTCGAACGCCTGCGCTGGAGCCTGCAGCACGCCTACGACCACGTACCGCAGTACCGCAGCAAGTTCGACGCGGCCGGCGTGCATCCGTCGGACCTCAAGACGCTCGCCGACCTGGCGAAATTCCCGTTCACGACCAAGCACGACCTGCGCGCCAACTACCCCTTCGGCATGTTCGCCGTGCCGCGCGAGCAACTGGCGCGCGTGCATGCCTCGTCGGGCACGACGGGCAAGCCCACCGTCGTCGGCTATACGCTGAAGGACATCGACACCTGGGCGAATCTCGTCGCCCGCTCCATCCGCGCCGCCGGTGGCCGCGCGGGCGACCTGGTCCACGTGGCCTATGGCTACGGCCTCTTCACCGGCGGCCTGGGCGCGCATTACGGCGCCGAGCGGCTGGGCTGCACCGTCATCCCGATGAGCGGCGGCCAGACCGAGAAGCAGGTGCAGCTCATCACCGACTTCAAGCCCGACATCATCATGGTCACGCCCAGCTATATGCAGGTGATCGTCGAGGAATTCGCCCGCCAGGGGCTGGACGCGCGGGCCTCGTCGCTCAAGGTCGGCATCTTCGGCGCCGAGCCCTGGACGGAGGCGATGCGCCGCGAGATCGAGCAGTCCGCCGGCATCGACGCGGTGGACATCTACGGCCTCTCCGAAGTGATGGGCCCGGGCGTGGCCAGCGAATGCGTCGAGAGCAAGGACGGGCCGGTCATCTGGGAAGACCACTTCTACCCCGAGATCATCGACCCCGACACCGGCGAGGTGCTGCCCGACGGCTCGGAAGGCGAACTGGTGTTCACGTCGCTGAGCAAGGAAGCGATGCCCGTCATCCGCTACCGCACGCGCGACCTGACGCGCCTGCTGCCGCCCACCTCGCGCGGCATGCGCCGCATGGGCAAGATCGTCGGCCGCAGCGACGACATGCTCATCATCCGCGGCGTCAACCTCTTCCCGACGCAGATCGAGGAACTGGTCTTGCAGGAAGCGCAGTTGTCGGGCCAGTACCAACTGGTCGTCAGCCGCAGCGGCAACCTGGACGAAGTGGTGGTGCGCTGCGAGGTCAAGCCCGAGGTCGAGTCCTCGGCGGCGGCCGGCATCGCCAAGCATCTGCAACACCGCATCAAGACGCTGATCGGCGTCTCGACGCGGGTCGAGATCGGCGCGCCGAACTCGATCGAACGGACCCTGGTCGGCAAGGCGCGCCGCGTCATCGACCTGCGCAAGCAGTAAGGAGCACCCAGCATGTATACGCAAGCGATGGACCTGATGGCCCGCGAGGCCCAGTCAAAGGGCGTCAAGGTCGTGAAGAGCGCCGAAGAGATGCAGCGCGAGGAAGCCTTCGAGGCCCGCATCGACGCGGGCGACTTCATCGAGGCCAAGGACTGGATGCCCGAGCACTACCGCAAGACCCTGGTGCGCCAGATCAGCCAGCACGCGCACAGCGAGATCGTCGGCATGCTGCCCGAGGGCAACTGGATCACGCGCGCGCCGACGCTGAAGCGCAAGGCCATCCTGCTGGCCAAGGTGCAGGACGAGGGCGGCCACGGCCTCTACCTCTACGCCGCCGCCGAGACCCTGGGCACCAGCCGTGACGAGATGACGGCGGCGTTGCTCTCCGGCAAGGCCAAGTACAGCTCCATCTTCAACTACCCGACGCTGACCTGGGCCGACATCGGCGTCATCGGCTGGCTGGTGGACGGCGCGGCCATCATGAACCAGGTGCCGCTGTGCCGCTGCTCCTATGCGCCCTATGCGCGGGCCATGATCCGCGTCTGCCGCGAGGAGAGCTTCCACCAGCGCCAGGGCTACGAGAGCCTGCTGACGATGATGCAGAAGGGCACCGAGCAGCAGAAGGCCATGGTGCAGGACGCCGTGAACCGCTGGTGGTGGCCCTCGCTGATGATGTTCGGCCCGGCCGACAAGGACTCGCCCAACTCCGAGCAGAGCATCCGCTGGGGCATCAAGCGCGTCACCAATGACCAACTGCGGCAGAAGTTCGTGGACGCGACGATCCCGCAGGCCGAGATCCTCGGCGTGACGGTGCCCGACCCGGCGCTGAAGTGGAACGCTGAAGCAGCGAGCTACGACTTCGGCGACATCGACTGGACCGAGTTCTGGCGCGTCGTCGGCGGCGAAGGCCCCTGCAACCGCGAGCGCCTCGCCGCCCGCAACAAGGCCTGGGACGAGGGCGCCTGGGTGCGCGACGCGGCGCTGGCGCATGCGCGCAAGCAGGCCGTTCAACAAGAGGCAGCGTGATGAGCAATCCGAACAACGAATGGCCGCTGTGGGAAATCTTCGTCCGCAGCAAGGCGGGCCTGGACCACAAGCACTGCGGCAGCCTGCACGCGGCCGACGCGGCGATGGCCGTGCAGATGGCGCGCGACGTCTACACGCGCCGCCAGGAAGGCACCAGCATCTGGGTCGTGCGCTCCGAGCAGATCGTCGCCAGCGACCCGGCCGAGAAGGGCAGCCTCTTCGAGCCGGCCGACGACAAGGTCTACCGCCACCCGACGTTCTATGAACTGCCGGACGAACTGAACCACATGTGATGGACGCCACCGCCACCTATGTCCTGCCCTACGTTCTACGTTTGGCGGACACCTGCCTGATCCACAGCCAGCGCCTGTCCGAATGGTGCGGCCACGCGCCGGTGCTGGAAGAAGACCTCGCGCTGTCGAACATCGCGCTCGACCTGCTCGGTCAGGCGCGCGCGCTGCTGACCTACGCCGGCCAGCTCGAAGGTGTGGGCCGCGACGAGGATCAGCTCGCCTTCCTGCGCGAGGAACGCGACTACCGCAACCTCGTGCTGGTCGAACTGCCCAATGCCGCTGCCAGTCCCAGCGACGGTGCGGGTGGGCGCGACTTCGCGCTGACCACGCTGCGCAATGCCGCGCTCTCGATCTGGCTGGAACTGCTCTACGAGCGCCTGCAAGCCAGCACTGACGCGGAAATCGCCGCCATCGCCGCCAAGTCGCTGAAGGAAGTGCGCTACCACCGCCAGCATTCGAGCGACTGGGTCGTGCGCCTGGGCGACGGCACGGCCGAGTCCCATGGGCGCATGCAGGCGGCGCTGGCCCTGCTGTGGCCCTATTTCAATGAACTCTTCGCGGCCGAAGGCGTGGCAGGCGTCGGCCCCGCGTGGAAGGAACTGGAACCCGAATGGCGAGCCCGCTGGGCCGCGCTGATGCAGGAGGCCAGCCTGACCCTGCCGCGCGACAGCGCGATGCAGCCCCGGGGCATCGACGGCATCCACAGCGAACACCTGGGCCATCTGCTGGCGACGATGCAATACCTGCAACGCGCCTACCCCGGGGGCGTGTGGTGAACCTCGCCGCCGCCCGCGAGCGCCTCGCGCAGGTGCCCGACCCCGAGATCCCGGCCGTGACGCTGATGGACCTCGGCATCGTGCGCGAGCTGCGCGAAACGGACACGGGCGTCGAGGTCGTGCTGACGCCGACCTACAGCGGCTGCCCGGCGACCGAGCTGATCGCCGACGACGTGCGCGCCGCGCTGGCCGGGTTCGGCGACGTGACCGTCACGCTGCAGCGCGCGCCGGCCTGGAGCACCGACTGGATCAGCCCCGCAGGCCGCGACAAGCTGCAGCGCTACGGCATCGTGCCGCCGCAATGCCAGGTTGGAGATGGCAGCGGGCAGGCGATCCGCGTCGTGCCCAAGCTGCGCTGCCCGCGCTGCGACGGCGGCAAGACCGAGCAGTTGTCGCGCTTCGGCTCCACCGCCTGCAAATCGACGTGGCGCTGCATCGAGTGCGGCGAGCCTTTCGAATACTTCAAACCCATCTGAACGCGATGGCACTCCACTTCCACCCCCTGCGCGTCGCCTCGGTCGAGCGCGACACCGACGACGCGATGGTCGTCGGCTTCGATGCCCCGCCCGAAGGCTTCGGCTTCGAGCCCGGCCAGTACCTGACGCTGCGCGCCAGCGTCGGCGGCCAGGAACTGCGGCGCAGCTACTCGATCTGCTCCGACCGCCGCCTGCAGGTCGGCATCCGCCGCGTCGAGGGGGGTGCCTTCTCGACCTGGGTGCATGAGCAGCTCAGGCCCGGCGACCTGATCGAGTCCTACCCGCCGCAGGGCCGCTTCGTCATGCCCGCAGCCCGGGCCGAGGGCCGGCATGTGCTTTTCATCGCCGGGGGCTCGGGCATCACGCCCATCCTGGCGATCCTGAGCGCGCTGCTGGAACGCGAGCCCACGGCGCGCGCGACGCTGATCTACGCCAACCGCCGCACCGCGTCCGCGATGTTCAAGGAAGCACTCGAAGACCTGAAGAATCGCTTCATGACGCGGCTGTCCCTGCACCACGTCTTCAGCCGCGAGGCCGTGGACGCGCCGCTCTACGCCGGCCGGCTCGATGCCGGCAAGCTCAGCGCCTTCCTCGCCGGCCCGGTGCCGGCGGCGGGCGTCGATGAGGTCTTCGTCTGCGGGCCCTTCGAGATGAACGATCAGGCCGAGGCCGCGCTGCGTGGCGCCGGCATCCCGGCCGAGCGCATCCACATCGAGCGCTTCGGCACGCCCGAGATGCAGACCGGCCGCCCCGCGCCGCACGAGGTCCGGCCCGGCGACGCGCCCGAGGCGCGCGTCACCGTCATCCGCGACGGCCTCTCGCGCGAGATCGAGTTCCACGCGACCGACCCCAGCCTGCTCGACGCCGCCGCGCGCGAGGGGCTGGACGTGCCCTTCTCGTGCAAGAGCGGCGTCTGCTCCACCTGCCGCTGCAAGCTCGTCGAGGGCGAGGTGCGCATGGACAAGAACTTCGCGCTCGACAAGGACGAGGTCGCGGCCGGCTTCATCCTGAGCTGCCAGGCCCATCCGTTGACCGAGCGTGTCGTGATTTCCTTCGACGAACGGTAGACGCTGTGAGCGAACCCCACACGCCCGCTCATCCCGCCGCAACGCCGCCACTCGGCGTTGCAAATGCTCGCCGTGGCTCCGGCTGCGGCTGCGCTTTGCGCCTCGATCGGCGGCGCCGCGACGGTCTGCCCGGCCGCGCGGCGTCCGCCCACAGCTTCTGATGGCAAGAAAACGAGCCCCCGGTTTCGAGGCCCAGCGCGAGGACATCCTCGCCGCCGCCGCGCGGCTGTTCGCGGCCCAGGGCTTCAGCGCCACGTCGATGAACCAGGTCGCCGAAGCCTGCGGCGTCGCCAAGCCGACGCTCTATCACTACTTTCAGGACAAGCAGGACCTGCTCGTGCAGATCTGCGACGGCCACGTCCACGCGCTGCTGGCGCTGGTGGATGAGGTCAAGGCCTTGCCGCTCGCGCCCGACGACCAGTTGCGCGCCCTCATCGAGCGATTCACCCGCGCCTATGCCGACGCCCAGACCCAGCACCGCGTGCTGACCAGCGAGATCCGCTTCCTCGCCGACGCCGAGCGCGAGCGCCTGCTGGACGTGGAGCGCCGCGTCGTCGCCGAATTCGCCGCCGCGATCGGCCGCGTGCGGCCGGAGCTGCGCGATGCCAAACTGCACAAACCGCTGACCATGCTGCTTTTTGGCATGATCAACTGGACCTTCACCTGGCTGCGGCCCGACGGCGAGCTGTCGCACGAGGCGCTCGCGGCCCTGGTCGGCGACCTGTTCTTCGGCGGCCTCGGCGCGGTGCAAGCGCGTCAGCCCGCCCTGACCCCCATCACCCACTGACCCACCCCGAGGAGACGACCCCCATGAAGCCCTTCAAGCAACTCGCCCTGGCCCTGGCCGCCAGCCTCAGCCTGGCCGCCCAGGCGGACATCAACGTCGGCGTCACCGTGTCGGCCACCGGCCCGGCCGCCTCGCTCGGCATCCCCGAGAAGAACACCATCGCGCTGATGCCGACCACCCTCGGCGGCCAGAAGGTCAACTACATCGTGCTGGACGACGCCTCGGACACGACCACCGCCGTCGCCAACACGCGCAAGTTCATCACCGAGAACAAGGTGGACGTCGTCATCGGCTCCACCGTCACGCCCAACTCGCTGGCGATGATCGACGCGGTGTCCGAGTCCGGCACGCCCATGATCTCGATGGCCGCCTCGGCCCGCATCGTCGAGCCCATCGACGCCAAGAAGAAGTGGGTCTTCAAGACGCCGCAGAACGACATCATGATGGCCCTGGCCATCGTGCAGCACATGGTGGACAACGGCGTCAAGACGGCCGGCTTCATCGGCTTCGCCGACGCCTACGGCGAAGGCTGGTGGGGCGAATTCAACAAGATCGCGGCCACCAAGCACCTCAACATCGTCGCCAGCGAACGCTACAACCGCACGGACACCTCCGTCACCGGCCAGGTGCTCAAGCTCGTCGCTGCGCGGCCCGACGCCATCCTGATCGCCGGCTCCGGCACGCCCGCCGCGCTGCCGCAGAAGGCGCTCAAGGAGCGCGGCTACACCGGCAAGATCTACCAGACCCACGGCGTCGCCAACAACGACTTCCTGCGCGTCGGCGGCAAGGACGTGGAAGGCACGCTGCTGCCTTCGGGCCCGGTGCTCGTCGCCTCGCAACTGCCGGCCGACCATCCGGTGCGCAAGAGCGCGCTGGACTACATCGCCAAATACGAGGCCGCCCACGGCAAGGGCAGCGTCTCCACCTTCGGCGGCCACGCCTGGGACGCCGGCCTGCTGCTCGCCGCCGCCGCGCCCGAAGCACTGAAGAAAGCCCAGCCCGGCACGCCCGCCTTCCGCGCCGCGCTGCGCGACGCGTTGGAAAGCGTCAAGGAAGTGGCCGGCGCGCATGGCGTGTTCAATATGTCGGCCGGCGACCACCTCGGCCTCGACCAGCGCGCCCGCGTGATGGTCAGGATCGAGAACGGCACCTGGAAACTCATCAAGTGAGCACGTTGAGGAGCTATATCGCCGGCCGCTGGGTCGGCGAGCGTGCCGCCAAGCCGCTGGCGAGCGCGGTCAACGGCCATGTGGTTGCGCATACGCACGAGGAGCAGCTCGACTTCGCCGAGGCCATGGCCTATGCGCGCGGCACGGCGCTGCCCGGCCTGCTGCGCAGCCACTTCCAGGACCGCGCCCGCGTGCTCAAGGCGCTGGCCGCCTACCTGATGGAGCGCAAGGAGCAGCTCTACGCGATCAGCGCCCACACGGGCGCCACGCGGGCCGATTCGTGGATCGACATCGAAGGCGGCATCGGCACGCTGTTCGCGTATGCGTCCATCGGCGGCAAGGACCTGCCCAGCAGCAATGTGCTGCACGAAGGCCCGGCCATGCGCCTGGGTGCGAACAACCACTTCGTCGGCAGCCACGTGCTGGTGCCGAAGCGCGGCGTGGCCCTCCACATCAATGCCTTCAATTTCCCGATGTGGGGCATGCTGGAGAAGTTCGCGCCCAGCTTCCTGGCCGGCATGCCCTGCCTCGTCAAGCCCGCCACGGCGACGAGTTATGTCGCCGAGGCCTGCGTGCGCCTGATCGTCGAATCCGGCCTCGTGCCGGCCGGCGCGCTGCAGCTCATCATCGGCGGCACGGGCGATCTGTTCGAGCGCCTGGACGAGGCCGACGTGGTGACCTTCACCGGCAGCGCCGACACGGCCCTGCAACTGCGCGCCCACCCGAATCTGTTGAAGCGCAGCATCCCCTTCAACGCCGAGGCCGACAGCCTGAACTGCGCCATCCTCGCGCCCGATGTGACGCCGGACGACCCGGAGTTCGACCTGTTCATCAAGGAAGTGGCCCGCGAGATGACGGCCAAGGCCGGCCAGAAATGCACGGCCATCCGCCGCACCCTCGTGCCGCGCCATCTGACGGATGCGGTCGCCACGGCGTTGAAGGCGCGCTTGAGCAAGACGGTGGTCGGCGACCCCGCCGTCGAAGGCGTGCGCATGGGCGCGCTCGCCAGCAAGGCCCAGCAGGCCGACGTGGCCGAGCGCGTCGCGCAACTGGCGCAGGGCTGCGAACTGCTGCTGTCCGAGCGCGACGGCTTCGCGCCCCGAGGTGAGGGCGTGGCCGAGGGGGCCTTCTTCGCGCCGACGCTGCTGCTGGCGCGCAATTCGGAAGTCAGCGACGCCCACCACCTGGAAGCCTTCGGCCCGGTGACGACGCTGCTGCCCTATGGCGACTTCGAGGAAGCCCTGCACCTTGCCACGCTGGGGCGCGGCAGCCTCGTCGGCACCGTCTGCACCAAGACGCCGGCCCTGGCCGCCCAGGCCGTGCCGACCTTCGCCGCCTGGCATGGCCGCATGCTGGTGCTGGACCGCGAGGCCGCGCTGGAGAACACCGGCCACGGCTCGCCGCTGCCCAAGCTCAAGCACGGCGGCCCCGGCCGCGCGGGCGGCGGCGAGGAACTCGGCGGGCTGCGCGCGGTCAAGCACTATCTGCAGCGCTGCGCCGTGCAGGGCTCGCCGACGATGCTGAGCGCCGTCACCGGCGAGTACCAGCGCGGTGGCGCGGTGACCGAGAGCGAGGTCCACCCCTTCCGCCGCCATTTCGAGGACGTGGAAGTGGGCATGAGCCTGCTGACGCACCGCCGCACCGTCGGCGAGGCGGACATCGTCGCCTTCGGCGGCCTGTCGGGCGATTACTTCTATATGCACTTCGATGAAGTGGCCGCGCGGGAGTCGCCCTTCGGCCAGCGCATCGCCCACGGCTATTTCGTGCTGTCGGCGGCGGCGGGCCTGTTCGTCAGCCCGGCGCCGGGACCGGTGCTGGCCAACTACGGGTTGGAGAACCTGCGCTTCGTGACGCCGGTCGCCATCGGCGACACCATCCAGGCGCGGCTGACCGCCAAGCGCAAGATCGACCGGCCGCCGCGCGACGATCAGCCGGCCCAGGGCGTGATCGGCTGGGACGTGGCCGTCACCAACCAGCGCGGCGAGCTCTGCGCGAGCTACGAGATCCTGACCCTGGTGGCTAAGCGCGTCGCCGGCTGATGACCCCCGCCAAGGCCCGCGAACTCGCGCTGGCCTTGGCGGGCGCGGTCGAGAAGCCGCATCACGGGCTGACGTCCTTCCGCCTGCCCGGCATCAAGGGTCCCATCTTTGCGACGATGACGCCCGACGGCGCCGAGTTGCGTGTCTTCATCAAGGACGAGGGCTCGCGCGATGCGTGGATCGCACGCGAGGCCGGCGCGGTCGAGCCGCTGCTGTGGGGCGGCAGGCGCTGCGGCGTGAAGGTCTGGCTGGCCCGGGCCCGGCCGGCCTGGGTCGAGGAACTACTAGCCGAGGCCTGGCGCGACCTCGGCGGCGCTTAGGGCAACGCTGACCTTGCAGCCCATCCCAAACCAGGGCGCGCTGCACGCGAGGGGCTTGTTCAGCGTTGCCTAGCGCGCCACCGTGCCTTCGCCCGCCGCCGCGCTCAGGTCGGCGCGGCGGGCGCCGGTGAAGCGCTTGGCCCAGTAGGCATCGCGCATGTCCTCGACGCGCACGGCGCTGCCGGTGCGCGGCGCGTGGATGAACTTGCCTTCGCCGACGTAGATGCCGACGTGGCTGAAGGTGCGCCGCATCGTGTTGAAGAACACGAGGTCGCCGGGCTTGAGTTCGTCGCGGCGGATGGCGAGCAGGCTGTCGTCGCGGGCCTGCTCGTCGGCGCGGCGCGGCAGCACGAGGCCGACGCTCATCTCGAAGATGTGGCGCGTGAAGCCGCTGCAGTCGAAGCCGCTCTCGATCGAGCTGCCGCCCAGCTTGTAGCGCACGCCGAGGAAATTCATCGCCGAGAGCACGAGGTCGGACGCCGCATCGCGCACATTGGCGAGCAGGCGCGAGGAGCCGCCCGCCTCGCTGCCACCGCCGTTCAGCAGGCCACGTTCGCTGAGGAAGCGGGTGACGGCATCGCGGGCCGGCGCGGGTTTGGCGGTGGCGGCTGCGGCGGGCGCGGCGGCCTTGTCTTCCGCCGCAGCCTGCTGCTGTTGCAGGCTCTGGCCGTAGGCGCCTGTCATCGTGCCCGGTGGCGGCACCACCGCCGCCTGGGCCACGCCCTGGGCCTGCGCGGCGCAGCCGACGGCCAGCAGGCAGGCGGCGGCGAGGCGGTTCAGCAGGGCGAGGGGAGCCAGGGACATGCGTGAGGGCAGGGGGAAGGGGGCACTGCGGCGCGCAGATTAGGAAGGCCGTCCGGCAGCGTCAACCCAGGCGAAAGTAAAGCCCGCCATTTTCAGGGCAAACCCCGGCTTCGTCTTTGACGAGGTCGGGGTTTGCCCATGATTTTGTCACGCCCGCCACAGGGTCAGATTGACGTCAGTGCCTGCCGCCCACACTGCCCGCCATGACGACCTATGCCGACTTCCACCGCCGCTCCCTCGCCGACCGGGACGCCTTCTGGGCCGAACAGGCCCGCCGCATCGACTGGCAGACGCCGCCGCAGCAGATCTGCGATGCCAGCAAGCCGCCGTTCGCGCGCTGGTTCGTCGGCGGCACGACCAACCTCTGCCACAACGCGGTGGACCGCCACGCCGCCGCGCGGCCCGATGACGCGGCGCTGATCTGGGTCTCTACCGAGGTCGGCCAGGAGAAGGTCTACAGCTTCGCGCAACTGCAGGCCGAGGTCGAGGCCATGGCCGCCATCCTCGCCGCCCAGGGCGTGGGCGAGGGCGACCGTGTGCTGATCTATATGCCGATGATCCCCGAGGCGGCCTTTGCGATGCTGGCCTGCGCGCGCATCGGCGCCATCCACTCGGTGGTGTTCGGCGGCTTCGCGGCGGTCAGCCTCGCCAGCCGCATCGACGACGCGAGCCCGAAGCTCATCGTCAGCGCCGATGCCGGCAGCCGGGGCGGCAAGGTCGTGCCTTACAAGCCGCTGCTGGACGAGGCCATCGCGCTGGCCGCGCACAAGCCGGCCCGGGTGCTGATGGTGGACCGCGGCCTTGCCGCGTTCGCGCCCGTCGCCGGCCGCGACCTGGACTACGCCGCCGAGCGCGCCGCGCAGGCCGGCGTGCGCGTGCCGGTGGTCTGGCTGGAATCCAACCGCATCAGCTACACGCTCTACACCAGCGGCACCACGGGCAAGCCCAAAGGCGTGCAGCGCGACGTGGGCGGCTATGCGGTGGCCCTGGCCACGAGCATGGACTACATCTTCGGCGGCCGGGCCGGCGAGACCTATTTCTCCACCAGCGACATCGGCTGGGTCGTCGGCCACAGCTATATCGTCTACGGGCCGCTGATCGCCGGCATGGCCACGCTGATGTACGAGGGCCTGCCGGTCAATCCCGACGCCGCCGTCTGGTGGCGCCTCGTCGAGCAATACAAGGTGACGGTAATGTTCAGCGCGCCGACCGCCGTGCGCGTGCTGAAAAAACACGACCCGGCGCTGCTCAAGCGGCATGACCTTTCCAGCCTGCGCGCGCTCTTCCTGGCCGGCGAGCCGCTGGACGAGCCGACGGGCCGCTGGATCGCCGAGGCCCTGGGCGTGCCCATCATCGACAACTACTGGCAGACCGAGACCGGCTGGCCGTTGCTGACGGTGGCGAACCACGTTCCCGGCGTCGATCCCGTGCCCACGCGCATGGGCTCGCCGGGCCTGCCGATGTATGGCTATGACGTGAAGCTGCTCGACGAGCAGACCGGCGAGACCCTGGCCGACGCCAACCGCAAGGGCGTGCTCGTCATCGAGCACCCGCTGCCGCCGGGCTGTCTGCAGACCGTCTGGGGCGACGACGCGCGCTTCGTCAGCACCTACTGGAGCAGCGTGCCGGGGCGGCAGGTCTACTCCACCTTCGACTGGGGCCTGCGCGACGAGGACGGTTACACCTTCATCCTCGGCCGGACGGACGACGTCATCAACGTCGCCGGCCACCGCCTGGGCACACGCGAGATCGAGGAGAGCATTTCCAGCCATGCGGCCGTGGCCGAGGTGGCGGTGGTGGGCGTGGCCGATCAACTGAAGGGTCAGGTCGCCATCGCCTTCGCCGTGCTGCGCGACCCGGGCCAGGCCGGCCCGGCGCTGGAAGGCGAGGTCATGAAGCACGTCGATGCCCAGCTCGGCGCCGTGGCGCGGCCGGCGCGCGTGCATTTCGTCGGCCTGCTGCCCAAGACCCGCTCGGGCAAGCTGCTGCGCCGCGCCTTGCAGGCCGTGGCCGAGGGCCGCGACCCGGGCGACCTGACGACGCTGGACGACCCCGGCGCACTCGCACAGGTCAAGGCCCTGTTGCAGAAATAGCGGCGTGCCGAACGGCAGGGGCGGCGCCGACCCGCAGAATCGCGGCCTTCCCAAGAAGGAGACGCGATGAAAGCCGCCCTGGCCCTGTTAGCACTTGCCGCCGCCGCTCAAGCCCAACCCAGGCTGCCGGCGCCCAATTTCCCGAGCTTCGGCACCGTCGCCGTCGTGCAGACGCGCTGCGACGCCGGCCTCAAGGGCGCGCAGCAGCGCGTCAAGGCGTTGGAGCGGCGCCGCATCGACGCCGGCTGGCTGGCCGCCTATGACGACCTCGCCGTCTACCTCGAAGACCACCAGGGCCCGAACGATTTCGTCCTCAACGTCCACCCCGACAAGGCCATCCGCGACGCCGCGCAGGCCTGCTCGCTGCGCTGGGCCGGCTTCCTCTCCGGCCTGGGCCAGAACGAGAAGCTCTACCGCGCCCTGCAGAAGGCGCCCCGGAAGGACGCCATCGACGCCGAGCTCGTGCGCCTCGCCTCGGCCCAGTTCGAGGACAGCGGCGTGACCCTGCCCGGGCCCCAGCGCGAGCGCGCCAAGCAGATCCTGGACAAGCTGACCGAACTCGACCAGCAGTTCAACAAGAACATCCGCGACGCCGGCACCCGCGTCGCCTTCACCGAGGCCGAACTCCGGGGCGTGCCGGCCAGCGTCTGGCAAGGCGCCCCGCGCGATGCACAGGGCCGCATCCTGCTCGGCGTGGACTACCCGAGCTACGTGCCCGTCATCCGCGGCGCCGAGAGCGGCGAGGCGCGCGAGCGCATGTGGCGGGCCAAGACCAATGAGGGCGGCCAGGCCAATCTCGACCTGCTGGCGCAGATCGTCACGCTGCGCGGCGAGTACGCGCGGCTCTTCGGCTTCGACAACTACGTCGATTTCAATCTGCGCCGCCAGATGGCCCGCGACGGCGCCACGGCCACGCGCTTCCTCGACGCCGTGGCCGGCACCGTCCACGAGCGCGAGAAGGCCGAACTGGAAGAACTGCGCGCCGCCAAGGCCCGCCACCTCGGCACGCCGCCGGAGCAGACCCGCGTCGAGCGCTGGGACGCCACCTTCTACGGCGAACGCGTCAAGCGCGAGAAATTCAGCGTCGATCAGAACGCCTTCCGCCCCTATTTCCCGCCGCAGGCCAGCCTGGCCTTCGCCATGCGCATCATCGAGAAGACCATGGGCGTGAAGTACGAGCGCATCGACAACAAGCTCTGGCAGGACGAGGCGCAGACCTATGTCGTCAGCGATGTCGCCAGCGGCAGACCCATCGCGCAGATGTACGTCGATCTCTACCCGCGCGACGGCAAATACAACCATGCCGCCGTCTGGCCGCTGCGCGGCAGCGCCACGCGCGTCGGCCGCACGCCGGTGGCGGCCCTGGTCGTCAACTTCGATCGCCAGGGGCTGTCGCTGGACGAGGTGGAGACGCTGCTGCACGAACTCGGCCATGCGGTCCACGTCAACCTCTCCCACACCCGCTACGCGACCACGGCGGGCACGACGGTGATGCACGACTTCGTCGAGGCGCCCTCGCAGATGCTGGAAGACTGGGTCTACGACAAGCAGGTGCTCAAGCTGATGCAGGAGGTCTGCCCCGACTGCAAGCCCGTGCCCGACGCGATGGTGGACCAGGCCATGGCCGCCAAGCAGCACGGCAAGGGCGGCCAGTTCGGCCGCCAGCACCTCTATGCGAGCTATGACATCGCGCTGCACCAGCAGACCGCGCCCGAGCCGCTGCCGCTGTGGGCCCGGATGGAAGGCGCGACGCCGCTCGGCCATGTGCCGGGCACGATGTTCCCGGCCGGCTTCGCCCACATCGCGGGCGGCTATGGCGCGGGCTATTACGGCTATCTGTGGAGCCTCGTCGTCGCCATGGACCTGCGCACCGCCTTCGCGGCGGACAAGCTCAGCGCCGAGGTCGGCCGCCGCTACCGCGACCAGGTGCTCGGCCAGGGCGCTCAGAAGCCAGCGCCGGAACTGGTCAAGGACTTCCTCGGCCGCGAGTCCAACTCGCAAGCCTTCTTCGACTACCTGAAGAAGTAGTCAGGCGCAGCCGCCGGAGCCGCAGGCGTGGGCGGCTTCTGCGGATTGCACGCGGCATTCGCCCGTCGCCGGGTCGAAGCCGCGCTGTTCCATCGTGAACACCAGGGCCGCGTCCATCATCTCGGCATGGGCCGGGAACCACTGCGTCAACTCGCCGCGCAGGATGCCGAGCGGCTCGCGGTCGCCTAACTCCACCGCATAGCGCAGCGCCTCGCGCATCACGTTCAGCACCATCGCGTGCTGGCTGGCATGGCAGTTCTGCGGCTCGAAGCCGCAGCGCGCCATCCAGTCCTCTTCCATCGAGAAATGCGCCTCGGTGTGGGCCAGCAGCGCGCGGAAGGCGGGCAGGGCGTCGGCGCCCTCGTCCAGCGCCGCACCGAAGGCGTTCAGCAGCGCGACGAATTCCTCGTGGGTGGCGTCCAGCGTCGGCTGGTTCAGCACCAGCGCCTCGGTCCAGGCCAGCGTGCTCATGCGAGCCTCGCGCGGTGGCGTGCCGCCTGCGCCCGCACCTGGGTCGGTGCGGTGCCGCCCAGCACATTGCGCGCGTTCAGCGAGCCTTCGAGCGACAGCACGTCGAACACGTCCGCCTCGATGCGCGCGTCGAAGGCCTTCAGCGCTTCCAGCGTCAGCGCGGCCAGGTCCACGCCCTGTTGCGTGGCCGTCTTCACCGCATGGGCGACGACCTCGTGCGCGTCGCGGAAGGGCAGGCCCTTCTTGACGAGGTAGTCGGCGAGGTCGGTCGCCGTCGCATGGCCCTTCAGGGCGGCGGCGCGCATGGCCTCGGGCTTCACGCTCAGGCCGGCCAGCATGTCGGCAAAGATGCGCAGCGTGTCCTTCAGCGTGTCCACGGTGTCGAACAGCGGTTCCTTGTCCTCCTGGTTGTCCTTGTTGTAGGCCAGGGGCTGGCCCTTCATCAGCGTGACGAGGCCGACGAGATGGCCGACGACGCGGCCCGTCTTGCCGCGCGCCAGCTCGGGCACGTCCGGGTTCTTCTTCTGCGGCATGATCGACGAGCCGGTGCAGAAGGCATCGGGCAGCGCGATGAAGCCGAAGTTCTGGCTCATCCACAGAATCAGTTCCTCGGACAGGCGCGAGACGTGCAGCATCACGAGCGCCGCCGCCGCCGAGAACTCGATGGCGAAGTCGCGGTCGCTGACCGCATCGAGGCTGTTCTGGCACACGCCTTCCATGCCCAGCGTGCGGGCGACGCGCTCGCGGTCCAGCGGGTAGCTGGTGCCGGCCAGCGCCGCCGCGCCCAGCGGCAGGCGGTTGACGCGCTTGCGGACATCGGCCATGCGCTCGGCGTCGCGCGCGAACATCTCCACATAGGCCAGCAGGTGGTGGCCGAAGCTGACCGGCTGCGCCACCTGCAAGTGCGTGAAGCCCGGCAGGATCACGTCGGCATGCCGCTCGGCCTGTTCGACGAGCACGCGCTGCAACGCGCCGAGCAGTTCAGCGATCTCGTCGATCTCGTCGCGCAGCCACAGCCGCACGTCGGTGGCCACCTGGTCGTTGCGGCTGCGGCCCGTGTGCAGGCGCTTGCCGGCGATGCCGACGCGCTCGGTCAGCCTCGCCTCGATGTTCAGGTGGACGTCTTCCAGGTCCAGCTGCCAGTCGAAGCGGCCGGCCTCGATCTCGGCGGCGATCTCGCCCAGGCCGCGCTGGATGGCCGCATGATCCTCGGCGCTGAGGATGCCCTGCGCCGCCAGCATCTCCGCATGCGCCAGGCTGCCGGCGATGTCGGCCTGCCAGAGGCGCCGGTCGAAGCCGACGCTGGCCGTGTAGCGCTTGACCAGATCGCTCATCGGCTCGGAAAACAGGGCGGACCAGGCTTGGGATTTGTTGGCGAGTTGGTTGTCAGACATGGGGGGCGTGGAGTTCCTGGCGCGCACAATGCGCCGCAACCCGCGATTATCGAACGCCATGTTCTTCTTCAAGCGCCGCGCCCCTGCGCGCCACAGCGTCTGGCACGAGTCCATGCAGCTCAGCCAGTGGCTGGGCTTCGCGCCCACCGAACTGCCGGAACTGCCCGAGCTGAGCCGTGCGCCGCTGCTGGACCCGACGCGCGCCTTCGACGTCTGCCACGTCGGCCTCGTGCTGCGCGCCGTGCTCGGGGTGCAGTTGCTGCTGGGCCTGGGCACGGCCCTGGTCGCGCGCAACGCGGCGCAGTGGCTGACGCTGGCGGCCAATGGCACCGTCGTCACCATGTTCGCCGTGCTGTCCTGGCTGCTGGCCGTCTGCGCCGCCAAGCGCCTGTGGCCGCGCCTGCCTGAGCCGGTGCAATGGCTCGGGCTGATGGCGCTCGGCGCCGTCGGCGCGCTGCTGGGCTTCGGCCTGCTCAGCCTGTCCAGCGACGAGCCCGTCAGCACCTGGCGCCTCGCCAGCATCGCCGCCTGCGGCGCCAGCGGCGCGGCTTTGCTGCTGGCCTGGCTCAAGCTGCGCGAGCACAGCCAGCGCCCGGCCGACGCGCTGGCCCAGCTCGTCGAGCTGCAATCGCGCATCCGGCCGCATTTCCTCTTCAACACGCTGAACAGCGCCATCGCGCTGGTGCAGGTCGATCCGGCCCGCGCCGAGAGCGTGCTGGAAGACCTCGCCGAACTCTTCCGCGTCGCGCTGGCCGACGCCAGCGCCTCGGTGACGCTGGCCGAAGAGGTGGAGCTGGCGCGGCGCTACCTCGCCATCGAGCAGATCCGCTTCGGCAAGCGGCTGCGCATCGTCTGGCGGCTCGACCCCGAGGCCGAGGCCGCCCGCGTGCCGCCGCTGCTGATGCAGCCCCTGGTGGAGAACGCGGTGCGCCATGGCGTCGAGCCCAATGACGAAGGCGGCGAGCTGGAAGTCAGCACGCTGCGGCGCGGCGCCGAGGTCGAGATCCGCATCGTCAACAGCGTCGGCGCGCCGGCCCGCACCGCCGGCCACGGCCTCGCGCTGCGCAATGTGCGCCAGCGCCTCAAGCTGATGCACGACGTGGCCGCGCGCTTCGACATCGAAGCCACCGGCAGCCGCTTCACGCTGCGCATCCTGGTGCCCGCATGACCGCCCCGCTGCGCATCCTCCTCGTGGACGACGAGCCGCTGGCGCGGCTGCGCCTGCGCGGCTTGGTCGAGGCCATCCAGGAGCCGCGCTGCGAGGTCGCCGCCGAGGCGGCCACGGCCTCGCAGGCGACGGCCTGGCTGCGCGAGCATGGCTGCGACCTGCTGCTGCTGGACGTGCAGATGCCCGGCGCCGACGGCCTGCAGTTCGCCGACGGCCTGATTGAGCGCACGGCGGGGCAGGCCCAAGCCGCTCCCCTCGTCATCTTCGTGACGGCCCACGCCGCGCATGCCGTGCGCGCCTTCGAGCTGGAAGCGCTGGACTACCTGACCAAGCCCGTGCGCCGCGAGCGCCTGCAGGCGGCGCTCGCGCGCGCGGCGCAACGCCTGGCCGAGCGCGCGGCAGCACACGCGGCCCAGCCCGCCGACGCCCCCGCCGGGCCGGCGCCGGCCGACTTCATCACGCTGACCGACCGCGGCCGCCTGCTGCGCGTGCCGCTGGCCGAGGTGCTGTACTTCAAGGCCGAGCTGAAATACCTGACCCTGCGCACCGCCAGCGAAAGCCATGTGATGGACGGCGCGCTGTCCGACCTGGAACAGCGCCTGGGCGAGCGCTTTCTGCGCGTCCACCGCAATGCGCTGGTGGCGCGCTGGGCCGTGCGCGAGCTGCAGCGCCACGCGCCGACCGGCTTCGGCGACCTCGACGGTGGCAGTGGTGAGGGCAATGAGTCGGCCGATAGCTGGGCCGTGCGCATTGCCCACGTCGATGAATGGCTGGCCGTGTCGCGCCGTCAGGTGGCGGCGGTGCGCGAGGCGCTGGCGGGGCAGGGGCGCTGAAGCGGGTGCGGCGGGCTGCGCTGGCTGCGATGGTGTTTGCGGCCCTGGGCCTGCTGGCCTGGCGGCTGCGGCCGGACGATGGCGCGGCCAAGCCGGCTGCCACCGTGTTCGTGCCGGCGGCCGCAGTGCCGGCGAGCAATGCCGTGGCGCGGGCCGCGAATGCGCGGCCTGCGGAGCCTCAGTCGTCGTCGCCGGGCAGGGAATTCATCGAGGTCTGTGGCGTCGGTCGGCGACGGCGCGGCGAGCCGGCACCGGACTGGCTGTCGGCGCTGGACGGGCAGTTCGAGCAGGCCCTGGCCGCGCTGTTGCCCCGCCTCGACGCTGGCACGCCGGGTCAGCAGGTGGCCGCCGCCGTGCTGCGCAACGACACGGAGCGCGCGGCGCAACTGGCGGCGTCCGGCAGCGATGTCGAGGCTTACCGCATCGCGCTGCGCGCCTGCCGCAGCGATGTGGCGTTGCGCCGTGCCGTGGCCTATGTGCAGGCGCAGCGCGCGGCGCCTGCGGCCAGCGGCGTCAAATGGCATGAGCTGCCGGACCCCGGCCCGCTGCCCACGGCCTGCGCCGCGCTGAGCGTGGAGCGGCTGGAGGCGCTGGACGGCGCCGACGCCTGGCCCTGGCTGCTGCGTCTGGGCGACAGCATGGAGCGGGCCGACGGCGCGGGCATCGCCCAGGCCCTGCACCAGCTCGGGCAGCGGGACTGGCCACAGGTGCGGGCCCGCCCGCTGAGCGCGGCCGTGGCGCGGCTCGTCGGCGAGGAGCCGACCCTGCACGAGACTCTGGCGATGGTGCAGGCGGTTGGCAAGGAAGCGTCCGGCCTGCTCGACGGCCTGCCGGCGACGATCGCCAGGGCCTGCCGGGCCGAGGTGCTGAAGGATGCGAACCGGCGCCAGTCCTGCGAGCAGGCCGTGCGCCGCATGCCCGGGATGGCGACCGAACTGATCGACGCCCGGATGCTGTACGTGCTGGAAGAGCGCCTGGACCTGCCGCACAGCCTCCAGGCGATGTCCAAGGAAGAACGGGACCGCACGACGCGGGTCTTGAGCGATACGGCCCTGGACATGACGGACGACCTCAGTTGCGCCAATGTCTCGCGCATCGGCCGGCGGCTGTCGATGCTGGCCGGCCAGGGCGAACTGGCCTATGTGCGCGCCCGCCTGAAAGAGGTCGCCGCTGACTAGCCCGTATTGCGCAGCCCGGCCGCGATGCCGTTGATCGACAGGTGGATGCCGCGCTGCACGCGCTCCATCGCCGGGTCGTTCGCCTGTGTGCGGCGGTAGCGGCGCATCAGCTCGACCTGCAGGTGGTTGAGCGGGTCGATATAGGGGAAGCGGTGCTCGATGGAGCGCGCCAGCGCCGGGTTGGCCGCGAGGCGCTTGTCGTCGCCGGTGATGAGGCTCAGCGCCGCCTGCGTGCGCTCGAACTCGGCCTTGATGGCCGTGAAGATGCGGCGGCCGAGCTTCTTGTCTTCCACCAGTTCGACATAGCGCTCGGCCAGGGTCAGGTCGGTCTTGGCCAGCACCATGTCGAGGTTGGAGAGCAGCGCGCGGAAGAAGGGCCAGCCCTTGAGCATGCGCTTCAGCAGCGCGAGGTTCTTCGCGCGCTGCGCCGGCTCGTCGCCGAGGAAGGCCTCGATGCCCGAGCCGAAGCCGCACCAGCCCGGCAGCGCGACGCGCGCCTGGCCCCAGGAGAAGCCCCAGGGGATGGCGCGCAGATCCTCGATGGCGCGCGTGGCCTTGCGCGAGGCGGGGCGGGAGCCGATGTTGAGTTCGGCGATCTCGCGGATGGGCGTGCTGGCGAAGAAGTAGTCGGCAAAGCCCGGCGTGTCATAGACGAGGCCTCGGTAGGCGGCGAAGCTGGCGTCGGACAGCGCCTGCGCGGCCTGCAGGAAGCTCTTGGGCGCGCTCTGCGTCGGGTGCAGCAGCGTGGCTTCGAGCGTGGCGGCCACCAGCGTTTCGAGGTTGCGCCGGCCGATTTCGGGGTGGGCGTATTTGGACGCGATGACCTCGCCCTGTTCGGTCAGGCGGATCTGCCCGTTCACCGTGCCCGGGGGCTGGGCCAGGATGGCCTGGTAGCTCGGGCCGCCGCCGCGCCCGACGGTGCCGCCACGGCCGTGGAAGAGGCGCAGCGTGATGGGGCCGACGCGCTTGAGTTCGTCGAACAGTTCGACGAGCGCGATCTCGGCGCGGTACAGCTCCCAGGACGAGGTGAACATGCCGCCGTCCTTGTTGCTGTCGGAGTAGCCGAGCATGATGTCCTGCTCGCCGCCGCTGCGGTCGATGAGGCCGCGCACGCCGGGCAGGGCGTAGAACTCGCGCATGATCTCCGGCGCCACGCGCAGGTCGCCGATGGTCTCGAACAGCGGCACGATGATGAGGTCGCTGACCGCGTACTCGGCCAGCACGCCGCGCAGCAGGCCGCATTCCTTCAGCAGCAGGGCCACTTCGAGCAGATCGCTGACCGACTCGGTGTGCGAAATGATGTAGTGGCGCAGCGCCTCCTTGCCGAAGCGCTCCAGCGCCTCGCGGGTGGCCTCGAAGGTGGCGAGTTCGCCCAGGGTCTTGTCGGTGTAGCGGGCGCCGATGACGCGCAGCGGCCGGGCGTCGTTGAGCAGGCGCAGCAGCAGCGCGCGCCGGGCGGCTTCGTCCAGCGCGGCGTAGTCGCCCTCGATGCGCGCGGTGGCGAGCAGCTCGGCGAGCACCAGTTCGTGCTGGTCGCTGCTCTGGCGCAGGTCGAGCGTGGCGAGATGGAAGCCGAACACCTGCACGGCGCGCATCAGCGGCGCCAGGCGCGGCGCGATCAGCGCCTCGGCGTGGTGAGCCTTCAGCGAGGCCTCGATGGTGCGCAGGTCGGCCAGCAGTTCCTCGGGCGTGCGGTAGGGGTCCTGCGGGGCGACGGCGTGGCGCAGGGCCTCGGTGCCGGTCAGCGCGTGCAGCGTGGCGGCGAGGCGGGCGTACATGCCGGTCAGCGCGCGGCGGTAGGGCTCGTCCAGGCGGTGGGCATTCTGGTCGGGGCTGCGCTCGGCCAGGGCCTGCATCGCGGGCGACACGCCGGTCAGGCGCAGCGAGATCGACAGCTCGGCGCCCAGTTCGTGCAGTTCGGTCAGGTAGTGGCGCAGCGCCACCTCGCTCTGGCGCCGCATCGCGTGTTTCAGCGTCGGCGCGCCGACATTGGGGTTGCCGTCGCGGTCGCCGCCGATCCAGTGGCCCATGCGCAGAAAGCTCGGCAACTGCTCGCCGGGCAAGTGCTCTTCCAGTTCGGCATAGAGCCTGGGGATCTGGCGCAGAAAGGTCGAGTGGTAGTAGGAGAGGGCGTTCTCGATCTCGTCGGCCACGGTGAGCTTGGAGTAGCGCAGCATGCGCGTCTGCCAGAGCTGGGTGATGCGGGCGCGCAGCAGGCTCTCGGTCTCGCGCAGCTCACGCTCGCTGCCGGCCTGGCGGTCGCGTGCTTCGAGCAGGCCGGCGACGGCGCGCTCGGCGTCCAGGATGCTCTTGCGCTGCACCTCGGTCGGGTGGGCCGTCAGCACCGGCGAGATGAAGCCGCGCTTGAGCACGCCGGCGATCTCGTTGGGGCGGACGCCGGCCTCGTGCAGATGCTCCAGGCAATAGGCCAGCGAGCCGGGCTGCAGGCTGCCGGCGCGCTCGTGCACCTCGCGGCGGCGGATGTGGTGGCGGTCCTCGGCGATGTTCGCCAGGTGCGAGAAATAGCTGAACGCGCGGATGACACTGACGGCCTGTTCGCCGGACAGGCTCTTGAGCAGCTTGTCGAAGCGCTTGCCGGCTTCCTTGTCGTGCCGGTGGCGGTAGGCCACCGAGAGCTGGCGGATGCGCTCGACCAGTTCGTAAGCCTCGCGGCCTTCCTGCTCGCGGATCACGTCGCCGAGGATGCGGCCGAGCAGGCGGATGTCGGCGACCAGGGGTTCGTTCTTGTCGGCCTGTCTGTCGGTCTCTTTGCGGGCGGGGGCGGCGCGTGGGGGCATGGCGGGGCGTCCGGTGAAGTGATTCCCATGGGATAGGTAACTTAGTTACCTATGTATGACTCTAGCAGTTTCTCTGCCGGAACGGCCCCCCTGGAGGGGCTCGCCGGGCGGCCGCGCGGGGCCTGGCGGCTTCGGGCTTGGCGAACCCGGCGTTGCGCAATCGCGGCCTCGATAATCGCGGGCATGACCTCTTCCATCACCATCGCCACGCGGGAAAGCCGCCTGGCGCTGTGGCAGGCCGAGCATGTGCGGGCCCGGCTTGCCGACGAACTCGGCCTCACCGCGACCTTGCTGGGCATGACCACCCGGGGCGACCAGATCCTCGACCGCAGCCTGTCCAAGGTCGGCGGCAAGGGCCTGTTCGTCAAGGAGCTCGAAACCGCGCTCGCCGAAGGCCGCGCCCGCCTCGCCGTGCATTCGCTCAAGGATGTGCCGATGGAGCTGCCCGAGGGCTTCGCGCTGGCCGCCGTGCTGGAGCGCGAGGATCCGCGCGACGCCTTCGTCTCCAATGACTACGCCACGCTGGCCGAACTGCCCGAGGGCGCCGTCGTCGGCAGCTCCAGCCTGCGCCGCGTGACGCAACTGCTCGGCCTGCGCCCCGACCTGCGGGTCGAATCCCTGCGCGGCAACCTCGACACGCGGCTGCGCAAGCTCGACGAGGGCGGCTACCACGCCATCGTGCTCGCGGCGGCCGGCCTCAAGCGCCTGGGCCTGGCCGCGCGTGTGCGCGGCTGCTTCGAGATCGGGCAGATGCTGCCCTGCGCGGGGCAGGGCGCGCTCGGCATCGAAATCCGCGCCGACGACAGGGAGCTTGCCGAGGCACTGGCGACGCTGACGCACAGGCCGACCCTGCTCGCCTGCGAGGCCGAGCGCGCCGTGTCACGCGCGCTGGGCGGCAGTTGCAGCCTGCCGCTCGCGGCCCATGCGCGCTGGCAGGGCGGCAGGCTCTGCCTGGACGCGGCGCTGGGCCACGCCGAGCGCCACGCCGCGCCGCTGCTGCGCGTCGCCGTGGCTGGCGAGGTCGCCGGTGTCGAGTCCGCCCGCGCCCTCGGCCAGCAGGCCGCCGCCGGCCTGCGCGAACTCGGCGCGGGCGCCTATCTGCCGGGATGACGGCACTGACCCTGCTGCTCACCCGCCCGAGGCCGCAATGCGCGCCCTGGCTGGCGCGGCTGGCCGAACTGGGCGTCACGGCGGCGGCGCTGCCGCTGATCGAGATCCTGCCGGCCCGTGACGCCGCGCCCGTCACGGCAGCCTGGGCCGCGCTGGCGGCCGTGGACCTGGCCTTCTTCGTCAGCCCCAATGCCGTCGAGCAGTTCTTCGCCCATGCCGACCGGCCCTGGCCGGCGCGGGCGCTCGCGGCCTGCGTCGGCCCCGGCAGCGCCCAGGCGCTGGCCGCCCAGGGCGTGCCGGCCGGCCAGATCGTCCAGCCCGCAGCGGACGCGGCCAGCCTCGACTCCGAACACCTGTGGGCCTGCCTCGCACCGCGCCGCGACTGGGCCGGCGCCCGCGTGCTGCTGCTGCGCGGCGACGGCGGCCGTGACTGGCTGGCCGAGCGCCTGCGCACGGCCGGCGCCCGCGTCGAGGCCGTCACCGTCTACCACCGCGCCGGCCCGCGCTTCGGCGCCGCCGAGCAGGCCCTGCTGGCGGCGGCGCGGGCCGAGCCGCTGCGCTTCGTGTGGCTGTTCAGCAGCGCCGAGGCCGTCGGTCACCTGCGAGGGTTGGGGCTCATCGACCAGCGCGCCATCGCCACCCATCCCCGCATCGCCGACGCCGCCCGCGCCGCCGGTTTCGCCCCTGTGGTTTTGGCGCGACCGGCCCCCGAAGCGGTGACCGAAGCCCTGAAAGCGCTCTGACAGAATCCGACGCCGTGAGTGAGCCCGAACTGAACCCCGCCGCCCCCACTGCGGCCGAACCCACCCCTTCCGCGGCCCCCACGCTGCCGGCCTGGCTGCCCTGGCTGTTGGCCCTGCTGGGTGCGGCCGTGCTGCTGTGCGTCGTGCTTGCCTGGCAGAGCCTGTCGCGCCAGCAGTCGCTGGAACAGGAACTGGTGCGCCGCCAGGAAGTCAGCCAGGCCCAGGCCACCGAGGCGCGGCTGGCGGCCCGGCAGTCTGCCGAACTGGTGCGCGACACGGCCGCCAAGGTCTCGCTGCTGGACGCCCGCCTCGCCGAGGTGGCGCTGCAGCGCGGCCAGTTGGAGGACCTGATCCAGTCCATGTCCCGCTCGCGCGACGAGAACGTCGTCGGCGACATCGAGGCCGCCATCCGCGTCGCCCTGCAGCAGACCCAGATCACCGGCAGCGCCGAGCCCCTGGTGGCCACGCTCAAGCAGGCCGACGAGCGTCTGCTGCGTTACAAGCAGCCGCGCATGGAAGGCGTGCGCCGCGCCGTCGCGCGCGACCTCGACCGCGTCAAGGCGGTGGCCGTCGTCGATGTCTCCTCGCTGACCATCAAGCTCGACGAAGTCGTGCGCATGGCCGACGAACTGCCCCTGCTCTCCGGTGCCGAGGCCGCGCCCCGCCCGCGCGACGAACGCAAGGCCGAGGCCGCCCGCGAGCAGGAGCGTGCGCTGCGGCTGCAACGAGAGCAGGCCGCGGCCGCCGCCGACGGCAAGCTCTCGCTGTGGTGGTGGCAAGCCACCCAGCAGCTCTCCACCTGGACCGGCCTCGTCTGGGGCGAGGCGCGCACGCTGCTGCGCGTGACCCGCATCGAACACCCCGAGGCCGCGCTGATCTCGCCCGACCAGAGCTTCTTCCTGCGCGAGAACCTCAAGCTGCGCCTGCTCAATGCCCGCCTGGCCCTGCTGAGCCGTCAGTTCGACACCGCCCAGTCCGACCTGCGCGACGCCCAGGACATGCTGAACCGCTACTTCGACACCCGTTCGCGCAAGGTCGCCGGCGTGACCGAGCTGCTGCGCCAGGTCGCCGGCCAGGCGCGCCAGGTCAGCGTGCCGCGGCCGGACGACACGCTGGCGGCGCTGACGGCCGCTGCGGCCGGCCGGTAAGGGGGCTGACCATGCGCCTCGTTGTCTGGCTGGTCCTGCTCTTCGTCGTCGCCGTCGTCGCGGCGCTCACCCTCGGCGCCAACGACGGCCTCGCCAGCTTCTACTGGGCCGGCTGGCGGGTGGACGTCTCGCTCAATCTCTTCCTGCTGCTGCTGGTCGCCAGTTGCTTCGCCCTCGTCACCGCCATCCAGGCCATCGAGGCGCTGACCAGCCTGCCCCGGCGCGCCCGCGAATGGCGGCTGGCGCAGCGCGAGCGCAGCGCCCAGCTGGCGCTGCGCGAGGCGCTGGTGGAACTCTTCGGCGCCCGCTTCAGCCGCGCGCAGAAGGCCGCGCAGAAGGCGCTCAACATCCAGGCCGCGACGCCCGAGCTGGCGGCCGACCAGTCCTTCATGGCCCTGGCCCATCTGCTGGCCGCCGCCAGCGCACACCGCCTGCAGGACCGCCGCCACCGCGACGAACAGCTCCAATCCGCCCTCGACCTGGCCCACCGCGCCGGCGGCGCGCGCGCGCAGGAAGACGGCGCCCGCCTGCTGGCCGCCGAATGGGCGCTGGATGACCGCGACGCCTCTCGCGCGCTGGCCGTGCTGGGTGAGCTCGCTCCCGGCGTCGCCCGCCGCACCCAGGCGCTGCGCCTGCGCCTGCAGGCCTCGCGCCTGGCCCGCCAGCCGCTGGACGCACTGCGCACCGCCCGCCTGCTCGCCAAGCACCAGGCCTTCTCCAAGGCGGCGGCCCAGAGCCTGTTGCGCTCCCTGGCCTTCGAAGCCCTGGACGGTGCGCGCGACGTGGATCAGTTGCGTTCCACCTGGCAGCAACTCGACCCTGCCGACCGCCGCGACCCCCTTGTCGCCGCGCGCGCCGCGCAATGTGCCGCCCAGCTCGGTGCCCCCGACGACGGCCGCGGCTGGCTGCGCCCCTTCTTCGACGACCTCGCCGAACTCCAGCCCGACGACCGCGCCGCCCTCGCCAACGCCCTCGTGCCCGTGCTCGCCGGCTGCGGGCCGGACTGGCTGCAACGCCTGGAATCCGCCCAGTCGCGCTTCCCGCGCGAACGTGCGCTGGCCTATGCGCTGGGCCACGCGCTGGCCGAGCGCCAGCTCTGGGGCAAGGCCCGTCTGATGCTGGAAGCCGTGGCCGACGACGTTCAGATGCCCGCCGCCGCGCGCCGCCGCAGTTGGCTGGCACTGGCGGCACTGGCCGACCAAGAGGGCGACGAACTGCGCCGCGCCCGCTGCTTCGAGGCGGCGGCCCGGCTGCCTTGAGCGAGTGCCCACCGCACCGATTTTGCTAAAAAACTGATCGGCCATTGCCGAGGGGTGGAAAATCTGGTTATACTGTGAGGCTTCAGCGGCTGTAGCTCAGTTGGATAGAGTACTTGGCTACGAACCAAGGGGTCGTGGGTTCGAATCCTGCCAGCCGCGCCAGAAAAACAAGAAATGGATCAACGGGTTAGCCGCGAAAGCAGCTAGCCCGTTTTTCTTTGCTACCGGCGTCGATTTCAGTCCCGGGGGACTTGCCCCGGGATGATGGCCGACCATGTGCGCTGCCAGCGCTGAAAGCCTTGGCAACGAAAAAAGCGGCCCGTGGGCCGCTCGGCAGTCGGGCGCGAAAGGCGCCCGCTCAGCGGTCCGTTGCCGCATGGCGGCGACGCATCAGGAAGCCCACGCCCGCGAGGCCGGCGATCAGCAGCGCATAGCTGGCGGGCTCGGGCACTGGCGTGGTCAGCGCGTCCACCGAGGCCTCGAAGGCGTCGCTGGACAGGCCCCGGTTGAACACCAGGTAGAACGGGTCGGAGCTGGCGTAGGCGTCTGAGGTCAGTTGCAACTGGATCAGATAGGCGCCTGCGGTGGCGTTCGGCGTGACGGACAGCGCCAGATGGTCGTGGATGGTGCCGGCGGCGCTGACCTGGGCCACATAGGACGTTTCACCCGGGGTGACGCCGGTGGCGGACCAGGTGGTCAGCGCATCCTGCAGCACGTCGGCGATGCTGACGCCGACGCCCGTCGGCGCCGTGCCCCAGGACGCGCCGTCCCAGAAGCTCAGGGAGCCGAGGCCGGCGAAGCTGATGAGCGCATAGGGGGTCAGCGTCGCGCCGCCCTGGGTCTGGAAGCCGGGGTTCTTCGTCGTCCAGGGGCCGCCGGCGAGGTCGCCGAAGTCGGCCTCGTAGATGTTGTAGCCATCGACGCCATGGGTCTCGAAATGCGAGCCTCCGGTCACGAGCTTGCCGTCGAGGGCGGAGACGGCGATGTCGCCGGCATGGTCATGCTCGTCGGCCTGGGCGAGCGTGGGGACAAGGCTGGACAGGGCGATCAGGCCGCTGATTGCAAACGTTCGGATCACTTGGAATCTCCTTCGAGAGGGTGGTGGGGATGGCTAATTATGCAAATTACTTGCATTTGAGAAAGCCCCGCAAATGCAGGGCGGGATTTAGCGCCGTGGCTTGTCCCAGGGCAGCCGGACGGGCGGTGCCCAGGGGGCTGCGGGTGTCGCGGCTGGCGGTATCGGCCTGATGGCGGCGCAGGCGGCGGCAGCGGGCGCAGACCAGATGCCGTCGCTGCAGATGAAGCTGGCGCTGCCGGTCACCGGTGCCTCGTCGTCCGTGGCCAGCAGGGTGGCGCCCGAGGGCGATTCCGGCACCGTCGCCGCGCAGCCCTGGCCGCCGACCGTCCAGGCCAGCGTCTGTCTTGGGCAGGCGAGCGGCGGTGTGGTGCAACTGGCGTTTCTCGCTGCACCCCAGGTGCCGTTGGTGCAGGCGAAGCTGGCGCTGCCCGTCGCGGGCGGGGTCGTGTCGGTCGCGGTGGCCGAGGTGTTGGATGGCGTGGTGGGCACGGCGGCCGAGCAGGCGGCGCTGCCGACGTTCCAGCTCAGCGTCTGCGCCGCGCAGGCGGCGGGAGGCGGCACGGCGCAACTGGCGTTCGAGGGCGCGCTCCACTGGCCGTCCGTGCAGACGAAGCTGGCACTGCCCAACGTCGGGCCTGCCGAGTCGGTGGCGACCGCCGTGCCGCCCGAAGGCGTCGCCGCGACGGTGGCGTTGCAACTGTCGGCGCCGACCTGCCAGTTCATGGCGCGGGCCGCGCAGGCGGCGGGCGGGGGCAGGGCGCAACTGGCGTTCGAGGGCGCGCTCCACTGGCCGTTCGTGCAGACGAAGCTGGCGCTGCCCGTGGCCGGCAGGGTCGTGTCGATGGCCGTGGCCGCGGTGCCGGACGGTGAGCCGGGCACGGCGGCCGAGCAGGCGGCGCTGCCGACGGTCCAGCCCAGCGTCTGCGCCGCGCAGGCGGCGGGCGGGGGCACGACGCAACTGGCGTTCGACGGCGCGCCCCAGTTGCCGTTCGTGCAGGTGAAGCTCGCGCTGCCGGTCGCGGGGCCGACCTCGTCGAGGGCGAGCGCGGCGTTGCCCGAGGGCGTCGTCGGCACGGGGGCCGCGCATTGGTTGCCGCCCACCGTCCAGTTCAGCGAACGGCCTTCGCAGGGCGGTGCGATCCGCGAGGCGAAGGCGGCCTGCATCTGCGCCTCGGTGAGGCCGCGCTCGAAGAGGACGTGGAAGGGCTGCGAGGGCAGATATTTCGGCTGCCCGCTGCTCAGCGTGGGCGACCACAGTTCCAGCGTCAACAGGTAGGCGCCGACCGGTGGCGTGCCGGTTGAACTGGCAATCTTCCAGTCGAGGTGGGAGTGGAAGGAGCCGCCGGCCTTGGCGTCGTCGATGAGGGCGGTCAGGGGGCCGGTGATGCCCTGGCCGTCGAAGCGCGTGCCGGCCTGGTAGTAGGCGTACTGGTCTGCCCAGGCGGCGGGGTTGGTGCTGTAGCCGATGACGACTTCGGGCGGGATGCCGCCGTACAGGGTCAGCCGGACGCCGCTGGGCGCGGCCACCCATTGGCCGCTGGCCGGCGTCCAGTACAGCAGCGAGCCGAGCGCGCGGAAGTGGATTTCCTCGCCCGGGGCGAAGGTGCCGCCGAACGCCTGGAAGCCCGGGTTGGCCGTCGCATAGGGGCCGCCCGCGAAGTCGCTGAAATAGGCCGGGAAGATGCGGTAGCCGGTGGCGGCGTCGAAGGGCAGCTTGCCCGCGAGGTCGAGGTCGCCGTAGAAGTCCGTGACGATGCGGCTGCCGGCGACGGGGCCTTTGTCGGTGCGCAGTTCGACGTCGAAGTGCTGCGCCTGCGCGGCCGAGGCCATGACGATCAGGGCGGCGGCGCAGAGCCGGGGCAGCCAGGCCATGCCGGACAGCGGCTGCGGGTTGCGATGGCGGGTCATTGGGAATTTTGTGCAAACAATTTGCATATACTAATGCAAGTTGAATGCATCTGAAATACGCCCTGCCACCATGTCAGCGTCCATCCAATGCCTGCGCAGCGCTGCGCTTCTCCTCGTGTCGTTGGGCGCGCTGGCCCAGGAGCAGCGGGACGAGTCCGTGTCGGTGGAGAAGCGTGACGAGGTGCTGCCGAAGGTGACGGTCGAGGGCCGGGGGCGCTTCGAGACCGGCGGACCGGCGACGGAGCTGCGCGACGCCGAACTGCGCAACAAGGCGGCGGCGACGCTCGGCGCCACGCTGCAGGACGAACTCGGCGTGGCCAATGCCAGCTTCGGTCCCAATGTCGGCCTGCCCGTCATCCGCGGGCAGAGCGGCTCGCGCGTGCGGGCGATGGTCAACGGCAGCGGCGCGCACGATGCGTCCACGATCAGCGCCGACCATGGCGTGATGGTGGAGCCCGGGCTCGCGGAGCGCATCAGCGTGCATCGCGGCCCGTCGGCCATCCGCTTCGGCGGCGATGCCATCGGCGGTGCGGTCGAGGTGGAGTACGAGCGCATTCCGCAGCGGCTACCGCCGGCCTTGCAGGGGCGCGGCGAACTGCGGCTGGGCGAGGGCAGCGATGTGGCCGTGGCGCGGGCGGAAGGCGGGCTCGGCAGCGCTGCGGCCGGGCTGGCCTGGCATGTGGACGCGCACCAGCGCCGCAAGGCGGTGACGCGCATCCCCGGCTGGGCCATCGACGAGGACGCGGTGCGGCGGCAGTTCTTCCTCGTCAGCGGGCGCAACAGCTTCAAGCGCATCGACAACAGCGACTCGCGCGGCAGCGGCGGCGCGGTGGGCGCGAGCGCGGTGTTCGACGGCGGCTTCATCGGCGCGTCCGTGGCCACGCTGGACATGAACTACGGCCTGCCGCCCGGCGCGCATTCCCACAGCCATGGCGGTGCGGCGCCGGTGAATGAATCGGTGGATGGGCCGGCCGCCGAGCAGGTGCGCATCGCCGCGCGGCAGCAGCGCACCGAATTGCATGGCGAACTGCGCCTGCCCTGGCGCGCCGCGTCGCGCGCCCGGCTGCGCGTGGCGGACACGCGCTACCGGCACGACGAGCTGAACAACGGCCAGATGGAAACGCGCTTCCGCAACGACGTGCGCGAGTCGCGGCTGGAAATCGAGCACCGCTGGGGCGCCGGCCACCAGGGCATCGCGGGCCTGCATGTGCAGCAGCGCGACTTCTTGGCCCTGGGCGTCGAAGCCTTCGTGCCGCGCACGCGCATCCACGGCACGGCGGCGTTCGCGGTCGAGAAGCTGGAACTGGCGCCCTTTGTGTGGGAGATCGGGCTGCGCAGCGACGCCAAGGCCAGCCGGCCCGAGCCGCAGCCGACGCATTTCGGCCTCGTCGTCGATCTGCCGGAGCGGCGCTTCCACTTCGGCAACTTGTCGCTGGCCAGCACGCTGAAGCTGGCCCGCGGGCGCGTCACGCTCACGCACTGGCGCGCCAGCCGCGCGCCCGACGTGCAGGAGCTGTACGCGCTCGGCGCGCACGTGGCCACCCGCACCTACGACTTCGGCAACAGCGCGCTGGGGCTGGAGCGGCTGCGGGGCTGGAACCTGTCGGCCGATCAGCATTGGGGCGCGTGGTCATGGCGGGCCAGCGCCTTCCGCTACGACGTGGCGGATCACATCTACCAGCGCAGCCTCGGCGTCTTCTATGCCGGCGACAAGCAGCAGTTCCGGGCGCTGTGCGCGCAGCTGGATCAATGCTTCCCGGTGACCCGCTACGAGCAGGCGCGCGCGCGCTTTCACGGCTTCGAGGCCGAACTGGCGCGCTCGCTGTTCGAGACGCCTTCGGGCTATTCGACGCTCGCGGCCTTCGCCGATCAGGTGCGCGGGCGCCTGCCTGACCTGGCGCAGGACGTGCCGCGCCAGCCGGCGCCGCGCTGGGGCCTGCGCCTCGAAACCGCCTATGCGGCCTGGGCGGGCGAGCTGCGCATCGTGCGCACGCTGGCGCAGCGGCGGCCCGGCGAGAACGAGACGCCGACGGCGGCCTCCACCCAGCTGCACGCCAGCCTGCGCTGGACCAGCCCGCGCACGGCCGGCCTGCGGCCCGGCGCCTACCTCGTGGGCCGCAACCTGACCAACCAGGACGTGCGCAGCAGCACGTCCTTCCTGCGCAACTACGCGCCGGAGCCGGGCCGCACGGTCGAGGCCGGCGTCGAGCTCAGGTTCTGACCACGCTGCAAGACATCGGATCGCCCATGACGAGACTGAGCTTCCCCCGCCTGTTCGCCACCTGCCTCGTGGCGGCGGCCGGCATGACCGCCTGCGGCGGCGGCAACGAGGTCGAGAAGCCGGCCTCGTTCGAGCTGCTGCCGACCGATCTGGTCGGCGCGCCCTGCGCGCGCTGCCGCGCCGGCCATCTCGTCGGCGTGGCGGCCGACGGCGCGCCGCTGGCGGATGCCGAGGTGCTCGTCACCGACGCGCGCGGCCGCACGGCGCGGGCGCGCACCGCCGCCGATGGGCGCTACGAGGTGGCCACGGCGGGGCTCACCGGCGCGATGCTGGTGCAGGTGACGGGGTCCAGCAGCGGCGAGCCGGTGGTGCTGCATGCGCCGGCCGTCGAGATCGACGTGGGCAACCGCGCCGTCAACGTCACGCCGCTGACCGAGCTGGTGAGTGCCTATCTGCTGGGCGGCACGCCGCACGAGCTGCTGCAGGACGGGCGGGCGGATTTCATGCGCATCCAGTCGGCCGCGCTGCGCAGCAGCGTGGACCGGGTGATGAACCTCGTGCGGCCGGTGGCGGCCCTGGCCGGCGCGGACGCGCTGGACTTGCGCACCGGGGACTTCGGCGCGGGCCTCGATGCCCTGAACACGCTGCTGACGCTGGAACGCCGCCCGGCTGGCTATGCGCTGCGGGCCGCCGCGTCGGCGCAGCCGCCCGTGCTCGTCGATCCGGTGGCGTCCAGCACGGACGCCGTGCTGGCGCCGCTGGCGGCGCAAGAGCAGGCCGCCGCCCGGGCGGCGCTGGCCGCGCTGCCCGAGATCGAGCGGCAGCTCGGGCAGTTCGCCGCGCAGTTCGCCGGTGGCCTGCCGGCCGCCGAGGCGCTGGCGCCCTGGTTCGAGGCCGGCTTCTTCCACACCGGGCTGGACGCCGCCGCCTTCGCCACGCAAGTGCTGCTGCGCCGCGACGCGGAAGAACTCGGCGGCTTCAGCCTGCAGGGCGCGCGCATCGGCGCGCTGCGGCTGCTGCAGGTGGCGTCGGCCCAGCGCCTGCTCGTGCGCTTCGAGGTGCAGCCGCGCGCGCCCTGGCCGGCCTATGCCGAGACGCTGTGGCTGCATCAGGTGGGCGGGCGCTGGCTGTGGCAGGGCGACGGTCAGGCCGGCGCGGTGCGCGTGCGCCCCGTGGCCGTGCTCGGCGCCCGCCCGGCGGACGCGGCGGCCCTGCTGGCCCTGCCCGGCATGCGCTGCGGCCCGGTGGCGGACACGACGGAGCCGCAATGCCGTATCGAGGGCGGCCAGGGTGGGGTGCCGGCCGGTGGCCTGCTGTACTTCGGCAGCCCGGACGATGCGCAGTTCGGGCTGTTCGCCGCCTACCACGCCGATGCGGCGGGCTGGCCCGAGCGGCTCGCGGCGGCGCGCCTGCACTCCCGCGCGCTGGGCACGCCGAGCGCGCGCGTGAGCCGGCATCTGGCGCTCGAAGTGGACGCCCGGCGGCTCGACCCGCGCACGCGGCGTGTGCGGGTCAGCGGCCCCGGCCTGCCGGCCGAGGGGCTGGAACTGGCGGCCGGCGAGGGCGCGCGGCGCTTCGATTTCCTGCCGCTGGCGGGCCGCCCCGAGGACGACGCCCATCTGGTGCCGCTGGGCCGCTGCCCGGCGCTGAGCGGCGCGGCGCTGGACGCCTGCCGCGACGCCTGGAACCAACTGCGCGCGGGCGCCGCCTACGACTTCGCCTTCCTCGACCCCGACGGCGCTCCGCTGCAGACGCTGACGGCGCGCCTGGGCAGCACGCCGCTGCCCGAGTCGGCCCTGGCGGCGCAGCCCGACGCGTGGTTCGCCCGCTTCGACCTGGCCGGCACGCCGGCGCAGCAGCTGCACTACGCCCGCGTGGCCGATGCGGCGCTGCAGGGCGGCCGCCTGCGCTCGGCCTGGGCCTGGCGCCCGGCCGGCTCGCCGGGGCTGCGCCTGCTCGGCGGCGAGGGCGAGGTGCTGATCGCCGAGCCGTCGAGCGGGCAGACGGAACTGCGGCGCTTCCGGCGCCCGCCGCCCGGGCTGCTGGGCGCGGACGGGGCGGCGGTGTGGGCGCAGGATGTGGCGATGCCGCCGGGCTGGCTGCCCGTCTGGATGGCGGCGCGCCTCGTCGCCCGCGACGCGCTGGGCAACCACTTCATCCACTACATCGCGCCGAACAACCCGCTGTGAGCGGGGCGACCGCCTCAGCGATGCGGCGGCACGCAGGTCGAGCAGTGGCCGTGGACGTAGAGATCCACGCCTTCCACCTGAAAGCCCTGCGGCACGCTGGGGTGGCGCGGCGGCTTGGTGGGCAGGCAGAACACCTTGCCGCAGTCGTCGCAGTGGAAGTGCAGGTGCTCATGGTGGCCGCCTGGGTCGCCGCCCAGGGGGCTGAAGCGGCGCACCCGGTCGGCGCCCACGGTGACGCTCAGCAGGCCGGCCTCGACGAAGCTGTCCAGCGTGCGGTAGAGCGTGACCGGGTCGATGGCCTCGGGCAGGGCCGATTCGACGTCGGCGTGGCTCAGCGCGATCGGCGCCTGCTCGACGACGCGCAGCACGGCGAGCCGGTTGCCGGTCACGCGCAGGCCCACCGACGCCAGACGCTGCCGGCGCGCCTCGTCGCTGCTGGCGGATGCGGCGGTGGCCCTGGTTTTTTTCGAGCTAGGCATGGCGCTGGATTTTATGGTGGCGCCGAACAAGTCCCTGCGGTGCAGCCTGCCCTGGCCTTGCGCGTCGAAGGTGGCTGCGCAGCGTGCCGGTGCGTCGGGTGCCGCCGCGCGGGACACCGAGGGCGCCATGGCCGTCCTTGGACTGCGTGGTGCCGTTCCGCTCAACCGGGCATCGGGAGGCTAAAGGCCGCCGAGCGCGTTCACGGTGAAGGCGAGCACGCCCATATTGAAGAGGAAGGCCGCCATGCTGTGGCCCAGCACCACCTTGCGGATGTGGGCGCCGGTGATGGCGATGTCCGAGGTCTGGAAGGTCATGCCCAGCGTGAAGCTGAAGTAGAGGAAGTCCCAGTAGCCGGGGGTGGCGTTCTGGAAGGCGAGGCCGCCCCGGTCGTCGCCGGAACCGTCGGCGCCGGGCAGGTAGTAGAGGTGGGCGTAGTGCAGCGCGAACACGGTGTTGGCGAACAGCCAGGTCAGCACCAGCGTGGCGACGATCAGGGCCAGGCCTTGCCAGTGCGCGGCCTGCCGCGTGGCGATGAGGCTGCCGACGGCGATCAGGATGACGATGCAGATCAGCACGGTGAGCGCGAGCAAGGCGGCACGGTTGGCGTCGTTGGCCTGGGCGGCGTGGCGCATGCTGCGGGTGTCGTCGTCCAGCAGCGGCGACACCAGCGCGAGGAAGACGAGGGCGGCCACGTCGAAGCCGATCAGCAGGGCGCTGCTCAGCGCGCCGCCGCGCCAGTGCGCGGCGAGGCTGGCCAGCACGAGGACGATGGCGAACACCAGGAAGCGCGGCGGAGCGACGTGACGGCCGAGGCGGGCTCTGAAGGTGTCAAGCATGGCCGGGTTGCAGGCTGGCGCGGTGCTGGTGCAGGGCGTCGCGGACGATGTCGAGCAGGCCGGCGTCGCCGGCCTGCTCGAGGTGGGAGAGCAGGGCCTGGCGCATGCTCGGCGCCCAGAACTTGCGCAGATGCTGGGCGATCTCGCGCAGGGCTTCGTCGCGGTCGGGCATGGCCGCGAAGAACTGGCCGATGCGATTGGCCATGTGGATGAGGTTTTCCGCCGTCATTGCCGTCCTGTTGGCAGGTCCTACAGCCCCAGCCGTTCGGGGAAGGTGTAGGCCACGAGGTCGTCGCCGCGCACGAAGCCGGCCAGTGCGACGCCGCATGCCTGCGCGGTCTGCACGGCCAGCGCGGTGGGCGCGGAGACGGCGGCCAGCGTGCCGATGCCGGCCATCGCGGCCTTCTGCACCATCTCGAAGCTGGCGCGGCTGGTGATGCAGATGAAGCCCTCGCCGGCATCGACGCCCGCGCGGGCGAGGGCGCCGGCGAGCTTGTCGAGCGCGTTGTGGCGGCCCACGTCTTCGCGTGCCAGTTGCACGGCGCCGTCGGGCGAGCACCAGGCGGCGGCGTGGGTGGCGCCGGTGAGCCGCTGCAGGGCCTGCGTGCCCTGCAGCTCGCGCTGCGCCCGGCCCAGGGCCTGCACGCTGTGGCCGCGCGCCGGGGGGCGGGGCAGGGCGCGGCGCACCTGGTCGAGGCTGTCGGTGCCGCACAGGCCGCAGCCGGTGCGGCCGGCCAGCGTGCGGCGGCGCTCCTTGAGCCGCCATTCGCAGGCGGCGGCCACGTCCAGGCGCAGCTCGATGCCGCCGGGCGCGGCGCAGATGTCGATGCCGTACAGCTCCGCCCGGTCGGCCAGCAGGCCCTCGGTCAGGCCGAAGCCGAGCGCGAAGTCTTCCAGGTCGCAGGGGCTGGCGAGCATCACCGCATGCGAGATGCCGTTGAACACCAGGGCCACGGGCACTTCCTCGGCCAGGCTGTCGGTCTGGGTGTGGGCGCGGCCGCCGCGCCAGGCCGTCACCCGCCGCTCCGTGACGCCGGGCGGCAGCAAGGGGGCGTCGATGGGCTTCATGGCGTGGTGGTCGCGGGCCGCCGGGCGCGGGCCAGCAGGTCGAGCTGCTGGCGGTGGAAGTCGGCATGCTCGCGCTGCCAGTCCGAGGGCTGCATGACCTTGCTCACCTGCACGGCCGTGACCTTGTACTCGGGGCAGTTGGTGGCCCAGTCGGAGCTGTCGGTGGTGATGACGTTGGCGCCGGACTCGGGGAAGTGGAAGGTGGTGTAGACCACGCCGGGCTGCATGCGCTCGCTGAGTTCGGCGCGCAGCACGGTGCGGCCGGCGCGGCTGGCGATGCCCACCCAGTCGCCGTCGCGGATGCCGCGCTGCTCGGCGTCGTGGGGGTGGATGTCGAGCCGGTCCTCGCCGTGCCAGCGGGTATTGGGCGTGCGGCGGGTCTGGGCGCCGACGTTGTACTGGGTCAGGATGCGCCCGGTCGTCAGCAGCAGCGGGTATTTGCGCGTGACCTTCTCTTCCGAGGCGACGTATTGCGTATTGAAGAAGCGGCCCTTGCCGCGCACGAAGCGGCCGACGTGCATGATGGCCGTGCCGGCCTCGTCGGTGGCCTCGTTGCAGGGCCATTGCACGCTGCCCAGGCGGTCGATCTTCTCGTAGCTGACGCCGTGGAAACTCGGCGTCAGCGCGGCGATCTCGGCCATGACCTGCTCGGGGTGGCTGTAGCGCATCGGGTAGCCGAGGGCGTTGGCGAGGCGGACGGTGACTTCCCAGTCCGCCAGCCCGGCCAGCGGCGGCATGACCTGGCGCACGCGCGAGATGCGCCGCTCGGCATTGGTGAAGGTGCCGTCCTTCTCCAGGAAGGAGCTGCCGGGCAGCAGCACGTGGGCGTACTGGGCCGTCTCGTTGAGGAAGATGTCCTGCACGACGACGCATTCCATCGCGCCCAGCGCGGCGGCGACGTGGCGGGTGTCGGGGTCGGACTGCACGATGTCCTCGCCCTGGCAGTACAGGCCCTTGAAGCTGCCGTCCAGCGCGGCCTCGAACATATTGGGGATGCGCAGGCCGGGTTCGGGGTCGAGCGTCACGCCCCAGGCGGCCTCGAACTGGCTGCGCACCGTGGTGTCGGAGACGTGGCGGTAGCCGGGCAGTTCGTGCGGGAAGCTGCCCATGTCGCAACTGCCCTGCACATTGTTCTGGCCGCGCAGCGGGTTCAGGCCGACGCCCTCGCGGCCGACCATGCCGCAGGCCATGGCCAGGTTGGCGATGCCGATGACCATGGTCGAGCCCTGCGCATGCTCGGTGACGCCCAGGCCGTAGTAGATGGCCGAGTTGGGCCCGGCCGCGTACAGGCGCGCGGCAGCGCGCAGCTCGGCCGCCGGCACGCCGGTGACGGGCTCGACGGCCTCGGGCGCGTGCTCGGGCCGGGCGACGAATTCGCGCCAGGCGGTGAAGCTGGCGGTGTCGCAGCGCTCGGCGACGTAGGCTTCGTTGACCAGGCCCTCGGTGACGACGACATGGGCCATCGCCGTGATGACCGCGACATTGGTGCCCGGCCGCAGCGCGAGGTGGTGGCGGGCGCGGACGTGGGGTGCGTCCACCAGTTCGATGCGGCGCGGATCGACGACGACCAGCGTCGCCCCCTGGCGCAAGCGCCGCTTCAGCCGCGACGCGAAGACCGGATGGGCATCGGTCGGGTTGGCGCCGATGAGCAGCACCATGTCCGCCTGCTCGACCGACTTGAAGGTCTGCGTGCCCGCCGAGGTGCCGAAGGTCTGGCCCATGCCATAGCCGGTGGGCGAGTGGCAGACGCGGGCGCAGGTGTCCACGTTGTTGGTGCCGAAGGCGGCGCGCACCAGCTTCTGCACGAGGTAGGCCTCTTCATTGGTGCAGCGCGAGGACGTGATGCCGCCGACTGCGTTGCGGCCGTGCTTCGCCTGGATGCGCTTGAACTCGCTCGCGGCGTGGGCGATGGCCTCGTCCCAGCTCACCTCGCGCCAGGGGTCGGTGATGCGGGCGCGGATCATGGGCTTGGTGATGCGGTCCTTGTGGGTCGCATAGCCCCAGGCGAAGCGGCCCTTGACGCAGGCGTGGCCCTCGTTGGCCTTGCCGTCCTTCCACGGCACCATGCGCACGACGGTATTGCCCTTCATCTCGGCCTTGAAGCCGCAGCCGACGCCGCAATAGGCGCAGGTGGTGACGACGGCGTGCTCGGGCAGGCCGAGTTCGATGACCGACTTCTCCTGCAGCGTCGCCGTCGGGCAGGCCTGCACGCAGGCGCCGCAGCTCACGCATTCGCTGTCCATGAAGGCCTGGCCCTGGCCGGCGGCGACGCGGCTGTCGAAGCCGCGCCCCTGGATCGTCAGCGCGAAGCTGCCCTGCGTCTCCTCGCAGGCGCGCACGCAGCGGTTGCAGACGATGCATTTGGCGGGGTCGTAGCTGAAGTAGGGGTTGGACTCGTCTTTCGCTTCGGCCGTGTGGTGGGCGCCCGCCGCCGCGCCGATGCCGTAGCGCACCGCGCGCAGGCCGACCACGCCGGCCATGTCCTGCAGTTCGCAGTCGCCATTGGCGGCGCAGGTCAGGCAGTCCAGCGGGTGGTCGCTGATGTAGAGCTCCATCACGCCCCGGCGCAGCTTCTGCAGCTTGGGCGTCTGGGTGTGGACGACGAGGCCCTCGTCCACCGGCGTCGTGCAAGAGGCCGGATAGCCCTTGCGGCCTTCGATCTCCACGAGGCAGAGCCGGCAGGAGCCGAAGGGCTCGAGGCTGTCGGTGGCGCAGAGCTTGGGCACCTGGATGCCGGCCGTCACGGCCGCGCGCATCAGCGAGGTGCCGCGCGGCGCGCGCACCGTGCGGCCGTCGATGCGCAGGCTGACCGTCTCGGTCGCATCGCTGGCCGGCGTGCCGTGGTCCAGTTCGGGGGGGAAGGGCGTCATGGCGCGGCGAGGCCGAAATCGGCCGGGTAGTGGTTGAGCGCCGACAGCACGGGGTAGGGCGTCATGCCGCCCATCGCGCAGAGGCTGCCGTCGAGCAGGGTGTCGCAGAGGTCGCGCAGCAGTTCGACCTGCTGCTCGCGCTGCGTGCCGGCGACGATGCGGTCGATGACCTCGACGCCGCGTGTCGAGCCGATGCGGCAGGGCGTGCATTTGCCGCAGCTCTCCAGCGCGCAGAAGGCCATCGCATGGCGCGCCAGCTTTGCCATGTCGGCCGTGTCGTCATGCACGACGATGCCGCCGTGGCCGACGACGGCGCCGGCCGCCGCATAGGCCTCGTAGTCCAGCGGCAAGTCCCACTGCGACTCGGGCACGTAGGCGCCCAGCGGGCCGCCGACCTGCACGGCCTTGATGGGGCGGCCGCTGCGCGTGCCGCCGCCGAAGTCATGCAGCAGCTCGCGCAGCGTCAGCCCGAAGGCCTTCTCGACCAGGCCGCCGTGGCGGACATTGCCACCCAGCTGGAAGGGCAGGGTGCCGCGCGAGCGACCCAGCCCGAAGTCGCGGTAGAAGGCCGCGCCGCGCGCCAGGATCAGCGGCACGCTGGCGAGGCTGACGACGTTGTGGATCAGCGTCGGCGCGCCGAACAGCCCGGCCACGGCCGGCAGCGGCGGCTTGGCGCGGACGATGCCGCGCCGGCCCTCGATGCTTTCCAGCATCGCCGTCTCTTCGCCGCACACATAGGAGCCCGCCGCCTTGCGCACCTCCAGCTCGAAGGCCCGGCCGCTGCCGCCCACGTCGGTGCCCAGCCAGCCGGCGGCCGTCGCCCGCGTGATGGCCTCGCGCAGCACGGCGAGGGCTTGCGGGTACTCGGCACGCACATAGACATAGCCCCGGGTCGCACCCACGGCCAGCGCGGCGATCGCCATGCTCTCGATCAGCATGTAGGGGTCGCCTTCCATGACCATGCGGTCGGAGAAGCTGCCCGAGTCGCCCTCGTCGGCATTGCAGACGACGTATTTCTGCGGCCCCGCCGCCTGCTGCACGGTGCGCCACTTGATGCCGGCCGGAAAGGCCGCGCCGCCGCGCCCGCGCAGGCCCGAATCCAGCACCTGCTGGACGATGGCGGGGCCGTCCAGTTCGAGCGCGCGGCGCAGCCCGTCCCAGCCCTCGTGGGCGGCGTAGTCGGCCAGGGAGAGCGGGTCGGTCACGCCCATGCGGCGGAAGCACAGGCGCTCCTGGCGGGCGAGATAGGAGATCTGCTCGGTCGGGCCCTGGCACAGCGGATGGGGGCGGCCTTGCAGCAGGCCGGCGTCGAGCAGCCCTTCCACGTCCCCGGCCTGCACCGGCCCGTAGGCGATGCGGCCGGCCGGCGTCGCCACTTCCACGAGCGGTTCCAGCCAGAACAGGCCGCGGGAGCCATTGCGCACGATCTCGACCGCCAGCCCCCGGCGTGCGCACGCGGCGGCCAGCGAGGCGGCGACCGCGTCGGCGCCGACCGCCAGCGCGGCCGAGTCGCGCGGCACATAGACGCGCACCACGCTCATGACGACCTCAATCCGGCCAACAGCTCGTCGAGCGCCTGCGGCGTGACGCGCGCCAGCGGGCGGCCGTCGATCAGCAGGGCCGGCGACGAGGCGCACAGGCCCAGGCAGTACACCGGTTCCAGCGTCACGCTGCCGCCACTGCCCAGTGCGCTTTCGGCATGGGCCAGCAGGTCGTCGGCGCCGCAGGCCTGGCAAGCTTCGGCGCGGCAGACCTGCAGCAGATGCCGGCCGGGCGGCGTGCGGCGGAAAAAATGGTAGTAGCTGACGACGCCGTGCACCTCGGCGCGAGAGAGGTTCAGCGCGCGGGCGATGGCCGGCACCGCGGCCTCGGGCACGTGGCCGAGCGCGTCCTGCACCGCATGGAGCACAGGCAGCAACGCACCGGCCTCGCGTCCATGCTGGGCGAGGGCCTGGCGGACGGCGTCGTCGGTGGGGGTCATCGGGCGGGCGGTCGTGGATGCGGAGGGAACTGTGCCACGGCCGGCAGTGTGCGTGATCCATTAGGATCGCGTCCATGAGCCTGAACGCGCCCTACACCATGCCGACCGGTGCAGCCCCTGCGGCCCGCACGCGGGGCCCGGCGCGCCTGCTCCAGCCGGCCGCACATCCCTGAGCCCGGCGATCCCCTCCACCCCCCATCTGCGCAAACCTTCGATCGCCGGGCCCCTCGCCCAGCGCTTCGGTGCCTATGCACCTCTCGACAGGAATGCCCCATGGAAATCTCGACCCCCGACGAGCGCACGCTCACCGAACTGGACCACGTCCGCCTCGCCCGCCTGATCCGCAGCCCCGCCGAAGCAGGGCCGGCCGGGCATGACGGCCCCATCGACGCGCTGCTCGACGCGGCCGAGCTGGTGCCCTCCCGCGCGGTGTCGCCCGACATCGTGACGATGTATTCGCAGGTGGAGCTCGCCGACCTGGCCACCGGCCAGCGGCAGCGCTTGACGGTCTGCTACCCGGCCGACGCCGAGCCGGCGCGCGGCTTCGTCTCGGTGTTGTCGCCGGTCGGCGCGGCGCTGATCGGCCTGCGCGTCGGCGCCGTCGCGCGCTGGCGCACGCGGGCGGGCGAAGAGGGCGCGGCCGAGGTGCTGGCCCTGCTCTTCCAGCCCGAGGCCAGCGGCGACTATGTGACCTGACGCAGCGGCGGCGGCAGCGCGTCCCCCGCCTCGCGGCGGCGGAACAGCGCGGTGCGGGCGAGCACGATGGTGGTCACCGGCGCGGTGATGGACAGCACGATGATGATCAGCCAGACGTGCAGCGCCAGCCCCGCGCCGCGCGTGCTGAAGTGCAGGATGGACGCGAAGGTGACGAGCCAGGCCGCCAGCGTCGAGGCCAGCGCCGGGGCGTGCATGCGCAGGAAGAAGTCCGGCAGCCGCCACAGGCCCAGGGCCGCCAGCAGCACGATGACGCCGCTGGCCAGCAGCAGCGCGGAGACGATGATTTCGGGCAGGCTCGGCATGGGCATCAGATCACCTCGCCGCGCAGCAGGAACTTCGCCAGCGCCACCGAGCCGACGAAGCCGAACAGCACCATCAGCAGCGCGCCCTCGAAATACATCTCGCTGTTGGAGCGGATGGCCAGCACCAGCATCACCAGCATGCCGACGACGTAGATGAAGTCCATGGCCAGCACGCGGTCCTGCGCGCTCGGGCCGCGGAACAGCCGCGCCAGGCCGACGCCCATGGCGACGGCGTAGAGCACCAGGGTGGCGGTGATGGCCAGCGAGAGCAGGCTCATTCAAAAATCTCCTTGAGCGGCTGCTCGTAGACGGTCTTGAAGTGGCGGATGAATTCGGCCTCGTCGTCGAGGTCGAAGACGTGGATCAGCAGCGCGCTGCGGTCGGCCGCGAGTTCCGACCAGACGGTGCCGGGCACGACGGCGGTAATCATCGCCAGCGCCGCCAGCGCGTGTTCGTCGCGCAGGTCCAGCGGCACGGTGACGAAGCTGCCGCGCGGCGGGCGGGCGCGCGAGCGCAGCACGCCGGCCGCGACGACGAGGCCGGAACGGATCACGTCGGCGCCGACGCGCAGGATCAGCCGGGGCAGCTTCCACCAGCGCCGCAGCGGGCCGGGCCGGGGCCGCAGCGGTGCCATCAGCAGCGGCATGGCCACCGCGACCGCGAGGCCGAGCAGGCACTGGCCGACGCTGAAGCCGCGCGCCAGCAGCAGCCAGCCGGCCAGCAGGCCGAGCGAGAGCCAGGGCGAGGGCAGCAGGCGCCTCATGGCGCGCTCCTGGCCACAGGCCTTGCGCCCATCACCGCGTCGATGTAGAGGCCCGGCGCCTGCAGCGACTCGGCCGTGGCGCGCGTGTAGCCGAGCACGACCTCGCCCTGCAGCACCAGGGCCACGGCGGCGGCCAGCAGGCCGGCGATGGGCAGGGTCTCGATGACGCGCAGGCGCGGCGAGGGGCGGTCCTGCGTGGTCCAGAAATGGCGGATGCCGACGCGCATCAGCGCGATGGCCGCGAACAGGCCCGACAGGATGATGAGCCCGAACAGCGCCCAGGCCGCCGCGCCGTGGCGCTCCAGCAGCGCCGTCAGCATGGCCAGCTTGGCGACGAAGCCGGACAGCGGCGGCAGGCCCGAGGTGACCATCGCGCTGAGCGTGAAGGCGACGCCGAGGAAGGCCAGCGCGGCGGGGATGGCGCGGCCGGTCAGCGCTTCCTCGTTGTCGTCGAGGTTGGTGCCGGCCGGGGGCTCGGCGTCGAGGAAGGCAGGCAGCGCATGCTGGCCGTCGTCGATCTGCTGCGGGCCCACTTCGACCTGGCGCGCGCGTTCCAGCAACTCCACCAGCAGGAACATCGCGCAGCCCGCCAGCGTGGAGCTGGCGAGGTAGAAGAGCGCGCCGCCGCTGAGGGCCGGCGCCGCGAAGCCGATGGTGGCCACCAGGGTGCCCGAGGACGCGATGACGGAATAGCCCGCCAGCCGTGCCAGTTGCTGCGAGGCCAGCATGCCGAGTGCGCCGAAGGCCAGCGTGACGATGCCGCCCCAGACCAGCACGCCGCCGCCGAAGCCGGCTGAGGCGCCGGCATCGGCCGGGAAGCACAGCGTCCACAGCCGCAGCACGGCGTAGACGCCGACCTTGGTCAGGATGGCGAACACGGCCGCCGCCGGCGCGCTGGCCGCCGCATAGGCCTGGGGCAGCCAGAAGTTCAGCGGCCACAGCCCTGCCTTGGCGAGGAAGGCGATGGCCAGGATGGCCGCGCCCGCGTGCAGCAGGCCGCGGTCGCTGGCCGGCACGGCAGGCAGCTTCTGCGCGATGTCGGCCATGTTGAGCGTGCCGGTGACGCCGTAGAGCACGGCCACGCCGATCAGGAAGAGCAGGGATGCGACCAGGTTGACGGCGATGTAGTGCAGGCCGGCGCGCACCCGGGCGCCGCCGCCGCCGTGCAGCAGCAGGCCGTAGCTGGCGGCCAGCAGCACCTCGAAGAAGACGAAGAGGTTGAACAGGTCGGCCGTCAGGAAGGCGCCGTACAGGCCCATCAGCTGCAACTGGAAGAGCACGTGGAAATAGGCCCCGGCATGCTGCCAGCGCGCCAGCGCGAACAGCAGCGACGCGAGGCCGACGCAGCCGGTCAGCACGGCCATCAGCGCCGAGAGCCGGTCGGCCACCAGCACGATGCCGAAGGGCACGGGCCAGTTGCCCGGCAGGTAGACGCCGAAGGCGGCAGGCGCCTCGCGCCCGGCCACGCCCAGCAGCAGGGCCACGGCGATGGCGAGGCCGGCGGCGGTGGAGAGCAGGTTGAAGCCCGCCTTCAGCCCGCGCCGGCCCTCGCCGAGCAGCAGCATCAGCGCGGCGGTGGCCAGCGGCAGCAGGATGGGGGCGACGATGAGGTGGTTCATCAGAGCTGCTCCTCCTGGCCGTCCACATGGTCGCCGCCCGAGAGGCCGCGCAGGGCCAGCAGCACGACGAGGAAGAGGGCCGTCGTCGCAAAGCCGATGACGATGGCCGTCAGCACCAGGGACTGGGGCAGCGGGTCGCTGTAGGTGGCGAGGTCGGCGGCGAGGCCGGGCTGGACGATGGGCTCGCGGTTCACGGCGAGGCTGCCGACGCTGAAGATGAAGAGGTTGACCGCATAGGACAGCAGGGACAGGCCGATCAGCACCTGGAAGGTACGCGGCCGCAGCACCAGCCAGACGCCGGCGCTGGCCATCACGCCGATGGCGATGGAGATGACGACTTCCATCAGCCGGCCCTCCCTTCGACTTCCTGGCGGCGGTGCGCGCGCAGCGACTGGTGGGCGATGGCGATCAGCAGCAGCAGCGTGGCGCCGACGACGACGGCGAACACGCCGAGGTCGAACAGCGCCGCCGTGGGCAGGTGGACCTCGCCGACCAGGGGCCAGTGGACGTGGGCGACGTGGGTGGTCAGGAAGGGGTAGCCCAGCACGAGTGAGCCCAGGCCGGTCAGCAGGGCGACGGCCAGGCCGGTGGCGATCCAGCGCGTCGGCCGCATCTGCAGCCGCGCTTCGACCCAGCGCGTGCCGCTGACGATGTACTGCGCGATGAAGGCGATGGCGACGACGAGGCCGGCGACGAAGCCGCCGCCGGGCTCGTTGTGGCCGCGCATGAAGAGGTGGAAGGCGAACAGCCCCGCCATCGGCAGCAGCAGGCGCACCAGCACGGCGGGCACGTCGAGATAGGGCGGCAGGTGGCGGTCGGCGTCGCCGTCGGGGTCGATCAGGTCGGCACCGGCCGCCTCGGCCGAGGCGTGCTGCTGGGGCGTGGGCTCGACGGTCTCTTCGGCCGGGCGGAAGCGGCGCAGCAGCGCGAACACGGTCAGGCCGACGATGCCCAGCACGGTGATCTCACCCAGGGTGTCGAAGGCGCGGAAGTCCACCAGCATCACGTTGACCACATTGCTGCCGCCGCCCTCGGGCAGGGATTTTTCGAGGAAGAAGGGCGAGATGGACAGCGGCGCATGGCGCGTCAGCAGCGCATAGGAGAGCGCCGCCAGCGCGAGACCGATGGCCGCCGCCAGCACGAGGTCGCGCCGCCGCCGCCACCAGGCGCGGCCGGCGGTGCGCGGGTCGTCCTGCGCGACCCGCTTGGGCATCCAGCGCAGGCCGAGCAGGAAGAGCACCAGGGTCACGACCTCGACGGTGAGCTGGGTCAGCGCGAGGTCGGGCGCCGAGAACCACGCGAAGGTGATGCACATGGCGAGGCCGACGATGCCCAGCATGGTCAGCGCCGCGAGGCGGTGGAACTTGGCCTGCGCGGCCGCACCGATGGCGCAGGCGCCCGCCACCGTCCACAGCAGCACGAACTCGGGCGTGGCCGGCACGCGGGCGCGGTCGCCCCAGGTCAGCGGCACGATCAGCGCCGAGCCCAGGCCGGCGAGGCCGGCGATCAGCAGCATGGCGAACAACTGCGGCTGCAGGCGGCGGCTGCCGATCCGGCGCGCCAGCCGCCGCGCGCCGTCGCTGAGGCCGGCGAGCGTGCGCTCGAACAGGCGCTGGCCGTCCAGCCCCTGCAGCAGCGGCGCGCCGCGCGCGCTGCGCTGCTTGAAGCGCGTGGCGAAGCGCAGATAGACCAGCAGGCCGCCGAGCATGGCCGCCGTGCTCATCAGCAGCGGCGTGTTGAAGCCGTGCCAGACGGCGAGGCTGTAGTCGGGCAGCACGCCGCCGACGACGGGCTGCGCGGCCAGGGCCAGCACCGGGCCGATGGACCAGGCCGGCAGCGTGCCGACGACGACGCAGGCCAGCACCAGCAGCTCCACCGGCACGCGCATCCAGTGCGTCGGCTCGTGCGGGTGGCGCGGGCAGTCGGTGGGCGGCGGGCCGAAGAACACGTCATGGCCGAAGCGCAGCGAATACACCACCGCGAACACGCCCGCCAGCGTCGCGGCGGCGGGCAGGCCGTATTCGACCAGGGGCGAGGAGCTGATGAACACCGTCTCGGCGAAGAACATCTCCTTCGACAGGAAGCCGTTCAGCAGCGGCACGCCGGCCATGGCCGCGCAGGCGACGATGGCCAGCGTGCCGGTGATGGGCATGAAGCGGAACAGGCCGTCGAGCCGGCGCATGTCGCGCGTGCCGGTCTCGTGGTCGATGATGCCGACCGACATGAACAGCGACGCCTTGAAGGTCGCGTGGTTCATCATGTGGAAGACCGCCGCCACCGCCGCCAGCGGGCTGTTCAGGCCCAGCAGCAGCGTGATGAGGCCGAGGTGGCTGATCGTCGAGTAGGCGAGCAGGCCCTTGAGGTCGTTCTGGAACATCGCCACATAGCTGCCCAGCAGCAGGGTGACGAGGCCGGCACCGCCGACGAGCCAGAACCATTCGTCGGTGCCCGCCAGCACCGGCCACAGCCGCGCGAGCAGGAAGACGCCGGCCTTGACCATGGTGGCCGAGTGCAGATAGGCGGACACCGGCGTGGGCGCCGCCATCGCGCGCGGCAGCCAGAAGTGGAAGGGGAACTGCGCGCTCTTGGTCAGCGCGCCCAGCAGCACGAGGCCGAGCAGCAGCGGGTAGAGCGGGTGGGCGCGCACCGCGTCGCCGGCCTGCAGCACGGCGTCCAGCTCGAAGCTGCCGGCCACATGGCCCAGCAGCAGCACGCCGGCCAGCAGCGCCAGCCCGCCCGTGGCGGTGACGGTGAAGGCCATGCGGGCGCCGCGCCGGGCGTCCTTGCGGTGCGTCCAGTAGCCGATCAGCAGGAAGGAGAAGACGCTGGTCAGCTCCCAGAACACCACCAGCTGCACCAGATTGCCCGACACCACCACGCCCAGCATCGCACCCATGAAGCCCAGCAACAGCGAGTAGAAGCGCGCGGCCGGGTCGTCGGCCGAGAGGTAGTAGCGCGCATAGACGATGACCAGCAGGCCCATGCCGCTGACCAGCATGGCGAACATCCACGCGAAGCCGTCCAGGCGCACGACGAGGGCCAGCCCCAGGCTGGGCAGCCAGTCCAGGCGCTCGGTGACGACGCCGCCGGCCGCCATGGCGGGGTAGAGCGTGGCCAGTTGCAGCGCCACCGCCAGCGCGATGGCCGCGGCCCACAGGGACTCGACGTTACGGGCGTTGGTGGGCAGCAGCGCAGCGATGACGCTGCCGATGAAGGGCAGGGAGAGCAGGAGCAGCAGGGACATTGGCGCGGAGTCTACTTTCGCTCCGCGCGCCGCTGACCGGCGCCTGGCCTCAGCCGCCGCGGTGGCTGGAGATCAGCACGTCGGCCGTGCCGTCGGCGAGCACCATGCGCGTCGTGCTGCCGAGCAGGAATTCGTCCAGCGCATGGCGGCCCTGGCGGCCGATGACGATGAGGTCGCAGTCGCGCTCCTGCTCTTCCTGCAGGATCAGCATCCAGGGGTCGGCGCCGCCGGGCGTGCTGAACAGCACTCGGCCGGCGTCCAGCCCGGCCTCGGCGGCGAGGTCGGCGAGGCGCTGCTGGGCCTCGCGCCGCGCGGCGCCCTGGTAGTGGCCGACGATGTCGTCGCTGACGCCGGCCAAGCGCATCTTGCCCTCGAAGGGCACCTCGACCGCATGCATCAGCACCAGCGTGGCCTCGGGCGCGAGCTGCTGCGCCTGGCGGATGGAGGCGAGGCTCCAGGCCGAGAAGTCCACCGGCACCAGGATGCGGCGGTAGGGCTCGTGGGGCAGTTGGCGCACCATCAGCACCGGCCGTGCCGAGCGCTTGGCGATGCGCTCGGCCGTGGGGCCGGTCATCACGCCGCGCAACAGCCCGGCACCGCGGGTGCCGGTGACGAGCAGGTCGGCGTCGATCTCGTCCGCATGCCGGCTGACCTGCTCGACCGGGTGGCCGATGGCGAGATGGGTGAGCACGCCCTCGCCCAGCTCGGCGGCGGCGGCCTGCAGGCGCGCGCGGGCATCGGCCTCGATAGCGCTGGCGGCGGCGCTGTCGTCGGCGAGCCAGCGGCGCAGGTCTTCCATCGCCGAGCCGCCGACGGTGTGGGCCAGGGTCAGCGTGGCACCGGCCGCGCGGGCCAGTTGCGCGGCCCGCTGCGCCGCATGCCGGGACGGGGCCGAGAAGTCGGTGGCCGAGACGATGGCGCGAAGGGGGCTCATCGGGTGCATCTCCAGGGGGTGGGTCGGGTCAGTATTCCATGAAGCGCGGCGCGGGCGCCGGCTGCCAGTGGCCGTCGGCGCTCTGCACGAAGCTGGCGCGCGCCTGGGCGTGCGGGTGCCGCGGCGCCTCGGCGAGCGTCAGCACGGGGGCGAAGCAGGCGTCCGTGCCTTCCAGCAGCGCGGCCCAGTCGTCGCGGGGCTTCTCGCGGATGCGCGCGGCGATGCGGGCGCGCAGCGCGGGCCAGTGTTCGGGGTCTTGCGGCGGCGTATCGGGCAGGCCGAGGCGGTGCAGCAGTTCGGCCTGGAACTGCGGCTCCAGCGCGCCCAGGGCGACGAAGCGGCCGTCGGCACACTCGAAGCAGTCGTAGCAGGGCGAGGCGTGGAGAAAGACGTTGCGCGCCGGCTCGTCGTTCCAGCGGCCGGCCGCGCGCAGCGAGTGCAGCAGGCTGGACAGCAGGCCGACGCCGTCCACCATGGCGGCGTCCACCACCCGGCCGCGGCCGCTGCGCCGGGCGTCCCAGAGCGCTGCCATCAGGCCGAAGGCGAGGAACATCGCGCCGCCGCCCATGTCGCCGATCAGCGTGGCCGGGATGCTCGGTGCGACGCCCTCGCGGCCGGCCACCGACAGCACGCCGGTCAGCGCGACGTAGTTGATGTCGTGCCCCGCCGCCTGGGCGAGCGGGCCGCTCTGGCCCCAGCCGGTCACGCGGCCGTAGACGAGGCGGGGGTGGCGAGCCGCGAACGCTTCGGGGCCGAGGCCGAGGCGTTCCATGACGCCGGGGCGGTAGCCCTCGATCAGCGCGTCCGCGCCCTCGATGAGGCGGCGCGCCTCGGCGAGGCCCTCGGGGGTCTTGAGGTCCAGCACGGCGCGGCGCTTGCCGCGGTCCAGCGCCGTGCCGGTGTCGATGACCTGGCCGCCCGGGCGCTCGATGACGAGCACGTCGGCGCCATGGTCGGCCAGCAGCATGCCGGCGAGCGGGCAGGGGCCGAGGCCGGCCATCTCGATGACCTTGAGCCCGGACAGCGGGCCGGGGTGGGCGGGAGCTTGCATCGGACAATGCTCTCATGAGCAAGGCGTTCACCAAGGAATCCGACGGGCCGGAAGATGACGACGACGGCCCCGCGCTGCCGGCCCTGCCGGCCGGCACGCGCAACTACATGACGCCGGCCGGCCATGCGCGGCTGCGCGCGGAGTTCATGCAGTTGATCGACGTGGAGCGGCCGAAGATGGTGGAGACCGTCTCCTGGGCGGCGAAGAACGGCGACCGCTCGGAGAACGGCGACTATCTCTACGGCAAGAAGCGGCTGCGCGAGATCGACCGCCGCCTGCGCTTCCTGACCAAGCGGCTGGACGTGGCCGAGGTGGTCGATCCGAGCGCGCACCACGGCGGCGACCAGGTCTTCTTCGGCGCGACGGTGACCTATGCGAACGCGCGCGGCGAGGAGAAGACGATCACGATCAAAGGCATCGACGAGTCCGACAGCCTCGCGGGCGAAGTGAGCTGGGTGTCGCCGATTGCGCGCACGCTGCTGAAGGCGCGCGTCGGGGATGAACTGCAACTCGTCACGCCCGTGGGCGTGGAGAAGATCGAGGTCGTCGAAGTCAGTTACCCGAAGCCTGGGGCTTGACGCGCCAGACGCGCTGCACCGGCGTCGTGCGGCGCAGCACGCGCAGCACTTCGGCGAGGTGCAGGCGGTCGCGCACGGCGATGACGAGGGTCATCTCGGCCGTCTCGCGCAACTGGGCCTCGTCGGTCATCGAGATGTGGGTGATGTCGGCCTCGGCCTGGGCCACGGCCTGGGCGACGCGGGCGAGCACGCCCTTGCCATTGGTCAGCAGCAGCGCGATGCCGGCCTCGAAGCTGCGCGCCAGCTCCTCCGCCCATTCGACCGGAATCCAGTGTTCGCTGTCGCGCTGGAACAGGCGGCGGCCGACGGCGCATTCGCAGGTGTGGACGACCAGGCCCTCGCCACGGCCGAGGTAGCCGCGCACCTCGTCGCCGGGGATGGGGCGGCAGCAACTGGCGAGCTGGATGGACGCGCCCTCGCTGCCGTCGATGACGATGCCGCGCTGCTCGGCCGGCGCGGCGGCGAAGCGGCCCAGCGTCAGCGCCACGGCGCCGGGCTTCTGGCCCTGCTCGGCCATCAGCCGCGCCAGCTTCTTGGCGATGATGGCGGCGATCTTGCGGCCGGCGCCGATGTCGATGAAGAGCTGCTCGGTGCCGGCGCTGCCGGCCCAGGCGGCGAGTTCGTGCCAGAGCGGCGCGGCGGGGTCGTCGATCTCCAGGCTGGGCAGGCCCAGGCCTTCGACGCGCATGGCCTGGGCGAGCATCTTCTCGCCGAGTTCGCGCGACTCTTCCTGTTCCAGGTCCTTCAGGTAGTGGCGGATCTTGGAGCGCGCGCGGCCGGTGCGCACGAAGCTGAGCCAGGCCGGGTTGGGGCTGGCGCCGGGCGCGGTGACGATCTCGACGATGTCGCCGCTGCGCAGCTCGGCGCGCAGCGGCACGGCCTCGCCGTTGACCTGGGCGGCGACGCAGTGGTCGCCGACGTCGGAGTGGATGGCGTAGGCGAAGTCCACCGGCGTCGCGCCCTTGGGCAGCGCCATGATCTTGGACTTGGGCGTGAAGACGTAGATCGCATCGGGGAAGAGGTCGATCTTGACGTGCTCCAGGAATTCGTTGGCGTCGCGCGTCTCGCCCTGGATGTCGATGAGGCTCTGCAGCCAGCGGGCATTGGCCTGCTGGGCGATCAGGGCCGAGGTCTGCTTGCCGCGGCTCTTGTAGATCCAGTGCGCGGCCACGCCCTGCTCGGCGATCTGGTGCATGCCCTCGGTGCGCAGCTGGATTTCCAGCGGCGTGGCCAGCGGGCCCATCAGCGTGGTGTGCAGGGACTGGTAGCCGTTGTCCTTGGGCGTGGCCACGTAGTCCTTGAAACGGCCGGCCTGCGGCTTGTAGAGCTGGTGCAGCACGCCCAAAGCGGTGTAACACTGCAGCGGCTCGGCCGTCAGCACGCGGAAGCCGTAGATGTCGCTGACCTGGGCGAAGCTGAGCGACTTTTCGCGCATCTTCTTGTAGATGGAATAGACCGTCTTCTCGCGCCCATGCACCTCGACGCGCAGGTTGGCGCGGGCGAAGGCGGCGCGGATTTCGCCCTCGATGCGCGAGACGAGGTCGCGCCGGTTGCCGCGCGCCTTGGCCACGGCCCGGCTGAGCACCGCGTGGCGCCAGGGATGGAAATACTGGAAGGACAGGTCCTGCAGCTCGCGGAAGGCCTGGTTCAGGCCCAGGCGGTGGGCGATGGGGGCATAGATGTCGAAGGTCTCGCGGGCGATGCGGCGCGCCTTGTGCGGCGCCATCGCGCCCATGGTGCGCATGTTGTGCAGCCGGTCGGCCAGCTTGATGAGGATGACGCGCAGGTCGCGCGCCATCGCCAGCAGCATCTTGCGGAAGGACTCGGCCTGCGACTCTTCCTTGGTGGAGAACTGCAGCTTGTCCAGCTTGGTGAGGCCGTCCACGAGGTCGGCCGTGGTGGGGTCGAACTTCTCGATCAGCTCGGTCTTGGGGACGCCGCAGTCCTCGACGACGTCGTGCATCAGCGCCGCCATCAGCGCCTGCGCGTCCAGCCGCCACTCGGCGCAGATGCCGGCGACGGCGATGGGGTGGGTGATATAGGGCTCGCCGGTGGCGCGCTTCTGGCCCAGATGGGCCTCGTCGGCGAACTTGTAGGCCTCGCGCACCCGCTTGACCTCGGCCTTGCTGAGGTAGCCGAGCTTGGGGGCGAGGGCGTCGAAGGAGGCTGCCTCGGCCGGCGTGGGGGGGCTGTGCTGGCGCAGTCCAGGCAGCGTGAACCAGGCGGTGAGGGAGCGTTGGGCCATGCGCCCGAATTTATCCGATGCAAAAAAAGCAACGGGCGTCCGAAGACGCCCGTTTCATGTTCGGCAAAACGCCGTTCAGACCGGCACCTTGCGCAGCATCTCCACGCCGACCTCGCCGGCGGCGATCTCGCGCAGCGCAGTCACGCCCGGCTTGTTCTTGCTCTCGATGCGCGGGCTGTGGCCCTGGCTCAGCATGCGGGCGCGGTAGGTGGCGGCCAGCACGAGCTGGAAGCGGTTGGGGATCTTGGTCAGGCAGTCTTCGACGGTGATGCGGGCCATGGTGTTCCTGGTGGGGTTGCGGCGATCAGGGCAGATCGAGCGCTTGAAAGACCGCCGAGCGGTTTCGGCGCTGAGCCGCGTATTTTAGCCGCTGCGCGTGGACGATGGCCTTCAGGTCGAAGACGGCCGTGTCGAACACCGCGTTCACCACGACGAAATCGAAATGCTGCGCCTGCGCCACCTCGACGCGGGCATTGTTCATGCGCTGGGCGATGACCTCGGCCTCGGTGTCGCCCCGGCGGTTCAGGCGCAGCCGCAATTCGTCCCAGCTCGGCGGCAGGATGAAGATCAGCACCGCATAGGGGAAGAGCTGCTTGATCTGCAGCGCGCCCTGGTAGTCGATCTCCAGCACCACGTCCTCGCCCTGCTGCAGCCGCTGCTCGATGCCGGCGCGCGAGGTGCCGTAAAGGTTGCCATGCACCTCGGCCCACTCGAAGAACTCGCCGCGCGCGGCCATCGCGCGGAATTCGTCGGCCGCCACGAACCAGTATTCGCGGCCGTGCTGCTCCTGGCCGCGCGGCGCGCGCGAGGTGTGGGAGACGGAAACGGCCAGCCGGGCGTCCAATTCCAGCAGGGCCTTGACGAGGCTGGACTTGCCCGCCCCGCTGGGGGCGGCGACGACGAAGAGATTGCCGGGATATTCCATGTCGAAGGGCGCCTGAGCCTGTGCTTGTGCCTGTGTCTGGGGGCGTGACTTTAGCCTGCCGCTCCGGCTTGTCGGGGTTGAAATGCTGTATATATTTACAGTATGTCGCCCGCCCCCATCCGCATCGCCGCCGCCCAGCCCACCCTCGTGCCGCTCGGCGCCCTCAAGGGGCGCGGCAGCGCCACGACCATGCCGCACCGCTTCGAGCAGCGCCAGCGCGAACAGGCGGACGACGGCTGGGGCACGTGGGACCAGCAGGCCGCCGAGGAGCGGCTGGCGCCGGCCACGCAGATCATCGAGGAGCGGGCCGGCAGGATCGTCACCCGCAACCAGTCGCCCGACATCGCTTTCGACTACTCCATCAACCCCTACCGTGGCTGCGAGCACGGCTGCATCTACTGCTTCGCGCGGCCGACGCACAGCTATCTGAACCTGTCGCCGGGGCTGGACTTCGAGACCCGCATCGTCGCCAAGCTCAACGCCGCCGAGCGCCTGCGCGAGACCCTGGCCTCGCCGCGCTACGAGCCGCGTTCCCTGGTGCTGGGCACGGCGACGGACGCCTACCAGCCCGTCGAGCGCCGGCTCGGCATCACGCGGCGCGTCGTCGAGGTGCTGGCCGCATGCGGGCATCCGTTCTCCGTCGTCACCAAATCCGCCGGCATCGAGCGCGAGCTGGACCTGCTCGCACCGATGGCGGTGCGAGGCTTGGTGTCGGTCTATCTGTCGATCACGACGCTGGATAACGAACTCGCCCGCATCCTGGAGCCGCGCGCCGCCGCGCCGGCCCGGCGCCTGCGCGCCATCCGGGCGCTGGCCGAGGCCGGCGTGCCGGTGGGCGTCAGCGTCTCGCCCATCATTCCCTTCATCAACGAGCCGGAGCTGGAACGCATCGTCGAGGCGGCGGTGGCGGCCGGCGCCGGCAGCGCCTTCAGCATCCCGCTGCGTCTGCCCTGGGAAGTGAACCCGCTGTTCCAGGACTGGCTGCAACGCCACTTTCCCGCCCGCGCCGAGCGCGTGATGGCCCGCGTGCGCGAGATGCGCGGCGGGCGCGACAACGACGCGCGTTTCGGCACCCGCATGACGGGCGAAGGCGTCTGGGCCGAACTGCTGCGCGCCCGCCTGCGCCGCGTGGCCGCCCGGCACGGCCTGCGCATGGAGAGGCGGCCGGTGGAACTGGGGCTGTTCAGGCGGCCCGAAATGCCGCAAGCGCAGCGGAGCCTGTTCTGAGTGGACTCACTCGATGTTCTGCACCTGCTCGCGCATCTGCTCGATGGCGACCTTCATCTCGACGGAGATATTCGTCAGTTCCAGCGCGGCGGACTTGGAGCCGAGGGTGTTGGCCTCGCGGTGCAGTTCCTGGATCAGGAAGTCCAGCCGCTTGCCGAGTTCGCCGCCTTTCTTCAGCAGGCGGGTCAGTTCGTCGAGGTGGGCGCGCAGCCGGCCGAGTTCTTCGGCCACGTCGATGCGGATGGCGAAGGCCGCCGCCTCGTTCAGCGCGCGCTCCTGCAGCGTCTGCTGCGGCACCGTGCTGGTGGCGCCGGTGGTGGACAGGGCTTCCTGCCAGCGCTCCAGAAAGCGCTGCTGCTGGCGGGCGACGACGGCCGGCAGCAGGGGCTCGGCCTCGTCGGCCAACTGGCGCAGGCGCTGGATGCGCTCCATCAGGATGGCGACCAGCTTCTCGCCCTCGCGCTCGCGCGCCTCGGCCAGGCCCTGCACGCAAGCCTGGGCGGCCTGCAGCGTCGCCGCGTCGAGCTGGGCCGGCATGGCCGCGCCGCTCTTGCACCAGCTCAGCGCCTCATGGACGGACAGCGGCGCCGCCTGCGGCATCCAGGCCTGCACCCGGGCTTCGAGGCTGGCCAGGCGGTTGAGCTGCTCTGGCTGGGGCTGGGGCCAGCCGCCGTCGGCCTCGCGCTGGGTGTTGATGCGCAGCTCGATCTTGCCGCGCTTGAAGCGCGCCGCGATCAGCTCGCGCAACTGGGGTTCGAGCCCACGCAGCTCTTCGGGCATGCGCATGGCGAGGTCCAGAAAGCGACCGTTGACGGAGCGCAATTCGACGCTGACCGAGGCTGTTGCGGAAGCGCCGCCGTCCTCGGCTTTGGGGGGCTGGGCCAGGGAATTGGCATACCCGGTCATGCTGTAGACTGGCATTTCGCACTCGCAAGACAGACGTTAACTCAGAGACTCAAGCGCGATTATGTCCAAGCCGAAGCCGGCGCCCTTGCCCGCAGGCACGGTGGTGGGGGGCTACCAGATCATCAAGCGACTGGCAGCGGGCGGATTCGGCGTGGTCTACCTCGCCGAGGATCCCGACCACCATCTGGTCGCGCTGAAAGAGTACCTGCCTTCGTCCCTGGCCGAACGCTCGCCGGGCGAACTCACCCCCCGCGTCAAGCCCGAAAAGCAGCCGCTTTACCGCCTCGGCCTGAAGAGCTTCTTCGAGGAAGGCCGCTCGCTGGCACAGATTTCGCACCCCAGCGTCGTCTCGGTGCTGAACTTCCTGCGCGAGAACGAGACCGTCTACATGGTGATGAACTATCTGCAGGGCGATACCCTGCAGGACTTCATCGTCACCGCGCGCGACATGAAGCGCGACAAGGTCTTCCGCGAATCGACCATCCGCAGCCTGTTCGACGAGATCCTGCGCGGCCTGCGCATCGTCCACCAGCACAAGATGCTGCACCTGGACATCAAGCCGGCCAATATCTTCATCACGAACGACAACAAGGCCGTGCTGCTGGACTTCGGCGCCGCGCGCGAGGTGCTGAGCAAGGAAGGCAACTTCATCCGTCCGATGTACACGCCGGGCTTCGCCGCACCGGAGATGTACCGCCGCGATGGCTCGCTGGGCCCGTGGACGGACATCTACGCCATCGGCGCCTGCATCTATGCCTGCATGCAGGGTTATCCGCCCAATGACGCGCCGCAGCGTCTGGAGAAGGATCGTCTGAGCCTGAGCCTGAGCCGGCTGCGCAATGTCTATTCCGACAATCTGCTCGAAGTGACCGAGTGGTGCATGTCGCTGGACGCGCTGTCGCGTCCGCAGAGCGTGTTCGCCTTGCAGAAGGAACTGGCCCGCGAGACCGAGCGGCGCTACACCAAGCTGTCGTTCAGCGAACGCCTCAAGCTCCAGCTCGAAAACCTCAAGTCCGGGGCCAAGGCATGACGGGCCCCCACGCGAACTTGCGTGCGCTGCCTCCCGAGGGGGCGCAGCGCTCCTTTGGGGCGGCCCGGCAGGAGCACTGATGCGCTTCAACGTCTTCCAGGTCAGCCGCCGTGGCGGCCGCGAGACCAATGAAGACCGCATGGGCTATTGCTTCACGCGCGAGGCCGGCCTGTTCGCGCTGGCCGACGGCATGGGCGGCCACCCGGAAGGCGAGGTCGCCGCGCAGATCGCGCTGCAGACGTTGGCGGCCCTGTTCCAGCAGGACGCGCGGCCCGTCATCGCCGACCCGCAGCGCTTTTTGCAGGACAGCATCGTCATCGCCCACCAGCAACTGCTGCGCTACGCGGCCGACCGGGGCCTGTCCGACACGCCGCGCACCACCGTCGTCGCCTGCATCCTGCAGGGCAACCAGGCCTGGTGGGCGCACTGCGGCGACTCGCGCCTCTACCTCGTGCGCGCCGCCAAGCTCATCGCCCGCACGCGCGACCACTCCTATTCCGAACTGCAGGAAGCCCTGGGCCGCGTCGCGCGCGGCGGCGAGGGCTTCAACCGCAACGTCCTCTTCACCTGCCTGGGCAGCCCCGGCAAGCCCATGGTGGACTGCCAGGGCCCCCTGGTCATGGAGCCCGCCGACCGCATCCTGCTGTGCTCCGACGGCCTGTGGGGCAGCGTCGAGGACGACGAGATCGTCCAGCACCTCGCTGTACAGGCCATCTCCGAGGCCGTGCCCGAACTCACCGAGCAGGCCCTGCGCCGGGGCGGCGCGCGCAGCGACAACGTGACCGTGCTCGCCGTCGAATGGGAAGGCGAGGGCGAGCCCGAGGGCGACAGCACGCAGAACCTCGGCAACTCCGGTTTCGCATCCACCATCCAGGGCGCTCTGGACGCCGACCTCGTCGCCGCCATGGACGACGAGGAGATCGAGCGCGCGGTGCGCGAGATCAACGAAGTCATCCGCGGGCGCAGCGCCGCCCGGCCCCGCTAACTCCCTGTTCCCCATGACAAAGACCTTCACGCGCAGCGCCGGCCGCGCCGCCCATCAATTGCGCCCGGTGCGCATCACCCGCCACTTCACCGTGCATGCCGAGGGCTCGGTGCTGATCGAGTTCGGAGCCACGCGCGTGCTCTGCACGGCCTCGGTCGAGGAGCGCGTGCCGCCGCACAAGCGCGGATCGGGCGAGGGCTGGGTGACGGCCGAGTACGGCATGCTGCCGCGCGCCACCCACACCCGCAGCGACCGCGAGGCCGCCAAGGGCAAGCAGAGCGGGCGCACGCAGGAGATCCAGCGCCTGATCGGCCGATCGCTGCGCGCGGTGTTCGACCTGTCGCTGCTCGGCGAGCGCACCATCACGCTGGACTGCGACGTGCTGCAGGCCGACGGCGGCACGCGCACGGCGGCCATCACCGGCGCCTTCGTCGCCGCGACCGATGCGGTCAACAAGCTGCTGGCCGACGGCAAGATCGCCGCCACGCCGATCAAGGACGCGGTGGCCGCCATTTCGGTCGGCATCGTCGAGGGCACGCCGCTGCTTGACCTGGAATACATCGAGGACTCGGCCTGCGACACCGACATGAACGTCGTCATGACCGGCTCGGGCGGATTCGTCGAACTGCAGGGCACGGCCGAGGGCGTCGTGTTCAGCCGCAGCGAGATGAACGCGCTGCTGGACCTGGCCGAGAAGGGCATCGGCGAATTGCTGGCGCTGCAAAAGCTCGCATAAAGGCCGCATGAAACTCGTCCTCGCCTCGAACAACGCGAAGAAGCTCGCCGAGCTTCAGGCCCTGTTCGCGCCGCTCGGCATCGAACTCGTCACCCAAGGCAGCCTCGGCATTCCCGAGGCCGAGGAGCCTTTCGACAGCTTCGTCGAGAACGCGCTCGCCAAGGCCCGCCACGCGGCCCAATTCAGCGGCCTGCCCGCGCTGGCCGACGACTCGGGCCTGAGCGTCGATGCGCTTGGCGGCGCGCCCGGCGTGCGCTCGGCGCGCTATGCGGCGGACGCCGGCGGCGAGAAGAGCGACGCGGCCAACAACGCGCGCCTGCTGCACGAGCTGCAAGGCGTGGCCGACCGCCGCGCCCGCTTCGTCTGCGCGCTGGTGGCCGTGCGCAGCGCCGGCGACCCCGAGCCGCTGATCGCCATGGGCCGCTGGGCCGGCCGCATCCTCGCCGCGCCGAGCGGCGAGGGCGGCTTCGGCTACGACCCGCTGATGCACATCCCCGCGCTGAGCTGCGCGGTCGCCGAGATGAGCGCTGCCGACAAGAACGCGCACAGCCACCGCGCGCTCGCCGCCGCGCAGTTGATCGGGCAGTTCCGCGAGGTCTGGCGCCTCGGTTGAGCATGGCTGAACTGGCCCACCTGATGCGCCCGGGCACGCTGCAACTGCCCGCGCTGCCGCCGCTGGCGCTCTACGTCCACCTGCCCTGGTGCCTGCGCAAATGCCCGTATTGCGACTTCAACTCGCATGAGGCCAAGAACGGCCTGGCGCCCGACACGGCCGCCGCCTACCTCGCCGCGCTGCGTGCCGACCTCGAAGCCGCGCTGCCGCTGATCTGGGGCCGGCCCGTCGTCAGCATCTTCATCGGCGGCGGTACGCCCAGCCTGTTCGAGCCGGCGCAGATCGCCGAACTGATCTCTGACCTGCGCGCCCGCCTGCCGCTGGAGCCGGGCTGCGAGATCACGCTCGAAGCCAACCCCGGCACCTTCGAGCGCGAGCGCTTCAAAGGCTTCCGCGCGGCCGGCGTCACGCGGCTGTCGGTCGGCGTGCAGAGCTTCGACGACGCGCAACTGAAAAAACTCGGCCGCGTCCACAGCGCCACCCAGGCGCGCGAGGCGCTGGCCGAGGCGGCAGCGGCCTTCGACACCTTCAACCTCGACCTGATGTACGCGCTGCCCGGCCAGACGCTGGACGAGCTCGCGCGCGAACTCGACACGGCCCTGGGCTTCCAGCCGCCGCATCTGTCCATCTACCACCTGACCATCGAGCCCAACACGGTGTTCTCGACGCGCACGCCCGCCGGCCTGCCCGACGCCGACCTGGCGAGCGACATGCTCGACCTCATCACCGACCGTACTGGCACCGCAGGCTTGCAGCGGTATGAGGTGTCGGCCTACGCGCGTGACGGCCACCGCTGCGCGCACAACCTGAACTATTGGCAGTTCGGCGACTACCTCGGCATCGGCGCCGGCGCGCACAGCAAGCTCAGCTTCCCGCACCGCGTGCTGCGCCAGGTGCGCTGGCGCGAACCGGCGGCCTATATGGCGCAGGCCAGCAAGGTCAGCAACGAGCACGAGGTCGCGCGCAAGGACCTGCCCTTCGAGTTCATGCTGAACGCGCTGCGGCTGAAGGAGGGCGTTGCGCTGACGCAGTTCCTCGAACGCACCGGCCTGCCGCCGTCCAGCATCGCGGCCGGGCTGCAGCAGGCGCGCGAGCGCGGGCTGCTGGCGGCCGATCCGGCGCGCATCCAGCCGACGGCGCGCGGCTTCGACTTCCTCAGCGACCTGCAGCAGTTGTTTCTGTGAGCCGCTGCTGCAGCGCCGCGATCTCGGCGTGCAGCCAATCGCAGAAGGCGCGCACGGCCGGCTCGTGGCGCAAGGCCTCGGGGTAGACGATCTGGTAGCCGCGGGTGCCGTCCGCGTCGATGGCGAGCGGCGACACGCGCACCAGCCGCCCGTCCAGCAGCGCATCGGCGGCAAACAGCTCGCGCGTCAGCGCCACGCCCATGCCTTGTTCGGCGGCCTGGCTTTGCAGCGCCGCGTCGTTGAAGGTCGCCACCGGCGTGGGCGCCACGGCCTGCCCGGCTTGCACGAACCAGTCCCGCCACAGGTCGGCGTCGCCCAGCAGCGGCTGCTGAGCCAGCGTCTCGGGCGGTGCGCCCACCAGCCGTTGCGCCAGTGCGGGCGCGGCGACGGCGATGTGCGGTGAATGGAACAGCGGCTCCGACACCAGCCCCGGCCAGGGGCGGCCGCCGAAGCGCAGGCCGAGGTGGAAGCCCTCGCGTTCCAGGTCCACCACCTGCTGGGACGAGTGCAGGTCCAGCGCGATGCAGGGCTGCAGCGCCCGCCAGCGCGGCAGCCGGGGCAGCAGCCAGCGCTGCGCGAACGAGGGCAGGGCGGTCACGCGCAGCGTCTGTGCGGCGCTGCCGTCGGCCTGCGCGGCGGCCAGCAGCCCGGCCTGCAATTCGGCGAACACGGTGCTGACGGCACGCTGCAGCGCCCGACCAGCCGGGTTCAAGGCCAGGCGGCGGCCCTGACGCGTGAAGACCTCGAAGCCCAGCGCCGCCTCCAGCCCGCGGATCTGCTGGCTGACGGCGCTGTGCGTCAGGTGCAGGCTTTCGGCGGCGGCGCGCAGGTTCTCGGTCTGCGCGGCGGCGCGGAAGGCGGCGAGGTAGTGCAGCGGGAAGCGGTCGAGCGAGATCATCTGGTAAGCCAATCGAACCAATCAGTGCAGAAGAAGGCGCTTCTCTGCGATGGATTGGTTCCATAGGATAACCAGCACTTCAAGGAGCTTCCATGAACATCGCTTCACTGCCCCGCTGGATCGCCCTGGCTTCGCTGGCTGCCTTTCTCGTGCTGGCGTTCGCGCCGGCACAGGCGCTGACGGATGCCGATGCCGAACTGAAGGAGGCCGCCGCCAAGCGCCTGCCTGCCGTTGCCGCCGCCAAGGCCAAGCCTGCGGCGCCGGTGCGGACGGTCTGGGTGCCGCTCTCGCCGAAGCGGCTGGACGGCTTCCGGCCGGTGCTGCCGCCTCAGCCCGACACGGCGGTCCTGGCCCGGGCGGATGCCAAGCCATGATCCGCGCCATGACACCCGCTGAACTCGTCCAGGCCCAGCTCGACGCCTGGAATGCCCACGATGTCGAGACGCTGCTGGCGCTGTATGCGCCCGACGCCTGCCAGTACGAATACCCGGACCGCCTGCTGGCCCAGGGCTCGGCGGCGTTGCGTGAGCGCATGGCAGCGCGCTTCCGCAGCGCCAAACCCAGAGCCGAACTGCTGCATCGCACCGCGCTCGGCCGCACGGTGATCGACCATGAGCGCATCGTCAGCGGCTCGGCCGCTCGTGAGCTGATCGCGATCTACGACGTGAACGACGATGGGCGCATCGCCAGCGCCCGCTTCGTGTTCGGCGAGGAGCAGCCGGCCGCCGACGGCTCGTGAAAGGACGGCATGTTGCAGATCTCGGAACTCACGCCCGCTGACCGGATGGCCTGGGAGCCCCTGGCCCGCGGCTACAAGGCCTTCTACCAAACGCCCACCACGGACGCGGAATTCGACCTGGCCTGGCAGCGGCTGCTGGCGGAGCCGGGCATGGGTGGCTTGGGCGCCAGGCATCAGGGGCGGCTCGTAGGCATCGCCCACTTCATCCTGCATGCCAGCACCTGGGCGCCCTCGGTCTGCTACCTGCAAGACCTGTTCGTCGCTCCCAAGGCGCGCGGGCAGGGCGCGGCGCGGGCCTTGATCGGTGCGGTAGCCGAGCGGGCGCGGCGTGCGGGCGCGCAGCGCTACTACTGGCTGACCCAGGAGCACAACGCGGCCGCGCGCGCCTTGTATGACCAGGTCGCGCAGCACAACGGCTTCATCCGCTACGACTACGCGCTCTGAGCCAAGCGCATCACACGCGGTTCAGCGACATCCCCGCCGTCGCGCGCAGCCGCTCCAGCACCTTGGCGGCGATCTGGTTCAGCGGCAGCACCTCGTCGGCCGCGCCGGCCGCGATGGCTTCGCGGGGCATGCCGAAGACGACGCAGCTCGCCTCGTCCTGGCAGTAGTTGTAGGCGCCGGCGTCCTTCATCACCTTCATGGCCCGGGCGCCGTCCGCGCCCATGCCGGTCAGCATGATGCCGATCGCGTTCGGCCCGACCACCTTGGCGGCGGACAGGAACAGCGCCTCGACCGAGGGTTTGTGGCGGTTGATGGGCTCGCCGTCCTGCACGCGGGCGATGTAGTTGGCACCGCTGCGCTCCACGCTCAGGTGCAGGCCGCCCGGCGCGATATAGCCGTGGCCGGGCAGGATGCGCTCGCCGTCCTGCGCTTCCTTGACGCGGATCTTGCACAGGCCGTCCAGCCGCTTGGCATAGCTGGTCGTGAAGCCGGGCGGCATGTGCTGGGTGATGACGACGGCCGGGCTGTCGGCCGGCAGGTTGACGAGCACGTCCTTGGTCGCCTCGGTACCGCCGGTGGACGCGCCGATGAAGATGATCTTTTCGGTGGACGCCTTGCCCAGGCTGGCCATCGTCACCGGCCGCACCGGCGCGGCGGGGGCGCTGCCGGGCGCCGGCGCGACGTGGCGGCGGATGTGGGCCTTGGCGGCGATGCGGATCTTGTCGGTGATGTCCTGCGCCAGTTGGCGGATGCCGTCGGCGACGCCGATCTTGGGCTTGGCGACGAAGTCCAGCGCGCCCAGCTCCAGCGCCTTCAGCGTGACCTCGGCGCCGCGTTCGGTCAGCGTGGACACCATCACCACCGGCATCGGCCGCAGCCGCATCAGGCGCGACAGGAAGTCCAGCCCGTCCATGCGCGGCATCTCGACGTCGAGCGTGATGACGTCGGGGTTGAGGTTGCGGATCATCTCGCGCGCCACCAGCGGGTCGGACGCCGCGCCGATGCACTCCATGTCGGGCTGGCGGTTGATGATCTCGGTCAGGATGGAGCGCACCAGCGCCGAATCGTCCACCACCACGACCTTGGTCTTGGCCATGTTGCTTCCCCCTCAGAACAGGTCGATGGAGCCGCCGCCGCTGGCGACCGGCTGCACCTTCTGGATCGCGGCCTTGTCCTGCTGGGCCAGGGCCTCGGTATTCGTCGGCGCCAGGCGCTTGACCATCGCCTTGCCGCTGGCCGGCAGGAAGCAGACCTTGCGCGGGTACACGTCCATCACGTCCTTGGAGACGATGGGGATGCGCTCCAGCTTCAGGTAGTCGATGACGAAATTGGTGTTGCGCTCGCCGACGTTGATCGAGTTCATGCCCGAGATGACGGCGCCGCCGCCGAAGATCTTGGCTTCCATGCGCGACTTGCTGGCGCCGCGCTTCATCATCTCGTTGATCAGCAACTCCATCGCAAACGAGCCGTAGCGGCCCGAGTCGCCATTGCCCTCGGGCAGCATGAAATGGTTCATGCCGCCGATGCGCGCCGTGCGGTCCCACAGGCAGGCGGCGATGCAGGAGCCCAGCGTCGTCATGACGAGCAGGTCGTCGGTATCGACGAAGTACTCGCCCGGCAGGATCTTGACGGCGGCGTTCTTGAAGTGCGCGTCGTAGAAGAAGAACGAGGCCTCGCCCTGCTTGCGCGGCAGGGCCTTGAGCTGGCTGACCCGGGCCAGCGCGGCGGGGTTGCCGAGGGCGGATGCGGTGGCGAGGGGCGTGCTCATGTCAGCGCCGCCCGGCCGCCCGAAGGCGTTGACGCGCCCCCTTGGAGGGGCAGCGAACGAAGTGAGCGTGGGGGCTGCGTCATCCTCAGACCCTCTCGTAGATGGTTTTGCCGCGCAGCTTGAACAGGTCGCGCGATTCGGTGAAGTTCTCGGAGTGCCCGACGAAGAGCAGCCCGCCCGTGCGCATGACGCGGTGGATGCGCTCCAGCACCTTGCGCTGGGTCGGCGCGTCGAAATAGATCATCACGTTGCGGCAGAACACCATGTGGAAGGGCTCGCCGAGCTGCCACTGCTGGTCCATCAGGTTCAGCGCGCGGAACTCGGCCCAGCGCTGCAGCTCGGGCTTGACGCGGATGCGGCCGGCATTGGCGCCCGTGCCGCGCATGAAGAACTGCTTCAGCCGCGTGGCGTCCAGCCCGCGCGAGTCGGCGTTGTAGACGCCGCGCCGGGCGGCGGCCAGCACGTGCGTGTCGATGTCGCTGGCGACGAGCTGCACCGAGGCGCCTGGCCCCAGCGCCTCGGCGCAGGTCATCAGGATGGAATAGGGCTCCTCGCCGGTCGAGGCCGCGCAGCACCAGATGCGCACCGACTTGCCGACGTAGGGCTTGAGATCGTCCTTGAGCGCGTGGAAGTGATGCTCCTCGCGGAAGAAGGACGTGAGGTTGGTCGTCAGGCAGTTGACGAATTCCTGCCACTCGGCTGCGCCGGCAGCGCCCGTCGAGGCTTCCAGCGCCTGCAGATAGTTGGCGAAGCTGCGGTGCCCCGTCTCGCGCAGGCGGCGCGACAGGCGGCTGTAGACCATCGCATGCTTGCCGTCGTGCAGGCTGATGCCGGCGTGCTTGTAGATCAGTTCGCGGACGCGGTCGAAGTCGGCCTTGCTGAAGCTGAACTCGTGGTCGGGGGCGTCCGTGCCGGAGGCGAGGTCGGGTGCGGGCATGTCGGGAAAGGGTGGGGTGGGTGCTCGCAGCAGTTCTGGCGGTGGCCGGGCGATTCTCCACCGCGGCGACGGCCCTGGCGCGGCCCAGCATAGTGCAAACAGCCTGCGGGAACGTGCCTGTTTCACGGCCTTGGCGTGGGAAGCGCACTGCTAGACTGCCCCGGCCCTTCGCCGCCTACGCCACGCCTTGGAACACTGCCTGCCCGCCCCCGCCCTGATCGACGCCCGCGCGCTCGATCTGGATCAGGCCCTGCAACTGCTGCAGCAAGCCGGGGCCCTGCTCCCCGACGAGGCGCCGCTGAGCGCCGCCTGGCTGCAGGCCGTGCTGGACGCGCTGTGCGACCTGTCCAGCCGCGACGCGCTGACCGGCCTTGCCAACCGCCGCAGCTTCGAGATGGCCCTGGCCCGCGAGGTCGATCGCGTCGCCCGCTCGGGCGAGGCGGCCCTGCTGCTGATGCTGGACATCGACCATTTCAAGGCCGTCAACGACACCCACGGCCATGGCGCGGGCGACCAGGTCATCTGCGCCGTCGCGCGCGTCATCGAGCAGGCCGTCCGGCCCATGGACCTCGTCGCCCGCGTCGGCGGCGAGGAGTTCGGCATCATCCTGCCCAGCTGCGCGCCCCACGTCGGCCTGGCCGTCGCCGAGCGCGTGCGCGAGCGCATCGCCGAGCTCGCCATCGACATCGGCGCCGGCCAGCGCCTGGGCGTCACCGCCAGCCTCGGCGGCGCCTTCGCGCCGCAGTGGGTGCGCTCCTCGCCGCTGCTGTGGACGGAGCGCGCCGACCGCCAGCTCTACCGCGCCAAGGCCGAGGGCCGCGACCGCGCCTGCCTCGAACCCCAGGTCGATTCCCTCGTCAGCGCCGAAGAAAAGGGCATGTTGTTCGCCACCCTGAATCCCTCCGACACGCCAACGCAACAGGACCTGCCATGAGCATGACCACTGATCCTGCTGCCCACCGCCCGGCGCGTGCCGGCGCCCGCACGCTCGCCGTCACCAGCGGCAAGGGCGGCGTCGGCAAGACCTTCGTCACCGCCAACCTCGCCGCCGCGCTGGCCGCGCGCGGCCAGCGCGTGCTGGTGCTGGACGCCGACCTCGGCCTCGCCAACCTCGACGTGGTGCTCAATCTGCACCCCAAGCTGACGCTGCACGACGTCTTCACCGACAAGGCCACGCTGGAACAGGCCATCCTGCCCGCGCCCGGCGGCTTCTCGGTGCTGCTGGCCGGCTCGGGCATGGTGGAGTACTCGCGCCTGACGCCCGAGGTGCGCGACAAGCTGCTGCACATCCTCGACCTCGTCAAGCCGCGCTTCGACTGGGTGCTGCTCGACACCGGCGCCGGCATCTCCGACGTGGTGCTGTTCGCCATCTCGATGGCGCAGGACGTGCTCGTCGTCGCCACGCCCGAGCCCACCTCGCTGACCGACGCCTACGCCACCATCAAGGTGCTGGCCACGCAGCAGGAGCGCCGCCACGTCGGCCTGCTCGTCAACCAGGCCAACCGCGTCGGCGAGGGCCGGCTGATCTGCGGCCAGTTGCAGCAGGTGCTGCAGCGCTTCATCGGCGCCGCGCCGGGCCAGCCCTTCAAGCTGGAACTGCTCGGCGAGGTCAAGGCCGACCCGGCCGTGCGCCAGGCCGTGCTGAAGCGCCAACTGATGCTGGAGCACTACCCGGGTTGCGACGCCGCGCAAGCCATCCAGGCGCTCGCCACCAGGCTCCTTGGCTGAACTGAGGCCCCCGCCCGGACTCGCCCCGCTGAACGCGGGCGAGCCCGGTCGGCCCCCCGAGGGGGCGGCGATGCTTGAGGCATTGAGCCTCAAGCACATCGCCAGACGGGCCGGCTCAGGCGCGCCCGGCGCTCGGCCCGAATGCAATCCGAAACACCGACCATGACGCCTGAAACCGCCTTCGAGTGGCTCGGCGGCGAGCCGCGCGTGCGCGAACTCGTCGATCGCTTCTACGACCTGATGGACCTGGAGCCGGCCTATGCGCGGCTGCGCGCGACGCATGGCGACACGCTGGACGCGGCGCGCGACAAGCTGTTCTGGTTCCTCTGCGGCTGGCTCGGCGGGCCGGACCACTACATCAGCCGCTTCGGCCACCCGCGGCTGCGGGCGCGGCATCTGCCGTTCCGCATCGGCATCGCCGAGCGCGACGAGTGGCTGGCTTGCATGGCGCAGGCGATGCAGGAAACCGGTGTGGAGCCGGCCTTGCAGGCCCGTCTGGCCGAGTCCTTCGCCGGCACGGCCGACTGGATGCGCAACGTCGGCGGCTAAAGCGCCAGCGCCTGCACGCTGTCCCGCCCCGCCAGCGCCGCGAATTCCTCGGCCAGCCGTTCGCTCTCGGCCACGGCCACGCGCCAGCGGCGCTGGCGTTCCGCCACGTCCAGCTTCATGAAATCGTTGCGGTCCGGCAGCTTGGCGCCGGGCAGGCGGGCGATCCATTCGGGCGAGGGGCAGAGCAGCACGACGTTGTCGAGGAAGGGCGTCGCGCGGTGGCGGCCTTTCAGCGCCTTGTCCAGCCAGCCGGGCACGACCTGACGCTGGAAGTGCGGGTAGAGCACCAGCGGCGCGGCCGTCTGCTGCAGCGCGCGGTAGTCGAGGTGCAGGTGGTAGTCGGTGATGCCCCCGTCCCAGTAGGCGCCGCGCGGCGCGCCGGGCAGGTCGTGCTGGGCCTGCAGCCAGAAGGGGATGGAGCAGCTCGCCAGCAGTGCGCCGCGCAGATTGGCGCGCGACAGGTGGACTTCGCGGCTCGTGAAGTCGGTCAGCTTCAGCGGCAGGCGGTCGCGCGGGTCGGAGAAGACGACGCGCTCCAGGAAGCGCCCCAGCAGCGGGCGCGACACCGCATTCGCCGCGAAGGCGCCCAGATAGCCCAGCGGCGTGCGCAGCCGGCCCTCGCGCGCGAGCAGCCGCAGCCCCTTGCTCTGGCCGCGCGAGGTGAGGACGTGCAGGCGCAGCCGCGGATGGGCCAGCACCTCGGCCTCGCGGCCCATGAAGATCTCGCCGAGGATCTCGCCGAAGCGCCGGCTCACGCCCTCGGGGCGTGGGCGCTTGTCGCCCGGCAGCACGTCGTAGTCCTGCGTGACGTAGGCCTCGGCCATCGTGGCGAAGGCGGCGGCCACGTCGCGGTGAGCGAGCGCGGCGGTGGCCATGCGCCAGGCGCCGATGCTGGCGCCGACGAGGTGGACGGTCTGGCGGCTCTGCGCCAGCCAGTCGCCGAAGAGGTGGCGGTCCAGGCCGTTGAGGATCAGGCCCTTGGGCCCGCCCGCCGCGGCCGGGATCAGCCCCACGTCCTCGGCCCGCAGGCCCCGCTCAGCCAGCCGCGCTTTCGCGGCCGGGCCGGCAAAGACCTGCAACGCGGCCATCAGAACTTGTGCTCCCAATTGATCGCGTACCATGCTGCCGGCTTGCGCTCGCTGAGCGTGAAGTCGTCCAGGTCGGTATAGCTCACGCGCGTGCCCTGGCGGGGCTGGAACAGGCCGTTGACGCTGAGGCGCACGCCGTCCTGCTTGGTCACCTGCATCGCGGCGAAGGCGTCCAGCGAGCGGGCGGGCAGCGTCGTCTGGGCCTGCAGCGCGCTCTGCTGCACGGTGAACCTCGGCGCGATCTGGGCGCTGAAACCCATATTGATCGGCAGGCTCTTGAGCCGGTAGTCGGCGCCGAAGTTGAGCTGCCAGGGCTGCTGGCCTTCCAGGCGGTTGTCGGGGCCGTCGATGTCGCTGACCGAGGAGCGGTAGAGGTTGAGCGAGGCGCGCAGGGAGAGCGCCGTCGTCGGCGCGAACAGGCTGGGGAAGAGTTCGCCCGCTCGCCCCTTGATCTCCAGCTCCAGCCCCTGCGTCGTCGCCTTGCTGAGGTTGACCTGGGTGATGACCCAGCGCGGCGTCGGCGCCCAGGGCACGGCCATGAGGCGCGGCTGGTCGGTGCGGATCAGGTCGGTGATGCGGCGGTGGAACAGGCCCACCGACACCAGGCCGCCCGCCGGCAGATAGCTCTCGTACGCGATGTCCAGGCCGGTGGCCAGTTCGGGCTTGAGCGCCGGGTTGCCGGTGCGGTCGGGCGTGGTGCGGGTGTTGCCGTCGGCCAGGGGCTCGGTGGTGTTGATGGACGGGCGGTTGATGAGCTGCTGCACGTCCGGCGCCTTGTAGCTGCGCGTCAGGCTGGCCCGTACCAGATCGCGGCCCTTGGGGTCGGGCTTGTAGTTCAGGTGCAGCAGCGGCGTCGTCACCTTGCTCGTGCTTCGGAAGTCGGCGCTGCCGGCGAGGTCGCGGCTGCCCTCGCTCGCCGTCCTGATCTGCTCGTGGCGCAGGCCGAGGTAGGCCGACCACTGCTTGCTGATCTCCCACTCGTCCTGGCCGTAGACGGCGGTGCGCGTGATCGTCGCGTTGAAGGGCTGGCCCTCGATGCCCGGCAGCAGCTCGGCGCCGTTCTCCACGGTACGGCGGTTCTCGTCGCGCACGCGGCGCTCCAGCTCGCTGCCGAAGGTCAGCGTGTGGTCCTCGCCCGCGTACTGGCTGTACTTGGCCGCCAGCGTCGCGTTGTGGTTGCGGTTGCGGCCGGTGGTGGTGCGCGAGATCGGCAGCGCGCCGTTGCGGCCCTCGTAGTCGAAGTCGAAATCCGCGCCGCCGCTGCCGGCCCCGGCGCGCAGCTCGATGCGGCGGTCCTCGCTGAAGCGGTTGTTGTATTGCAGGTTGAGGCGGCTGGCCGAGAACGTGCCGCGGTTGCGCGTCGTCTCGTCGAGGCTGCGCGGCAGATAGGCGGCGTCGTTGTCGGCCAGCGGCGCGAGGTGGTTGTCGCCCTCGTTGCGAAAGCGGTTGTTGACGAAGAAACCCTGCAGCGACAGCGTCTCGTCGTCGCCCAGCTTCCAGTTCAGGCGCGGCGAGACGTTGACGCCATGGCCGTGCGAGCGATCCCGGCCCGCGCTGGCGAGGTGCTGGCGCAACTGGCCCGGCGCCGGTTCGGCATTGGTGAGGCGCTCGCCGCGCTGCTCATTGTTGAAATTCCACTGGTAGAACGAGATCGGGATCACGAAGCCCATGCCGCCCAGCGCCCGGTCGCCGTAGGTGAAGCCGGCGTTGACCACCGGCTTCTCGCTCGCATAGGCCAGGCCCAGGCGCAGATCCTTCTGCACCACGCGCGGCGCGTCCTTCAGGATGATGTTCAGCGTGCCGGCAATCGCCTGGGCGCTCTGGTCGGCCGTCGGCGCCTTGCTGACTTCCAGGCGCTCGACCTGGGCGGGGTTCAGGTTGTCCAGGCTGAAGCCCGGGGGCGCCGGCTCGCCGTTGACGAGGATCTGCGTATAGGCGCCGCCCAGGCCGCGCATGCGCAGCTGGCCGCCGGAGACATTGATGCCGGGCAGGCGCTTGAGCACGTCGGAGAGCTGGGTGTCGCCGTATTTGTCCAGCTCCTCGCGGCCGTAGAGCTGCTTGGCGACGGGCTCGCGGCGGCGCAGGTCGGTGTCGCTGTTCTGGCGCGTGACGGACACGCGCTCCAACTGCTGGTTGCCCGGCGTGGGCGAACTGTTCTGGGCACGATCGACCTCCTGCTGGGCCAGCACCAGGGCAGGACAGAGCAGCAGCGAGGCAAGGGCGGGGGACTTCAAGAGGGGGCTCCGGGTTCTCGGGGCGCGCCGGGATGGCGCGGCCGGCATCATGGCAGCGGCGTGTGGCAATGACGAAGGTCAGTGTGGCTTTTGGCAGAAACCGTGCGCCAGGCCCCGGCGCACTCCCGCATTCAACGCTTCAGCTTGGCGAAGGCCGCCGCCATCGCGCCGCCGGCCGGGGCCTGCTGCTCGCGCGGGCCGCGCTCGTGGCGGGCGGCGGGGCGGAAGGCATTGTCGGCCTTGGGGCCACGCGGGGCCTGCGCGTCGAGCTTCATCGTCAGCGAGATGCGCTGGCGGGGCAGGTCCACTTCCAGCACCTTCACCTTGACGATGTCGCCCGTCTTGACCACCTCGCGGGCGTCGTTGACGAACTTGTGGCTCAACTGGCTGACGTGGATCAGCCCGTCCTGGTGGACGCCCAGGTCCACGAAGGCGCCGAACTGCGCGACGTTGCTGACCGTGCCTTCGAGCAGCATGCCGGGCTGCAGGTCCTTCACGTCTTCCACGCCGTCGTTGAAGCGCGCGACCTTGAAGTCCGGGCGCGGGTCGCGGCCGGGCTTTTCCAGTTCGGCGAGCACGTCCTTGACGGTGATGGCGCCGAAGCGCTCGTCCGCCAGCAGTTCGGGCTTCAATGTGCGCAGCACCTCGCTGCGGCCGATGACGTCCTCGGCCGGGCGCTTGAGCAGCGCCAGCGCGCGTTCGACGATGGCATAGGTCTCGGGGTGGACGCCGGAGAAGTCCAGCGGGTTGTCGCCGCCACGGATGCGCAAAAAGCCGGCCGACTGCTCGAAGGTCTTGGGGCCGAGGCCGGCCACGTCCAGCAGCTGCTGGCGGGTCTTGAAGGCGCCGTTCGCGTCGCGCCAGCGCACGATGCTGCCGGCCACCGAGGCCGACAGGCCGGACACGCGCGCCAGCAGCGCGCTGGAGGCGGTGTTCAGGTCCACGCCGACCTTGTTCACGCAGTCCTCGACCACGGCGTCCAGCGCGCGCGCCATCTCGCTCTGGTTGACGTCGTGCTGGTACTGGCCGACGCCGATGCTCTTGGGGTCGATCTTGACCAGTTCGGCCAGCGGGTCTTGCAGCCGCCGCGCGATGGAGACGGCGCCGCGCAGGCTGACGTCGAGGTCGGGCAGTTCCTTGGACGCGAACTCGCTGGCCGAGTAGACCGAGGCGCCGGCCTCGCTGACCACCACGCGCTCGATCCTGACGTTGGCGTCCAGCGCCTGCAGCTTCTTGACGAGTTCGCCCGCGAGCTTGTCCGTCTCGCGGCTGGCCGTGCCGTTGCCGATGGCGATGAGGTTGACGCCATGGGCGGCGCAGAGCTTGGCGAGGGTGTGCAGCGCGCCGTCCCAGTCGCGGCGGGGCTCGTGGGGGTAGACGGTGGCGGTGTCGAGCACGCGGCCGGTGTCCGACACGACGGCGACCTTGACGCCGGTGCGGATGCCGGGGTCCAGCCCCATGACGACGCGCTTGCCGGCGGGTGCCGCCAGCAGCAGGTCGCGCAGGTTTTCGGCGAAGACCTTGATGGCGGTGGCCTCGGCAGACTCACGAAGACGCGCGAACAAGTCGCGTTCCAGGCTCAGGCTGAGCTTGACCTTCCAGGTCCAGGCGACGGTCTTGCGGATCAGTTCGTCACCGGCGCGGTTGGCGTGGCGCCAGCCGAGGTGCGAGGCGATGCGGCCTTCCGCGAGGCCGGGCTTGCCGGCGACGGGCTCCTCGTCGAGCACGAGCTTGGCGTCCAGCAGTTCCTGCGAGCGGCCCCGGAACACGGCCAGCGCGCGGTGCGAGGGCACGGTGCGGATGGGCTCGGCGTAGTCGAAATAGTCGCGGAATTTGGCGTGGTCGGGCGTGTCGGGGCTCTTGCCGTCCATCAGCCTGGACTGGAACAGCCCCTCGGCCCACAGCCATTCGCGCAGCTTGCCGACGAGGGCGGCGTCTTCGGCCCAGCGCTCGCTGAGCAGGTCGCGCACGCCGTCCAGCACGGCGTGGGCATCGGCGAAGCCGGCCTCGGCGTTGACGAAGCGGGCGGCTTCATCGAGCGGCGTCAGCGCGGGGTCGGCGAAGAGCTTGTCGGCCAGCGGCTCCAGCCCGGCCTCGCGGGCGATCATGCCCTTGGTGCGGCGCCGGGGCTTGTAGGGCAGGTAGAGGTCTTCGAGTTCCTGCTTGGTCGGCGCGGCCTGGATGGCGGCCTGCAGTTCCGGCGTCAGCTTGCCCTGCTCGGCGATGCTTTTCAGCACGGCCTCGCGGCGTTCGGCCAGCTCGCGCAGGTAGGCGAGGCGGGCGTCGAGTTCGCGCAACTGGATGTCGTCGAGGCCGTCGGTGGCTTCCTTGCGGTAGCGGGCGATGAAGGGCACGGTGGCCCCGCCGTCCAGCAGTTCGACGGCGGCCTGCACCTGGGCGGGCCGCACCTTCAGTTCGGCGGCGATTTGGAGAACGATGGGGTCCACAAAAGCAAAGGGCGCCGGGGGCGCCCTGGGAAATTACGCAACGGCCGGCATTCTGCCAGCCAGCATGCCCTGCGCCGCCGCGCGCCCGCTGGCGAAGCAGGCCGTCAGCAGATAGCCGCCCGTGGGGGCTTCCCAGTCCAGCATCTCGCCCGCGCAGAAGACGCCGGGCAGGGCGCGCAGCATCAGGCCGTCGGTGAGCGCCTCGAAGCGCACGCCGCCGGCTGTGCTGATCGCCTCGGCGACCGGGCGGGCGGCGTGCAGCGTCAGCGGCAGGGCTTTGAGCGCGGCGGCGAGGGTGGCAGGGTCGAGCATCTGCTCGCGGGTCAGCAGCTCGTGCAGCAGGCCGAGCTTGAGCGGGCTCAGGTGCAGGCGGCTCTTCAGGTGCGAGGACAGCGAGCGGCTGCCGCGCGGATGCGCCACCTCGGCGTGGACGCGCTCGGGCGCGAGTTGCGGCAGCAGGTCGAGTGTCAGCGTGACGGTGCCGTTCGCATCCAGTGCCTCGCGCAACGCGGCGCTGGCGGCGTAGACGAGGGAGCCCTCGATGCCGGTGGCCGTGATGACGAATTCGCCCGGCCGGCCGGCGAAGCCCTCGGCGGCCAGTGCCACGGGCTTGACCGGCTGGCCGGCGAACTCGGCGGCGAAGCGTTCGCTCCAGCCCGGGCCTTGCGGATGGGCGGCGGTGGCGCCCACGTCGAAGCCGCAATTGGCCGGGCGCAGCGGCGCCAGGTCCACGCCGCGCGCTTGCAGCAGCGGCGCCCAGGCGCCGTCCGAGCCCAGTTGGGGCCAGGACGCGCCGCCGAGTGCGAGCAGCGTGGCCTGCGGTGTGACGAGGCGCTCGCCGTCCGGGGTGTCGAAGCGCAGCGCGCCGTCCCCGCTCCAGCCCGTCCAGCGGTGGCGCATGGCGAACTTCACACCGGCCGCGCGCAGGCGCTGCAGCCAGGCGCGCAGCAGCGGCGCTGCCTTGAGGTCTTTCGGGAACACGCGGCCCGAAGTGCCGACGAAGGTCTCCACGCCCAGGCCGGCCGCCCAGGCGCGCAGCGCGTCGGCGTCGAAGCCGCGCAGCAGGGGCTCGATCTGCGCGGCGCGCGCGCCGAAGCGGGCGACGAAGGGCGCGAAGGCTTCGGCGTGCGTGAGGTTGAGCCCGCCCTTGCCGGCGAGCAGGAATTTGCGGCCGACGCTGGGCTTGGCGTCGAAGACGGTGACGGCCCGGCCGGCGGCGGCCAGCACCTCGGCCGCCATCAGGCCGGCCGGGCCGCCGCCGAGGATGGCGATGTCGATCTGGGGGTTCATGCCCCGGATTGTCTCGTCAGCGCCAGGGGCACCGGGCGTATTGCGGGCCGAGCGCCGGGCCGCCCCAAGCCGGCCCGACTGGCGATGTTGACCGGGCTCGATGCCCGGTCAATCGCCGTCCCTCCCGGGGGACCGGCCAGACTCGCCCGCGTTCAGCGATGCGAGGCTGGGCGAGGGGTCTCAGTCTGCGCGCAGCTTTTCTTTCAGCATCGCGCCGATCTCGGGCTTGTCGGCGAAGGGGTCGGTCGGGTTGCGGCCCTGCACCACGTCGTCCAGCCGCGTCTGCACGCTGGCCAGGGCCTGGGGGTGGCTGTAGATGTAGAAGCGGCGCCGGTCGATGGCGTCGAACACCAGGGCGGCTACGTCGGCGGCGCTGACCTTGCCGGAGGCCACGGCCTTGTCGGTTTGCGCCTGCGAGATCAACTGGCTGCGGGTGGGCTTGGCCATCGGCAGGTCGCCGGGGCGGTTGCGGTGGCTCTGGCTGATGCCGGTGGGCACGAAGAAGGGGCAGAGCACGGCGGCGTGGACCTGATCGGTGACCAGGGACAGGTCCTGATACAGGGTCTCGGAGAGCGACACGACCGCGTGCTTGGAGACGTTGTAGACGCCCATGTTCGGCGGGTTCAGCAGGCCGGCCATGGACGCGGTGTTGACGATATGGCCCTGGTAGCCGGCATCGGCCCGGGCGGCGGCCAGCATCATCGGCGTGAACAGGCGCACGCCGTGGACGACGCCCATCAGGTTGACGCCCAGCACCCAGTCCCAGTCGGCCGGCGTGTTCTCCCAGATCAGGCCGCCCGCGCCGACGCCCGCGTTGTTGAAGACGAAGTGCGGGGCGCCGAAGCGCTGCTCGACGTCCTTGGCCAGCGCTTCCATCGGCTCGGCCTTGGCCACGTCCACGATGCGGGCCAGGACTTCGACGTTCGTGAATTCGGCGGCGGCCTTGGCGAGCGCGTCGGCCTGCACGTCCACGAGCACGAGGTTCATGCCGCGCCGGGCAGCGAGGCGGGCGACTTCCAGGCCGAAGCCGGAGCCGGCGCCGGTGATGACGGCGGTTTGGCTCATACGAGTTTGACCAGTTGCTTGCCGAAGTTGCGGCCCTTGAGCAGGCCGATGAAGGCCTCGGGCGCGGCGGCGAGGCCGTCGGCGATGGTTTCGCGGTATTTCAGCTTGCCGGTGGCGACGTGGCCACCGAGTTCTTTCAGCGCTTCGGGCCAGGCGTCCATGTGCTCGCTGACGATGAAGCCCTCGACCTTCATGCGGTTGGTGAGGATGAGCTGCGGGTATTGCAGGGGGATGGGCTCGCCGTTGTAGCCGGAAATCATGCCGCACATGGCGATGCGGCTGAAGGCGTTGGCGCGCAGCAGCACGGCGTCGAGGATCATGCCGCCGACGTTCTCGAAATAGCCGTCGATGCCATTCGGGCATTCGGCCTTGAGGGCGGCGGAGAGGGATTTGAGGTCGCTGTGCTGCTTGTAGTCGATGCAGGCGTCGAAGCCGAGTGCTTCGACGACATAACGGCATTTGTCAGCGCCACCGGCAAGGCCGACCGCGCGTGCGCCGCGTGCCTTGGCGAGTTGGCCGACAGCGCTGCCGACCGCGCCGCTGGCGGCGCTGACGACGACCGTCTCGCCGGCCTTCGGCGCGATGATCTTGACGAGGCCGTACCAGGCCGTGACGCCGGGCATGCCGACGGCGCCGAGGTAGGCGGACAGGGGGATGTGGGAGGTGTCCACCTTCTGCAGCACGCCGCGCTGGCCGGCGTCCACGGTGAAGAACTCCTGCCAGCCGCCCATGCCGACGACCTTGTCGCCGACCGCGAAATGGCTGTTCTTCGACTCGACCACCTCGCCGACGGTGCCACCGATCATCACGGTGTCGAGCGCCTGGGCGGCGGCATAGCTCTTGCCCTCGTTCATGCGGCCGCGCATATACGGGTCGAGGCTGAGGAAGTGGTTGCGCACGCGCACCTGCCCCTCGGCCAGCGGTTCGAGCGGCGTCTCGACGAGGCGGAAGTTGGCGGGCGTGACCTCGCCCTGCGGGCGCGAGGCGAGAAGGATCTGGTGGTTGAGGGTGCTCATGGCGGCTGCCGGTTCAAGAAGACAGCCGGCATTGAAGCACTCCCGCCAAAGCCCCCGCGTCCCAGGGGCGACAGGCTTATGAAAATGGGGTCAGAGTCAATTTTCCGGCCAGGAAAATTGACTCTGACCCCATTTTTCAGCCGAGGGGGAAGCGGGTGCAGCCGAGTTTGGCGGAGATGTCGCGGCTGGCGGCCTGGAGTTGGCGGACGATGTCGGGGGCCTTGGCTTCGTCGAAGCGGAAGGTCGGGAAGGAGACGCTCATGCCGGCGACGGGCTGGCCGAGGCGGTCGAAGATGGGCACGCCGAGGCAGCGGATGTGCTCGTCGAATTCCTCGCGGTCTTCGCCGAAGCCCTGCTGTTTGACCTGCGCCAGTTCGGCCAGGAAGGCGGGGCGGGTGGTGATGGTCTTGTCGCGGAAGCGCTTGAAGTCGGCGCCGTCGAGGATGGCGTCGCGGCGCTCGGGGTGCTCCCAGGCCATCAGCACCTTGCCGATGGCCGTGCAGTGCAGCGGCGCGCGGCGGCCGACGCGGGAGTACATGCCCAGCATGTGGCGCGAATCGACCTTGTGGATGTAGATGATCTCGCTGTCGATCAGGCTGCCGAGGTGGACGGTCTCGCCGGTGGCGTCGGCCAGCATCTGCATGGGGTGGCGGGCGAGGTCCACGAGGTCGGGCGAGGGCAGGGCCTTGGCGCCGATCTCGAACATGCGCATGGCCAGGCCGTAGCGCTCGCTGTCGGCTTCCTGGCGCACATAGCCCAGGCTTTTCATCGTCTGCAGGAAGCGGTAGACCGTGGCCTTGGGCATGGCCAGGCGCACAGAGAGGTCGGTGATGCCGATGTCGCTGCGCTCGCCCAGCGCGTTGAGGATGGCGAACACCTTCAGCACCGCGGCAACCGACTCGGGCTGCTTGGATTCACCAATGTCGTCGTCCATCGTTTCGATTCTTTCGGGGGCGTGTTTCAGAGGGGCGATTCTGACTCAGACCCGGGGGCCGGCGCTCGCGCGGATGCGCTCGGCAAGCCGGTCGGGATCGTCAGCGCGCAGCGGCGCGATGTCGTAGCAGTCCTCGGGCGCCCAGCCGACCTCGGGCGACAGGCCTTGCATGGGCAGTTCCACCGGCCGGCCGTTGAGGCGGTTGCGGCGCGCGAGCAGGACCTGGCCTCCGAGGCGGCGGGCCAGGCGCTCGGCGCCGATGCCGGGGGGCAGTGCCCACAGGTTGTCGTCGGCGACGAGGCGGGACTGCAGGCCGATGCCCAGCGAGTAGCCGAACTCCTCGGCGCGCTCGGCGCTGAACAGGTTGCTGGCGACGTGGACGCGGCCGAAGCGCACCCGGGGCGTGCGCTCCTTGCAGGCGTGGAAGTGGTTGTGGTGCAGGCTCACGCGCAGCCGGCCTTCGTCGGCCGTCTTGCCGTCGCCGCTGCCGATCAGCATGGTCTTGTCGTGGCCCTGGAAGCGGCACCAGGAGACGGTGACGAGGTCGCTCTGGTTGGTGATGTCGAGCAGGCCGTCGTGGTGCTGCACGCGCTGGCCGAGGCGGATGGGTTCCTGCTTGTCGGGGCGGCCGCCGTCGTCGAAGTGGCAGTGGTCCACCCAGACGCGTTCGGCGCCGCGCAGCGAGAGGTTGTCGTAGTCGGAGTTCCACTCGCCGTGGCCGTTGTCGCGTGGCTGCCATTCGGGGAAGTGGTCGTAGGCGTCGGACAAGCGCAGGTCGCGGATGACGATGTTGCTCACCCGCTCCAGCAGCAGCATGCCGTGCTCGAAGCCGGCGCCGGGCGCGGCGCCGAGCAGCGTGGTGTTGGATGGCAGGCGCACGGTGCAGGCTTCGGCCTGTCGTTTGGCGGAGCGCCTGCGCGCTTCTTCCAGCGGGCCGGTGGGCGCGGCGCGGCCCCAGGTGGCGGGGGCATAGGCGCGGTCGAAGGCGTCGGCGTCGAAGGCCGGGTCGCGCCAGCGTTCGGCGTCGCCGGGGCAGAGGTCGATGAAGGCGTGGACGCGGATGAGCTTGGGCGTGTCGCCCAGGCGCAGCGCGCGGTCGAGGCCGGCGCGGTCGTGGATGTCGAGGACGTGTTCGGGCCGGGCGCCCGCGCCGCCCGTGGTCGGGCCGGTGCCGGCCCAGCCGAGGGGCTTGTCGTCGAGGGCGGGCGCCGTGCTGGCGCAGCCGCCGAGCGCAGGGGCGGCAGCGAGGGCGAGAAGGTGGCGGCGTTTCATGGGCGGTTGTCGAATTCGCTCAGGCGGTGGCTGGCGGCGTCGAAGGGGCGGCGCGAGGTGCTGGCCCGCCAGGGGCCGACGTGGGCGCCGATCTCGCTGTCGCGCACGACGGCGACGCCGTTGGGGCTCGCGCCGGCCACCCAGGCGCCGGGCGCGACGCCCGTGTCCCAGGCGCGGCCGAGGGCGGCGCTGCCGGGGGCGAGGCCCGGTTCGGCGACGAGGCGGCTGTGCGTGACGAGCAGGCCTTGCGCGACGCCGGGCGCCGTGCCGGGCGCGAGGATGATGCCGCCGTTGCCCGGCGCGCGGCGGTGGGCGCGGCTGAGCAGGGTGCTGTGGGCGATGACGAGGGTGGCGTCGCCGAAGACGAAGTCCACGTCACCGGCGATGAGGCTGTGGCGGACGAGTTGCCGGGCGGAGGCGCCGGGTGTGGGGCGTTTGGCGTAGAGCGTGTCCTGGTGGCCGAGCAGGCGCAGGTGTTCGAGCTGGAGGCGGTCGCCGGCCAGGGTCAGCGCCACGGCCTGGGCGCCGCCGCTCTCGCCTGCGCCGGGCGGGTAGGGCGCGCCGTCGCGCACGCCGTCCATCGCGTCGTTGGCGATGCTCAGGTGCAGCAGTTGCACGTCGTCGCTGGCGACCCAGAGCGTCGTGCTGCCGGGGGTGCCGATGGCGGTCTTGCCGAGTTCGGGCCAGCAGGGCTGGGCGGGCTCGTCCGCTGCCTTCTGTTGGCCGGCGTAACGGCCATCCACGATCAGGGTGGCGGCCAGCGGCGAGCCGATGAGGGCGAGCGGCGCCTTGTCGCGGATGCAGACGGGGCCGCGGTAGGTGCCGGGCCGGATGCGGATGACCCAGCGGCGGCTGTCCCGGGCCGGCACCTTGTCGATCGCGGCCTGGATGGACTCGCCGGGCCTGACGACGAGATCGGGCGGCGTCGTGGCGAGGTCCGCCAGGGGGGCGGGCGCCCAGTCGCTCAGGTAGGCGGCCGGCGTGTGCGCGGCGGCCTGTTCGGGCGTGAGCTGCGGGCGGGCCAGGGTGCCGGCGAGCAGCAGGGCCAGCGCGAGCATCACAGGTCGGCGAGGTAGAGGGCGGGCTCGACGCCCTGGGCGCGTTCGGCGTCGCAGGAGAACAGCACCTGTTTCTCGTCGGGCGTGAAGCTGGGGTGGGGGTGGGTGACCTGGCGGCTGTCCTTGTAGACGTCCCAGCCGCTGTCGTGCCTGGCGATGGAGCGGGTGGTGCCGGCCCTGAGGTCGAAGAGGTGCAGATAGGGGTCGCCCATCAGCATCGCGTTGCTGGCGGCGCTGTCGCCGCTGGCCTGGCCGCAGCCGTCGCCGACGATCAGCGTGCCGTCGTGGTTGCTCATCAGGTGGGAGCACTGCGGCATGGTCATCAGCACCCGGTTGTCCAGCGTGACCGGGTCGAGGCTGCAGATCCAGCGCTCCGGGGAGTCGTGGCGGTAGCTGACGTAGATCATCGCGCTGCCGTCCGGCACCCAGAACTCGTGGGTACAGCTTTCGCCGGGCTCGTGGGCCTTGCCGCAGCGGCGGTTCGTGCCGTCCTCATTGATGAACCACATGCGGGCGTCGATGAGGTCGTGCGGGCCTTCGTGGCAGTAGGCAACCGTGCGGTCGTCGAAGGGGCGGTATTGCGGGTGGCCGAGCCAGCCGCGCTGTTCGAGGATGACGCTGCGTTGGCCAGTTTGCAGGTCCACGCTGAAAAGCCGGCACAGCGGCTTCTTGTGGAACATGTCGTTGAACTTCTGCCAGGTGTTCAGCGGGAACCAGTCGGCGGCGGCGATCTCGATGCCGACCATCTTCGTGCAGGCACTGTTGGCCACCCAGGTGCCGTAGCCGACCCAGCCCTCGGGCACGACGTAGGCGACTTCTTCTTTCAGCGTGGCGAGCTCCAGGCGGATGAGCTGGCGCTCGCCGCGCACGAAGTAGACGAAGCGGTCATCGGGGCTCATGAAGGCGCCGAAGGTGTTCTCGCGCGCGCCGTCGGTGAGCTGGATGGCAGTCTGCGAGGGCAGGTCGAGCAGGTGCAGATTCCAGTTCGGGCTGGGCTGGGGGCCGAACTCGCCGCCGAACATCAGCTTCGTGCCGTCGTTGGTGAAGCACTTTTGATAGAAGTAGTTGCGGTGGCAGGTGACGTCGGGCGGTGTCAGGCGGGTGACGCGGGCGCCGGTGTCGGGGTCCTCGCGGGTGAGGAATTCAAACTGGCGTTTGGTGGCTTTCATCTACTGGATCCTTTGCAGCAGGGCGTTGCCTTCGGCGACGAGGCGGTTCGCGGCCTCGGTGTCGCTGGTCTTGGCGTAGGCGACGGTCTCGAAAACCTCGCGCATGAATTTCTGGAAGCGGGCGTGCTCGAACAGCGGCGCGGGGCGGATCAGGCGGCCGGCGTCGCGCTGGGCCTGGATCTGGTCGTGCGCCGCGAGTTCCAGCGCCAGCGCCGGGCCGTTCCCAAGCTGGCGAGCGCCCCCTTGGGGGGCGGCGTCGGCGCTTGGCGACGACGCCTGGGGGCTCAATGACAGGAGGCCGCCGGCCTTTTGCAGCACGGCGAGCGCGCCCCTGGCGCTGGGCAGGCCGCGCGTGCGGCCGAGGATGCGGGCGGCCTCGGGGTCGGTGAGCAGGAAGTTCATCAGCCGTGCGGCGAGTTCGGGCTGCTTGCTGTTGCGGCCGAGCGCGTACATGACGGTGGGCCGGCCGAAGAGGCCGCTTTCGCGGGCTCCGGGCAGTGTCGGGAATTCGCCCAGCGCCAGCTTCTCGCCCGGCTCCAGCGTGGACGCGCGCAGCGCGATCACCGAGTCCCAGGTGTAGTTGCCTGCCCAGCGGCCGGACACCCAGTCGGGCTGCTGCTCGGTGGGCTTCTCGGCGCCGCCCAGGCTCGCGCGCAGCGGCAGCGGCGTGGCGACGTGCTGGGCGATGACGCGCTTGTAGGTCTGCACCCATTCCAGCGCGGCGGCGGGGCTCATGGCCACGCGCGGGCGGGTCGGGTCCACGAAGGGCGTGCCGTGCTTCTGCTGGATGTAGCTCTGCGTCAGCAGGATCATGTCGTACAGCTCGCCGTCCAGCGGGTAGGCGCCGTCGCCCAGGCGTGCGCGGAAGGCGGGGCCGGTGGCGAAGAGCTCGTCCCAGGTCGTGGGCAGGGCCACGCCGGCGCGGGCGAAGGCGGTCTGGTTCCACAGGAAGACGCGGGCGCTGAACGACGAGGGCAGGGCGTTGAGCTTGCCCTGCACGCGGCCGTAGGCGAGGTCGTCTTCGCTGAACTGGTCGAGCGCGAGTTCCTTGGCGAGGCCGTTCAGGTCGGTGAAGCCGTTGCCGCGCTTGCTGAACATGGCCAGCCAGGCCCAGTTGATCTGCATCAGGTCGGGCTCGGAGCGGCCGGCGATCTGGGTGGTCAGGCGTTCCAGATAGCCCGAGAAGCCCATGTATTCGGCCTTGACCTTGACGCCGTGGCGCTGCTCGAAGACCTTGAGCGCGGCGAGCGTCGCCTGGTGGCGGCCGGCGCCGCCCCACCAGGCGAAGCGCAGCGGCTTGGGCTCGGCATGGACCCAGGGCGCGGCCAGCGCGCCAGCGCTGGCGACGAGGGTGCGGCGGGTGATGCCGCCAGTGAACGTGGGGGCCTCTTTCATGCCAACAAGCTCGGGCCGTCTTCGTCGGCGGTGAACAGGTGGGCGTGGCCCATCTGGAAGTGCAAGCCGAGCGGCGCGCCGCGTTGCAGGGCCGTCAGCGCCGTGCCTTCCTCGGCGGGAATGCGGGCGCTGAAGGCCACGCCGCCCACGTCGAAATAGGTGAAGACCTCGGCGCCCATGTGCTCGCAGAACTTCAGCGTGGCCTCGACGGCGACGCTGCCCGGCTTGGCGCCCAAGCCGATGTGCTCGGGGCGCAGGCCGAACTGCAGGGCGCCGTCGGCCGCCGGCTTGAAGCGGCCGGCCGGCAGCGGCAGGCGCAGGCCGCCGAGCTCGACCGCGCACCCGCGCAACTGCGCCGGCACGATGTTCATCTCGGGCGAGCCGATGAAGCTGGCGACGAAGGCATTGGCCGGCCGGTCGTAGAGCGCCGTCGGCGTGTCCACCTGCTGGATGACGCCGGCCTTCAGCACGCAGATGCGCTCGCCCATGGTCATGGCCTCGGTCTGGTCGTGCGTGACGTAGATGGTGGTGGCCGGCTGGCCGGCATCGCGCAGGCTGCGATGCAGCTCGGTCAGGCGCACGCGCATCGCGGCGCGCAGCTTGGCGTCGAGGTTGGACAGCGGCTCGTCGAACAGAAAGACCTCGGGCTTCTTGACGATGGCGCGGCCCACGGCCACGCGCTGGGCCTGGCCGCCGCTGAGCTGCTTGGGGTAGCGCTCCAGCAGATGCTCCATTTCCAGCAGCTTGGCGGCGTGGCGCACGCGCTGGTCGAGCTCGGCCTTGCCCGTCCTGGCCAGCTTGAGGCCGAAGGCGAGGTTGTCGTAGACCGTCATGTGCGGGTAGAGGGCGTAGTTCTGGAACACCATCGCAATGCCGCGCTGCTTGGGCGGCAGGTCGTTGACGGTGCGGCCGCCGATGTCCAGCTCGCCGCCGCTGATGGACTCCAGCCCCGCGACCATGCGCAGCAGCGTGGACTTGGCGCAGCCCGAGGGGCCGACGAAGACCATGAACTCGCCGTCGCGCACGTCGAGATCGACGCCGTGGACGGCCTTGAAGCCATTGGGATAGGTCTTCTCGACCTTGCGCAGGGAGACAGCGGCCATCAGCCTTTCACGCCACTGCTGGTGGCGCCCTCGATGAAGTGTTTCTGCGCCGCGAAGAACACCGCGACGGACGGGATCAGCGCGACGACCGAGATCGCAATGACATTGGCCCACTCGACCTCCTCGGTGGCGCCGATGCTCATCTTGAGCGCCAGGCTGACGGGGTAGTTCTCGACCGAGGCGAGGTAGATCAGCGGGCCCATGAAGTCGTTCATCGTCCAGATGAACTGGAAGACGACGACGCTGATGATGGCGGGCTTGAGCAGCGGCACGATGATGTGCCAGAGCAGTTGCAGCGCGTTGCAGCCGTCGATCAGCGCGGCCTCTTCCATGTCGCGCGGGATGCCGCGCAGGAACTGCACGAGCATGAAGACGAAGAAGGTGTCGGTGGCGAAGGCCGACGGCACGATCAGTGGCAGATAGCTGTCCAGCCAGCCCAGCTCGCGGAAGACGAGGTACTGCGGCAGGCGCAGCACGATCAGCGGCAGCATCATCGTGCCGACCATGATGCTGAACAGGATCTTCTTGCCCCAGAACTCGAAGCGCGCGAAGGCATAGGCGACCAGCACGCAGGAGACGACCGTGACGACGATGCGCGGGATGGTGATGAGGAAGCTGTTCAGGAAATAGGTCGCAAACGTGTATTCGGTGCTCGTCTTCCAGCCCTTGGCGTAGGCGTCCAGCGAGAAGCGGCTGGGCCAGAAGCCGGCCGAGCTGAAGATCTCGCTGTTGCTCTTGAAGGACGCGCCCACCAGCCACAGCAGCGGGTAGAGCATGACGATGGCCGTCGCGCCCAGCATCAGATAGCGCAGCCAGGGCGTGCGGCCGTCGTCGCCGACGGCGCGGTCGTTCATTTCAGCGGCGGCGCTCATTTCTTGGATTCCTTTTCGCCGGCGTAGAAGACCCAGTACTTGCTGGTCCAGAACGAGATCGCGGCCAGGCCGCCGACGAGGGCGAACAGCACCCAGCTCAGCGCGGCGCCGTAGCCCAGGTTGAAGAACCTGAAGCTCTGGTCGTAGATGTAGAGCGCCAGCACGTAGGTGGAATGCAGCGGGCCGCCCTCGGTGATGAGATAAGGCCCGTTGAACTCCTGGAAGGCGTGGACCATCTGCATGATCAGGTTGAAGAAGATCACCGGCGTGATGAGGGGCACGGTGATCTTCCAGAACTGCTGGTTGACGCTGGCGCCGTCGATCTCGGCGGCCTCGTAGAGCGACTTGGGCACGTTCTGCAGCGCGGCCAAGAAAATGACGCAGGCCGAGCCGAACTGCCAGGTGAACAGCAGCACGATGGTCCACATCGAGTAGTGCTCGTCGGCCAGCCAGGGGATGGGCTCGAAGCCGAGCTTGCCGAGGATGATGTTGACGAGGCCGTATTTGGCGAACACGAAGCGCCACAGCACCGCTACCGCGATGGAGCCGCCGAGGATGGACGGGATGTAGAAGGCCGCACGGAAGGCGTTGATGCCCTTGAGCCGGAAGTTCAGCACCTGGGCCACGACGAGGGCGAAGCCCACGCGCAGCGGCACCGCCAGCAGCGCGAAGGTCAGCGTCACGCCGAGGGATTTGCGGAACAGCGGGTCGCCCGCCAGCATCTCCTCGTAGTTGCGCAGGCCCACCCACTCGGGCGGGTCGATCAGGTCGTATTGCGTGAAGCTGAGCGCGAAGCTCATCACGAAGGGGAAGGCCTTGAACAGCAGCACGCCCAGCACGAAGGGCAGGACGAACAGGAAGCCTAGTTTCTTGTTCTCGTACATATCGCCCGGTGTCTCCGTCCGTGGCTGGAAGGGCCCGCATTCTTGCGGGCCTCGTTCTTATCGGGTCAGCGCGCGAGCCAGCCGCCGTCCACGGCGATGGTGTAGCCGTTGACGTAGTCCGACGCCGGCGAGGCGAGGAACACGACCGGGCCGGCCAAATCCTCGGGCTTGCCCCAGCGTGCGGCCGGGATGCGTTCGAGGATGGCGTTGTTGCGCTGCTCGTCGGCGCGCAGCGCGGCGGTGTTGTTGGTGGCCATATAGCCCGGGGCGATGGCGTTGACGTTGATGCCGTGCGAGGCCCACTCGTTGGCCATCAGCCGCGTGATGCCCATGACGCCACTCTTGCTCGCCGTGTAGGACGGCACGCGGATGCCGCCCTGGAAGCTCAGCATCGACGCGATGTTGACGATCTTGCCGCCCGTGCCCTGGGCCATGAAGACCTTGGCCACCGCCTGCGACAGGAAGAACACCGACTTGAGGTTCAGGTCCATCACGTCGTCCCAGTCGGCCTCGGAGAACTTGATGGCGTCCTCGCGGCGGATGATGCCGGCGTTGTTGACGAGGATGTGGACGGCGCCCGTGAAGGCCCGCGCCTGCGCCACCAGGTCGGGGATGCAGGCCACGTCGGCGAGGTTGGCACGCAGGTCCAGGAAGCGCCGGCCCAGGGCCTCGACGCCGGCCTGCGTCTCGCCCGGCTCGGTGACGTTGACGCCGATCACGTCGGCCCCCGCCTGCGCCAGCGCCAGCGCCATGCCCTGGCCCAGGCCCGTGTTGCAGCCGGTCACGATGGCCGTCTTGCCGGCCAGATTGAAGTGCTGAAGAACCATGTCTGTGTCCAAGGTGCCGGGGCACCGGTTGCGCGGGCGTGCCGCTGGGTAGGGATAAGTTGAAACACAGTTCCACTTTTCCGACGAGCCGACTTTAGTCAGGCTGCAGATGTTGCGGAATCATGGTTTCTAATTAGTGAACCGATGTTCCGATTTTTTCATCTTCCGCCTATCATCGCCCACAGAGCAGCCCCGAGACCCCCATCATGAGCCCCTACTTCCTGAACGATGACACGCCCTGGACCGAGCTCGGCGACGGCATCCGCCGCAAGATCGTGGGCCACACGCCCGAGCTGATGTCGGTGCTGGTGCAGTTCGACAAGGGCGCCATCGGCACGCCGCACGCGCACGACGCCCACGACCAGATCGCCTTCGTCATCGCCGGCCGCTTCGAGTGCGACGTGGGCGGTGAGCGCCGCGTGCTCCAACCCGGCGACGCCTTCGTGGCGCCGCGCCTCGTGATGCATGGCGTGGTCGCCCTCGACGACGGCGCCACCCTGCTCGACCAGTTTTCCCCCCGCCGCGACGACTACCTGTAGCCGCCACGGCCCGAACCGGCGCTCGCGCTGCAGCGTCGCCGGCCCAGAAATCGACGGGTGCCCTGCGTGCGCCCGGGTTCCCCGCCCCACCATGACCCGAGAGCCGCCGGCGCCACGTGCCCAGGCGGCCCAGCACCAGGAGACTTCCATGCCCGCATTCCGTCCGTCCCACCCCCTTGTCCGTCCCTTCGCCCGTCCCCTCGCCCTGCACCCCGTCGCGCTGGCCGCCGCACTGACCGCGCTGTCCGCCGCCCCCGCCTGGGCGCAGCAGCAGCCCAACCAGCAGCTCGACACCGTCACCGTCACCGGCATCCGCGCCTCGCTGGAAAGCGCGCTGAACGCCAAGCGGCAGGACAAGGGCATCGTGGACGTCATCAAGTCCGAGGACATCGCCAAATTCCCCGACACCAACCTCGCCGAATCGTTGCAGCGCGTGCCCGGCGTCGTCATCGACCGCGACGCTGGCGAGGGCCGCAACATCACCGTGCGCGGCCTGGGCGCGGACTTCACACGGGTGCGCATCAACGGCATCGAGGCGCTGGCGACGACGGGCGGCACCGACAGCTCGGGCGGCGCCAACCGCAGCCGCGGCTTCGACTTCAACGTCTTCGCGGCCGAACTGTTCAACAGCCTGACCGTGCGCAAGAGCAACCAGGCCGACGTGGACGAAGGCTCGCTCGGCGCCACGGTTGACCTGCAGGCCGCGCGCCCCTTCGACCTGAAGAAGTTCGTCGCCACCGCCTCGCTCAAGGGCCGCTACAACGACCTGATCGGCAAGACCGACCCGCGCGCCGCCTTCCTGATCTCCAGCACCTTCGCCGACAACCGCTTCGGCGTGCTGCTCTCCGGCGCCGTCTCCAAGCGCCGCCTGTACGAAGAAGGCTTCTCGACCGTGCGCTGGGACAACGGCGCCTCGTCCGGCGGCTGGTGCGCCCCCGGCACCGGCAACTGCGGCACGGGCGGCGTGGCGTCCATCCCCGGCTCGCTGCCGCCCGCCAAACTGCCCGCCACGGCCGAGAACCTCGCCACCTACGACGCCGCCCGCAGCGCCAGCAACTTCCACCCCCGCCTGCCGCGCTACGGCCGCCTGACGCACGACCAGGACCGCATCGGCCTGACCGGCTCCCTGCAATGGCGCCCGGCCGACACCACCACCGTCAGCCTCGACCTGCTGTACTCCAGGCTCAAGGCCACGCGCCAGGAAGACTTCCTCGAAACCATCTCCTTCAGCCGCACCGCCGCCCAGGGCGGCAAGCCGCAGACCAGCGTCGTCGAGGCCCAGTACGCCGACAACGGCGCGCTGCTCTACGGCAAATACAACGGCGTGGACGTGCGCGCCGAGTCGCGCTACGACGAACTCTCCACCACCTTCACCCAGCCGACGCTGACCGTCGAGCACGAGTTCAGCGACACCCTGCGCGCCCAGGTCCGGCTCGGCCGCGCGCAGTCCAAGTTCCGCAACCCGGTGCAGACCACCACCACGCTGGACGCGCTGAACGTCAGCAGCTACGCGATCGACTTCCGCGGCAACGACCGCCTGCCCGTCATCAGCTACCCCTTCGACGTGACGGACGCCAACGGCGCGCTGCAGATCGTCGGCGTGCCCGTCGCCACCAGCGGCACCCAGCCCACCAGCGTCGCCAGCGCCACCACCAGCGAGATCCGCATCCGCCCGCAGGGCGCCAACAACCGCAACGACGTGGCCCAGATCGACCTGACCTGGGAGCCGATGAACGACGTGGCCATCAAGGGCGGCATCCAGCACAAGAAATACCGCTTCGACACCTACGAATTCCGCCGTGTCAACCAGAACGACACCATCTTCGCGCCCGCCTCGGCGGCCGGCCTGACGACGACACTGAGCGGCTTCGGCAAGGGGCTGTCCCTGCCGGCCGGCATGCCCACCGCCTGGGTCATCCCCGACCTGAAGGCCATCGTCGCGGCCTACGACATCTACTGCAACTGCCTGAAGAGCGGCCCCGCCGGCGGTCCCGGCGACTTCACGCTCTCGTCCACCACCAACGGCAACGCCCGCGGCAACAACCGCGCCGTTCAGGAAACCGACCAGGGCGGCTACCTGATGGCCGAGTTCACGCAGCGCCCCTTCGGCATCCGCGTGGACGGCAACGTCGGCGTGCGCTATGTGACGACCGAGCAGATCGCCACCGGCTACCAGTCCATCGGCGGCGGCACCGAGGTCACCACCGTCAACAAATACAGCGACACCCTGCCGGCCCTCAACCTCGCCGCCACCGTGGCGCCCGACGTCATCCTGCGCTTCGCCGCCGCCAAGGCCATGGCCCGGCCGCAGCTCGGCAACCTCAACCCCGGCGGCTCCATCGCCACCACCGGCACGCTCAGCATCACGGCCGGCAACCCCTACCTCAAGCCCTTCCGCGCCAAGACCTACGACCTCAGCGCCGAGTGGTACCACAGCCGCAACGGCTTCCTCGGCCTGGGCCTGTTCCAGAAGGACATCGACACCTACATCCAGAGCCTGCGCACCAACATCGCCTACAAGGACACCGGCCTGCCGCTGTCGCTGCTGCCGTCCAACTTCACCGGCGAGGAAACCTTCCAGTACACGACGCCCATCAACACCCCCGGGGGCAAGCTGCAGGGCTTCGAGATCAACTTCCAGCAGCCCTTCAACTTCCTGCCCGGCTGGGGCAAGAACTTCGGCGTGCTGCTGAACTACACCAAGGTCAAGTCCACGATCACCTACCTCGTCTCGCCCACCAGCAGCAGCGTCATCGTGGACGACCTCATCAATATGTCGCCCACCTCGGCCAACGGCACGCTCTACTACGACGACGGCACCTTCACCGCCCGCGTCTCCGTCTCCAAGCGTTCCAGCTTCCTGACACGCGTGCCGGGCCAGAACAACAACGACGTGGAAGGCAAGAACGGCACGCGCAACGTGGACCTGTCGCTGAGCTACAAGCTCACGCCGCAACTGGACCTCACGTTCGAAGGCGTGAACCTGACCAACGAGGCCAACGACCAGTTCATCAGCCGGGCGCGCAACAGCTCGGTCGTCTACCACGTCACCGGCCGCGAGTACCTCATCGGTGCGCGCTACAAGTTCTGAACGGCGCCGCCAGGCCGCCACGCTGGCCCTGCTCGCAGGGCTGGCCGGCGCGGCCGGCGCCCAGGGCCAACCCCCTGCCGGCCCGCGCCTCGTCCTCGTCGGCGACTCGACGATGGCGCCGCGCAGCGGCTGGGGCAGCGCGCTCTGCGCCCGCCTGCAGCAAATCGCCTGCCTCAACCTCGCGCGCGGCGGCCGTTCCAGCCGGAGCTACCGCGCCGAAGGCCTGTGGGACACCGTGCTCACGCTGCTGAAGGAAGGCGGCCCGGCGGCGCAGAAGACCCTGGTGCTGATCCAGTTCGGCCACAACGACCAGCCCGGCAAGCCCGGCCGCTCCACCGACCTCGCCACCGAATTCGGCCCCAACATGGCCGCCTATGTGCGGGACGTGCGCGCGGCCGGCGGCGAGGTGCTGCTCGTCACGCCGCTGACGCGCCGCAGCTTCAAGGCCGGCGAACTCGACAACGACCTGCGCCCCTGGGCCGAAGCGGTGCTGCGCGTCGGCGCCGAACAGGGCGTGCCCGTGCTGGACCTCAACGCCAGCAGCCACGCCGCCGTCGCCGCCATGGGCCAGGCCGCCGCCGACACCCTGGCCGAAGCCCCACCCCGCTTCGACCGCACCCACCTCGGCCCCCAAGGCGCCACGCTGTTCGCGGCGCAGGTGCTGGAAGGGCTGCTGAGGCTCAGGCCGGAACTGGCGGCGGCGAGGACGGTGGGCGGGCCCTGAGGCTCGGGCGGCGCTGGCGCAGGTGGTGGTGGGCGAGGGGGTTGCGGCGCAGGTCTGACGTGGGGCTGTGGAGTTCGCCAACCACAAACGCTGCGCCCCAAAACCTGTCAGGTCTGCCAGTAGGCGAGCGAGGCGGAAGCAGCTACAACCGAGCCCGCTTACAGGGAGCTTTTTCCAACCATGCGAACCACGATCCACGGCTTCGCGGCACTACTGCTCGCGCTCGCCCTCACTCCGCAGACCCAGGCCCAGGCTCAGGCTCAGGACACCCCCGGCAGCAGCACCGTCCTCCAGCCCGACACCCCCACCGCAACGCTCCCCACCCCGGCCGCCAGCGCCCCCACCGCCGCCCCCCAGGCTGCCGCAGCCCCCACCGACCCGCAGACCGAGTTGATGACAGTCATCGAACCGAGGCGGGAAGTGGAAGCGCTCAGCATCTCCGCGCTGGGCGACGACTACAACCCCGTGACTGGCGAGATCAGCTTCACGGCCACCGACATCGACATCCCCGGCAACTTCGCCATCCCCGTGACGTTGCGCCGCTGGGTGCCATCGGACGACGCTGACACCGGGGGGCCTGCTGGCTGGAAATGGAACATCCCCCACATCCGCGGCCACTACCTCGACGTCAAAGACGGCCACAGCAGCGCCGGCTGGGATTGGGGCCAGAACACCTGGCGCCAGGGCAAACACTGCAGCGGCAGCGCCGACACCGTCATCGACAACCAGGGCGAGCTGATTGCCGCCAACGCCTACTGGCAAGGCAAGCGCCTGCACATTCCCGGCCTCGTCTCGGAGACCTTCCTCACCACCGCTGCTGGCGAGCAGGTCACCAAGACCCACTTCAAGATCAGCGCCTGCATCGACAACCCCGGCGGCCAGCAAGGCATCGTCGTCAAAGCCCCCGACGGCAACACCTACACCTTCAACCAAATCAAAACCTACTACGACGGCAAAGCCAAACTCAAAGACCCCATCGTCCGCACCCGGCTGCTGCTCATCACTCGCATCGAAGACCGTTTTGGCAATCATGTGGACTACAGCTACGACGCCAACAGCCGCCTCACCGGCATCAGCGCCGGTGACGGCCGCGCCATTGCCATCGGCTATCAGGGCGACATCGCCACCCAGGCCAGCGCCCACGGCCGCACCTGGACCTACGCCAACGGCAACGTCACCCAACCCGACGGCCGGCAATGGCAATACAGCGGCCTCGGCGCCCTGGCCTACAAACCCAACGGTCTGGGCGGCTACAGCCAACGCTTCCAGCACGGTGCCGGCCAACCCACCATGATCCCCGGCTGCACCGCCGCCGCAGGTGACTACAGCGCCACCATCACCAGCCCCAGCGGCCTGCAAACCACCTACACCTTCCGCGACACCGTCCACTACCGCTCCAACGTCGAGCCCGACCTCTACAGCGACCGCTACATGCAGGACTACGCCGTCTCGCGGACGTTGAACTGCACCGTCAAACGCGCCCTGATCGCCAAGACCGCCAGCGGTCCCGGCCTCGGCCCCTACACCTGGACCTACAGCTACTCCACCAACCGCGGCACCTACAGCGCCAGCAGTGGTCTCAACGGCCTGCTCAGTGGCCCCTTCGAGCTCCCCACCCCCGTGGGCGGCCAGCCCGCCCCTATCGCCGCAGCCGGCGCCATCCACTACCGCAGCACCACCATCAGCAGCCCCGAGCGACGCCAGATCTTCTACATCGACCGCCAATACCAATCGATCAGCGAAGAACGTGTCATCGCCCGAGACACCCTCAACCCCGCCGGCACCCAACTGCTCGAACGCAGTGAAACCAACTTCGCGCTGGGCGCCTACGTCGGCCAGCACTGGTACCTCTGCCCCTGTGAAGGCGCCTACCCGCCCGTCAACGAGAACCAGCTCAGCCACCACATCCACACCACCCGGCAGCGCCTCACCCGCTACGTCGGCAGCAGTGCAGACACCAGCTTCACCACGGACTGGGCCAACTTCGACAGCCGAGGCCGCCCCACCACCACCACCCGCAGCGGCCCCTCCGGCAGCCGCAACGAGACCACCACCTACGCCGACAACACCACGCTGTGGGTGCTGGGCCAAGTCGCCACCGTCGTCAGCAGCGGCCTGACGGAAGTGACGAACAGCTACGTCCCGGCCACGGCGCAACTGTCCTCGGCGAGCCGCTTCGGCGTGCTGCAGGCCAGCTACACCTATAACGGCGACGGCACGCTCAAGACCCAGGCCGACGGTGCGGGCCATGCCACCACATTCAGCAACTACAAACGCGGCCTGCCGCGCACCATCACCTACCCCACGGGCGCCATCAAAAGCGCCACCATTGAAGACCCAGGCTGGATCAGCAGCATCACCGACGAAGCCGGCCACACGACGAGGTACGGCTACGACGCGATGGGTCGGCTGGCCAGCATCACACCGCCGACCGGCTTCACCCCCACCAGCATCACCTTCGAGCCGGTGAACAGCGCCGAATACGGCCTGCCGG